>Ga0129314_1000542_pt1 | contig 38663 bp, 32 predicted proteins | sample O1111metagenome_FD_94431 | JGI IMG/M metagenome (GOLD analysis project Ga0129314, IMG submission 94431) | Orangutan individual fecal microbial communities from fecal samples from Wisconsin, USA - O1111 metagenome | ecosystem: Host-associated > Mammals > Digestive system > Large intestine > Fecal... | reverse complement strand
TACGGACGATTCCGGCTGGAAAGTAAGCGACGCATCGTTGAGTTGCAGCTTTTCGAGGGATGAACGGAGGTTCTCAAAATCCTCGCTGTCGATGGGATAGACGCCGGCAAAGACCATCGGCTTTACCTCTTCAAATCCTTCGATCGCCTTGGTGGCAGGACGTTTCACATGGGTGATGGTATCCCCTACCTTCACCTCTTTCGAGGTCTTGATGCCGGAGATGATATAACCTACATCGCCACAGCCTACCTCTTCTTTCGGCACCATATTCAGGCGCAGGATACCCACTTCATCAGCATCATACTCCTTGCCGGTATTGATGAATTTTACCAGGTCGCCTTTCCTGAGGCTGCCGTTCACGATCTTAAAGTAAGCGATGATGCCGCGGAACGGATTGAACACCGAGTCGAAGATCAGTGCCTGTAACGGAGCTTCAGGGTCTCCCTGCGGAGCAGGTACCCGTTTAATGATGGCCCGGAGGATCTCTTCAATCCCGATCCCTGTCTTTCCGCTTGCACGGATGATATCCGTACGGGGAACACCCAGCAGTTGCACGATCTGGTCTTCCACTTCGTCGGGCATGGCGCTGTCGAGGTCGATCTTGTTAAGGATAGGGATGATCTCCAGGTCATGCTCGATAGCCATATAGACGTTCGATATGGTCTGTGCCTGGATACCCTGGGCTGCATCGACCACCAGGAGGGCGCCTTCGCAGGCGGCAATGGAACGCGATACTTCGTACGAGAAATCCACGTGCCCCGGCGTGTCGATCAGGTTGAACGTATATTTCTCACCCTCGTATTTATAATCCATCTGTATCGCATGGCTTTTGATCGTAATGCCCCGTTCCCTCTCCAGATCCATATTGTCGAGCACCTGCGCCTGCAGGTCTTTTCCTTCTACGGTCTTGGTGAATTCCAGTAGACGGTCGGCCAGCGTACTCTTACCGTGGTCTATATGTGCAATGATACAAAAATTGCGTATATTCTTCATAATTAAAAGTCTGCATTATTCGGCGTCCTCGGGAACGGGATCACGTCACGGATATTGCCCATACCGGTAATGAACAGCATCAACCGTTCAAAACCGAGGCCGAATCCTGAATGAGGGGCAGTACCGAACTTGCGGGTTTCGAGATACCACCAGATCGGTCCGGTATTCATTCCGGTCTCTTCTATCCTCTTCATCAGTTTGTCGTAATCCGACTCACGTTCCGATCCGCCGATGATTTCGCCTATTTTCGGGAAGAGCACATCCATAGCGCGGACCGTTTTGCCGTCGTCGTTCTGTTTCATATAGAACGATTTGATTTCCCGTGGATAATCGGTCAGGATTACCGGACGTTTGAAATGTTTTTCCACCAGATAGCGTTCGTGCTCCGACTGCAGGTCGGCTCCCCAATATACGGGAAACTCGAATTTCTGTCCCGACTCTTCAAGGATCTTCACACCCTCGGTATAGGTCAGGCGGACAAAATCATTTTCAATTACGAAGTTCAGGCGGTCTACCAGTTCTTCGTCATACATCTTGGCAAGGAATTCGATATCTTCCCTGCAGTGTTCCAGCATGTAGCGGATAAGATATTTCAGGAAATCTTCCGCCAGGTCCATATTATCATGGATGTCATAAAAAGCCATTTCCGGCTCGATCATCCAGAACTCCGCCAGGTGGCGGGGCGTATTGGAATTTTCGGCGCGGAATGTGGGACCGAAAGTATAGATAGCACCTAACGACATGGCTCCCAACTCTCCTTCGAGTTGTCCGGAGACGGTCAGGTTTGTCTGGCGTCCGAAGAAATCCTCTGAGAAATCCACTTTTCCCTCTTTAGTGCGCGGCGGGTTCTCTATATCAAGAGTGGATACTTCGAACATGGAGCCGGCACCTTCCGCATCGGAGGCGGTGATGATAGGTGTATGGAAATAGTAAAATCCTTTGTCGTTGAAATATTTGTGGATGGCATACGATAAATGGTGCCTCATCCGGAAGATTGCACCGAAAGTATTGGTACGCGGCCGCAGATGGGCTATCTCGCGCAGGAACTCCAATGAGTGTCCTTTCTTTTGCAGCGGATATGTCGTGGGATCAGCAGGGCCGTAAACTTCGATCCCCGTTGCCCGTATCTCTACCGACTGGCCTTTGCCCTGCGATTCTACCAGTTCGCCGTTCACACTGATACAGGCTCCTGTAGTGATGGGACGAAGTAACTCTTCGTCAAAGTTTTCTATATCGATGACTATCTGGATGTTGTTGATGGTCGATCCGTCATTCAAGGCGACAAATCCTATACTCCTGTTTCCTCTGCGGGTACGTACCCATCCTTTTACATTGACTTCCTCACCGAAATTTGTAAGTCGTAATGCATCCGAAATTTTTGTTCGTTTTAGTTGTTTCATAAACTATATACTTCAATATCGCAAGCAACTCGCATTCATCACGCATTTTTGTATGAATAATTATGCGGCCCTCTTATACGATTAAATTACCCTATGAATATCCAATCTGTTCCTGCACGAAACCGCACAGGAACAGGGATTACTGTTGTTGCTATTTTTGTAATGGATGATAAAATGCTAACCGAGGGAGGTTCGTTAGTCGAACGCACCCATCCGGAGCATGTTGACCTCTTGTTCTGAGAGGTAACGCCATTTTCCGCGTGAAAGTTTTTTCTTGGTCAGTCCCGCGAAATAGACCCTATCGAGTTTCAACACCCTGTAGCCCAGTTTCTCAAAGATACGGCGGATGATACGGTTCCTGCCGGAGTGGATCTCAATACCCACCTGGGTAAGGTCTTCTTCCGTCACGTAACTGATCGCATCAGCATGGATCTCGCCGTCTTCCAGTTCAATACCGTCGGCGATCATCTGCATATGCTCCATTGCCACCGGCTTATCGAGCCATACCTGATAGATTTTCCGTTTTTCGTATTTCGGATGTGTTAATTTCGATGCCAGGTCACCGTCATTGGTGAGTAGCAACACACCGGTGGTAGCCCTGTCCAGGCGTCCTACCGGATAGATCCTTTCGGAAGCGGCACTCTTTACCAGTTCCATCACCGTTTTGCGGTTCTCGGGATCATCGGTCGTAGTCACAAAACCTTTCGGTTTGTTAAGCAGTACGTATACCTTGCTTTCAAGCTGTACCGGCTGGTTATGGAACATCACCTGGTCGGCACGGGTGATCTTGGTACCCAATTCAGTTACCACCTCCCCATTCACTTTTACCACACCTGCCTGGATGAACTCATCAGCCTCGCGGCGGGAGCATACTCCGGCATTAGCCAGGTACTTGTTCAGACGGATGGGTGCATTGGGATCCGCATTTTCTTTGTACTTGATCTGCTTGAACGGTTTTTTCTTTTTCAGTTTTTTCACCGGCTTGGCAGGCCTCCCGGGTCCTGGTCTGCCCGGCCCGTTGGATGGCTGGTTACCCCAGCTCCGGTTATTATAGCCCCCGCCGCCGGTAACCCGTTGTGGCGACTGCGGACGTTCACCTACGCGGGGACGCCGTTTTCTCATGCCCCCTTCACTGTTCCCGCCGTAGTTTTCCTGACGGGAATCCCTGTTGTAATTCGGGTTGTAGGAAGATCTGTCCTGATGATACGATGATCTGTCCTGATTGTAAGACGACCTGTCCTGGTTGTAGGATGGCCTATCCGGATTGTAAGACGGCCTGTTCTGATTATAGGACGGCCTATCCGAATAATAACCATCTTGCTGTGTTCTCCGCTCATTGCCGTAATTTCTGTTCGAAGAGTGTCTCTCATTGTTCGCGCTGTGATAACTCCGCCTTGGGCGCGATTCGTCATTGTTTGTTGTCATTGTTGCATTTACTTTTTGATTACATAATGAAACCTCACGGTTTTCTCTTTTTTTTAAAATCGCATTTTTTTCAAATTTCTACCGTCCGGCTAACCTCACCGGAAACGGATTTCTTTCAATTATTATTTACTGTGCACTTAAATTCCTGTATAATTTTGGGGTGTGATCTCTTTCAATTCCTGTTTTAGCTGTTCATTCACATCCAAATTGTTGATAAATTCCGAAATGCTCTCCCGGGTAATACGTGTATTGGTTCGTGTCAGAGCTTTCAGTGCTTCATAGGGTTTCGGGTAACCTTCGCGTCTTAAAATGGTCTGGATTCCTTCGGCAACCACTGCCCAATTATTTTCCAGATCCCTCTCTATTGCTTCTCTGTTTAATAACAATTTATGCAACCCTTTTGTTGTGCTTTTTAGCGCAATTAATCCATGTGCCATGGGTACGCCAATATTCCTGATTACCGTAGAGTCGGTAAGGTCGCGCTGCAACCGTGAGACGGGCAGTTTTGCCGCGAGGTGTTCCAGTAATGCGTTGGCAATACCCAGGTTACCCTCGGCATTCTCGAAGTCGATCGGATTCACCTTGTGGGGCATGGCCGACGAGCCGACTTCCCCTTCCTTGATCTTCTGCTTGAAATACTCCATCGATATATACTGCCATATATCCCTTGTGAAGTCGATCAGTATGGTATGGATACGCTTCATCGCGTCGAACGATGCGGCGAAAGCGTCATAATTGGATATCTGCGTGGTGTACTCTTCACGGTGCAGATCCAGTTTCTCCTGCAGGAAACGGTTACCGAACAGTTTCCAATCGGTATGGGGATAAGCCACCCGGTGTGCGTTGAAGTTACCGGTCGCCCCACCGAATTTGGCCTTCGCCGGGATCCTTTTCAATACTTCAATTTGTCCTGTCAGCCTGTAGGTAAAGACCTTCATCTCTTTCCCCAGGCGTGTGGGTGATGCCGGCTGTCCGTGCGTACGCGCCAGCATAGGGATGTCCTTCCACTCATCGGCCAATGCATCGATATGGGAGACCAGCTTTTCCAGTTCAGGGATATAGACCTTGTGCAGTGCATCCCGCCACATCATCGGAGTAGCAGTATTATTGATATCCTGCGATGTCAATCCGAAATGAATAAACTCCTTGTGATCCGACAACTGAAGCGCATCGAATTTCTCTTTCAGAAAATACTCCACAGCCTTCACGTCATGGTTGGTGGTTTTCTCGATCTCTTTGATCTGCCGGGCGTCCTCTTCACTGAAATTAAGATACAAACCCCTCAGTTGTGCAAAGATACCCTCATCCTTCAGCGGAAGGATCCCCTCTTCACAGAGAGAGATAAAGTAGTCAATCTCCACCTGCACCCGGTACCGGATAAGCGCATACTCGGAAAAGAACGCATCCAGATCTGCGGTCTTATCCCTATATCGTCCGTCGACGGGTGAAATAGCTGTCAGTTGATCTAAATTCATTGTAATTTGTGTTCGTATTTCCTAACGAAAACGTTTATTGCGGATTAATATAATCGCTACCCCTATTTTGATGGTACAAAAATAGCGATAATTATAGAGCCATGAAAATATTTATAAAAATATTTGCAAAAAGTTTTGCAAGAAAATAAAATCGACTTATCTTTGCATCGCTTTTCAGGAAAGCAACCTCCACAGCGGTGGTAAGAATGGAAAAGCAAAATCGGGCGTTTAGCTCAGCTGGTTCAGAGCATCTGCCTTACAAGCAGAGGGTCGGCGGTTCGAATCCGTCAACGCCCACAAAGGTTGTCGAAAAAATCGGCAACCTTTTTTGTTATGTACAAGTTTTATATCTTATACTCCGAAAAATTAGACAGGTACTACATTGGTTCAACCGGAGATGAAATCAGTGAGCGATTAAGAAGGCACAACTCAAACCACAGAGGCTTTACCGGTCGGGCAAATGACTGGATCATAATATATACAGAAAGCTTTGAGATAAAAGCACTAGCGGGGCAACGGGAAAGAGAAGTAAAAAAATGGAAGAGTCGTAAATTAGTCGAAAAGCTCATCAAAGGGAAAGTTTAGCTTAATAGGCTCAGGGCACTCCGTTACTATTGGAGAGGTGTCATAACGATTACATTCGCGATATATTCAGAAACAGCTAAAAGAAAAATTGTAATGATATCTCAAGCGAACATAGATTTATTCAAATCTTTATTTCGGGGGCGTGAAGATGTATATGCTGTTCGTTGGGAAAAGGATGGCCGGAGTGGGTATATGCCAGCTTATAGGGTTGATTGGAGTTACTATAATCAACACAAGGCCAAAGGTGGAAGTTTTGCCGATTATGATAAGAAAGAATATTTGGCATTCAATGATGAAGCAATAAAGAAACATTTATCGGGAAAGTCAACGATTGGGGTTTATCCCTTATTATCAGACAATACATCGTTCTTCATTGCTGCCGATTTTGATGAAACGAACTGGAAAGAATCTATTCTGAAATTATACCAAGTTTGTCAAGATGTTGGACTTCCTGCTGTAATAGAGCGCTCCCGTTCCGGTAATGGCGGACATTTGTGGTTGTTTTTTGAAGAGAATATCCCGGCGTTTATGAGTCGGAAAATCATGTTTGAATTATTGTTGCAAGCAGAGATTGTCTCCAAATTTGAGAAAGAACCCAGCTTTGACCGACTTTTTCCTAACCAAGACATCCATTCAGGGAAAGGAGTTGGCAACTTAATCGCATTACCATTACAAGGTGTTTCGTTAACCAACGGAAATTCTTGTTTTATAAATCCGGAAACATTTGAGCCTTTCGCGGATCAATGGGAGTTTTTACAATCTATTAGCAAGATCCCAAAACAAAAAATAGAAACTTTACACCTACAACTATCCGGTAAAACAAAAGAAGTTTTTTCTTCAAGATATATTCCGGAATCTAAGTTTGAATTAGAAATACTCATTAATAGTGAAATATACCTTAAAAGAATACAACTTAATCAAAAGCTGATTGAGTACTTAAGAGATAATCTCAACTTTCTGAACTCTGATTACTTCTTAAAGAAGCGTTTGGGTAAAGCGGCGTATAATGTGGAAAAATACTTTAAGTTGATCGAAGAAACTCCCGAAGGTATTATTATTCCCAGAGGCTTTGCTTCTTCATTAATACATTTCTGCAATGCTGAAAATATACCGATAAAAGTCATTGATGAGCGGTGCAAACACGAAGAAATAGAGGTCAATTCCAAGATTGATTTATTACCTCATCAAGAAGATGTTTTAGAGCGGACTCTTGTTAAAGATTTTGGGGTAATCGTATCGCCTCCCGGCTCAGGGAAAACAATCATTGGTTTAGAATTGATTGCGCAGAAGAAGCAACCGACACTGATTCTTGTTCATCGAAAACAACTGTTTGATCAATGGATTGATAGGATACAGAACTTTCTATCCATCCCAAAGAAACAGATCGGGCAAATCGGTAATCAGAAAGATAAGATTGGAAAAGAGATAACAGTCGCCATGATCCAGTCGTTGACAAGGGGAGATATTTCCGGACTAAGGAATCAATTCGGCATGGTAATCGTAGATGAATGTCATCATATTCCGGCAAAATCATTTCGGGAAGTTATCACTCAGCTGAATTGCTTTTATCTTTATGGGTTGACCGCTACGCCCAAGCGAAAGAATAATGATGAAAAACTAATCTATGTTTATATAGGCAACATTATCTACGAGATGACCCAGAAAGAACAACTGGAGTCACAGAATACCAAAGTTGAAATAAACATACGTGAAACGGAACTGTTCGTTCCCTACGATTACAAAATTGATAATTATGAAACAGTTTCTCAGATTTTAATTTTTGACACAAACAGAAATAACCTGATACTGAAAGATATTGAAGAAAACATCTCTCGCTTTAAATCAGTATTGATTCTTACCGAAAGGAAATCCCATGTAAACGTTTTGAATTTATATTTGAAAGAGAAATACGAAACGATTGCCATATCCGGAGATGATTTGGAACGAAGTCGTAAGAGCAAGTTAGAGCAAATAGAACAAGGACATTTTCAAATTATCCTATCTACCGGGCAATACTTTGGAGAAGGCATAGACATTAATGCATTGGAATGCTTATTTATTGTTTATCCATTCGCTTTTGAAGGTAAATTAGTACAATACATAGGTCGTGTACAGCGTTCCGGTAAAGCTCCAGTAATATTTGATTATCGGGATTCCAAAATAGATTACTTTGAGAAAATGTTTAAGCAACGCAACAGGTATTACAAGAAACTGCGAAAATATGGAAAATAATATTATCCTTTACACTACTCCTGATGGGCATGTGAATGTACAAGTCCAATTCGAGGATGGTACATTTTGGCTTACACAAAAGCGGATGGCAGAGTTATTTGGAGTGGAAGTAAATACAATAAACTACCATCTGAAAGAGGTTTTTAAGAGTGGAGAATTAAACGAAGATTCAGTTATTCGAAAATTTCGAATAACTGCTAATGATGGAAAAAATTACCTCACCAGTTTCTATCATTTGGATGCGATCATTGCTGTCGGTTATCGTGTCAATAGTTATCAGGCAACACAATTTCGTATCTGGGCGACAAACACGCTTAGAGAATATATTACCAAAGGTTTTGTTTTAAACGATGAGATGTTGAAGAACGGACGTCCGTTTGGTAAAGACTATTTTGACGAGTTGCTTGAACGTATCCGGGAGATTCGGGCAAGTGAACGCAGATTTTATCAGAAAATAACTGATATTTATGCGACCGCTGCCGATTATGATAAAAACGCTCCGGTAACCAAAGATTTTTTTGCCACTGTGCAGAATAAACTTCACTGGGCAATCACAGGAAAAACTGCTGCTGAAATTATCTATACTTCGGCTGATGCAACCAAACTATACATGGGATTAACCAACTGGAAACAGGCTCCTGATGGAAAAATATTAAAATCAGATGTTACCGTTGCTAAAAATTATCTCAATGAGGCACATATCCGAGAGCTAAATCGGATTGTATCCGCCTATCTGGATTTGGCGGAAAATAGAGCCGAACGAGGAATAACAACGAGTATGCAGGACTGGGCTAACTTTTTGAATCAGTTTTTAGAGCTATCTCAATACCCTATTTTACAGGACAAAGGCAAGGTCTCAGCTTTGGAAGCAAAACTAAAAGCGGAACAAGAATACCAAACATTCCGAAAAATTCAAGACGAATATTATCTTTCCGATTTTGATAAAGAAATAAAGAGAATTAAAGGAAGTGATAATAACCAAAGAAAATTATAAATATTTTGCAATAGTGTACAAAATGTGTCATACAGGAATACAAGAAACGAAAAAGAAATGTCCCTAAGAAATATACAAAATTTAATTGGCTTTAAAATTATAAATGGGTTTTATTATATCCACAATCTCGGCCGTATCGGAAATTGTCCCTATAATTTCGCTCATTGACTTGTACGCATGTGGCGCCTCGTCCAACGTTGAAGTACTTACAGAAGTAGAGAAAATATCTCTCATCGATTCAGAATAGTCATCCATAGATATCAGTTCCTTTGCCTTTGAACGGCTCATCAACCTTCCGGCGCCATGCGGGGCAGAATGGTTCCAATCCTCATTACCTTTTCCCCGGCAAATAAGCGCACCATCCCGCATATTTATGGGGATCAGCAATATTTCCCCGTCTTGAGCGCTTACAGCTCCTTTCCGAAGGATCATGCTCCGGATATCGATATAATTGTGAATAGTCTCGAACTGATCTGCAATATTCAATCCCATCTCTTTGAGTATGACTTCAGCCATTACTTTACGGTTCAGGGATGCGAAATTTTGGACGATCTTCATGTCGTTGATATAATCCTCAAAATCCTGATTTTCTACAAAGGCGAGGTCTTTATTTGCTTTCGGTTTTTGAAGTTTCTTCAATTCATTATCAATGTCCTTTTCCCGGCCTTGTCTCTTCAGTGCTTCAATGAGTTTACTTTTGATAGTACTCATTTCATTGACATTCTTCCATGCCAGATCCTGATAATATTTGCAGACATTCACCCCTAAATTACGACTGCCTGAATGAATGACAAGATATAAGTTGCCGGCATCATCCCTATCAACCTCGATGAAGTGATTACCTCCGCCAAGAGTGCCGATCGATAGCATCGCACGCTCAAGATCGGCATATTTAGCACACCGTAAATCAGAAAAATCAAACTTCGCAATAGATCTATCCCTGATGGAAAATCCGGAGGGGACATGTTCCCTGATAACCTGATCGAGTTTTTGCAGGTCGATATCCTTTTCGTTCAGCTTAGTTGTAAGCATACCGCAACCGATATCCACTCCGACAAGGTTCGGTGTGATTTTATCGGTAATTGTCATGGTTGTGCCAACTGTACACCCTTTACCTGCATGAACATCCGGCATGATACGAATTCTGGCATTCAGGTACGGCTCAAAATTAGCAAGCGTTTTTATCTGGTCGTAAGCCTCATATTCAAACGTCTCAGCAAATATCTTTACTTCGTTCCCTATGCTGTTTTTAATTATTTTCATAATGTAAATATAATTCATTATTTCAAATATTTTTTTGATTTCCTCAAAAGCTTTTACGCCATCGTTAAAACGATTTGAAACTTTTCATTTTACATTGGAATTTCTCGTCTGGTACTGCTCGCTTTTTTTATGGGATCACTCCTATTTTCCCCTATTACGATGAAATAAATCAGTTTTTCAATAGTTTTGTAGTGATTTCGTGATCCGAAGATTTAACCCTCTATTACTATATAGCCCGCAACAAATAATACCGTTATTTTGTTAAGTAGTGCGAAAAGGAAACAAAGAAACAGGCCTGCATGGAATGTTTCCGACAAATGAACCCACAAAACGCGTATTATTTAAAATTCATAGATATGTCTGATCAGGAAAAATATGACCAAATATTTGAAGCCAACCGTAAATGGATTGAAAAGACTAAAATAGAAAATCCGAAATTATTCGAGTTATTAGCTGCAGAGCAGCATCCTGATTTTCTGTATATCGGCTGTTCAGACAGCAGGGTGCATCCGAATCAGGTGATGGGATTAAAGCCGGGTGAGGTTTTTATTCATCGTAATATCGCGAATATGGTGAACTCCATTGATCTGAGCGCTCTTTCAGTGATTAACTATGGGGTTGAATATCTCAAAGTGAGATACATCATCATTTGCGGTCACTATGGATGTGGAGGTATTCAGGCGGCTATGCAGAATCTGGACTATGGCATTCTTAATCCCTGGTTGCGCAGCATACGGGATGTCTATCGTCTCCATCAGGCAGAACTCAATGCCATTGAAGATATGGAAGCCAGATACCGGCGTTTTGTTGAAATCAATACCTATGAGCAATGCCGTAACGTATTAAAAATGGCAGAAGTACAAAAGTCCTATTACAAAAACGGATATCCCAAAGTGGCCGGATGGGTATTCGACATCGAAGATGCCCGCCTTCATGACCTTCATTTTGATTTTGAAGGGGAGCTTGAAAAAATTAAAGAGATATATGATATTACCGGCAAAGTGTAATGATTACTTTCATTTTAACTATCCGGAAAATCCGGATAGTTCAGCAGGAAGATTCCAGAGAAGTTTCTCGTGAACTATCCTAAACCCATCGAATTCGAGAGGTTTAAAAACAGGCAAACCTTAAAAACACAATAAATAACGGCTAAGAATAAAAAATTATCTTTGTGCTATGAATGCAGAAGATCAAAACAAAAACATACTATCCAATCTGGGGATCGACAGCCTGAATGAGATGCAGATAGCAGCTCAGCACGCGATAATTAAAGAACAAAATGTACTGTTATTGTCCCCTACCGGTTCGGGAAAAACCCTTGCTTTTCTCCTTCCCATTCTTCAATTATTGGATGAGGATGTAACAAAAGTACAATGCTTAGTCGTTGTACCCTCAAGGGAATTGGCTCTTCAGACAGAGCAGGTATGGAAAAAGATGGGAACAAAATTCAAGGTAAATGTTTGTTATGGCGGACACTCTATCGATACCGAACTGAAAAACCTGAGCAGTCCCCCGGCTTTGCTTATCGGGACACCCGGACGGTTGACCGACCACCTGGAAAGGAAATCGTTCTACACCGGCTCTATCAAAACCCTGGTGCTGGATGAATTCGATAAATCTTTACAGTTAGGTTTCCTGGATGAAATGAATACAATCATCAGCCGACTGCCGCGCTTACAAAAAAGAGTCCTGCTTTCAGCCACATCCGATATAGAAATTCCGGCCTTTGTAAGGATGAAATCACCTATAACGCTTGATTATACGGAAGAAGAGAAAAACGAGGCTCTTTCGGTCAAACTGGTTTTATCTCCGGAAAAAGACAAGATCGACACATTGTTCCATCTTCTCTGCTCCCTCGATCCCGGGCCGGCGCTTATCTTCTGTAATCACAGGGAAGTCACGGAACGTATCAGCGGTTTACTGAATAAGAAAGGAATACAAACCGGATATTACCACGGCGGCATGGATCAGGACGACAGGGAGAGAATCCTCGTCCGGTTCAGGAACGGAAGTTTACATTATCTGGTGACAACCGATCTGGCAGCCAGGGGCCTGGATATCCCCGAGATGAATCATGTAATACACTATCATCTTCCGGCCACAGAAAGTGAATTTATCCATCGTAACGGGCGTACGGCCCGGATGCATGCTTCGGGAACCGCTTATATCATACAGTTCAAAGAGGATAAAATGCCGGAATATATTTCCGGTAATATGGATGTCTTGCCGGTTGCACCAGGAAAACCATTGCCCGATCCCCCCGGATACCGGACAATTTATGTCAGTGGCGGCAGGAAGAACAAGTTGAATAAAAGCGATATTGTCGGTTTCTTTTTACAAAAAGGGAAACTCGACAAATCCGACCTGGGGCTGGTTGAAGTGAAAGATTTTATCTCTTTTGCCGCCGTTCGCGCGTCTGCCGTGAAAACGCTGCTGGCAAATATCCGGGATGAAAAAATGAAGGGCAAAAAGTACAAGATAGAAGTAACCAGGGATGTTATTAAAAGAGTTGAATAGCGAAAACCCACTCCGTGCATCGCTAAAAACAGATAAAATCAAACCCCTATTTCGTGAACTATTCATTGGATTAATTTCAATGTTCAGTTCACAAGACAAGCAATGATTTTGGATTATAAAAACATTACACGTCGGTAGGCAAATAAAAAAAATACTGAAAAGTTGCATGATAATGAAACTTAATGTATCTTTACAGCGTGGAAAGAAAAATAAGGACATACGGTGGTTATTTTGAATCCTTTATGGATACGCTTACCGATAAGGAACAGCGTAAAATCCAATATGGTCTTGATTTGCTGAAAACGAAGGACAGGGTATCTGCGAAGTTTGTTTCCTTTATAAAGGATGGATTATATGAATTAAGAACCGAATACAACGGAAACATATACCGCGTATTTTTTATTTTCGACGATGGACAGATCGTTGTTTTATTTAACGGTTTTCAAAAGAAAACCCGTAAAACGCCAAAAAGTGAAATCGAAAAAGCAATTAAAATTAAAAATGAATATTATGCAGACAAAGAAACATACCAATAACCACCAAATTGTTGATTACGATGCGGTACTTGATGCCAAATTCGGGAAAGTCGGCACGCAGGAACGCGAGGCTTTTCGTCGCGAAGCATACGCCTATTACATGGGGCAAATAATATACAACGCACGTAAAAGTGAAAAAGTGACCCAGGCGGAACTGGCAAGCCGTATAGGAGTGAACAAATCCTATATCTCAAAAATTGAGAATGGGGATATAGAACCTGGCTCAGGAACGTTTTACCGGATCATCGATGCGCTTGGGTTACGCTTTGAAATAACAAAAAAGATATGCTAAAACATTTCTATTTCCGTCAGGGTCTTTCGTATCTTGTTCAAGGGGTTTATATCTGGGAGTTATCATCCGCATTTTAATTATAGCGAATTCGCCATAATTAAAGGTTTATAGCGTACGAACCACCCTTGCAATATAAGTCGGTTCCCGCCCTTAATTATATACCAGGATATACGCGTTGAGGTAAGTCGCAAAGAACAACCACAAGGCGTATGGGATAAACAGCAAGGCGCTTGCCTTTTGTGTCGGATAGGTTTTCAGGATGTAGTACAATACGGCCAGGTCGAGCAGCACGATATTGATAAGCCCCAGTAACGGGTTTTGCAGATAAAAGAAAGAGAGGCTCCATAAGAAATTCAGAAACAACTGTATGCCGAACAATAATAAGAAGAAATTCTTTTTTTTATCTTTTGAATTCAAAATAAGGCCGATGGAAATCCCCATACATACATAGATGATGCCCCAGGCAATCGGAAAGACAGCATTGGGAGGCGTTAAAGTGGGTTTATTCAAATAGGGATACCAGGATTCAATGGCATCCGATTGAAAGTAACTGGCTGTGAAACCAACCATAAAACAAACCACCACCGGCAACAATAAATTCAGTAATCTTTTCATAAGGAAGAGTTATAAATTTTTTTAGTTATGTAACACTACTTAGTATTATAACAAACCAAAACCAATTAAAGTTATCCACAAGTGATTAAAATGGTGTTATTTTAGATTATTCATTGTCGATGTTCCCGTACGAAACCGGATGGTAGACAAATCCGTTTCTCCGGACTCTGCGTCCGAATCATAATCCCTCCCTTGATTTTGGTGATATAAAATTCATTATCAATATGTTAATTATGATATTTTTTGAAAAAAAATTTGGTGGTTAACGGTTCACCCCCTACTTTTGTAGAAAGTGAAGTGCGTGTATTGTAATACCATAATAGGTTTTAGATTCTTTCTGAATATCTGCTGAAGATTGTTCCTGCAACAGCGAAACAATATCGAGAATATCCGGTCCGATTATCCGGGATTTTATGTTAACACCAAGGGAATGCAATGCATTACCCGCCGCCAAAGCCAGCTTGGAAAGGAATCGGTATGAAAAGGATTCTGTCAAAGGATCGCCACGTAATCGTACAAATAATCTCCTACTTGTACGTACTCCTTTTTATATATACGGCCATCAGTAAACTGCTGGATTTTGAGAACTTCGGGATACAGTTGGCCCAGTCTCCCCTATTGAGCGCCTATGCCGGATTGATAGCCCCGTCCGTCATCATCATCGAACTACTTATTGTGCTGCTGTTATGCTTTAAAGCCACCCGGCTCACCGGCTTGTATGCCTCCCTCTTTCTGATGGTTGCCTTTACGGCATATATCTATCTGATACTCAATTACAGTGATTTTATTCCCTGTTCCTGCGGTGGGATTATTGAAGAACTAAGCTGGACGGAACACCTGGTATTTAACCTTGTTTTTGTCGCATTGGCATTGGTGGGTATAGTACTGGTAGAAAAGGGAAGAGGTACCCCTGCCGTCACTGTTGTGCTGAAAAGCGTGCTGCCTTCCCTGATGGCTGTGGGCGTGGTGGTGGCATTGTTCCTGTCGTCGGAGCATATCATTAAAAAAGAGAACAACTTCATCAGGCGGTTCGGGCAACATCCCATAAGGGATGAGAAGGCGTTCGACCTAGGCGTCAATTCCTATTACTTTGCCGGTATTGCCGACGGGCAGGTCTATCTGGGGAATGTGACCGCGCCGTTGGTGCTCACCACCGTGGATACCGCTTTGACAACGAAAACGGCAATAAAGATACGGCTCGACCATACCGACCACCCGTTCCGCTCCATCCGGATAAAGGTGAAGTCCCCCTGTTTCTATCTGTATGACGGGAGCGTGCCGGTTATTTACCGGGGACAATTAGGAGATTCACTTGCCCATACCATTAGTTTTGAGGACGGCTATTTCTCCCAACTGGAAGTGATAGACTCCCTGAATTTCGCCTTCAGGACACAAAGTGCCGAAACAAAGGCACAGGTATTGGGAAAACTCGCATTGGACCAGGATCAGAGAGTAACGCTCCATCACGGACTGTTGGAAAAGCAGGTGGACGGCGTGTTCGATACGGACGGGCAGTTACTCCGGGACGATGTAACCGGGGAACTCGTATACATCTATTTTTACCGGAATGAATTTTTAGTGATGGACAGCAGCCTACACCTTATGCAAAGGCTACATACCATCGACACCATATCCAGGGCGCAGGTGCAGGTCCGTTCATTGTCGGACGGGCGGCATCAAATGGGAGCGCCCCCAATGCAGGTCAATAAGAGGTCGGCCGTACATAACCGGGTGCTGTTCAATGAATCCAACGTGATGGGAAAATTCGAATCCCGTGAGATGTGGAACCGGGCAGCCGTTATCGACATGTACCGGACCGACAGGCAGGAATATCTGGGCAGTTTTTATGTGCACAATCGCGGTGGCCATAAAATGACCCGGATGATCGCCACGGAGAAACATTTATTTGTTTTGTCCGGCAATGAAATCGTGCGTTACCGTTTTGCGCAGTCGGTGACGCGGCATTTCAACACAGGAGACGCCGAAAACCTTGAACAGAGTAGGCAGCAACATAAATTTTTTCATTATGACTAAATTTAAACAGTTCCTTGTGCCGGCTGTGATCATATTAATGGGAGCCGGCGCGGCTTTTGCGACTAATGCAGCAAAAGATTCGGATGCGTCTGACAAAATGGCCTATCTCGATAGTTCGACAGAACAATGTGTCGAAATAAAGAATGCCAATTGTACAACTACTCCGGGTGTAATATGCACATGGACCGATCCCGACACGGAGATTAGTCACGAGGTGCGGCAACTAGACGAGAGCGGTTGTAGCAATTTCTTGTATAGACCGTAGTACTTGTTGATTAAGGTTAGGGGGATATGTTACGGCGTATCCCCCTTTTCCACACCTTTTTCAATCCATTCAATGCCCGTCTCTTTATATAAATGGTAATCAAACCAGTCCAGTATCCTGGAGGTGAGGTCAAACTGTGCCTCCTTGTCTTGTAAGCTATGCCCTTCACCCTCATAGAACAATGCAATCACGCTCTTCTTGTTTATCCGTAAAGCGTTATAAAACGCCATACTCTGGTCGGCGGTCACATTCTGGTCTTCCGTACCGGTCCATAATAATACCGGGGCATTCACTTTTTCAGCCCAATAAAGGGGATTGTTGTTACGATACAATACTTTATTATGGGAGAAAGGTGTCCCCATTTTAAACACATTATCCATTACACGCACCTGATCAGGAAAAAGAAAGTTATAATTAAAGGCATGGTAAGCCCAGATGATATCACTAGGTCCGCACCCGGAGACATAGGCTGCAAAACGGTCTGAATGGGCCGCAATGAAATTTACTCCATATCCGCCAAAAGAATGCCCTATCATACCTATTTTATCCTTATCGATCAACGGATTACCATCCAGGGCAGTCAACGCATTGTCCACGCAATCCAAAGCATCCATTCCCGGGCCCGCTTTTCCCTGTACCAGCACGTCGGGCAGATAGACAAAATACCCTTTTTCCAAAAATAAACGTATATTAAATCCCCCGCCATCATAACAGGATGGATATGGATACCGGTTCGCACGATTCCGCTGCCTTTCATAGATATGCACCACCATCGGATATTTTCCGGAAGGAGTATACTCCAATGGATAATACAAGACTCCATTGAGTGGAATCCCGTCCTTGTTGGTATAGGAGATAATTTCCTGTCTTAAGGAAGAAATCGCCTTATCTTCCTTGTTACTCTCGTATACTATCTTTTCCGGCTTGCCTATTTCTTTATAAACCAGACGGGGTGGCATATTGTAATCCTCTTCTGTATAACTGAAATGAGAGTAGGTCTTATTATAAATGAAATATTCAATATGCCTGGAAGTGGGTGCAATCACAGGAGTGATATTCCCTTTGTGCCATAACACATAGGATGTTATATTTTCGTGGGGATCATACAGTTTAATTACCAAAGGTGCCTTCATATCCACCTCTCTCTTACTGAGACTAATATTGAGTGTGGAATTCCCTTCTCTCCTCCCGTTGACGATAGTTGTTTGATAACCCTCGAAAAACGCTGTCTGGGCCAGTCTCCCGGTTTTCAGGTCATACATCCATAATCCTCCGTCACCTTCGAACAGTATGGCTTTGCCGTCATCGGTAAACCAGGGGGTAGCGGATTCCGCAAATCTGAACCGGTTTTCCCCTGGCCCTTTTACAGAGTGAATAGCCTTTTTGCTTCCGGTCGATATATGGTATAAATACCATGTTTGATCTTTGAAAGAGAGGGCATACTCACCATTGCGGGAGAGGTATAATGCAGGGAGAATCGTGTCCATGACCGAATAGCGATCCTGCTCCCTGTCATACACCTGCATCTGTAACAGGGCCCGCTCACGTGAATAATCCTGCAACAAATAAGGATCAAAACTCAGGAAATAGCGTTCACTGCCGATATGGGCATTTCTCTTGAGGCGGTCAGTTCCTATCTGTTGCACTGATTTCTTTTTTGGTTCCCATACGTAACAGACCTCCCGAAAGGGTTGACTGAATTTCTCCCGTAACCGGTGATCATTTCCATACCATATATCAACCAAAGAAGAAGTTTCGTTCTCCTCCGGTATCAGGAGTTTCAGGAAATAGGTACTCCCCTCCCCGATCATTTCTGAGGAACCTCTCTGGAAAGAGACGGACAAAACTTCATTCAACGGATAAGTTGCGTTTTCTTTAAAATCCAGATAGATGGCTGTCTGGAAGTTGTTTTCGGTGTATTGTTCAAAGATCATGCATCCCGTCTCATTGGAATCTGTCTCCAGGGAAGCAATTTTTCGGGAACCGTTATAGACTTTTTCATGCTTGTTTTCCTTCAATAGGGAAATTCCATAACTATCCACCTCATTTTCAGTGATAGCATATATGTTCCCGCTTTCAGCAAGGTGAAAACGCACTACATTTTCTATCGTGTTCAATAGTTTCCCATCGGAACTGCGCAATTCAAGCCGCCTATTCTCTCCTTCACCATAATGAAGCACAAACTGCTTTTTTTCTCCTGCCACACGGGCCTGCCGGACACCTTCATAATACTGGTGTGTTTGTTTTTCCAGGTCAATAAGTTCAGCCTGCCGGTTGTTGTTGAGTAATAAATTGTTATTACCTGCAAGAGCGATCCATGTGCCTCCCTGCCGGACGCTTGCTATTTCTTCCGTTCCTCCCTTTTTGATGTCAAAAAAGAAGATTGAATCCCTATGCATGTCAGTTCCCTGCAACGCTTTTATCCGGGTTGTTTTTCGCATGATCAACTTGCTGCCATCCTCAGACATGAACGGAAATCCAATCTTCCACGATTTTTCGGGAATAGTTTTCCGCAGGCTGTCATGCCTGTTTTGTGCTGCCAACTCGGGACTTTCCGGTAATAGCAGGCAGATAAATAATATGGAAAATAAGACCCTCATCATCAATATCCGGCATTCTGTGGGTTTAAATTGGGATTTAACAGCATTTCGCTCTGTGGCAGCGGCCATACTTGTTTATATTCTTCCCAGTTCGGTTTCAGGGTGCTTAACTCATTCAACCGTCCCCAACGTTTCAGGTCGATAAAACGGTGTCCGGACTCGGTGAAGAATTCGCGCCGTTTTTCATCCAGCAGTTCCTTGATAAAATCTTCCCCGGATAAGGTGGCAGCGTTTAACCCGGCCCTTTCCCGCGTAGCATTGAGATAGGGCAAGGCTTCATCGAGCCGGTTTTGTTTTGCCAACGCCTCTGCCATGATAAAATAGACTTCCTCCAAACGAAAAACAATGAAATATTCGTCCGTGTTATTCTCCCTGTTTTTGTATTTATAAGGTCTGAACCATACATTATCGTTAAAAGCTACTTCCGCTATCCAGGCTTGTCTTCGAAGGTCGTTATCATCGAAGGAGGCAACCAGATCCTGCGTCAAGGCATATAAATGGGGAGCTCTACCGGAAAAATAAAAGTAGGTGGCATCCGATACCGGGTTTCCACTTCGCGGTGGTTTCAATTGCCAGAGGATATGCTTTCCCGACTTGTGAAAGACCTCATTGATATCGTTTTCGAATTCATACAAGGGTGATTCCAGCATATCTTCAGCTGCCTGTTCTGCCAACGCCCATTTCCCCCGGGTCAGGTAAATACGGGCCAACAACAGTTGTGCCGCTTTCCGGTTTATGTAAATCCGCTCCGCGTGGCGATAATTATCTTCAAGCATCCCGACAGCTTCCGTGACATCCGTTTCCAGTTGCTCCATCAATGCAGCCGCCTCCGTTTTTCCGGTCGTCCGGTTGTATTCGTAATCCAGGCTGGTTGTATAAGGTATATCTCCAAAGAATTGTTGCAGGTAAAAATAAACCAGGGAGCGGATTACTATAGCTTCCCCCTTGATACGTTTCTTGTCGCTATCGGACAGGGCTGTGGAATTCTCTGCTCCATGGATAATGGAATTGGCATAATAAACATGCCTGTAAGCCCTTTCCCAAATCGTTCTTATGATGACATTGCTTTCGTGCACCTGGTTTAGATAAATATCCATTACCCCGTTGTCACCCTGCTGGTAGCAATCCAGATCATCGGCATAGGAAGACAGATCTGTTGCATCTCTTAGAATCGACACATCCCTCAGCGCGGCATATAAACTGCCCAATGCGGCATTGGCGGTCAGCGCGTCTTCAAACACCTGCGGGGTACCCAGTTGATTATTTGGATGTGTCACTTCTATTAAATCTTCACAGGCTATCAGTAGCAGCCCTGCCATACAAATAAAAAGGTATATTTTTCTCATGATCTTTGTTTTTTAAAAAGTTATCCGGGCACCCAGCGACCAGGTTCTCAGTGGCGGTAAATAACCGGCATTGACAAATTCGGGATCCAAACCGAAATAATTCGTGATGGTCAGAAGGTTCTGCCCTTGTGCATACAAAAGTATATTTCCCTGATACAGGTTTACCGGCAGACGATAACTCAATTGGATATTTTTGAGACGGATAAAAGAAGCGTCGCCGACGGCAGCCGTGCTGCTCCTGAAATTAACGTGTGCCAGGTTTTTCTGTTGATTACCCGATACCGTGGGAGACATGTATTGTGCATCGGGATTATCCTCCGACCAGATATCCAGCGCTTCTACCGGCAGGTTGAACATTGTCCCCGGCCTCTTTATGACACTATTATAATTATTCTGTATCTGGTTCACGAATTGGAACAGGAAAGAGAACTCCCATTGTTTATAGGATAACTGGTTGGACCATCCACCATGGAACCTGACGCCAACATTTTTAATCACCTGGTCATCATCGGGAGAAGAAATATTGCCATCGTTGTTATAGTCTGTAAAGGTGAAAATGCCGGTTTCCGGATCGATCCCCTCATAATTGTACACTTTTATAATGGAGGTCGGATGGCCTACCACGTATTTATCGGCATAAGTGGAACCTTCAATCCCGGGAAATGAGACCAGCTTGTTTCTCGGAAAACTGATATTGAAATCGCTGTGCCAGTTGAATCTGTTCATCCTTACAGGATTGGCATTAAGTTCCAACTCCAATCCCTTGTTTTCCACCGTGGCAGGCAGGTTGGCCTGTATGGAGCTGAACCCGGTTGTAGCCGGCAACGGTATACCTACCAACTGGTTACTGGATCGGTTGCGGTACAATGCGGTGTTCAACCGTATTCGATCCTCAAGAAAGCCGAGCTCCAGGGCGACTTCCAGTTTCGTTGTCCTTTCCCAACTGAAGTACGGGTTATACAACCTGGAAGGATAGAGGGTGGTGGCATCCCCATAGAGCGTGGTACTGGTCGTGTAAGTGTCCAGGTACTGGTAATCGCCGATGGCATCGCTTCCGGTCACCCCGTAGCTTGCACGCAGTTTCCCGAAGCTCAGCCATCGGATATCCTTGAAAATATCTTCTTCGCCAAACAGCCACGTGGTACCGACTGCCCCGAAGTTGGCAAACCGGTTATCCGGACCGAAACGGCTCGAGCCATCCCTGCGGCCTGTAAGGTTCAGGATATACCGGTCCTTATACTGCCAGTTCACCCTTCCGAACAGGGCGGCGTATCTGTATTCCGTTTTACTGTCCTGGGAGATCGAAATCCTGCTGGCAGCCGCCAGGTTCGTGATCAGGGCATTGCTCTCAAATCCGTTTCCGGATAAACCTAAAGCCGAATTGGTCGTTTGCTGGTAAGTCCCCCCGGCCAATATATCCAACTGGTGTCCATCAAAGGCGTACCTGTAGTTGAATTGGGGTTCCGCCAGAAAGGAAAGCCGGTGGCTCTGAGTTTTAATTGCCACGGAGCTGGCCGGGGTAATCCCGAAGGCAGGATTGTACATGGTGCTGGGATTAAGATAAATATCGTCAAACGCATGGTAATTGATTCCCCCGTTTAATTTTAAGTAAGCCGAAGGTAAAACCTCATAACTCAGGTTAATGTTGGTATTGAATGTCTTGCTATTGTTGGAATAGGTGCCTTCATAGGCCGCTACCGGGTTGGTAAACGTATTGTTTTCCCAGTTCAGGCTGCCGTCCTCCATGTAGAGTGCCGGGGCATTGGGGCTGAGTTCGAGGGCCTGGCTGGTCATATCCTTACTGATCACATTATTATCCTGTACCGAAAATAATCCGGATACATTCAGCATAAGCCTGTTGTCGTTGGAGCGATGGCTTAGGTTTCCCGACAGGCTGTTCATTTCATATTTGAAATCTTCGGAGAATACGGTGGTTTGCCTGCCATGGCTTCCTGTCAGTATAAAGTGTGTATTTTCATTTCCCCCGTTGACGGAGAGCTGTATGGAAGAATTGGCAGCCGTCCTGCCGATCAACTCCTCCTGCCAGTCCGTGTAGCGCTCCTGGTCCCATGCCCCGTTGACATCATAGGCATTGGCAGGGTATTGGGTAACTCCATCATTGGCAAACCCCTGCCTTCGTATATCGAGGTATTGCTCCGTGTTCATCATTTTCATTTTACTGCCCACGCTGCTCTGACTGTAATTGGCGTTTACGCTGACAGTAGTTCTGGTAGCCGCCTTTCCCTTCCTCGTGGTGATAAGTATAACCCCGTTCGCGCCACGGGAGCCATAGATCGCCGTGGCATCCGCGTCTTTCAGGATTTCTATACTCTCGATATCATTGGGATGAATCGCGTTCAACGGGTTCATGTCGGCATTGGGGAAAATTGCACCGGCTTGACCGGAAGCTATATCGGCACCCACGGGTACCCCGTCGATAATATACATGGGGTAGTTCCCCACCCTTCTTAGACTGTTCGTTCCGCGGATCTGGATAGTATAACTGCCTCCGGCCGTGCCGGTACCCTGGGTAATGCTTACTCCTGCCATCCTTCCCTGGATGGCCGAAAGCACATTGGGCACCGGCTGGTTCTCGATCTCCTTGGCCGTCACCCGGGCAATGCTGCCGGTACGGAGCTGGTCTTTTACAGTATAATATCCGGCATTTACAATCACTTCGGACAGGGTGGTGATATCTTCCTGCAATTGCACGTCTATCCGTGTTCTTCCGTTCACCGGTATCTCCTGCGTTTTAAAACCGACAAAGGAAAAGGTAAGTACCGCATCCGACGGTACACCGGCCAATGTATAGCGTCCGTCTTCCCCGGTGGTTGTACCGGTCGGTGATGTTCCCCGGATCACTATGGTCACACCCGGAAGCGGGTTACCGGAAGACTCGGTAACCCGCCCGGTGACGGTGACCGTTTGCGCGTAAGTAGAGTTTATGAAAATAAGAGAACCTGCCATCAGCAGGAACAACAACCGGTACCGTGTGCATGTACCTCGTAAGAAGGGCAATAACGACATAATTTTCCCAATGTATTCATTTTTATATCGTCTGCATTTACCCCGTAAGACGGTTAACAACGACAGGCAATATTGGGAATGATCAGATTTATCTTTTAAAATCATGGTGTATCTGTTTATGTTACAGTCCGACAATAAAATAGATCCGCTACAACGGCAAATGTCTTGTCGGCGTTTAATGAAAAATTAAATGCTGATGTTTCGTAAGTATTTTCATTTCCAACCTTATTTCATTTCTACAGGCGGACTAATAACTTGCAAAACTGGACTTAAACGGGTATTTCCGGCTAAAACCGGCTGAGAGGGGAAAGAGTTTGCAGGTAACTGAAACCCGGAGCGGTATTGGACAATCGTACGGGACAAGAATAAACAGGTATTCCGTTGATGAACGTTTTCGTTAAGCAATATAAGAAAAGGACAAATTCATTTGGACTATGCTATTGCGAGAAAACGCCTATTGGAAATGAAGGAATAAGATTCCGGTAACCAGTCTTTTAATAATCAGGATTCTGGCGTCTTATTCGGGTGGCTCTGATGTATATGCGGGGATATAAAAAAAGAGGCGCGGACGATTGCCATTATTCCTGTTGTCAGGCTCCGCAAGGGCCATTACCAGAGAATAAGACAATGTCCACGCCCTTATTGCTAAGGGCGCTTCCATTCTCGGTCTCTGGTTTTGAATTTTGCGGATTCGACAACAAGACCAAAAAAGCGCTATGTAATTTCGTACCGTACTAAACAGTACAAAAGTACTTATTCTTTTTTATTTCTATGTTTTCATACGCATTTTATTTACGTTTTAGATATTTTTTGTAACTTTACTCCATTGAAATTAAAGGTAAAGTATCCACCTTTGAAATGGGGCTGCTTAGCAGACAGTCATCGTTCAATAATGCAAAAGAATAAAAAAATAATGAAACCCTGCGTTATATTGAAATGTTTCGAACAAGCGTATTCAAAAAACTTACAATTGTAAAATGTGTTGTACAAGGAGGCATACAAGTTGTATAACTTTTTTATAAAATTGTGATCATTCTCGATTTTCTATTATCTTTGTTATAAATTCAATTTGAGTTAGTTATGAATAATACGGAAAACAATAAAAAGAGTGTCCATCAAGGTAAAAATGCAAAGCGACTCAGGGAAGCCAAGGGTATTAAACAAGAAGAAATTGCCATGGAATTAAAGATTACCCAACAAGCTGTATCGCAATTGGAGAGACGTCAGGAACTTGATGATGAGACAATAGCAGTATACGCCAGAGTTTTAGGGATAGACGAAGATTTTATCCGGAATATGGCTGATGATTCACTGCCGGAAAGCAGTAATTATTTCTATGACAATAGTTCTCAAAACTTAACCTTTAATCCTTTGGATAAGTTAGTAGAAGTTTATTCGGAAAAAGACCAATTATATGAACGGATGCTTTCGGAGAAGGAAAAGGTAAATAACTACCTTGAAAAAGCCCTGGATAAATTATCCAAATAGCCCCATCAAGTAATTACTGATTCTTAGCTTTGTGGCAGTTGAGAAAGTACCCTTCTGGAGACCAACTAAATAAACCTGAGAAAGGGAACATCGTTGATCATGATAAATATCTCTTCAATATAATAATGACAAGTCTGTGCCTAATATAAATAAAGTATTATGTCTGAAAATAAAAGATCTATTCTCCATGAAGGAGAAATACATTTGGGAGGTATGACAATACCATGTTATATCCTTGATGATGGAACTAGGGTTTTATCAGGTAGAGGTATGCAAGAAGCTTTAAAAATGGTGGATGAAGTTGATGATGGTAAGCAAAATCCTGGGACCAGATTAGCAAGATATTTAAATCAAAAGACACTTAAACCATTCATATTCAATAAAAATAAGGAGGACCACTTTGAGCCTATTATCTGTTATAGAGGAGATCAAAAAATAAATGGATACGAGGCTACCATACTAGCTGATATTTGTGAGGCTTTTTTAGATGCTAGGAAACATATCAAGCTTTCATTACGGCAACAAATTATCGCAGATCAATGTGAAATACTGGTTAGAGGTTTTGCCCGAGTGGGTATAACTGCTTTAGTAGACGAAGCTACAGGATATCAATATGAAAGAGAAAGGGACGCTTTACAACTAATATTACAAGCTTATATAAGCGCTGAATTACAGAAATGGCAAAAAATGTTTCCAGATACTTTCTATTATGAAATTTTTCGTTTAAAAGGTTGGGATTACACAGTTAAGGGGATAAAAAAACGACCTGGAGTTATTGGTCGATGGACTAACGAATTAATATACAAACAGCTTCCGAAAGATGTACTAGAAGAGCTCAGATTAAGAACCCCAAAGAGTGAAAGTGGTAATTATACTGCTCGTTTTTTTCAGAGTTTAACTCCTGACGTTGGGCATCCAGCACTAACCGCTCAAATATACAAAGTGATAGGTATTATGAATATATCTAGGAATTGGGACGAGTTTAAACGAAATTTCAATAAGATGGTTGATAGGCAAAATGGCCAATTAGAGATAAATTTTGAAGAAGTTGAAGATGATATTGAGAAAGAAAATAAAATAAACAAACCTATAGAAATTCAAGGACAGTTATTTGAGACTAATTAAAGTAACACAACTCTAAAGAGACTAACACCTTCTGGAAAAATATACTTGCTTAAAGCTTTGTTTAACCAAAATTATTTGTAATTTTGAAATTTTCATGTTGCTTTGTAGCAGGTGTGTTCTACTCTTGGAGGTGCACACAATGTGTATATAACATGGCAGAAGAAGTGCGTGCCCGCTCCGACCGTCATTGTCGTACCGAAAATGACACTATAGATAAACTGCCACGTTTCATACACTCGCCGTTATAGGGCATTTAAAAAAAACTAACATACAAGCTAAAATATTATGAAAATAGTTTCAGTAATTAACTACAAAGGAGGAGTTGGAAAAACCACTTTAACAGCAAACTTGGGAGGTGAATTGGCAAACAGAGGCTACAAAGTATTAATGATTGATCTCGACCCACAAGCGAGTTTGACCTTTTCGTTTATTAAACCTGATGATTGGAAAAACGATTTATCATCGGACAAAACTATAAAAAACTGGTTCAAGCCTTCAAAAAAGGATAAAAAACTCAAATTCAGAGATCTAATCTTTAAACCTAACAATGTTAAATCATATATAAATAATAATGGTAAATTGAATTTGATTTCCTCCCACCTTGAGCTTATAAATGTTGATTTAGAATTAGCAACTTCTTTAGGTGGTGCGAACATGGAGCAATCAAAACAAAATTTTTTAAAAGTTCATAGAACACTAATTAATGGAATAGAGCAACTCGATGAAAAATATGATATTGTACTAATCGATTGTCCTCCCAATTTTAATATTGTAACAAAAAATGCAATTGTAGCAAGTGACTACGTTTTGATACCTGCCAAACCGGACTATTTATCTACTTTAGGAATTGATTACCTGATTAGAAGTTTAAATAAGTTAGTCAAAGATTATAACGACTACTGTGAGGTAGATAGTGATGACCAATTTGAAAAAATAAACCCGGAAATCGCAGGTGTCTTGTTTACAATGGTTCAGTTTTACGGAGGGCAACCAATTTCTGCAATTCGTCCATATATATCACAAACTAAAAAATTAGAAATACCTGTTTTTGAATCTTATTTTAGAGAGAATAAAACTCTTTTTGCAGATGCACCACAATATGGAGTTCCTGTCGTGCTTTCAAACAATCATCGTCCAGACATAGTCGAAGAAATAAATGAATTTATTGACGAATTTGAAAAGAAAGTTTTGTAATTATGGAAAAAAAGAAAAATATCTATATTGCACAATTTGACAAGTTAAGCACTTTTCTAAAGGGATTAAATGATACTGAAATCCAAAATTTGGAAAGTGGTAGATTTGAATTGAAGTTTGAAATTTTCGATAAAAAAGAAAATCATAAATCTTTTAAACCACATTTGGAAAAATTCGATGATTCCACACTACAATCGATAGTTGATACTTTGAATCAATTAAAAACCAGAGAAGAAGGATTAAATTTTTTGACATCTAAGTGTTCCGTAAGGACCGATTTTGAATTAATTGCGAAGAAGATGGATATTCCATTTCAAAAAAAAGATACCGTCGAAAGATTAAAAGAGAAAATCATTGAGAGTAGTATAGGTTTCAAATTGCGATCACAAGCAATTCAAGGAAATAATGAAGATGAAATTAAAAAAAACGCTCTATAACACATGGTATAAGGTCTGGCTGGGGTTGGGATTCGACACAGTTGAATCTCGTGCCTACCTCAGTTTCAGTCGGACAATCAGATTCTCATCTAACCGCCACGACCTCATACTCCCACCGTTGGCAAGAAGGCTAAAAAGACACTACATTCATGACAATTGAGCAAATAAAAGAACAACTTTCAAACCGTTTTGTCGGAATTTTAGCGACAAATAAAGGATTTGTCATTGATAAACCTGAATTAGATTTGGGAGTTGATTATCAATTAAAAAAGACATTTACTTACAAACCTCCAAACGGTAATACAAGATATAGTGTTGATAGTAGATACATTGATATACAATTAAAAGCAACAACTGAAAACACAATAATTGATGAAAAAGATTTTATAAAATACGACCTTGAGGCAAAATCTTATAATGATTTAATTTATCGGCAACAAAATGGTATAGCTCCTTTGATTTTAATATTATTTGTTCTACCATCAACACAAGCTGAATGGGTTGAAATCGATGATTTAGAACTTAAATTAAGAAGAAATGCCTATTGGTACATTCCACCTGATAGTTCCGATTTTACTGAGAATGAATACAGAATAAGAATTACTATTCCCAAATTAACAGATTAGGAATAGATTGTTTTAATGAATTGCATCAACAACTTTATCCATAAAACTAATGATAATAGAAAATATTATAATATTTCTAGTTAATCGAGGATGGGTTGTAGCCAATGAAACCCAGAAGTTTATAGAGTTGAGTCCTCCTGCTGTATTCAATATTCAAGAAGGATTTCGTATTTATGTCCCACGCGATATAAATAAGAATGATGCAAATACATTTTTGGCTAACTTACTTCAAATTATTAGTGATTTTTATTCTCTCACAACAGACGATTTGAATGTATTACTTAAAGTTGATAATGCAGTACTTAAAGTTAGGGTTTATGATAATCAAACTAAGGAAGGTAAAATTTCTTTGACAAGATTTGAAGAATTAGTTGAACGCATTAGACAAATACTATCTGATACTGCAAGTTTTGTTATTGATCGTAGTGTGACTTCAACTAGAGTTCCTGAGGAAGTTTCTCGATACATTAAACTTTGTAATTTTCTTCAAACTGAAAAGGGGAGTTTTGTTGCAAAAATTCAATTACCATCAAAAGAGCTTATAAAGAATAGGGAGCTTTTTGATAGAGAGGAAGTTTATTCATATGAAATAAATAAAAAGCTAATTGAAGTTCTCTCCTTTGTGAATGACACAATTATTGAAGGAGAAGTTGTTGTAACTGAAGATTATTTAATTGAAAACGAGGATAAAATAAATATAAAATTATATAAAAGTATTTACTCTTTGTTTGATAAAGTTGATATAAAAGGAGTTGATTTCTCATTATATGATAAAAGTGATAGTAATTCAGTAGTCAATGATAATATTACAAAACAAAAGCTATACAAGTTAAATCAATTTGTTGAGCAGATTGAATCACAGTCTTTTGAGATTGGGGAATTTTCATTTACAGGTAAGATTACAACACTCAAATCCAAAGATCCTGACGGACTTAGGAATAGTGTGACTTATACAGCTATTTATGAGAACATACCTCTCGTTGTATCTGCTAATTTAGAAAGTGAGCATTACAAATTAGCTATTGAAGCACATAAATTAAAACAAAATATCACAATTACCGGAATGGCTAAGAAAACAAAAAGTAAAGCAAGATTTATTGAGATAATAAATTTTGAAGTTGATGATGACAACAAAGCTTAGTTGCCAACACATGATATAAAAAAATGAGAACATACGGACATAAACAGTTTCATGGGATACTCCCTGAAATACGTCCCATGTTCCATTATGTCCATAAAATCGTAAGCCCCCGATAAAATAGCCGGTTTCGGGGTCTATTGTGACAGGAGCGTTTTACAATTCTGCCATACTATACTTTTAGCTTCTGACACAGGTATATTCCAAATATCAGATAATCCATTAAATACCAACTCAACGTCCCATGGGTTATAGGATTTTCCATCCACACCAGTAAATGGAGCATCAGTTTCTGTCACTATTTTTCCTTTAGGTATGTTATTAATAATATTAATACCTGATTTACTTTTGAACATCATAGGATTAATACTAAACCAACATCCTAAATCTAAAGCACGTTGTAAATCTTTAATACTCCCTGAATACCAATGCAGTATCGAAACTCCGGCGTTTGGGTACTTTCCTATATATTCAAGAACAGGATTTACTGCTCTACGACTATGAATAGACATGATTTTACCCCCATCATTCTGGCAGGAACGTAAAATGTGATTGAATACCCTTAATTGGGCATCCCAAGTTTTTTTTAATTCAGGAGAGCCATCCAAGCCAATTTCTCCAACGTATTTAACTCTACCCAATAGATTATCAAACAATTGCAGTTCTCTTTCTCTCTCTTGCGCCAATTGGGGGTGTAGTCCAAGAGCAGTCTTTATTCTTTGGTTCTTTTTTCCCAGCTCGTTCGATTTATCCCAGGCACTTGGTGTTGTTGTTACTGCTAAAACGTACAATCCCCTCTCCAAACACCCTTTTACAATTTTGGAAGGATTTGGGAATAAATCTAAGTGACAATGAAAATCAATCATAAAATATTATAACCTTTCAGGAAGTCTTCGAGTTCATTTAACCCTTCTACTATTGTCGCTTTATAGCCCGTTGTGTCTCCAAGCAATGCGGTATTTAAATTTGTCCCCAACCAAGCGTCAAGTCCGCTCTTCCTGATTTCGAGAATTGCCATCGCAACAGATTTTACATCATCATAATTAGAATAATCATCTGATTGAATTGATAAATCGTTATACTTATATACAGTCTGGTCTTCATGCCTCCATCTTTTGAATGCTGCCCTACGTACAAGGCAAGGAACACAACGGCCACAATGCATATGCTTGTGCACCCGATACCGACCGCAACTGGTCGTCTTGGATGCGTACGATAATAATATTTCTTGATTACGACAATCTTGTAACATCTGCCCTTTTGTTCTGCACTGATAAGGATTATCAATTTTGATTTTTAGCTCTGCTTCATTTAGCAACTGTTGAAATAAATTCAAAAAAACAGGATGCGTTGTACGCGTGCTAAGGCTCCCAATTCTAATTTGAGTCAATGGAGGGTTAAGTGATATATAACCATTTTCACACATATACAAAGTAACCTGTTCTCCTTGTTTACACTTATCAAGGCAACTGGCAATTAGGATTCCGTAAGCTAAAAATATTATTGAACGTGCCCTTTGCGACGGAGGTGACTCACCATTGGGAACCTGGACATTATGATTAAGCTGAATAAGAGGCACTTCCTTAGAAAAGAGTTTTACAATGTCTCTTTGTTTCTTTGCATCATCATTTACCTTTTGACTTACAGCATATGGATTTAAACCTTTTTCAATTAAATCAACAATTCCAATGAAACTATCTAACCCGCCTGAAAGTAGTGTCACAGAATCATTATTGGGATACAGAATCTCTTTCCTTTTTTTATGTTTGGGAAAAAATCCCCCTTCAACAAACTTCAAGTCCCAAAGATCGGATGTTAAGAACCCAAGTTGTTTGGAAAGAAGCGATGCCTGCATATTCCAAAAGTCTTTATCATTCACTGCAATGACTAATTCGAAAACTCTTGTCCATCCATCATGACTCTTCCCTCTATGTCCAGCATGGTCAGCAGCGATTACTGATAAGGCGATTGACAATATATCCCAGGCTTTTGAATGCGGATTTAACTTTTTCTTTTTGATTTCCTTCCAAATGCTGTTTCCAATATAACCTTCACCTTGAATTTTACTGCTATCAAAGAGGATTACTTTTAAATCAGTTTGAGGGACTGAGTGTGTATTTCCATTAGGTGTACAAAATATCTTCATAACGCGTAACTTTCAAATACATGGAAAGCGTCTTCTAAAGTTTCCCGAATAAGGGAAACGATAGCTTTTGACTTAATTGTTGCTGTTGTAATTATCTTTTTAAATGAAGAAGAGACAGTTTCTTTTATATAGTCTTTTGCCTCTTTTAGTCTTGACAACGCACTTGCTGGGGATGGGGCATTTTTCCTGATACTTTTTCCCATATCTAAATCGAATCTAGCAAAGACATCGCCAGAAATGAACCGTTCGATAACATAAAGACGCTGCTCCTCATTAAGATTTAAAAGATCTGCATCTTTATATTTCTCTAACAAATCGGAGAAAGCATTTTTCATTGAATTCCGGCTAGCTTCAGAGTCTAAATCTCCATCTATGGGACGAATAGTTTCAATTATCGTATCTGTTATTTGCTCAAAACTTTTACCACGCAATGCTTCAAAATCTATATCTGGAACAGAACTGGAAGGTTCGCCAGATACTCCAGATAAGCCATGCGATAAAACTCCATAAAGAGCTCCTGCTGTTGAAACTGTTCTGGTGAGCCTTGCTGTTGCAGTTTTGGAACCCCCGTAGCCGGTTTTCACATAGTGCCCTACCCCTCTTTGTAAATATTTTCGACCTCCATCACTTGCAAATTTATTTATATTAGTTCGTGCTCCCTTAAACCTGCCAGTTGGAGCAATTTCCTTATTTTTGGGATTGTCTTTCTCCGATGGATTGGGAGAGGGAGTATTATTATCGTCATTATCATTAGGTGGATTTGGAGTATTATTATTACCATCCACCCATGGCGGTACTAAAGGCACATTAGGAGGAGCTCCGTTACTTGATTGTGATGTTCCCATTATTTAATTCCTAATTTATTATTGATTGCTTTCTTTACTGGAACTGGTATGTCAATCTCAAGCCACTTCTTAAATACTATTTTAGCCCAATTCTCATCAGAAATTTTAGGTACAATACTGGCTCTTAATTGGGATGGGATAATTCCTGATAAAAAATTAGCTAATCTTTGAGCTTGAATCTCATCAATCTTTGATACTGTTATGCAAGCCTCCAAAATTTTGGGCACACCCCATTCCTGTTCTTGTTTTGCACGCTCAAGTAGTCTATCCATGATGACAGAGAGTTCTGCTTTCGGGATATGACTAAGGTCATCGCTAATACTAGAGGCCATATCAGGCTCTTGTATTAGCGCATCTAACAAGCCTGCAGCTATGGAGGACAATCGGTCTTCGGGCGTTATAATAGGTGCATGTTCACGACTTACATACAATGCACCTCTCAAGTCCTTATCTGCCAGAGTTGGAGACAGTTTAAGCCACTCTTTAATAAAATCGTCATTCCATTCTTCGTCTAGTGTGATTTCTTTACCTTTGGCACTATCTGTTTCCCAATCAGCTATAAACAAGGGTTTCCCCTCCCCATTTTCATTTACTTCTGCCAATAATTTTGAATATGCATTTGGATTACCGCATCTTTCGAACAATAATAATTTAACAAGAACCGCCTCATCAACACCAACTCCATGAGATTTTGAAATCGACATTCGTATTGACAAGGTATTTAAGAATCGTTTTATTAGTCTTGGATTCCCATTAATTTTTGAGGATGTTGTCATGATATGGGCAAGGCGTTCTGCTGTCTCAATTTTTGATTGAAGAGAGTCTGGCAAATCAATTCCAAGCGATGTTATAAACTTTCTATCCACCCGTTTCCCTTTCCAGCTTAAAGACAATTGTTTGATGACCTTACCTCTAATCTCTTCCTTTGTATCTTCGTCTAGTTCACTTGCTTCAACGAATAACAAAATTAAGTATGCCCGCACTTCCTGTGTTCCCAAGGCAGGAACTCTGAGAGGGATTTGTATTAGCTTGTCAAAGTAATTGATAACAAGGTCATTATTTGTATCTAACTCAAAATGTTTTTTGACCGCGTGTTTTATCATCTCATCATCAGCAGCGATAACAAATGCTGTATTTTTTAAAAACAGGAAAAGTCTTATTGCCTCTAATGTCGAAACTGTCGTTTCTGGTAAACACCTGTCAAGATCATCAATTAATACAACCAAGGTTATCCCAATTTCTTGGAGTGCTTCTTCAAAACTATTCCTAATAGCCTGTATTTCTTTGGGAGGGGTTTTTTCTTTTTTTGGCTTTAAGAAACGTAAAAATTTCTCATAAGCCTCTTGTGCAGTGGTTTCTGTTTCTTTAAGGGATTCTTTTGTCAATTCTCCGGTTTGAAGTTTTTTAGCGATGCTCATAACCTCGCTAACTATTCCAGCTGGAGGTAAACCAAAAGCAAGAGGAGCTGCAATGCTGACTCCGGTCTTTACCACTCTTAACCAATTTACCCTCTTTAAAAATTCTTTTGCTTTGTCTAACCCTTTTTGACGTGATTTAGCTTCTTCTGTTAAGGTATTTGCAATTACTTCCATAAGAGCAGCTCTTGCATCATCGAATCCTTGATAAAGCCAGGCATTGAATTCAACAAAAACAAATGAATCTCCATCTTTGTCATTCAAAGATTTTTTGATGAGTTTTATCATCGATGATTTTCCAACACCCCATTGACCGGAAACCCCTATAGACACAGGGTTATTTCTAGCTTGGATAATGAGTTCTGCTACAGTATCTGCCGTACATGAAAAATTTAAGAAATCTATATCAGTTTCGTTATCTGTCCACATTTTCAAGCTCAGAATTAGGTTGTTAGAAGTATAATTTAAACAAAGGTATAAAAATAATCTGATTAGAAAGTAATGTTTTTTAGAATCTTGTAGCAAATGTTTATTAAAAAGTGGGTGCTGTGGTTTATTTGGTGCCTCCAAAAACAAAGCAGTACGATTACACCGACGTTATTAAAAAAGACCTTCAATTACTATCTACACGTTTACTGGAATAGCCTCTTTTAATTAGAACTTTGTTCATCATTCCGGAGCAAACGGTCCCATTATTAAGTTCATTCAGGCAAGCTTATTTTATGAAAAACTTTAAGGGATCAAATGCAGGAATGTCCGCGACCTGCCGTTCCGGCATACTGCCCCCACCTCGAGGGAGCTGAAGGTTTTCCTCTTTTTGAATTGTTTATGCTTCCAGTGTAAACATAAACGAGAATCAAGATGGCAGGAATACCGAAAAGCATCAGTATGATTCTTAAAGAAGTTTTGAAGACTATGGAAATATAACGTGTATATACAAGAGTGTCCTCTACTCAACCGTAGTTTTAGGAAACAAGTAGTTTTCTTGCAATCAAGCTATAATCACTAAAAATAATGCTTTTATTTTATGTTTTGAGGCGCGTGAGCCGAGTTTAAACTACAATTTAGTTAATGATCTGACAGTAGGGCGATTTTGTTACATTCTATATGATGAATTTTGTAATTCACCCTTTTGACAATGATAAATTTGATTATAGATGTTTGCCAATAGATCCAACATAAATTATAGGATCGTCCTTTTCTACATCAGGCTTTTTAAAATAAATCCGGCAGTGAATTGGTCTATTATTATCGTCCTTAAATATTTTCAAATGAGATTCACAATATGCACTGAACTCACTGTCTGTGCCTTTATAAAAGATGAAATAGAATTTCTTACTTTTTTTCCCTTGAAGTGATGCCCCATCAATACTGTGTTTAATCGCAAAATCATTTAAGAATTCCGGATAGGCTTTCTGTGATTGTTCTAGATCATTTATGAAATGATCATTTAATACGGTCAAAGAATCGACTAATTTATGACTATGAGACGGTATGAAATTTCTTATATACCTCTTATTATCAGGATGAATTGTAAGCCTTTCAAAGTATTTTCCTGCTTCAGTAATAAAATAGTCAGCTGTCTTGGAGTATTTTCCCAGATAATAACGTCGGAACTGCAACCATCCCTCAATATTTGAAATAACTTGCTTACTTTGAGGCAAATCATCAATCCGATTGAAAACGACTAAAGCGGTACAATTATCCTCGTCCTCTAAATTCAAATATTCAAGAAGATCACTAAAATTGAGATTAGCTTGCCTACAAACACCAAGTAATAGCAGAAAAATATTAAAGACATCTCTATTGATTTTTCTGTTAGTAGAAATTATATCGCCAATAGTACTGCCGTCTTGCAATAGTCTGGTAACTAATAGATCATCACGATTTACATAAAAAATATTATCCGTGCTATTTTTCAATTTTTGGATTAAGTCATTTAATCCATCCAGTTTTTTTAAAACAGTAAGATCTGCATCAGTTCCGTTATGTGTAAAAGTCTTACTGCCAATGTAAAGAGAAGCGATCATTTCAATAATCCCAGTTTTAATATTTGAGATAAATCCCTTTCCTGTTGATCAAAAAAACCTTCCGGCCAGTTCGCAATTTGAGCGTTTTTATCAAGATCAAGTTTTTTTGGATGAAAATTGTTGTCAAAAAAATAGATAGAAACATCTTCATAGCCTAATTCGTTGTCCTGCTTCAATGCAATTAATCTAATGGCATTCACTACATGTTCACTATGCGTCTCTATAAAGAGTTGAATTCCGGATAAAGCAACTGTGGCTAGGAACTGAGTTAGACGAGATTGAGCAGCGGGGTGCAAATGCGCCTCAGGATTTTCCACTATAATAGTATCTCCCTTTTTAGCTGCTAATCCCGTCACAATCAATGGCAGGACATAACTGTATCCAAATCCAATGTTAGATGGTTTATATAAATGTGCATCATCTTTGTCAGCGCCAAGCAAGAGTGATAAAAAACTGCTATTCTCAATCTCTTTTACTTGTATGTTCGCGCCTTCCATCACAAACGATAACCATGCAATTGTTTGTTTCAACAATGTATCTTCTTTTTCTTCCTTATTACATCTTTCCGACTCAACTGAGAGTTTTTTCCCATGATATGCCAATACATTGATAACATTTTCACCCCTCGTTCCAATTTTCAAAGACTCCGTTGAGTCATCCCATTTTTTTACAAGTTCTTTTGGAACAGACCTGTCCGCCGAGATATATTGAAACTTTTTAAAAATATTGATTGGCTTAACTGCTTCGGTAGTAAGAAATGATTTTGGAGCGTCTGCATCGTTATTTCCGTAATTTTCTTCATTCTCATATACTAAGTCCCCTCCTGGTCCGGCAGAGAGTTCTTCGAAATAATTATTCAAATTTATCTTTAATCCGGTCAAATTTGCGATTCTGTCATTCTCTTTGTTTTCCGAATATTCAAAGAAAAGTGAGTATTTCTTTGAGTCATCTATATGCTTGTTTGTTTCATCAATATCTAACTCAACATTAAAGTTAAAACTGAAATTTCTTATTTTAGAATCCGAGTTAACCAAATCATTAAAATCGCCTAGCTCCACCCATTCCCCATTAATTAATAAGGTATAGGGAGAGTTATTCTTACGAATACTCTGAGACAGCAATAATAACGACTGGAGCGCAGTAGATTTTCCTCTGCCATTTATTCCGGTTAGAATATTGATGGTAGAGAAAGAGAACTCTTCCGGCTCTTTAAAACATTTAAAGCGCTCCAATGTCAGTTTTGTAATCATTACATTAACGGTATTTTGCTAACCACTCCCAACTACTTTTTGGTAACCAACCCTGACGATTACTTTCGGTGATATCTATCACAAAAATAAGATCACTTTTATCCATATAGTTTTTTAAATAGGTTGTTATTTTAGCTACATCCATCGAGTCATTGGCAATCAGCCAGACAGATTCCAGCGGGTGATTATAATCTCCAATTTCTTTTATAGCATCATAAAGAGAAGTATAATCCCTTCCCGGTTCACGCAAATCATATGTAATCAAAAAAATCATTTGTCTTGCATGTTAAATTGATTTTACCCACAAAGTTATGTTTTTTACGTTACATATCAAATATCAGGTAGGAGATTCGCTGAATTATTTTTTTTATTTTAATTGAGGCTGTGCCTTGATACCTTTTTTAATAAAGAAATCGGAGATATTGTTACTGAAATTACTGCATTCTCAGTTACCGTTAACATGTGTTCCCTGTTGCCTGGTGGCCTATAATTGTTTGTGAACACCAGCTACAATTAAGATATCTTAACCTGCTTCTGTTCATAGAGTTATTTTAGTACCGATGAGTATGTGGATATTATCTAGCAAAATTTAGAAGACGGAATACTTAAAAAAATCTTATTCTTTTATTTGTCATTTATCAAAAAACATGTTAGCTTATTTGGTTAAATAATTTTTATAATTTAAAAATATGATTTACGGGTACATCAGAGTAAGTAGTGATAAACAGACTGTAGAAAACCAACGATTTGAGATTGGTAATTTTTGTGAGAGAGAAGAACTCAATATTGACGGTTGGATAGAAGAAACCATTAGTGGAACAAAAGCTTACAGTAAAAGAGAACTTGGACGGTTATTGAAAAAAGTACAGAAAGACGATTTGATTATTTGTGCAGAGCTGTCTCGATTAGGTAGAAATCTCTTTATGATAATGGAAATATTGAATATTTGCATGACCAAAGAATGCCGGGTATGGACCATAAAAGATAATTATCGTCTCGGAGAGGATATTCAAAGTAAGGTTTTAGCATTTGCATTTGGACTTTCTGCCGAAATTGAGCGTAATTTAATCAGTCAAAGAACAAAAGAGGCATTGGCCCGACTTAAAGCAGAGGGAAAGCATATTGGTCGTGAGAAAGGGGTTAGAAATATACAGCTAAACAAAGTTTGTCTAAAAAAACATAAAGCAATTCTTGATTTCCTAAGTGAAGGCATAAGTATACCAGAAATTGCAAAAAAAATAAAAGTGGCTCGTGGCACTCTTTATCGTTATCTCGCATATACTAATATCCGGCAGCCAACAAAATCATGTAATGGACGGTGGGAACGAGGTATTTATTGAATTCAAGTTTGATGTCCGGTTTTTGAAGAC
>Ga0129314_1000540_pt1 | contig 38668 bp, 33 predicted proteins | sample O1111metagenome_FD_94431 | JGI IMG/M metagenome (GOLD analysis project Ga0129314, IMG submission 94431) | Orangutan individual fecal microbial communities from fecal samples from Wisconsin, USA - O1111 metagenome | ecosystem: Host-associated > Mammals > Digestive system > Large intestine > Fecal... | reverse complement strand
TACATATTTGTTCTGCCTCAATATCCTCGGTAGTGACTTTCCCTGTAATATCCCTATAGGCTTCTTTTATTCCATTTTTGACCGCCCACTTAATTATAAAATATAATGCAAGTAAGACGATTAATGCTGTGCCAAAACTAATTCCTAATTCTTCAAACATTTCATTACATCTGTCAATTCCGATTTTACAATCAGCTTTGTAATACCGCGCTACCTGCTGACGCGGATGACTTCTTCCATCTCGGTGAGCAGTTTTTCGGTATCGCCGAGCAAAAGCTCCGCATCTTTTTCCACCAGTCCCGTCTTTTCGTACTTCCAGGTGAAGAACGGGCTTCCGTAGGAAGTAAAGAACAGTCGGTCCTTGTGGCTCTTTAAGAATGCCGGTATGCCGGTGGGGTCTATGGGTGCATCCGGGCGGAACGTGAACAGGATTCTCTCGTTTTTGCCCTTGATTTCCGTGATATACATGGCATGCGCCCTTACCCGGATTAACGCGATGCGCAGCAGATTGTCCACGGATTTCGGAATGTTGCCGAAGCGGTCCAACAGTTCATCCTTCATGTCATCCCGTTCCTTTTCATTCTCAATGCTTGCAATCCGCTTGTAAATATCTAATTTCTGGGTTTCGTTTACGATGTATTCCGGCGAAATAAAGGCGTCCACATCCAGATCCACGGTGGTGGCAAAATCCTCGATGGTGGGAATGCCCTTTAAGTTCTTCACGGCTTCGTTTAACATCTTGCAGTACAAATCGTAACCCACAGCTTCCATGTGGCCGTGCTGCACCTTGCCAAGCAGGTTGCCGGCGCCGCGGATTTCCAAATCCCGCATGGCAATCTTAAAGCCGCTGCCCAGCTCCGTGAATTCCTTGATGGCTGCCAGTCTTTTTTCCGCCTCTTCCTTTAACATCTTGTCTCTCTTATACATAAGGAAGGCGTACGCCGTCCGGTTGGAACGTCCCACGCGGCCGCGGAGCTGGTAAAGCTGGGAAAGACCCATATTGTCGGAGTCGTGAATGATAATCGTGTTGACGTTTGATATGTCCAGACCCGTTTCAATAATCGTTGTGGAAACCAGCACGTCAATTTCCCCGTTGATGAAATCGTACATGATTTTTTCCAGCTCATGCTCCTTCATCTGTCCGTGGGCAAAGGAAACATTTGCCTCCGGCACAAGCTGCTGGATAGCGGCGGCAATGTCCGCAATGTTGTTGACACGGTTATACACATAGTAAACCTGACCGCCCCTTGCCATTTCCCGGACAATGGCTTCCCGCACCATTTCCTCGTTGTATTCGCACACATAGGTCTGGATGGGCAGACGCTCGTTGGGCGCCTCTTCCAAGACACTCATGTCGCGGATGCCGATTAAGCTCATGTGAAGGGTACGGGGAATGGGCGTTGCCGTCAGTGTCAGCACGTCCACATTTTCCTTCATCTGCTTGATTTTTTCTTTGTGCGCCACGCCGAAACGCTGTTCCTCGTCGATGATAAGCAGTCCCAAATCCTTAAACTGCACATCCGCCGACAAAATCCGGTGAGTGCCGATGACAATGTCCACCATGCCTTTTTTCAAATCGGTAATGGTCTTTTTTTGCTCGGCAGCCGTGCGGAAACGGGACATCATATCCACGCGCACCGGGAAATCCTTCATCCTCTGGACGAAGGTGTTGTAATGCTGCTGGGCTAAAATGGTGGTGGGCACCAGATATGCCACCTGTTTGCCCTCCTGCACCGCCTTGAATGCCGCACGGATGGCAATTTCCGTTTTGCCGTAGCCCACGTCCCCGCAGATTAAGCGGTCCATAATTTTTCTGCTCTCCATGTCCGCCTTGGTGTCCGCAATGGCGGTAAGCTGGTCGTCCGTTTCCTCATAGGGGAACATTTCCTCAAATTCCCGCTGCCAGACGGTATCTTTTCCGTACTGATAACCCTCGGACTGCTGCCTTTTGGCGTAAAGCTCCACCAGATCCTTTGCCACCGTTTCCACAGCGGTGCGCACCTTCGTTTTGGTTTTCGTCCATTCCTGGGTACCTAATTTGTTGAGCTTCGGCGTCTTGGCGTCGGCGGAGGCGTATTTCTGGATCACATCCAGACCCGTTGCCAGAATGTAAAGATTGCCGCCGTCACGGTATTCTATCTTTAAGTAGTCTTTAACGACTTTGTCCACTTCTACCTTTTCAATACCCCGGTAAATGCCCAGTCCGTGGCTCTCATGCACCACGTAGTCACCCACCTTAAGCTCGGAAAAGTCCTTGATTTTCTGCCCCTCGTACTTGGGCTTCCGTTTCTTTTTCTTCTGTCCGTTTCCGAAAATATCGCTTTCGGAAATCACCACAAACTTAAGCAGCGGATAGGCAAAGCCTTTTCCGGCATGTCCGTAGCAGGTTAAAATCTCGCCCTCCTGCACTTCCCGTTCGGGATTGCCGGTAAACACGGCGGAAAGTCCTTCTTCCCGTAAATCCGCCGCCAACCGCTCCGCACGGGTACGGGAGCTTGACAAAAGCAATACCCGGTACTTTTCTTTTTTGTACTGCTTTAAGTCCTTCACCAGCATTTCAAAACTGTTATTATAAGAAGTGACACTCTGGGCGGAAATGCTGAATGTTTTTTCCGGCTTTACCAGAGTCTTTTTCATTTCTATTGACGCAAGTGTCATAAATGGAGCTTTCTGGATACCGGCTGCCACCTTTTCCCAGCCGGAAAGCACATCCATCTGCCCCGGCAGGATATAGCCCTTTTCCGCACGGTGGCTCATGCTTTCCCGAAATTCCAGCTCCACCGCTTCCGCCTGCTCCCGGATACGCGCCGGTTCGTCTAAGAAAAGACAGTGCTTTTCCGGCAGAAGTCCTAACAGATTGGAAAGCTCCTCTTCCCCGTAAAAGTAGCGGATATAGCCCTCGAGTACGGAAAGATTTTTAAATTCCAGTACCTGCTCCCGAAGCTCCTTCACCTGCACTTCAATGCGGTGCGCCTCCTCCGACTGCATATGGTCGCGGAAGATTTTGACCTGTTTTTTCGCCTCTTTTTCGATTTTGGCAATGCCGTCCCGCTGCATTTCTTCCGTCAGGACAAACTCCGCCGCCGGGAAAATGCGGATGCTGGACAGCTGCTCCACGGAACGCTGGCTTAAAATGTCAAAGCTGCGGACGGAGTCCACCTCATCCCCCCAGAGTTCAATACGGTAGGGGTTCTCCTCCGTTAAATCGAAAACGTCTAAGATGCCGCCTCTTACGGCAAACTGTCCCGGTGCTTCTACCTGATAGGTCTTTTCATAGCCCATATTTACCAGTCTTTTTGACACTTCTGTCATATCCAGAGTGCCGTGCTTGCTGATAGAAACGGTATCCCTGTCAAGTTCCCACCTTGCCTGAGGTGTCATGAGTGCCGAAAAGGTTGTCACAATCGTAATGGGCTTTTTTTCCGCCAGTCTCCTGAGTACCTTGACACGCTCTGCGGTCAGCTTATTGCCGTGGATATCCGCCTGAAAGAAAATCAGATCCTTGGCAGGGTACAGGTACACATTGCGGTCGTAAAATTTATAGTCCTCATAGATTTCCCGGACTTTTAAATCACTGTAAGTAACGATGACTTTACAGGGAAAGCCATCGCCCAGACCGTATACCATATGCAGTTTCTGTGACTCCACGCAGCCTGTCAGCGCAATGGATTTTTTATCCTTGTAAAGGATATTCCGGATTTCCTCGTATTCTGCTAATTCCCGCAGCGGTGCCAATAATGCCTGCATTTTACTTCTCCATACCCTCTATTTCTTCCCATTGAAGCGGTTCATGGCGCTTTCTGCGCCTTCTTTCATGATGACACGGATGGCATCCGCAGCCTCTGCTGCCGCCTCGTCCATCACCTTCCGCTCCATGCCGGTAAAATGTCCCAGTACATAGTCTGCCAGATCGTAACCGGCGGGCTTTTCGCCAACGCCCATTTTAATGCGTATAAACTCATCATGTCCCAAATGGGCGATGATATTCTTTAAGCCGTTGTGCCCGCCCGCACTGCCTTTTTTGCGGATGCGGATGTGACCGGGCGCCAGACTGATGTCATCGGAAATGACAATAAGATTCGTTTTCGCATCTATTTTGTAATAGTCCAGAATTTCTTTCACACACTCACCACTTAAGTTCATGTAGGTAAGGGGCTTTGCCAGAATCACCTTTTCGCCGTCAATGTAGCCCTTTCCCACAAGACCCTTGTGCTTTTTTTCCAGAATATCTATTTTTTCCTGTGCTGCTAATGTTTCTATGACATCAAACCCGATATTATGACGGGTACTCTCATATTCTTTTCCGGGATTTCCCAGCCCTACGATTAAATACATGGGACGCCTCCTTTTTGCTCATAAGTATTTTTAGTATAGCACCGTAGGGAAAAAAGTTGCAATAAAAAAAACCCGTATTATGACGGAAACGGGTCATCCGGGAGTCGGTTCCAGTGAAAGTCGCCCTGTTCCGACTCATACATCTGCAGCAATGCTCCGGCAATGCCTGCCACGCCCATATAATAGCCCAGCGGGCGGGAAGTGTTTTCCGGATGGCTGCGTTCCGTGGCAACAAGCCAGCTTGCGCCGTCCTTGTCCACGTCCTTTTCGCCCAAAAGCACGGCTGCCGTACGGTGTGCCAGCTCCCGGTAGCGCTCCTCCTTCGTTGCCTGATACATAGCTACGAAAAACTGCAGAAGCCCCGCGTGGCCGCAGCAGAGATTGGTGTTGTTCCAGAAGCCTGTGGAAGGCCATTCCGGTGCATGCACGGACTCGATGCCGTCCACCTGTTTTTCGATTTCTTCCAAATATTTTTTCTCCCCTGTCAGCCGGTATAAAAGATAAAACAGCCGGGCGGTGCCCGCTACGCCGCTGCAGGTGCCGAGATACAAAGGAGAATCCTTCCCCAGATCCTGACGGAAGGGTACAAGATAGCCCTTTTCCTGTGCAATGCCCTGTTTTACCACATAGGCTGCACATGCTTTTGCCGCCTTTAAATATCTTTCGTCCTGCGTAAATTCGTACAGCCTTGCCAGCATATAGCCGGAGCCGGAAACACCCACTTCAAAGTTCAGCTTGATGCCTTCCCAGACACATTCCAGTCCGTGATAAAATAAGGTACCGTCCTCCTGCCATTCGCCCTGCGCAAGGTACCATTCGCCTTCCGCTAAAATAAGCTCCCGGATTTCCGGTTCGCCAAACAGTTCATAGTGGCGGATAAGGTACAGAAGAATGGCGGTATCGGTAATCATGGTGCTGCTGCCGGTAAAATAAGCGGCATCCCCTTCCCGGTTTGCGTGGGAAAGATAATAGCTGCCTATGGTATGCAGGGCTTCTTTCACCTCTTCCTGCCGGTAAGTTTCGTAAATATCTTCCAGTACAAAGCCGATACCCGCAAGTCCCAGCACGCCCAGATCCAGGCTTACACCAGCGCCGTATTCCTGCAGTGTATACACTTTTTCCGGCAAAAAACCGGGCAGACGGAAAAGCAGATAACGAAGCGCTTCTTCCATGGTCTTACGGTAGGCTTCCTCTTTGGTTGCCCGGTACAGCTTGTGATAAAAATACAGGATACCCGCAGAGCCGCCGTAGAGATTGACCACGGACAACTTTGCAAAGGCATTGTCATTTTTTCCGGTTCCCCCGGAAGCCCAGTAAATGCCCTCCGGGGTTCTTTTTACATGTACGGAAAGGTAGTGCTCTGCCTGCCGTACCGCCTGCAGGTATTCTTCCGCAGATGCCGGTACGTGCACTCGGTATGGCTTGACGCTTTCCTTTTTATAAACCATCTTCTGTTCCATGCTTCCACCCCTCCGTTCTGACTGCCGGTGTGCTGTCTGTTTATTACGTTCTGTTTGTTGTCGGACTTTTCCTGTCCTGTGTCCGTCAAACACGTTATTTTCTGGTAGTGTACTGGTTCTGGATAAGTCCGCCGCTTAACAGCCTGAAGTTATAATCGGTGTTTAAGAGATATACGCTGGCGGGCTGGTAGAGCGGGCATACTGCCGCATCTTCTAAAAGGACCTTTTCCATGTCAATCATAGCCTGGGTACGTGCTTCCTGGTCCATGGCGTTGGCGCCGATGGTCTTTGTATACAAATCATCGTATTCCGCATTTTCCCACTTGCCGTAGTTGATGGTACTGGTGGAAGTCCACAGGTTTAAGAAGGTGGAAGCATCCTTGTAATCTGCAAACCATCTGTCAAGGGCAATGTCAAAGTTGCCTGCGCCCATTTCCGTAGTTCTCTGTGCGGAAGTGGTTGCCTGCAGATTTACGGTCAGTCCGGGCAGGTTGGTCTGCAGTTCGTACTGGATGTCCGCTGCCACGGTAGCGTTGCTGCCTTCTTCGGAATACAGTAAGGTCAGTTCAATGTTATCTTTGCCCAGTTCCTGCTTAGCCTGTTCAAAATACTCGGCTGCCTTTGTCAAATCATAGCTGTTGTAGGTAACATCCCCTGCTTTTTCTCTGAAGGTAACGCCCTGTGCATCCGGTGCAAAATCCTTGGGAATGATATAGTCGGCTGCAGTGGAGCCGTCCGCTAAAATGCTCTGTGCAATCGCACTCTTGTTGATGGCTGTGGAAATAGCCAGACGTAAATTCTTGTTCTGTAAATCCTGGTTGGTAAAGTTGAAAGTAATATAATACATGCCGGCATAGCCAAGGCTTGTCAGTGCAGGGTCATCCGCATATTTGGCAATGAAGTCACCGGATAACTGGATGGTGTCGTACTCTCCCTTTTCCCATGCAAGCACCTGCTGCTGGCTGTCTGCAATGAAGGTGTAGGTAACGCTGTCGCAGGTCACATGCTCCGCATCATAATAGGTGCTGCTCTTGGTGAGTGTTGCATTAGCGCCGCCTGCTTCCCATTCGGTTACGTTGAAAGGTCCGTTAAAAATGGAATGTTCCACATCCGTACCGAACAGTTCGCCGCTTGCTTCCGCAAATGCCTGGTTGACGGGCATCAGGAAGGAGCCGGTGGTCATGGAAAGGAAATAAGGAACCGGTGCATCTAATTCTACCACAAAGGTGTTTTCGTCCGGTGCGCTTACGCCCAGGTCGTCCACCGTATAGGAAGGGTCTCCGGAATACAGTACGTTATAAGCATTCTTTACGCCTGCTGACATCAGCACGTATGCATAGGCACATCCGTTTGCGGGATTTGCCAGTCTCTGCCAGCTGTAAAGAAAATCATAAGCGGTGACTTTTTCGCCGTTTGACCAGTACGCATTGTCGCGGATATGGAAGGTATAAACGGTGCCGTCGTCGCTCACGTCATAGCTTTCCGCCATGCCTCCCTGCAGGCTGCCGTCCTCGCCGTATTTCATCAGACCTTCGTAGGTATTTAGGATGACAACGGTGGAGTTGCCGGTGTAGGCATAGTTCGGGTCCACGGAAGTCAGTTCGCTGACGGCAATGTTGCGGATGTTGATGCCGTTATCCGCGGTATCCTGTGCGGTCTGTGACTCTCCTGCGGTCTGTGACTCTCCTGCCGCCGCAGTGTTTCCCGTGGTCTGTCCGTCCGTAGCGCTGTTGCTGCTGCAGGCTGTCATGGAGAATGCCAGTGCAAAACTTAAAACTCCGGTTAAAAGCTTCTTTCGTAAATTGTTCTTCATAATGTTCCTCCTCTTTTCCTGTATAACAGGTATTTATCTTAAAAAATTTATATCAGCACCATGTGCGTGTCAGACACGTATTTCTTTGTGCCTTTTTCGTAATCAATTCCCAGCGCGTCCTTGTCGTAGGTTTCCACCACTTTGTTTTTGCTGCGGGGATTTGGCTCCGGCACGGCTGCCAGAAGCGATTTGGTGTAAGGGTGCATGGGATGTTCAAAAATATCTTCCTTGGTTCCCATTTCCACGAAATGTCCTAAGTGGATGACCCCCACGTAATCGGCAATGTATTTTGCCATGGCTAAGTCATGGGCAATGAACAGGTACGCCAGACCTCTTTCTTCCTGTATTTCCCGCATCAGATTCACTACCTGCGCCTGTGTGGAAACATCCAGGGCGCTGATGCATTCATCCGCGATAATCAGCTCCGGCTCCATAATCATGGCTCGGGCAATGCCTATCCTCTGCCGCTGTCCGCCGGAAAACATATGCGGGTAACGCTCCGCCTGTTCTTTTGACAGCCCCACCTTTTCTAAGATGTCATACACCTTTTCCCTGCGTTCCGCCGCGGAGTGGTACAAATGGGCGGCATCCAGACCCTCCGCCACGATATCCAGCACCTTTCTGCGGGGATTTAAGCTGGACATGGGGTCCTGGAAAATCATCTGCATCCTGCCGGTTAAAAAGCGCTTTTTCTCTTTCGTCATGGGACCCGCAATTTCCGTGCCATCCAGAAGGATGCTTCCTTCCGTGGGGTCATACAGGCGTATCAGCGACTTTCCGATGGTGGATTTTCCGCTGCCGCTTTCCCCCACCAGTGCAAAGGTGGAGCCTCTTTTTATGGAAAAGCTCACGTCATCCACGGCTTTCACCGTATGCTTTTTGTCCACCTGGAAATACTGTTTTAAGTTTTTTACAACAAGCACATCATCCTTTGTTTTTTCTGTACTCATACGGCATTCTCCAACATCTTTGCTATTCTTTTCCGCAATGCCTCCGGCATTTCCGTTTTCTTCTCCTCCTGCTCCAGCCAGGAATAAACCTCATGGGTTTCCGAAAGCCTGCACAGAGGCGCTTCTTTTTCAAAATCAATGGGCAGCGCGTAAGGGTTTCTGGGAGCAAACGCTTCTCCCACCGGCTCCTCCAAAAGGCTTGGCGGCGCACCGGGAATGGTGTAGAGCCTGTCGTCCGCGGTGTTCATATCCGGCACGGCAAGCATAAGTCCCCAGGTGTACGGATGTCTCGGATGGAAGAAAATGTCATCCGGCGTGCCTCTTTCCACCACCTTGCCCGCGTACATCACATTGATATAATCGGCAATGCCCGCTACCACGCCCAAATCATGGGTGATGAAAATAACGGACAGATTGTATTTTTTCTGCATGCTTTTGATGAGCTCCAGAATTTTTGCCTGCACCGTGACATCCAGCGCCGTGGTCGGCTCGTCGCAGATTAAAATTTCCGGATGACAGGATATGGCAATGGCAATCACCACTCTCTGCCGCATACCGCCGGAAAGCTGGTACGGATACTGCTTCATGCAGAGCGCCGGCTCCGTGATGCCCACCTCGGCAAGCAGCTCCAGTCCTCTCTGGTAAGCTTCCTTTTTCGAAAGGGACAGGTGCTTCCGTATGCCCTCCGTCAACTGGGTTTCTATGGTAAGCAGCGGGTTTAAGGCTGTCATGGGGTCCTGGAACACCATGGCAATTTTCTTTCCGTATAGCTCCTTTGCACGCCTTTTCCGGCTGAACTTGAGGATATCCTCCGTAACCGTGCTGCCGTCTTTTTCATAGGTATATAAAATACTGCCTTCTTCTATTTTTTCGTTTTCACTCATCATGCCGGCAATGGCTCTGGCGGAAACGGATTTGCCGCTTCCCGACTCGCCCACAATCGCCAGTGTTTCGCCTTTGTGAAGGGTAAAATCCACACCCCGGACTGCCCGAAGCTTTCCGGCTGTGGTCTGAAAGGAAATTCTTAAGTTTTCTACCTGCAGCACTGCCGGCTGCGTATCCTTACCACGCTCCATGGCGCATCCTCCTTCTTACTGTCATCCTGCCTCATGTCCGCTGTTTTACAGCAGCTTCCCGCTCTGCCTCTTGGCTGTCTATAACTGCTTCTGTCTGGGGTCCAGTGCATCCCTGAGTCCGTCGCCGATTAAGTTCATGGACAGCATCAGCACCGCGAAAAATACGGACGGCACTATCATCTGGTACGGGTAGGTCAGCATGTGCGCGTAGCCGTCGCTGATGAGGCTTCCCAAAGATGCCTGCGGCGCCGGGATGCCCAGTCCCACGAAGGAAAGGAAGGACTCCATGAAAATGGCGCTCGGCATGGTCATCATGGTCATAACGATGACGGAACTTAACAGGTTGGGAAAAATCTCCCGGAACAAAATGGTAAGGGTTCCGGTACCCAGCACTCTTGACGCCTGTACATGCTCACTTTCCTTTAAGCGCAGGGTGTTGGCACGCACCAGACGGCTCATACCCAACCAGCCCGATATGGACATGGCTACGATAATGGACAGAAGTCCCGGCGACATTGCCACCACCAAAAGAGAGACAATGACCATCATGGGAATACCGTTTATGATTTCCACAATACGCTGCATAATCAGGTCTGTTTTTCCACCGTAGTAGCCGGAAATCAGTCCGTAAGTGGTGCCGATTACCAGGTCAAGGAAGGCGCTGATAGCCGCAATCAGAAGGGAAATCCTGATGCCGTAGCAGAGTCTTGTAAACAAATCCCTGCCCAGCGTATCCGTTCCGAACCAGAAGTACTTATCGGACACACCCTTTAATTCATACATATCAATGCCCTGCACCGTGCCGTCGAAAATCCCCAGCTTTTCCAGTCCCGGTATCCGGGGCGGCAGGTTCTGTACGGTAAGCGCCACTTCATCATAGGAGTGACCGCTTACAATAGGACCGAACAATGCTAACAGTATGATGAGAAGAAACGCGATTGCTCCCGTAACGGCTCCTTTGTTTCTGCGAAACTGTGTCATCTCTTTTCACCTCCCGCCACACGTATTCTCGGGTCGATTACGCCGTACAGAAGGTCGATAACAAGCATAATGCCGATATACAATACACTGAATATGAATGCCAGGGAAATTACCACATTGAAATCCTTGGCATTGATGGCATTGATAAACAGGGAACCGATACCCGGAATGGAAAAAATCTGTTCCACAACGGTGCTGCCGGTAATCAGGGTCAGTATCATGGGGCCCATGGCGGTAATCAGAGGAATGAGCGCATTCTTCAGTCCGTGCACCACGATGACGCGGAAACGGGAAATTCCCTTTAACTCTGCCAGTGCCATATATTCCGAATTCATGACTTCAATCATTTCGTTGCGGGTATGCCTTGCCGCCATGGACATGGGCATAATGGAAAGGGCAACCGTCGGCAATACCGAGGAAAGAAAAGGTGCCTTCGCATCATAGGTGAGCGGAAACCAGCCCGCCTTGTAGGCTAAGAAATATACCAGTCCCAGTGCAAACACATAGGAAGGAATGGCGGAGCCTATCATGGATAAAAGGGAGGCTCCCGTGTCCACCGCCGAATTGTGTTTCAGCGCTGCGGCAATGCCGAGCAGGATACCCAGCACCAAACCTAAAACAAACGCCTGCAGGCTGATGCGGATGGTCACGGGAAATCTGACTTCCAGGAATTTTGCAACCGGATAATTCTGCTGGATGGCATAGGAAACACCGAAGTCACCGGTCAGCATATTTTTTACATAAATGCCCGCCTGTACCAAAATCGGTTTGTCCAGTCCGTAGCTTTCCTCTAAAAGCGCCTGCTGCTCGGCTGTCAGCCTGTCTCCGTTAAAGGGAGAACCCGGCATCAGATGCATCAGGAAAAACAAAATCACGATAACCAGCAGAACCGTCACCACGGCAAGCTCTATTCTTTTTAAAACGTATCGAAACATATCATGGTCCTCTTAGTTTTAATAAATGTACTTTTACTATTCCTATCGGTTTGGTAGGTTTATGGTAGGTATACCACAACCGATGCCATCTGTCAAGAAATTTGGCACAAAAAAACTGCCGCGTTTTCACGCAGCAGTTTTACCCCAATATGTCTTCTCTAAAATCAGTCCTCTGTCGGTTCGGCAAGTGCTTTTTCGTAACTCTCCAAAATAATCTTCTGGATGAAATCCCTTGTTCCGGAATTGATGGGATGTGCAATGTCACGATACTCGCCGTCTGCGGCTTTTTTGCTGGGCATTGCGATGAACAGTCCCTTTTCTCCCTCAATCACCTTGATATCATGAACTACAAATTCATCGTCAATGGTAATGGAAACAATGGCTTTCATTTTTCCTTCTTTGGTTATTTTGCGAACCCTTACGTCTGTAATCTGCATTTGTCTTAGTAACCCCCTTTGCATGTCCCTTTTACGGGTTTAAACTACATATCTGTTGTCGCGCTCAATGACAATCTTGATTTCGTCCTCACCCTTATAGCAGGAATTTGCACGAATGGTATCATGGCTTTCTACAATGCAGTTTTCAATGTGTGTATTGTCCCCAATATATACGTCGTTTAAGATAATGGAATTCTTGATGTAGCAGTTGTTTCCGATATAACTCTTCTTGAACACTACAGAATCCTCTACCACGCCGTTTACGATACAGCCGCTGGATATCAGACTGTTCTTTACCTGTGCACCCATGTTGTATTTTGCGGGAGGAAGGTCATCCACCTTGGAATATACATCCGGGTACTGGTTGAAGAAGTAATCTCTTACTTCCGGCTTTAAGAAATCCATGTTGGTGCTGAAATAATCATCCACGGATGCAATATTTCTCCAGTAATCATGAATTTTGTAACCGTAAATCTTCTTGATGTCCTTGTAACGGATAAGAATGTCTCTTACAAAGTCGTATCTGTCTTCTTCCGCACATTTCTCCAGCATTTCGATGAGCTGACGACGGCGGATGACATAGATACCGCAGGATACAGTATTGGTCTTTGCCATCAGAGGCTTTTCTTCAAATTCTTCAATACGGCATTCTTCGTTCATCTTAATGGTACCGAAGCGCTCTACATTGATATCCTCTTCCATGTCGCGGCATACAACGGTAATGTCCGCTTTCTTGTTAATATGGTATTCCAGAAGCTTTCCGAAATCCATCTTGTATACGCCGTCGCCTGACGCAATAATAACGTAAGGCTCATGGCTGTTCTTTAAGAAGTGGATGTTCTGGTAAATGGCATCTGCGGTGCCTCTGTACCAGTTGCTGTTGTCCGCCGTCACAGCGGGGGTCAGTACATATAACCCTCCCTGCTTACGTCCGAAGTCCCACCATTTGGAGGAGCTTAAATGCTCGTTTAAGCTGCGGGAGTTGTACTGTGTCAGTACCGCAACCTTCTGGATATGGGAATTGGACATGCTGCTCAATGCAAAGTCAATGCTGCGGTAGCTGCCTGCCACGGGCATCGCACTGCTTGCACGTTTCTGGGTTAACTCTTTCATACGATGGTTGTTGCCACCTGCTAAAATAATTCCGATTGCTCTCACTGTTATTCACCTGCCTTAATCAATGTTTTTCCGCTTGCGAGACTGGAATTCTCGTAATCATCTGCTGTGGTAACACCAAAGATTACGCTGTTCTTGCCCACTGTAATGCCGTCAGGCACCACGCTCTTTTCGCCAACAGTTACAATGCCATGGTTGTAGATGTGAGGAGCCGTATCGTTTTCGGCTTCTTCACCTTCACCCAGCTTTACATTATCTCCGATAACAGTCTGTTCTGCTATAATCGCCTTATTCAGTTCACAGTTCTTCTTGATGACACTGTTGTTCATGATGATGGAATCCCTTACAACCGTGCCTTCACCGATGGTAACACCGCAGCCGATTACGGAGTTGTAAACCTGTCCGTAAATATTGGAGCCTTCACCGATGATACTGCGTTCTACCACACTGTCCTTGGACAGATACTGGGGAGGCAGGATTTCGCTCTTGGTGTAAATCTTCCAATATTCTTCGTAAAGGTTAAATTCGGGAACAATATCAATCAGCTCCATATTTGCTTCCCAGTAGGAATTTAAGGTACCTACATCCTTCCAGTAGCCGTGGAATTCGTAAGCATATAAAGGAAGCTGTCTTTCATGGCAATAAGGAATGATATGTTTACCAAAGTCAAGTGCGGGCTGGTCGGCCATTGCGATGAGCGCCTCTTTTAAGGTCTTCCAGTTGAATATGTAAATACCCATACTTGCCAGATTACTTCTGGGATTGGCGGGTTTTTCTTCAAATTCGTTAATCTTGTGGTTTTCATCCGCAATCATGATACCGAAACGGCTTGCTTCTTCCATGGGTACGGGCATAACCGCGATGGTAACTTCTGCATTGTTTGCCTTATGGAAGTCGAGCATTACTTCGTAATCCATCTTATAAATATGGTCACCCGATAAAATCAGGACATATTCCGGATTGAAGCTTTCCATATAATCGATGTTCTGGTAGATGGCATTTGCGGTACCGGTATACCATTCGCTGTTGCTGCTCTTCTCATAAGGAGGAAGAACGGTAACACCACCGATATTTCTATCAAGATCCCAGGGAATACCAATGCCGATATGGGTATTCAGTCTGAGCGGCTGATACTGGGTCAGGACACCGACCGTATCTACACCGGAGTTAATACAGTTACTTAAGGGGAAATCGATAATACGGTATTTTCCGCCGAAGGCAACTGCGGGCTTTGCTACTTTGGATGTCAGAACACCCAGGCGGCTTCCCTGTCCGCCAGCCAATAACATGGCTATCATTTCTTTTTTAATCATATCATCACCTCATACAACTAGTCTAAACAGATTAAAATGCTGCTCTCCCATTACATGTTAAAAGCATTATAGCACGTTTGTACCGGAATGAAAACAATTTTCTATGTAAATTTTACATTTTTATTTCCATTTTTTTCTTTTTTTTGTGTACTTTAACTATTATATATTTTACATATGTAAAATCCTTCGTTAATTTTTGATAGATAGCATTTACCATTTGTTTTTTCAGTCATATGTGCGTATAATATAAATATCTCATTGAACATTCGTATAAGACTGTTCAAAATTAAAATAGGAAGTGCGACTATGTATCAAATTGATTTTAATCATCCGATTCATATTTACTTTGTGGGAATCGGCGGCATAAGTATGAGCGGACTGGCAGAGGTCTTACGTGAAAAAGGCTTTCAGGTTTCCGGCTCCGACAAACAGGTTTCTCCCCTTACCAAATCTCTGGAGGAGAAGGGCATCACCGTATTTTACGGTCAGCGTGCAGCCAACATTACCCCCGATATCGACTGTGCGGTATTTACCAGCGCCATTCATCCCGACAACCCGGAGTATATAGCTGTTCACCGGCTGGGCATCCCCTGTCTTTCCCGTGCGGAGCTTTTGGGACAGATGATGAAAAACTATGAAACCCCCATCGCCGTAAGCGGTACCCACGGCAAGACCACCACAACCTCCATGATCTCGGAAATCCTGCTTTCCCAGAACATGGATCCCACCTTATCCATCGGCGGTATTTACAAATCCATCGGCGGCAATATCCGTGTGGGCCACTCCGGCTACTTTGTGACCGAGGCATGCGAATACACCAACAGCTTTTTAAGCTTTTTCCCGAAAATCGGTATTATCCTTAATATAGAAGAGGACCATCTCGATTTCTTTAAGGATATCAATGACATCCGGGCTTCTTTCCGCCGCTTTGCCGAGCTTCTTCCCGCAGACGGCTCCCTGATTATCAACCGTAAAATCAGCAATCTTACGGAAATTACGGAAGGGCTGCCCTGTAAAGTACTTACCTTCGGCCTTACGGACGACGCCGATTATTTTGCCACGGACATTTCCTACGATGAAATGGGTTGTCCGCTGTTTACGGCTCATTTCCCGGACGGAAGCACCCTGCCCGTGCACTTAAGCGTACCGGGTGAACATAATGTACTGAATGCACTGGCTTCCTTAGCCTTGTCCGACATACTGAAGCTGCCTGCAGAGCTTTCCGCAAAGGCACTTTCCTCTTTCCATGGAACGGACCGCCGTTTTGAATACAAAGGAAAGATTGGCGGCGTTACCATAATAGATGATTATGCACATCATCCCACAGAAATTACCGCAACCTTGAAAGCCGCCGCAAAATATCCCCACAATACCCTCTGGTGCGTGTTCCAGCCCCATACCTATTCCCGCACCAAGGCATTTTTGAAGGATTTTGCAAAAGCTCTTTCCCTGGCGGATAAAGTGGTGCTGGCAGACATCTATGCTTCCCGTGAAACGGATACCCTGGGCATCAGCTCCAAAGATTTGCTCCGTGAGCTGAAAAACTTAGGCTGCGACTGCTACTATTTCCCGTCATTTGATGAAATTGAAAATTTTTTACTGCAAAATTGTATCAACGGTGACCTGTTGATAACTATGGGGGCCGGAGATGTACTGAAAATCGGGGAAAACCTCCTCGGAGAATAGTTGTCCACATTATCCACAATGCTGTTCCCTTGAAAAAGGATTCGGCATTGTGGATATTTTTGTGTTTCCTGTGGATAAGTAAACCTGTAAAAACCGTGTAAAATTGGCGTTTTTATTTTTCTATCCACAATATCCACAATATCCACAATGTCCTAAAAACCCAGTATTTACAAGGGTTTGCGAGGATGGGACTATTTCCTTTTTGAAAAAGATGTGTTATACTTTGACATGCGAAATGAGGAAATCAGGACAGGTGAGAAAATGGGTCAGTTTACTATTTACAGGGAAGACGTACCGGGTGTAACGCTTCTTTCCAATTCTTTTATTGACAATTACATGAAGGATGCAAATGATGCACAGCTTAAGATTTATCTTTATCTGCTTCGCAGGCTGGGCTCCGGTCAGGCTACCAGTGTGTCTGAAATTGCGGACTTCTTTAACCACACGGAGCGTGAAGTGCTGCGTTCTTTGAAGTACTGGGAAAAGTTAAAGCTTTTAGCCATCGAATATGACGAGAGCAAGAATGTATCCGGCATCCGCTTTTTAAAAGGAACGGACGAGCCTGTTACCGTTGCAGCCCCGGCGGTTACTGTGACTCCGGCGGTTGCTGCGGCTCCGGTTGTTGTTTCAGTCACGGCTGTTACCGAAAAAGCAGAAGAAACGCCTGCTGAAAAGACCGACCCTTACAAGAAGCCGTCCTACTCCGCAGACCAGCTTTCTGCGTTTAAAAATAAAGAAAACATCCGTCAGCTCTTTTTTATTGCGGAGTCCTACATGGGCAGACAGCTCAGTGTGTCCGATATGAAGTCCATTCTGTATCTGTCGGACTGCCTGCACTTCTCCGATGACCTGATTGATTATCTGCTGCAGTACTGCGTGGACCGCGGCAAAAAGGATTTCAAATACATAGAAGCGGTTGCCTTAAACTGGGCGCAGTCCGGTGTGACGACCCCCAAGCAGGCGGAAAAATTTGCCGCCAAATACGACAAATCCGTTTATGCCATTATGAAGGAGTTAGGTAAAAACAACACTCCCACCAAGAAAGAATTAGAATACATCATACGCTGGACGAAGGAATACGGCTTCTCCCAGGACATCATTGCCATTGCCTGCGAGCGTACCGTGCTTGCTACGGACAGCCATCGTTTTGAATATGCCGAGGGCATTTTAAGCAACTGGAAAAAAGAGGATGTACATCACAAAGCCGACATCCAGCGCATTGATGCCCAGTACCAGAAGAGCCGCCAGAGCAGAAGCACCTCTTCCGCTGCTTCCTCTTCCCAGGTTTCTTCCAACCGTTTCAACCAGTTTCCCCAAAGAGACTATGATTATGATGCATTGGAAGCAATGTTATTAAACAGTAAATAACTGTCCCGCTTTGGACTGTAACCCATAACCGTTTCGGGCAATACCCTATAACTGCTTCGGGGCAGTAACCCATAAACCGCAGATAAGGAGAACACCGTGAGCCTCACGAATTCCCAATACGACGCTATTTTGCGTGAATACGACGCCATACAGTTAAAAAACGAACGCCTTTTATCCGGGAGAAAGGCAGAAATTGCGGACAGGCTTCCCGCCTATGAGGAGCTGACGAGCGCTGCCGCTTCCCTTTCCGTTTCCTACGGAAAAAAGATGCTTTTGAACAGTCAGGGCAATATGGCGGAATACCATGAAAAAATGCAGGAAATTTCCCGTAAAAAAAGAGAGCTTCTGCTTGCAAACGGGTACCCGGAGGATTTCCTTTCTCCCATCTACGACTGCCCGGACTGTAAGGATACCGGTTTTGTAAACGGCGAAAAATGCCACTGTCTGCAGAGCCGCATCATCAATATACTTTATAGTAAAAGTAATCTGCAAAAAGTTCTGCAGGCAGAAAATTTTTCCGTTCTTTCCTATGATTATTACAAGGGAGAGGATTTACAGAATTTCAAGAAGGCAGTGGAAAACAGCCTTTCCTTTGTCCGTAATTTTGACACAGAATACCAGAACCTTCTGTTTTACGGTTCTGTAGGCACCGGCAAGACATTTCTTTCCAACTGCATTGCTTACGAGCTTTTACAGCACGGTTATTCCGTGATTTATTTTTCCGCTTCCGGTCTGTTTGAAATGCTTTCCAAACAGTCTTTTTCTTCCAGTGAAAAAGAAGTACTTTACAAGACCCAGGAAGACTTGTACAATTGTGACTTGGTGATTATCGATGATTTAGGTACCGAGCTTACCAATGCTTTTACGAACACACATCTTTTCACTATTCTGAACGAAAGAAGCCTTCGTAAAAAGCCTGTTATCATCTCCACCAACCTGAGCCTGGAGGGCTTGAAGGAGCGTTATTCGGAGCGTATTTTCTCCCGTGTGACCAACGCCTTTACCTTCCGCAAATTATCCGGCTCAGACATCCGTATGCGTAAGAAATTTACAAATTCATAAATGTATTCAAGAAAGAGAGGATTATTTTCATGCCAAACCGAGAAGAAAAGCGCAATTTGGAAACCATTCCCGTTGGAAGTCTGGGCATCATTGCCTTAAAGAGCTGCCAGCCTTTAGGTGAAAAAATTGACAAATATCTGGTAAAGTGGAGAGGAGAACGTGAAAGCGAGCACAAGGAAAGCCTTGCTTTTTCCGGTTATCAGCGTCCTTCCTATCTTATCAAAACCAACGTACCCCGTTTTGGTTCCGGCGAAGCCAAGGGTACCATTTTAGAGTCTGTCAGAGGCGACGACTTATATCTGTTAGTGGATGTAGCAAACTACAGCCTGACTTATTCTCTTTGCGGTCATGAAAATCATATGTCTCCCGATGACCATTATCAGGATTTAAAGCGTATCATCGCCGCTGTCGGCGGTAAGGCAAGAAGAATTACCGTTATCATGCCTTTCTTATATGAAAGCAGGCAGCATAAGCGTACTTCCCGTGAATCCCTTGACTGTGCTCTGGCTCTGCAGGAGCTGGTCCGCATGGGTGTTGACAACATCATTACCTTTGATGCCCATGACCCCCGTGTGCAGAACGCAATTCCCCTGCACGGTTTTGAAACCGTTCAGCCCGCTTACCAGTTTATCAAGGGTCTGTTAAGAAATGTAAAGGATTTGCAGATTGATGCCGACCATATGATGGTTATCAGCCCGGATGAAGGCGGTATGAGCCGTGCTATTTACATTGCAAACGTTCTGGGACTGGATATGGGTATGTTCTACAAGCGCCGCGATTACACAAAGATTGTAAACGGACGCAACCCCATCGTTGCCCATGAGTTCTTAGGCACCAGTGTAGAAGGCAAGGACATGATTATCATCGATGATATGATTTCTTCCGGCGAAAGCGTACTGGAGGTTGCTGCCGAATTAAAGGAACGCAAGGCAAGAAACATCTTCGTATTCTCTACCTTCGGTCTGTTCACCAATGGTCTGGACAAGTTCGACAAGGCTTACGAAGAAGGCATTATTACCAAAATTTTAACCACCAATCTGGTTTACCAGACACCGGAGCTGCTTTCCAAAGACTGGTACATCAGCTGTGATATGAGCAAGTACATCGCTTACATCATCGATACCTTAAACCACGATTCTTCCATCAGCGATTTGTTAAATCCCAATGAAAGAATTCAGAACATCGTAGCACGCTATCGTACCGGCGAACTGTAATCAAAAACCCCCTCATCCTGACGGTGAGGGGGTTTTAATTAAATCTTAAATACCTCTACAGTATCATTCAGGTTTTCCGCAATGCTCCGGACATCCTTTGCCTTGTCGGAAATGTTGCCGATGATGTTGTTGACTTCAGTAGCAGATGCGGAGGTTTCTTCCGTAGCGGCTGCGTTTTCTTCGGCGATGGCGGTCAGGTTCTGTACCACATCCACCACATTGACACGGGCGGTATCCATCTTCGCCGTATAATCGGAAATGGTGGTGACGCCCTTGATGGTTACTTCAATGCCGCGGAGTACATCTTCAAAAATTTCTCCTGCCTTGTCCACCTTGATATTCTGCTCTTCCATGACGTCTTTGACTTCTTCCATGGTATGTACGGCCTTTTCTGAGTCATTTATCAGGGCGCCGACAATCTTTTCAATGGTCTTGGCTGACTCATTGGACTGCTCCGCCAGCTTCTGAATCTGGCTTGCGACAACAGCAAAGCCGCGTCCCTGCTCTCCGGCTCTTGCTGCTTCGATGGAAGCGTTCAGGGAAAGCAGATTGGTTTCGGTTGCAATGGAAGTAATGAGTGCGGTGGCTTCTCTGATTTTGAGTGCGGACTCATTTGTGGTATTGGTCTGTCCGGAAATAATTTCAATCGCCTCTTTGGTCTTGCGGTTGATTTCCGTCAGGTCAGCCAGTGTGGAGTTGGCTTCGGAGCCAAGGTTTTTAATCACATCCGTATTGTCATGCAGTCTGCCTGCCTCAGAGGCGGTTTCCTCCACCATATTGCCGATGGTGATAACACTTTCGGTAGCCTTCTGGGTTTCTCCCGCCTGGGATGTAGCGCCCTCTGCGATTTCCGAAACCGCTTTTTCTACCTGGATAACCATTTGATAGGTTTCCTCAGAGTCCTTGCTCAGCACATCGGATGTAGCAAACAGCTCTTCGCTTCTTTTCCGGATATCCAGTATCATCTTTTCCATCTGCTCCCGCATCTTTTTGATGGAGCGGCTCATGTCGCCGGTTTCATCATTGCGCTTGCTTAAGATATCTTCTTTTTCATCCTTCGTAAAGTCCATGTCGGCAAAGCGGTTTACCATGCCGGTAATGGTCTTGATGGGACCGGTCACTCTCTGTGCATAGATAAGACCGCTTACAATAGCCAGCACCGCAATAATGCAGGTAATGATGACGCCCTGGATCGCCATATCCCGGATGGGCTTCAATACCTCTGCTTCATCTGCGGAAATAACCAGGATGTAGGCATTGGTGCTGCTTACATAATAGGAAGCATATTTGACTGCTCCCTTAAATTCATAGGTAACTACATTGGCAGCTACCTTTTTACCGGCTTTTAAATCCTGTACCAGGGACTTTACTACACTGTTCTCTACGGACTTACCGATTTTATCTGCGGTGGGATGGTATAACATGGTTCCTTCTGCATCCACTAAGTATGCATAGCTGGAAGAGATGCCCTGTAAACCTACCCCCTTCAGTAAATTTGCAAGATATTCCGGGTCGGAGAGCTTGTCCTCCGCTCCTTCCAGCTCTTTGCCGTAGGCCTCTGCGATATCCAGCAAATAATTCTGTGTAACGTTTACGATTTGCTTTCTGCCATTGGAAATCAGTACCACTAAGAGCAACGCTGCCACGCAGACTACAATTCCGATGGTCAATGCCGTGATTTTGGTTTTAATGGAATGAATTTTCTTCTTTTTCTTCCCCATATCCAAAATTCTCCTTTCAAGTGATGTACCGATTATATCATTTTTTGATTATTTTGTACAGTATTTTTCCGTTTTTATGCGTTTAATTGTTAAATCTTTACAAATTCTATATTTTTTACTCAAGATTTTGTGTATTGCATTTTTTGCGCATACATGTTATAGTATCAAATTGCATTACCGTGTGTTCGAGACCTTCCACACGTAAAACAAAACTAAAGGAGAAAACCAATGAAAAACAAAAAAACACTCTATCTTGTCCAGGCTGCCATGATTGCAGCTCTTTATGTGGTGCTTACCCTGATTGCCAATGCTTTCGGCTTAGCTTCCGGCGCCATCCAGATTCGTCTCTCGGAAATGCTTTCCGTCCTTCCCTTTTTTACCCCCGCCGCCATCCCCGGTCTTTTTGTAGGATGCCTGCTTTCCAATTTTCTCACCGGCGCATGCCTGTTGGATATTGTTTTAGGAAGCTTTGCCACCTTAATCGGCGCTGTGGGTGCTTATCTGGTACGCAGGAATAAATGGCTGGTGCCCATTCCCAATATTGTTTCCAACACCATTATCGTTCCCCTTGTTTTGATGTTCGGCTACCATCTGGAGGATGCCTTCTGGTATCTTGCCCTCACGGTCGGCATCGGCGAAATTATTTCCGGTGGTGTGTTCGGCATGATTTTACTGTTTGCGTTAAAAAAATATGCCGCCCGCATTTTCCGGACGGCATAAAAGCCACACTGTTACTGTTCATATTTCATATAGGTGATAAAGGCATTTCCGTTTTCGGCAAACCAGTCGGTGGCATCGTTCATGCCCATCTTGGCAAGGGTTCCCTTGGAAGGGTTCATAATGACCACATTGTACTGGTTAAAGCCGGTAATCAGCACGGCATTGCCGTCATTTAAGCATGCCAGCACCGGAATATCCCGGTTTACATAATACAGCACGGAGTCTAAGGAGCAGCCCTTTAAGTCTAAAACCTGGGCGTCGCTTAGGTTCTCCTCCAGCAGGGAGTAGATGTTTTCGCCCCGGTTAAGCCAGTATTCCGTATTCCGGGAAATACCTTCCTTCTTTAACATGACATTCAGGCAGACAGCCAGACTTGAGGTCTCTTCTGTGCTGTTTTCTGCCTTGATGGACATAATCTGGTTTTTCACGGCACGGTTGCCCCGCATCCAGACATAATCCCCTGCCTTGTTTATTACCACCCCGCTCAGCTCCTCGGCTGCTTTCACGGCTGCCGCCGCTTCCTTATATACACCGGCGCTGCCGTCCGGCTCATACACATAAAACGCATCCTTTTCCTCTGTCTCGGGAAGCAGTAAATCCCGGGAGCCCTCATACATGATTTCCTTGGTGCTTCTTACCTGCAGTGCTTTCCTGTCGATTTCTTTTTTCACCGCAATCTGCACATATTTTCCGTAATTTTCCGTAACAACGGTGCTGATGGTGTTTTTGCCCACCGTTTCTTTGGTGCTGCTCATGATGTGCTCCTGCGTGGTTTCCGTAAAGCTGCCGCTCTCCGTTTTCAACACTCTGTCGAGGGTAATCTGTCCGCCGTTTATACTGCACGCCGTCACATAAATATTGTCCTGACTGTACTTCTTTAAGGTAATGCCCTTGGAGTTGCAGATGGAAACGGTATACATGGGGAAGGTGACTCTTCCGGCATTGTCCTTTATGATGTCCTCCCGGCGGGCGATACCGTAAATCAGATCCTCTTCCATGAAGCCCAGCGGCAGGATATACTCATCCGTTCCGGCATTGACGGTTATTTTTTTCCGGGTGCCGAAATCCATAAGAGTCAGCCCGGTTGCCTCATACAGGCTGCCACCGGTCTGCCATACCGCAATCCGTCCGCTGTCCGATACCCACATGCTGCCCTGTTCCACATCCTTAAGCAGATAGCTGCAGGTCATTTCTTCCAGATTGATTTCCAGAACCGCATTGTTGAGTCTGGTATACAGATAGCCTTCCCTGTTCAGATAAAGAAGCTCATCCAGCTCCGCTTTCAGAATACGGTAATTGCCGTTATAAGGGATATACAGCTTTTTTTCCACCGTGTTGTAGCTGCTGTCGTAATTGTAGACCTGTACGCCCACTTCCCCTTCGTGGCTGCCTCTGTCCATGTAACCGGCTACCGCGAACTGGAGGTTACCACCCTCGTCAATATTTAGGACACGAATATCATGATTGGTGTCCATCTTGCGGGCATCCGTGTATTCATCCTTGTAAAAGCCGAATACCACCGTCATTTTATTGGTGGTAACGTTATAGGAATACAATCTGTCCTGCACCACAAAAGCAAAAATATTACCGTCCTCGCTCTCGTAAATCGGCAGGTTCTCATCCGCAATACCGATGACAATCTTATCGTTTACATAAATATCCGACTCCTCCTGCAGAATACTGTTCATGGTGCGGTTGTAATCGAGCAGGTAAATTCGGTCCGTGGTATAACGGAGCCGGTAGCACTCTTCCACATAGAAGTAGGAGGTCTGTTTGCCGGTGCCGGTGCTTACCACATAGTGAGCGGTAACGACCGCCGTCTGGGAGGCAATTTCCGTAATCTGGAAAACCGGGGAAGTGACCTTCTTCACTTCCAGATTGCCCCAGGTTACCTGATTTAGGCTGCAATGGATATCCACCTTATGCAGGGTGCTGTTGTCCCCGGTGGAATTGGTTTCCATATATTTGGCAAGATCCTGTGCCTGCTCTTTGTCAAAGGTCTTGTTGTTAAAATCCCTGGCAAAGCTTAATTTGTCGTAGGCATGGTAGTCCGTTCCCCACACCAGTCTGGTGTAATAGCGCACCGTGTTGCCCGTGTCCAGCGTCAGAAGCAGCACCATTTCGTATTCTTTGCCTGTTTCCAGCAGGTCCTTGGCGGTCAGCGTACCGAAAATGCCTGCTGCCGTAGTCTCATAGTCCGTAACCTCGGTGCTTTCAATCAGCCGTTCCCCGTCCACGCTGCGCACTTCAAACACAAATTTCTGCACCTTGTCGCCGTAAGTGTCCACAAAGAACTGCGTGCTGCGGTTCTCGTCCAGCACGGTAATGGTGTCCCGCATGAACGTGGTATCCATGGCATTTACATAGCCATGCATTTCGTTGTAGCGGATATCGCCCATGCCCATGTAGACCACCGGGAACTTCGGCTCCTCCATATCCATGGTCATATCGTTGGTTCCCGTGTTTAACAGCCGGGAAAATATAAACAGTGATGCGACAAACACAAGTATGAATACCGCCCACTTGATAATTCCTTTTTTCATTCAGCCTGTTCCTTTCCCAAAAGCTTCTGCAGTGTCGGCTGCACATGCAGAAATGCGGTCACTTTTTCCACATCCTCCGATTTTTTGCGGATGCCGTTTTTCTTCACCGCTCTGATTAAAATGTTTTTCGGGGTATGCTCCATATCAATGAACTCCAGAATCTGTACCTCGTAGCCCATTTCCTCCAGCATATCCGCACGCAGGGCGTCCGTCATAAGGGCAGCCATGCGCTCCCGTATCAGTCCGTATTTCAAAACGGGCTGCAGCTCCTTGCAGGAAATCTGCCTGTTCAGCTCATGCTGACAGCAGGGCACCACCATAATGACGCCCGCATTCCATTTTACCGCTTTTTCTATGGCGTAATCGGTTGCCGTGTCGCAGGCATGGAGCGTCACCACCATGTCCACCTTATCTTCGCCTTCGTAGGAACTGATGTCGCCCCTCTCAAAATGCAGGTGCTCGTAGCCGTACTGCTCTGCCAGTTTATTACAGAGGGCAATCACATCCTCCTTCAAATCCAGCCCGGTTATTTCCACTTCGTATTTCCGAAGCACATGCAGGTAATAATACATGGCAAAGGTAAGATAGGATTTTCCGCAGCCAAAGTCAATGATGCGCACCGGTCTGTCTGTTGGAAGCTTACGCACAATGTCCTCGATAAATTCCAGATAACGGTTAATCTGGCGAAACTTATCGTACTTCGCTTTTACGATTTTGCCTTCCGGGGTCTGCACGCCGAGTCCCACTAAAAAGTCCACGGGCTTGCCTTCTTCCAATATATAATGCTTCTTTCGGTTGTGCTCCGCAATCTCCAGACCTGCTCCCGGTGTCATTTTCTTCTTGATTGTCATTTTTCCTTTTTTGCTCACCAGCACGTAGGCGGAAAAATCCGGCGTGGTAAACTCCGCCTGCTTAAATGCCTGCATGTCCTGTGTGAGCTGCTCCGCCAGCCTGTCCGGCGCCAGATTTTCATGGAACACCTTGGTCCCTACAAAGCTGGTGCGCTGATACACCGCCTCTCCTTTTAAAAGAATGGGATGTACGGTGATTTTGCTGCCCTTTTCTTTATCAATCGGATTGCTGAATATGGCATTCTGCAGTCCGGCTTTTTCTATATCCTTTATCAAATCCAAAAATTCCGCCATGAATGTATCCTCACAAAACAATAGTCATAGTGTTCCCTCATCCCCTTTGGCCGAAGTACCCACTATGACTATATTCTAATGATTTTGCCTGAAAACCTCAACTAAAATTTTATAAAGCCTTTTCGTCCGCTGTGGCGCCGTTTGTAAATCTCATAATACAGGATAAGCAGTACCATATCCTTTATCCATTCCCATTTTTCCGGAGAGGTATTCACATCTTCGCCTCTTTCCTCTTCCTCGCGCTTCAAAATAGCGACAATGCTGTCTCCCAGACGGTAAAGCTGCCACTTGTCGGGGTATTCATCATAAAGCAGGCTGCCCTCATAATCCACTTTATCCAGGACCTCGGCAATTCTCTTCTGCAGCATCTTCGCCTGCCCGGGATACATCTGCTGCAGGTATTCCAAATCACGCAGGACGGTGCTGTCCTCCTTCATCAGGCAGGGCTGTGGGTATGCCATGTAAAAAGGCAAAATTCGGTTGGAAAAGTCCATATCTGACACTTCCGGTCCCTTTTCTCTTATGATATGCAGATTGTGGGGCGGTGTTCACGGTTACTTCGGATAATAGTTGTAGATAGCTTCTTCCGTTATATACTGACACATCTGTCGTAAAGAAGGCACCACGTCCTGCCGGTTATCCTTATCTACACGATATGACTCATCCCCCTGCGCCATGCAGGTCAGCATGTACTGATTGATGTCCGGGGAATAATGCACCTTGTCCATGTAAAGGTCCAGATTGCACACAATGTCCGTGTCCGTCTGGAAATAATAAATCTCCACATTATCATAGGAAAGAAGCGTCCGCAGAGCCTCATCCAGCATATAGCAGTACTCGGAAAGTTCGCCCTGTCTGCAGGTATCGTCCCACATGAGCAGCGAGTACGGCGGGAAGAAAACCGTATAAAGGGTATCCGGGTGGGACTCGATTTCTTCTGTTATCAGAGCTATATTGGCTGCAATGATTTCTTTATCGTCCGTGAAGTCCTTCTCCGGGAGGAAATTCTTTGCTCCGGCTACGTCTTTTGTTTCGGAGGCATCTTTTGCTCCGATTGCATCTTGTTCTCCCGACACGCTCTCCCCGCTCTGTACATAAGGTCCCGCATAGGCTTCCATGGCTTTTGCCGGACCGAAGGTTTTGTCCTCCGACCAGTCGTAGGCATGTCCGCCCGTATTTTTATCCGCAAAAGAGTACGCCAGCATCAATGGAATTTTCTTTAAGAGCACGTCCTTATTAAAAAGATATGCGCCGTCATCCAGAATAGTTTCCGTATACAGGTAGTTCGGGCTATATTGTGACACCACCGTCACTTCACACGGCATTTTCAGGGCAAACAAATCCAATCCGTAAAAAACTCTCTTAATGTCCTGTTTTTCATGCGCCTTTCCCAGATAATACATAAGATCCGCCGTGGAGCCGGAGCCTTTCACCACCTTCAACGTTTTGATGCCGTAGGCATTGTCCAGATAGCTGCTGTCGCAGTTTTCCACCACAGAAGAACCTAAAAGCACACTGTCATAGGAAAAATGCCGGATGGAGCCGATAACCTGGCTTTCCCTTTCAAACAGCACATCCTTCATGCCGGGCAGAGGTCCGTGATACTGGTAAAAAGGGTCAAACACAACGGTAATGCCCGCAACAAGAAGAAGCCCTGCCGCTACCCACAATATGAAATTTTTCAAAGCTTTTTTACCGGTAAGCATTTTATTCTTCCTTTACTGATACGGTTAAAAGTTAAAATATAAAAACGTGCTGACCTGGGAGAGGGACACAAAGCCCCAGAGAAAGACGACAGCCAACAGAAATGCACCCTTTTTCGTGCGCGCCTTCGTTTTTATCCATTCTCCCGCCTCTTTTCCGTAAGCAAAAAAGAAGCTGACGGCAAGCATAAGACCAATCATAACAAAGTAAAAAACAGGCAGATACTGCGGTGCTTTCAGGGTGAGCGCCTTTATGATGATAAAGTTCTCCGGTATCTGCAGTGCCGCACCGATACCGTTTAGGAAGGGCTTTGGCGCCGTGAACAGATTGCGGTAAAAATAACCCGCCTGCGAAAGGGTATTGCTGCGGAACATAATCAGGGTCAGGAACCAGAATATCTGGGTAAAAAACACGTTGAGCTTCCGGCTCCTGAACCGAAGCTTCGGGAACAGATTTTCCCACACAATGGCAACCCCGTGCATTACGCCCCACAGAATATATGTCCAGTTGGCGCCGTGCCAGATGCCGCTGACCAAGAATACCAGAAACAGGTTCAGGCACTTTCTTGCCTTGCCCTTCCGGTTGCCGCCGAGAGGAATGTATACATAAGCGGTTAAAAAACGTCCCAGTGTAACATGCCAGCGTTTCCAGATATCCCGGACGGAGTCCGCCTTGAAGGGGGAACGGAAATTCACCGGCAGTTCAAAGCCGAACATTCTGCCGATGCTGCGCGCCATATCACAGTAACCGCTGAAATCAAAGTAAAGCTGGAAACCGTAGCACAAAATCGTAATGAGCCCCGTCCAGAAATCCAGATAATACTGCACCACACCCACCACGTCAAACACGGAGTTCACAAGTAGCGCCAGCACATCAGCCAAAAGTACTTTTTTCCCAAAGCCCAGTACAAACAGCGCCACGCCGTCATAAAACATTTCCCAGTCCGGCTTCCTGTTTTTCCTTGCCTGCAGCGCCGGAATAAATTCACTGTGCAGTACGATGGGGCCCGCAATCAACTGGGGAAAGAATGTCACAAAGCAGGCATAGTCCAGCAGACTGTAGCAGGGCGCTTCTCCCTTGTAACGGTCCACCACATAGGAAATCTGCTGGAACGTGAAAAAGCTGATACCCAGCGGCAGTGCAATTTTTTCTATCTGCCAGTCCGTATGAAAGAAGAAATTGCAGTTGTCCACGAAAAAATTAAAATACTTAAAATAAAACAGCAGTCCGATATTGGCAATAAGTCCCAGTGTCAGAAGAAGTTTCCGGCTTCCCGGCACTTTGCCGGCGGCTTCCTCGGAAGGCTCCTGTCCTTTTTGGGACAATCTTGCGCTTCCGTGCTCCATAGCGGCGCTGATGCCCTGATTGACAAACAGGCTGCCCACTAAAATAAGCAGATACCATGGGTTATAATAGCCGTAAAACCACAGGGACATGCCCACCAGAAACAGCTTTGCCCAGGCAGGATTTTTGAATTGTTGCAGCCCGTACCAGCCAATCAGACAAAGCGGCAGGAAGAGCGCTATGAATATTGTGGAGTTAAATAACATATCAGTCCCTTTCTTCCTTTTCCGCCACAGCCATGCCGATGCCCATGACAAGGTACATCTGGCTGATGTTCATCATCTGCTCAAAGCTGAAAATATTGTGCAGGGTATAGCATAAAACGGCAAGCCCACAGGCTTTTACCAGTGTTTTCTGCTTCCGGGAAAACAGAGTTCCCACGGCAGAAATAATCATGGCAGCAAAGCTCAACAGTCCCATGAGTCCGGTATTTACCAGGACAGTTATCCACTCTCCATGGGCATTGGTAAGCCTTTTATCCCCAAAAGTCGCCCTGACTTCCGCAAGCAGTGTGGAATTGTCGCTCTGGTACAGGTATGCCGCCATGGAGTCCGGTCCCACGCCAAAGAGCCGGTGACCGAAATTCTGTGCCAGAAATGTATGGATGCCGATGCTCCAGGTTGCCCCGCGGGAGCTTCCCCAGGAAGTATTGAAGGTAAACAGGGCGTTGCCGTCAAGCGCCGGTATTACGCCCGGGTGTGTCGTATTGAAAATCAAAAGACCGATGTAAAGAACCAGCGCAGCAGCGGAAAGTCCCGTCAGTATCTGCCAGGCTCTGTAGGTCCAGACAATGTCCCTGTCCGCTGTTCCCGTCAATTTATTGTCACGGTAATTTTCCACCGTTTTCGTCCGCCCATTGGCACAGTTCTTCTTTCTTATAAACAAGAAGAAATACAAACACAAAAGCAGCACGCCGAAAATCAGCCCCCAAGGCTTCCCTGTCAGAAAAAGATAACCGGCAGTCTGGTATTTGTTCCGCTCCGGGAACAGATGCTGCAGGGCAAAAAGCCCCGTAAGAGAAACGCAGAACAACAAAAGAAGCTCGATAAAATGACGCAAGCCTTCCTTTTCTTTTCCGGCAAAACAGCCCAGAATAAGTGTTATCGCTGCCAGCACCAAAAGGCCGCTGTCGCTGCCCTGGGAGACGCCCGTGGCAAAGCCGATAACAACCGCAATTCCGCTAAACACCGGCAGGAAATCATACAAAACGGATGCAGGAGTCCGCTGCGCAGAAGCTCCCCGCTGCTGCAAAGCGCCGGTATGCACCGAACCGCTGCCCGGCAGAACTTTCTCCCGGAACAGGAAAATACCGCAGCATACCGGGAACAGCACCGACCAGTAACCACAGTACCAGTTAATATTGCCGATGGTGGAGATAAATCCCGGCCCGCTGCTTTCCATGTGCAGGGGATTGACCCCGTAACGGTTTAAGAGTCCTAAAAGAAATACCACCGTGGATGCCGAAAGCATCATCCCGATGCCTGCCTTTGCCATCCCGGTTGTGAGGGTTCTTTCCAATAACAAAAAGAAAAACAAAAATAAAATCTGGGGCCAGAAGCCCATGTTCCAGCCGTCGGCTCCCATTTTTGCGAATTCCGGGTAGTCCGTCAGCAGGTAAGAAATGCACAGGGCAGCTATGTAACAGACGGCAAACAGTTCCGTGCCGGTAAGGCTCTGCCAGAAATTCTGGCATCCCGTCTTCATTGCCACCCACAGGGAAACTCCCCCTGTTTTCCGGCTACTGTCCTTTTTCCACAGCAGGAATTGCCGTACTGACGCCGTCAACAGATAGAGAAGAAGAAACACTCCCGCTGCTTTTGCCGTACCGAATGCCCATTTATTGAAAAACTCCGCCTTTCCGGAGCCGATTGTCATATACGATGTTTCGGGGTGGTAATAAAATGGCAGCACCACGCCCATCATAATAAGATAACAGAAGCTTATGCCCCGCAGAACCCACAGCAAAACCGTCTGTATATCCGCCGCGAGCGAACGCTGCTTCTTTTTAACCTGTTTCTTTTTCATGTGTTTTGTCCCTTCTTTTTACACACGTTTCCTCCATCATAATCCATCCGCCTTTTTATTGTCAATATAGCGGCAGATACAGACATAGGACTGCTCAATCATAACCAGTCCCACCGGTCCCTTGATAATGCCCCACAGTCCGAACAGCTTCATCCCCGCATACACGGAAATCAGAATAATAAAGGGATAAACACCCACTCTTTTGCCGATAAGTTTCGGCTCCGCCAGCTCCCGGAACAGAGCGCTGACGCCGTATGCAAGCAGACAAAAAAAGGCTTTCAGGTATGCCCCGGAAAAAAACTCCCACAACGCCAGCGGAAGCAGCACGATGCTGGTGCCGATAAAAGGAAGGGCATCCAAAATTCCCGCTAAAATCCCCCAGAATACACTTTTTCCCACACCTGCAACCGACAGGAGGGTCACACAGATAAGGGAAATCCCAAGCAGGATAAGAAGCTGTGCCTTCACATAGGTCGCCAGATAACGGATAACCTTAAGCGCCACCTCCAAAAGAATAACACTCCATTTCTGTTTTCCCACCATGGCAAGCAAATCGTCGTAGTCCTTGGCAAGCAGCACCGTGGCAATCATGGTGACCGCCAGCACTGCAAAAACGGAGCCTACCGCTTTTACATAGGTCCAACTGTTCTGTAAAAGTCCCGGCAGAATGGAAATTTTCAAATTTTCAAACGCAGCATCCATCTGACCGGTGAGGGAATGGCTCAGATCGTCGGCTTCTATCCCAAGAAAACTTTCCATTTTGCCGCAGCAGTCCCCGATAAAAATACGCAGGGTTTCCTGCAGCCCGTCCACACCTGCTGCCCACTGGGGAATTTTCCGGAACAGGTACACACTTGCCCACCACAGAAGCCCCATGAGTACCGCCCCAATGAGCACCAGCATGGCGCTTGCCATGTACTGCTTTTTAATCTTTGTTTTTTTCTGGATGTCGTCAAATGCCGGATAGCACAGAGTGAGCAGAATACCTGCCGCTAAAATAGGCGTCAATAGCGGAGAAAGATATCGTAAAAAAAAATAGACTGCTCCGGTTAAGAGGAGCAGTACTATTCCTTTTTGTTCATACCATTTCTTCTGCATGCCAATCCCTCCCCGCAATCTTTCGCGGCGCCCATCCATCACGCCCGCCCTGTTGATAGGGTTTAGTATATGACATGTTTCTGCTTTTATTCTATCACAAACTCCGCAAATGCCGGATTTTGCGGTGCCTGGGTAAACGCCATGATTTTGCCGGTCACGGGATGCCTGAAACTTAAGGAAGCGGCACAAAGCGCCGTGAAACGGATTTTCTTTTTCCGGGAGAGCTCTTTGCTTTCCTCCGAGCCGTACTTTTCATCTCCCAGAATGGGAAAGCCAGCGTGGGAAAGCTGCGCCCTTATCTGGTGAAAACGTCCGGTTTCTATCTGCACCGCAAGCAATGTAAACTTTTCGGTTTCGGCTTTTTTCATGTAAGTAAGAACCGCTTTCTTTGCCTGCGCATCTGCGGCTTTCTCTGCCTGCACATCCGCGTCTTTCTCTGCCTGCGCATCCGCGGCATCCTTCACCACCGCCATGCCTTTTTCTTTTGCCAGATAATCCACCAGCCTGCCGGTATTTTCCGGTACTTTTCCACATACCACCGCCAGATATTCTTTCTTAAGCGTACCTTTTCCAAGCTGCGCCGTTAAATTTTCGGCGGCTTTTTTCGTTTTGGCAAATACCAAAAGCCCTTCTACGGGCTGGTCGAGCCGGTGAACAACGCCCAGATACGGCATTTTCCCCGGATTTTTCTTTGCCACATAATTTTTCAGTTCACTGACTACGTCCTTCTGGCCGATGCCGGCGCTTTCCGTTGCCAGCCCGGCAGGCTTCCGGATAACCAGAACCGCCTCGTCCTCATATACAATCTGTGTCTGCATAATTTATACCTTGAAGCGGTAGCCCACACCCCAGATGGTTTCGATGTACTGGGGTTTCGCGGTATCGTACTCGATTTTTTCACGGATTTTCTTGATGTGGACCGTAACGGTGGCAATGTCACCGATGGAATCCATGTCCCAAATCTGGCGGAACAGCTCTTCCTTGGTGTATACATGATTGGGATGCTCCGCAAGGAAGGTCAGCAAATCGAATTCCTTGGTGGTAAAGGTCTTTTCCACACCGTCCACATACACTCTTCTGGCGGTTTTGTCGATGCGAAGTCCTCTGATTTCCACAATGTCGTTCTGGGGCTTGGCATTGGTGCCCACCAGTCTTTCGTATCTGGCAAGATGTGCTTTTACCCTTGCTACCAGCTCGCTGGGGCTGAAAGGCTTTGTCATATAATCGTCCGCGCCCAGACCCAGACCTCTGATTTTATCGATATCATCCTTTTTAGCGGAGACCATGAGGATGGGAATGTCCTTCTTTTCCCGAATCTGCTTGCACACCTCAAAGCCGTCCACACCGGAAAGCATCAGGTCCAATATAATCAGGTTAAAATCCTTTTCCAAAGCAGCCTTTAAGCCGCCGTCTCCGGTATTCTGTATTTCTACCTCAAAATCACTGAGCTCAAGGTAGTCCTTTTCCAAATCTGCAATTGCTTCTTCATCTTCAATAATCAGTATTCTGCTGCTCATACCTTTTCATTTCCTTTCTGCTCTTTATATTTACGGAGGACAAAATGCATGCAGGTGCCTTCGTCTTCCTTACTGGTAGCCCAGATGTAGCCGCCGTGGTCTTCAATAATTTTCTTTACAATGGAAAGTCCGATGCCGCTTCCGCCCTTTGTGGAGTTGCGGGAAGCATCCGTCCGGTAAAACCGTTCAAAAATCTTGGGCAGGTCTTTGGCGGCAATTCCCTTGCCGTTATCCTCGATTTCCACCCGGATGGAGTCTACCTCATCCAGTATACGGATATCAATAATGCCCTGCTCCTTATCAATATATTTTACACTATTACTGATAATATTATTGATAACGCGCTTAAGCTGCTCCGGATCGGCAATGATCAGTGTGGCCGGATCCACTAAATTGGAATAATTCAATTTAATATTGCGGGAATCCAGCTCCAATCCCACTTCTTCCACGCAGTCTCCGAAATATTCGGCAACGTTTATGCGGTGGAAATGGTAAGGTATCCGGTTATTATCAATGCCCGAATAAATTGTCAGTTCATTGATAAGCCTGTCCATGTCATTTGCCTTGTTATACACCGTTTTGATGTATTTATCCATTTTTTCCGGTGTATCGGCAACGCCGTCCATGATACCCTCCATGTAACCCTTGATAGCGGTAATGGGCGTTTTCAAATCATGGGAAATGTTGCTGATAAGCTCTTTGTTCTGCTTCTCCTGCTGCAGCTGTTCTTCCGTGGTTTCCTTAAGACGCAGGCGCATGTCCTCATAGTTACGATACAGATCACCTATTTCACCGGACGCCTCCGTGGAAAGCCGGTAATCAAAATTGCCTTCCTTTACCTTCTGCATGGCTACGTTCAGTTCGTTTATCGGTGTAAACACTCCCTTGTGAATCCACTGTGTCAGCATCAGGCTGGTAAACAACAGAATCAGGCAGATGGCAATAAACATATCTATCAAAAGCCGTTTGGAGATAATGCCGCTGATTCTTGTTACTATAAATACACTGCCCTCTGATCCGTCCGTAAATCGGAAATCCACCTGTTTGACATATTTCTGCAGGTCGTTAAAATACATGGCGGCAGCATCCCCGTATTCGTAACCGTATTCGGGCAATTTATCAAAAATAAGTTCTGCCGCTTCCATATTTCCCGCATAATAAATGGAATCGTTTTTTCTGACCAAAATGTAAGAATTTTTACGGTTAAGGCTTTTGTTTAAGGACTGCAGATAAGCGGTGTCTTCAAATTTCTGCGGTTCGCTCACCGCCGTATCCGCCAGTTTCTGATAAAGCATCTGTACCTGTTCGCCCACAGACTGCACACTGTCCACCATTTCCGCATAATTTACCTGTCCGAAGAAATGCGGCTGGTCATCCTGCACCAGGTACACACTGATGGCCAAAAAAGCTAATGCGGTCAGTATCAGGGGCAAAAAAACAATGGACGCAAATGCTATGCGCAATCTTGTCTTGAATTTCATATTCCCTCTCATTCCGCCGTTTATGCGGCTATTACCGAATTTATGGAAATTATATCATCTTTTCTTATAAAAAGAAATGAACTGATTCGAAGAATATCCTAAAAAAATTATAAAAAAGAGTTGACTTTTTATATTATCTGCATTATATTGATAACAGTAACAGTTACTACTTTTAGAAAGGAACCCTATGGCAGTAAAATACAGTAAGCAACGAGAAGAAATAAAAGCATATCTTTCTACCCGGAAGGATCATCCGACAGCTGACCAGGTTTACACCGCCATGCGCACCAAGATACCGAATATCAGCCTTGGGACCGTTTACCGGAACCTGAATCTTTTGGCAGATACCGGCGAAATCCTGCGGCTGCAGGTAGGGGACAAAACGGATCATTTCGATTACGATACTTCCCCGCATCACCACTTTGTCTGCAAAAAATGCGGTGCTGTCATAGATCTCACCATGCCAAGTATTGATTCGGTAATGGAAACCGCAGCCCTGGGCTTCAGCGGTACCATCGAAGGCTACGATATTTATTTTTACGGCACCTGCGAAAAGTGCCGGGAGTAAGAAGATTTTCAAATTGTTTGTAATTTATTTCCTGAAAGTTTAAGCCCTTTCGGGAAACAATAACCAATAAAACCATTTTATTTACAAAAAAAGGAGAAATGAATTATGAAATTTGTATGTCAAGTATGCGGTTATGTTTATGAAGGAACTGAAGCACCTGCAGAGTGCCCTATCTGCCACGCACCTGCTTCCAAGTTCACTGTACAGTCTGCCGATAAGGTATGGGCTGCAGAGCATGTTGTAGGCGTTGCACAGGGTGCACCCGAAGACATCATCAAGGACCTTCGTGCTAATTTTGAAGGAGAATGCTCCGAAGTCGGCATGTACCTGGCAATGGCACGTGTAGCTCACAGAGAAGGCTATCCCGAAATCGGTATGTACTATGAAAAAGCAGCTTACGAAGAAGCAGAACATGCTGCAAAATTTGCAGAACTCTTAGGTGAAGTGGTAACCGACTCCACCAAGAAAAACTTACAGATGAGAGTTGATGCTGAAAACGGTGCAACCGCCGGCAAAGTAGACCTTGCAAAACGTGCAAAAGAATTAAACTTAGACGCTATCCACGATACCGTCCATGAAATGGCACGCGATGAAGCAAGACACGGTAAAGCATTCGAAGGATTACTGAATAGATACTTTGGCTAAGCTACAAGCCATGCAAAAGTAAAATAATAACGCCCTGCAAGTTTACTTGTAAGGGCGTTTATTATTGCACTTTTATACGGCGACAGCCGTCCATGAAATAGCCCGTTAGGGCTATGAATGGCTCTATGAAGAATGGCTGCTCCGCAGCCCCCGAATGGCGCATGGCACAGCCTGAGATTGTTGTTTTTTTGCTTCATTTCAAACGCAAGAGGATGCCTTTTTATGTCTATGCACGTTTATATAATCCGCTATGGGAGAAATAAAAAGAAGGGGACCTGTTTTGTAGCCTTTCTCCACAAAATATCTTGATAAGTCAATGTGATCCATAACCTCACAAAAAGTATATACCGGATCAGAAATATCGATCAATTTTTCGATTTCTAATGGTAATTTCAGCTGACGCATAGTATAATTACCATTGGTGTTGTTAGTTAGTAGCATAATTAATTATACCAAAAAATCGCTCAGACCTCACGGTCTGGGCGATTTTTCTGTCAGGGGAGTTTTTTTACAGCCCCTTATGTAAAGCTTAACATATCATTGTCTTTGGTAGTACGTGTACCTTCAATAATACCCAATCACCGATGCCGAACGCAAAGAAATCGAAGCCCAGATTCTTGCAAGCAATATAAAAAAAAGATTACTTTGTCCGTTTCTGCATCAACAATCGCATCTGTGTTGTTGGCAAGAAAGAAACCATATATCCCCTGATGTAAACTGTTAACACGCTTTATCTGCAATTACTTGAAATGCAGAGGGCATTTATTTCAACTACCTGCACATCTGATATGCTTTCTCTTCGGAGAAGTTCCAAGAATTACAACCGGAATACACCAATATCCTTACAGCATTATTGATCTTTGGGATGGTGCCAAATATCTGTAGGAAGGAGACCGCCACGAACAACAATCTTAATTTTCAATTTGACATGCATAAGCCTACCACAAACTCCATCATTGTCAATACTGAAGAGAACTATGTTCTTATTATCCGTTGCATGGAATGTAATTTCTCTGTTACCTTTGTTGACCCGAATGATTTTGTTTAGCTTTACCACCTGGCAGAGGAAACGTCTCCGCTAAATGCCAAACTTACATTGAAGGAAAACAGATTTCAGGATTATGTGGATACTATGAATAAATTTAATTAAATCAGCCTCACTTTTTACATTAAAGGCTGGTTTAGTTAACTTTAACAGACACCTACACCTCTTCTACATTCTAAACGTTGCATAATTACCATTATATCCAGCTTCCGTAATTTTCTTTTTAAATTCATTCCTGCGTTCAACTGAATCATATTCTTCAAGATACCATACACAGGCTTTCATCTTTCCTGATTTTCTAATTCTATCACATATTTCCTTTATATATGGCATATCTACATCCGAATATGACAAACCCACTGAATATATATTTTGAATATCTGCTTTTTCTATAACATCAAAAAATGCTTTTTCACGAAATATATTTTGTTTTACATCTTTTATTAATCCTGTTTTAGCAGCAAGAACAGCACTTCTAATGTCTTCATCAGTATATATCAAATTATGTTCTTCTATTTTTAGTAATTCCTCTTCGTAACCAATAATCAGCTCACTAAAGTCCTTACCTATTGAAACCATATCCTTACGTTTTTGTTCTTCATAATTCGTTTCTCTTATCCCGTGTATATGGCAGATATTATGTTCGCATACTCCATATATCATTTCAAGTGTTTCCGTATAATTGAACGAAAAGACCAAATCTTTATCGCTTCTAACTATTTTCTCTATACTTGATTTCTTTTTTATTTTTGATAAATCAATAGTATTAACCCAGCGAAAAAAGAACCCGCTAATATCGCCTAATGTTTCTTGTATTTTCATGGCATTTTCAACTGTATATCCCCATTTTTCAAGTATAGCATGAATATTAAGTTCGCTCAAATACGTTTCAAAATCAGACCATTTCATGTCAGCTTTATTATTTGACGCTTCATCTACAAGCCAATATATCAACCTTTCTTCTTGCCAATATTGCCCGACTACACCTTTTCCATGCCAAATTTTTCGTTCTGGTAAAGATGGAATTTCTGTAATTCTTATGTAATCTCCATCAACATATTTTATACCTTGATTGTTTTTTATTCTATCACTAAGATATTTTTTGAAATCAGCATATTTTGTTGGCAATCCATGAGCTATATCAAAACCATTTCCTATAATAAATAAATTTTGTATATCAACACCCTCTTTCATTTATAGTCCCTACTACTTGTTAACCCACTATATCCTTGTAATTTATTCCACCTAAAATGAAAAATTAAACCTGTACTTTGACAACTGAAAATGGCTAAAAAAGTCTAATTTACTTTTGCAATGGCTTCTTATGGCAGACGTGATATAGTTAGGATATCGATTGCTATCTGCC
>Ga0129314_1000539_pt1 | contig 38669 bp, 37 predicted proteins | sample O1111metagenome_FD_94431 | JGI IMG/M metagenome (GOLD analysis project Ga0129314, IMG submission 94431) | Orangutan individual fecal microbial communities from fecal samples from Wisconsin, USA - O1111 metagenome | ecosystem: Host-associated > Mammals > Digestive system > Large intestine > Fecal... | reverse complement strand
TTTTGCTGATATCCGCAAGGATTACAATTTATGATTTATGATATCGTGATTTCAGATCAGGCCGAGATAGACCTTCGTGGAATCTTCGAATACATTGCTTTTGAACTGCAGGCACCAGAAAATACAAGTGGTTAGCTTGATAGGCTTGAAGCATGTATTATGGATCTTGATTATATGTCGAAGAGATATCGACAATATGAATTGGAACCATGGAAAAGTCGAGGGCTACGCGTAGCGCCAGTAGACAATTATCTTGTTCTATATATTCCAGATAATGATACACAAGTGGTTACGATTATCCGTGTTATGTACGGTGGACGAGATGTGAATACGCAATTAAACAGATTTACAAAAACAAAATAATTTGAAAGCATCAATCAGAAATGGTTGGTGCTTTTTTCATGCCCATTTTTACGGAAGGAGGTATCGGCCGTGGCTAACAGAATTATGGGTATTACTGTCGAGATCGGCGGAGATACCCCCAAACTACAAACAGCCCTTAAAAGTGTAAACGGTCAGATTAAAAGCACACAGCAGCAGTTATCAGCGAAGAAAAACAGATTTAGAGAACCATTTGTACAAGGCTTATGATAAAATAGATGAAGCAGAGGGATTGCTGGTATCTGCAAAAGCTAAGAAACGCACTCTGCTGGCAGATAAGATTACAGGTAATAACATTTACAAGGCGCTCATTTTCTTTGATAAATTGTATGCTCAAATGAACGAAGCTGAGAAACGGGAGTTCCTGTCGCAGTTGGTAGATAATGTGTCTGTGTTTTAATTGATTGAAAATGTAGGAAAAAGTATAGGGGTGCAAAAATTTGCTGATACCTAAGTTATGCGCTAGAATTGCATCGGCTCATCATAGTTGTCCGCGAATAGTTACACCCCCATCCCTTATTTTGAGGTAAAGAGGTGAATGCAAAATGATAATTAGTATGGAGCCGGTGCCGCAACCATATTCAGGAGAGTATGAAGAAAGAATATATGATATTGAAAGCTGCTGGAATTCTCCAGAATGGACTTGGATAAGATTTGTGGAAGATACTTCAATTTGGTGTGGTGAATTTAGGGGTAAGTATATTGGTGCAACATTCTCTGAAATGAAAGGGATAATTATTGTTGTTACCTCGGATTATATTTTTATAATAGACATTACAACGAAAGAAATAATTGATAGCGAAAGAAATTTTGAGTATTGTGATGTTACATGTACGCCATTGGGAGATGTATTGTTTTCTAGCGGATATGGTCTTGAAATTCTAAGAGATAGAACGATTTCAAGTGTTGAAACAATTATATTACCTATAAATACTGATTCGTTACGGTTTGTTGAATATAAAGATGATATTTTAGAAATGAATTGTTATGAGTTTTGTAATTGGTCGAATAATGTTACACTGTTTTTGGATTGTGAGACAATGATTGTGACAAAATCATAAAGTGAATTGTTTGGATTTACACATTGTGAAATTCAGTCGTTTATGATACAATATCCGAAAATACGGAATAAAAGTATGAGGGAGATATTGTACCATGAACATATATGAAAAAATTTTTGATAGGTTAGCAGAATTACATATGAGTCAGATTGAATTATCGCGAAGAACTGGTATTGCTACCAGCACAATCAGCGACTGGCGAAAGAAAAAAATTAATCCACAGGCAGACAAGTTGGTTGCTATATGTAAGGCACTTGATATGTCGCTTGTGGATTTACTTTGTGATGGGGATGAGAAAGAAGAAAAGGTTGTTCAGACGGATTATATGTTAGATGAAAGACATATAGTCGAAGTATTTAGAACGTCAGATAATGAAACACGAAGAAGATTATTAAAATATTTTGAATTAGTAGAAATATGCAATGAAATTAACGATAATAATGCATTGAAGAAGAATAACAGAAATGTATCTGTGATTCAAGATATTGATGGCAATAATATTGTTGTGATTAATGATATTATATTTAAGGGGAAGCGTTCTATTAATTGGAAAGATGTAAGGGAATATCTTAAAAACTATGTTGGAGATTTTTACACCATTGCTTCTACAGGGAGCATAGTGTATATTGGATCAGATTTACCGAATGAATATAGTGGTTCAAAATATACACATAGTATAAAGGGAACGAATGCGAAGGCAAAAGCCAATGCAGCACAAGGGATTCCGGAGCTGATAGAGATTGCGGTCGGGAAACATTTTCGAGAGAATAATGAAGAAAAACACTGGAGAAATGCAAAATTCGGTTGGTATCGATATGATTCACGATTTGCATTGCCGGTATATGATGAAGTGGGGGAGATAGAGAGATATAATGTATTTCATGCATCATTGATTGTTAGACATTCAGAGGATAAAAAATTATATCTATATGACATTTTGAATATAAAAAAAGAAACGAGCAACCCGATTGAGCCATAAAGCTGTACACGACAAAAACCCATTTCTTTATAGAGTGATGATACTATATGAAATGTTATTTGTCAATCCGAATATTCGAAAACTTGTTTATGGATATTTGATAATTTATATGTTGAAATATCGTAACTTTCTAGGACTTTTTATTAAAGGGTGTAAAAAATGCATTTTACATTCATATGTGTGCAAATATTAATACGAGGCAAAGTTTCGATACATGTTGTAAGAAAAAGGCTACTAACAATCAGAAAATATTTATTGTATAATAAAAAGGTATTGGAACGTTGTGAAAACTAGAAGGTATGCATTAGGAGAAGAAAAATTATGGCATTTACACTGGTTATCAAAAGCAAGGGATTGTTTGGAAAAGTTAAGAGCATTAATATGGCAGAATTATTGAATAACTGTCATTTAAAATATGGTAGTAACAATGAATTTTATATTCTTGAAAACGATAAAATGGAGCAAAATACCGCTGTGTTATACAATCCAAATCGGATAGGAAGAGGTATTTTCTTTGATGGGAGAAAATGCTCGGGCGGGCAGATTACAATCAGTTATAACATACCGACAACAAAAACGGAAATTCATGATTTTATACAAATTGCAAAAGAAATAGAAAGACAATTTAAAAATGCATCTTTTTATTGTGACGAGGAGAAAAGAAATTATACGTTAAAGGATCTTGAAAATAACGAAGAAGCTATGGCGGCATACAGCCTTGAAAGTTTGCATCGTTTTTGCAGCAATCAGGAAATGAAGCAATGTATTTTGACACTTGCCCAATATCCGTGGTTTTTGGATGCAGAAAAGCGAGAATATTATAAAAACTGCCCGGATCTTGATGATTTTGAGAAGACAATACATGATCTGCAGGCAGGTGATGTCTATTACGCAAAACCTTCTTTGATGAAAAATAAAAATGATGGTAAAAGCCTTGCGATTTATACTTTGACGGATGAATGTGAAAGTATTTTTCCGATGGAAGCAAAGGATTTTTTGAATTTAGAAGATATTAAGGTTGATGAAGGACTTATAGGTTTTTGGATATATGAGGAACAAAGGAGAGTTGACGGGCTATTTTCCTATGATAAATTTGTGGAATATATGATGGGACATGGTGCTGTGAAATTTGATGCAAATCATATGAGAGTGCCGGCAACTGTTACCAAAGAAGACATAAATGAGATGATTCAGCATATTGGATAAAACAGAAGCATAAAGCTGTTCTTGTAAAGATTACAGAGACCAAGTAAGAAGCTCAGTTTAGGATAAATACTTAGACCTTAACGATTACTAGGTGTTAGATACTATTAAATATTTGTATAGGTGGGAAATAACATAATGGACAGGAAAAATGAAGGGTTGAATTATCTGAAGCAATATCCAAAGATGAGTAAATGGATAAATACGTGTATTTGTTGTGGCTCAATGGGTTATGCCCCGGATATGCCGGATGTAATTACTTCCAGAGACGGAAATGGAGAATATGGCACTGCATTTTCACGGAATATAAAGATATTCTTTTCTCCGTTAAAGTTGGATGATATGGGGATGTGTGAAATATGCCGAAGGCATTGGGAAGATAGAGAAAATCGGTAAGGCTGATTATATTGTTTATGTATTACAGGTGGTCCTTTTGAGATATTTTCAAATGTATTTACAGAGCAATCAATATCGTGGCAAAGGGGGAATATACTTGAGCAAACAGGAACTGCAATGCAGATTGTGTCAACAGTTTTTCAATAACGAGGATATGAGTGAAGAGCATTATCCGGCACATAGTGTGGGAAATGATGACATAATCGCCCTTGATTTTATAAAGTTCATGGATACGATCAGGGGAAATAATCCTGAATTAAAGGAAGTTATTAGTTCTGCAATGCACAATGGAAAAGACCCAAAGGAATGTGCAGATAAGTATTTTGATAAACATCTGGCTAAAGACCTTTACCCAAAAGGGAGAACGGCGCGAACATTATGTCGTAAATGTAATACTTTTCTTGGAAAATATGACGAGGCATATAAGAAATTTTATTTGGAAGATGGTAATCCAAAGAAGATAAAGGGTTTTCAGGAGCAAACCAAAATACAGATAGTTAAGGCTATATATGCAAAGTTTCTTTCGCTTCCTGAGACGCAGGATATTCATTTTGATTTTCTGGATTTTATTCGAGATCCGGAGGCAATGGAATATTATGGTGATTGGAGATTGTATTTTATTAAGAGAGATTATTCAACAGATTTGATAGGACTAAGCGATATTTCAACTGGAAAAATAGACTGGAATGAAGATGGGAAAATGCTTGTATTTGAACTCTCAGATGATAAATTTATCTTCAACCTTTGCAATTTTGAAAAATTTCCGGAGTTTGAGATGAACAACATCTTTGATATTATGAAGAAAAGTTACAGTCTGGTTACAGGCATTCATGGAAATAAGGGCAGCTTCCATGAAAATCTTGTTATGTCACATATGTTTGAAGGCATAGATATCTGATGATAAAGTAGAGCGAGTTGCTAGGTACTGATAAATTGTGATATTCTGAATATAAAAAAGGAACAGGCAAGCCGTATGAGTAATAAATGAACGGACTGTGTATACAATATTATAATCATGAAATTATCAATCCCAATATCTTAAATTCACTCATTTAATTTTAACAATAAAAAACACCACACAACATCCCCATAAAGTATATATAAGAAAGGCTTCCCAACAAATGCAAATCACATATCAACGCCTCACAAAAAACAAATTAAACACCTTCATCAACATGCGAATCAACCAGCTCAGAGAAGAAGGTGCCAAAGAAGACATAGATCTGGTTCCTGCATTGCAGGAATATTATACCCGTCATATGGCGGATGGGACATTTGTGTCCTGGCTTGCTTTGGATGGCGAGACTATTATTGGAACGAGCGGCATGTCATTTGTGGAGAAGCCACCATATTTTGGATGCCCAAGTGGAAAGATTGGTTTACTGTCAAGTATGTTTACCAATCCAAATTACAGAAGAAAGGGTATTGCAAAAGAGCTGTTGTCGCGGGTTGTAAATGACGCCAGAGAATATGGATGCGGGACGGTCCAGATCACAGCATCTGACATGGGTGTCAAATTATACACCGATTTCGGCTTTGTCCATAACGACAATTTCATGCAATATAAACTGTAGTATAAAGTTACATTTTAGTTAATCCGGCAATCACAACAAACCTCCCGCTAAGATGCATTGAGGTCAACAATTTTCAGGAGAATAAACAATGAATACAAATGACGTTATTATTCGTTTAGAAAAAAAGTAAGATTACAGAGAAGTTGAATATCTCGTTGCTTCATCAAAAGGTATCAGATATTATGGTTTACCGGATGGAGTGGAAGCAGACTTTTTTCTGTGCAAGGAATTTGTTCCGGGATATTTTGATGGCATAAGTGGTGAGTATGCTCCACCGAAAGGTTACTTTGTTGCCGAGGACAATCCAGAAGATTTTGCAAGATACGACGCTGCTTTTCCCAAAAAGGAAAAGCTTGTACTTCCGGGACAACTGCTGTTATTAAGATAAGGTGGTGATACATTGCAGGTCGATGTTAAAAAGGTTAATTCATATAGTGATGAGTGTGCCTTGCTCCGTGTAGTGGAAGTGACCGAAAACATTCAAAGTGCAATTGACGCACTTGAAAATAACTGCCGGGTTATTGCGGCACGATGCGAAGGTGAGACAGTAATGTGTCAGATCGACAAGATTTATTATATTGAATCAGTTGATAAAAGGACATACATCTATACAAAGGATAATTGTCTTGAGGTTCAATACCGTCTGTATGAACTCGAGGATCTGTTAAATCGTAATTTCTTCCGGGCCGCAAAAGCTATGATCGTTAATATCAGGAAGATAAAATCTGTAAAAGCTGAGATTAATGGAAGAATGATGGCTGAGCTTCTTAACGGAGAACAGATAATCATAGCGAGAAGTTATGTGAAAGAGTTGAAGGAAAGGCTGGGAATATAATATGCAAAATGTAAAAATTATTTTTAATCAGTCAATAATGATATCCGCTGCCACTCTTTTGGGAATTGGTATTCAGATGCTTATACAGCATATCGTTTCAGGAGAGGTGACATTTACCTGGAAATGGTATATTCCCCTCTCAATTTGCCTGACCGGATTTTTAAGTTCGCTTCCAACCTGCTTTCTGTTAGATTTAGACAGACTAAAAAAAGAAGTGGTATGGATCAGGATCGGAATTCATTTTATCCTGGTTGGGAGTATTGTCGGCGTGTGTGGATATCTGTTCTGCTGGTATGATTCTGTGCCGGATTGTATGGGAATTCTGCTTATGTATATCATTATCTATGTATTTGTGTGGGGTGCAACGGCGTGGCTTGCAAAGTCAGATGAGAAGAAGATAAATGAGGCAATTAAGGATATGCAGGATACAGAATAGAATCCCGGATCCATAAAAATATAGTTGAGAGAAAAAAGTGCAACTTGGTAGCCTGTAAATGCAGGTTGGTAGAGGGGCACTTTTTTATTTGGTTTTATATTGATATGATGATATCAGGCAGAGAAACCAGGAGATGGAGGAGTTGGATTTATGAACGCAATCACAGTGAAAAATTTAACGAAGAAGTATGATGGGACGATTGCAGTGGATCAAATATCTTTTGAAGTTAAGGAAGGTGAATTTTTTGCTTTTCTTGGAGAAAACGGAGCCGGAAAATCTACGACAATCAATATCTTGTGTACCATTTTTGAAAAGACAGCCGGAGAGGTCAGAATATTTGACTATTGTCTTGGAGAAAATGATGACGCGATCAGAAAAAATATAGGAATTGTTTTTCAGAATTCTGTTCTTGACGGAAAGCTGACCGTAAAAGAAAATCTTTTAACTAGGGCTTCTTATTACGGAATGGGAAAAGAGGAGATCATGGAACGCATGAATCCTTTGATGCAGTCATTTGAACTGGAGAGTATATGGAATCGGAAGTATGAGAAGCTTTCCGGTGGACAGAGACGAAGAGTTGATATTACCAGAGCTCTTTTACATAATCCTAGGATTCTGTTTCTGGATGAGCCTACAACAGGACTGGATCCTTTGTCGAGAAAAATGGTGTGGGAATATATTGATTATCTCCGCAGGGAAAAGCGCATGACAATATTTCTTACGACACATTATATGGAGGAAGTGAGGGATGCGGACAGGGTAGTGATATTGGATAAAGGACATATTGTGGCGAACGATACTCCGGCGAGGCTGAAAAATCTGTATACCGGTACGAAGCTTATCTGGTATACAGACAGGTGCATTGATAATGAAACTGTTATGAATGGCTTTGATTTTGATTATGAAGTCGACCATTATATTATGAAATTCGGATCTGTACAGGAAGCGGATCTTATCGGATTTTTGTATCAGAATCGGGATAAGATTACAGATTTCGAGATTGTAAAAGGTAGTATGGATGATGTGTTTCTGGATTTGACAGGAAGAAGGTTAGGTGAACAGGGATGAGAGGTTTTATTGGACTTACGAAAAGGAATTTATTGTTATTTTTCAAGGATAGGCAGACAATTGTTTTTTCTTTGCTGACATCCATAATTATGCTGTTTTTGTATCTGTTATTTTTAAAAGGAACATTTGTGGACGCTGTAAACGGTGCTTTGAAGGAGTATTCCGGAATGGCTTCCTTAATAGGTAAGGAAGAGATTGATATGTTTGCAAATCTCATACTGCTTACGGGGATTCTTGGTTCAGCCATGATTACGGTTCCTTATAACTGTCTCACTACGCTTGTAAAGGATAGGGAAAATAAGGTGGATTATGATATATTGGCAACACCGCTTAAAAGGGGACAGATCATACTTTCATATTTTGTTTCGGCTGCGGTGGCCTCTGTGATATTGACAGGAATCATTCTTGTCATCGGTCTTGTTGCTGTTGGTGTGCAGGGAAACAGCTGTCTTGATGTAATTCGGATCATGAAGGCCCTTGGTATTGTTATCATAGGCTCTGTCTCTGCAACAGCTGTATTTATGATCGTAATACTGTTTTTTAAGTCGGTTAGTGCCAGTGGAGCTTTTTTTGGAATGCTGTCTGCAGCGTCAGGATTTGTGATAGGAGCGTATATCCCGATTTCGCAGTTTTCAAATGCGGTTCAGACTGTATGCAATATATTTCCTGCCAGTCAGGTTACAATTGTACTGAGAAATGTACTCGTTGATGGTTTGTTGGAACACATGGATGAGTCTCTTGGAGGGGTGGATCAGGGAATGTTTACCGATAGTATGAGAGAACTTTTTTCATTTAAGGCAAGATTGTTTAATGGTTATTTTGATGTGCCGCATATGATGGTATATATATGTGCTGTCATGTTTGTATGTGTAATAGCACAGATTTTCCTGTATTCCGTAACTTACAAGAAAGCCTGATGATTATAACCGGCACCGCCTTACAGCTTTGGGAAGATATTTACAGGTATCCGTAATTGATATAAGGAATTTGATCATTTCACGCATTGCGTTATAAAACCGGATGTGATATATTTATATACAATAATACATTGCGGGGTGATGGACATGGACACAGCCAGATCGATAAAAGAATTAAGAGAGAGTACAGGAATGACACGCAAGGCTTTTTCAGGGCATACGGGCATTCCTGTTCGCACATTGGAAGACTGGGAGGCCGGAAGAAGGAGACCACCGGAGTATATACCGAGGCTGATTGCCTATCAGCTCAAATATGAGGAATTGTCAGGAGAAAAGAAATGAGCATACTGCTTATTGGATAAATCATAGAGTTTTGTGTAAAAAATTGGCATTTTATATCGGAACCGAGGGGAAAGGAATATGGGCTTCTTAGACAAACTAAAAGGAAAAGTCAGCGGTAAAGGTAAGGGTAAAAAGAAAAAAGTGACAGATAAAAAGTCTGTCGAAGAAAGATACGGGATTTCTGAAAGCAGCTTTCATAATAACCCTTTGTATGAGGCCGATACAACAGAGGATCACTATGGAGTAGAGCCGGCTGCAGAGCAGGTAGCCGAGCCGGCTGTGGAGCCGGCGACACATGGTAATATCAAGCTGGTTAAAACGATGCTTATGCAGGACTTTGCAGAATATGGGACTTTGTTTGAAGGATGATATAACGGCAATCGAAATTCCCGAAACGGAAGATAGTGCTGTAACTAAAACAGAGACCATGCCCTTCCTGCAAAAATTAACAGATCTTTTCCACGGTAAAAACCAACGTATAAATTCCTCCTGATTTCCACATACTACCCATACAGTACAAAAATGGAAAGTATGTAGAAAACAGGAGGAAAATTTTTATATGAAAGCAACAGGAATTGTTCGAAGAATTGATGATCTGGGAAGAATTGTCATCCCAAAGGAAATCCGACGGACACTCCATATCAGGGAAAGCGATCCGATGGAAATTTTTACTGGTAAAGATGGAGAAGTTATCCTTAAAAAATATTCACCGATCGGTGAAATGAGTACCTTTGCAAAGCAGTATGCGGAGAGTCTTGCACAGGTATCCGGAAAGGTGGCACTGATCGCTGACAGAGATCAGTTTATTGCAACCGCCGGTGGAGGAAAAGCCTTCAACGGAAAGGGCTTGTCCAGACATTTAGAGGATGCGCTGGAGCGCCGGGAGACCATTCTGGCAGGAAAAGGTGAAAAGAAATTTTTGGAGATCTCGCAGGAGCTTCAGGATGCCTACGAGCAGGAAATGATCGCACCCATCATCTGCGAGGGAGATGTGATTGGTGCCGTTATTTTGCTGGAAACCGATGGGAAGGGACAGATGGGCGAAGTGGAAAAGAAACTGGCATTATCTGCCGCCGCTTTTCTCGGAAGACAGATGGAGCAGTAGATGATGTATTTCTTTGATGTATTTCTTTGAGATTTCTTGCGTATCATGCTTGACAATGCCCGATTTTGAGAATTATAATACAAACAGTTTTATAAAGTGATAAAGAAAAGACGTTGACGAAGAGAGTACAGAGTTTTGGAAAGTCAAAGCGAGCCGGTGATGGTGAAAGACCGGTACGAGTAAAGAATTTTGGAAAATCACTTCCGAGTTTCGGTCTGAACATCAGTTGATCTGTAGGAGCCGACGTTTTCCTGCGTTAAAGGAACTCATATAGATCCGGATAGCGGAGAGTATGCTGTAACAGGTGGTAACGATTGATTAGCTTTCGTCCTTTTACGGACGGAAGCTTTTTTTATTATCTTATGAAAATCTACCATGAAAATAAAAGGAGAGGAGCAATTTCATGTATCAAAAAGTAGAAAAAAATGCCAATTTTGTTGAGCATGAAAAAGAGACAGAAAAATTCTGGCGTGAAAATGACATTTTCAAAAAGAGTATTGATGCCCGCAAAGAAGGCCCGACTTATACATTTTATGACGGACCTCCGACAGCCAACGGCAAGCCTCATATCGGACACGTACTGACACGTGTTATCAAGGATATGATTCCCAGATACCGTACCATGAAAGGATATATGGTTCCGAGAAAGGCCGGCTGGGATACCCACGGACTTCCGGTTGAGCTGGAGGTTGAAAAATCACTGGGACTGGATGGCAAGGAACAGATCGAAGAATACGGACTGGATCCCTTTATCCGGAAATGTAAAGAAAGCGTCTGGAAATACAAAGGTATGTGGGAAGACTTTTCCGGTACTGTCGGTTTCTGGGCCGATATGGATGATCCCTATGTTACATATCATGATGACTTTATCGAGTCTGAATGGTGGGCATTAAAAGAGATCTGGAACAAAAAATTATTATACAAAGGCTTTAAGATCGTACCTTACTGCCCTCGTTGTGGAACACCTCTTTCTTCTCATGAGGTTGCACAGGGCTACAAGGCTGTCAAGGAACGTTCTGCAACTGTCCGCTTCAAAGTAAAGGATCAGGACGCATACTTCCTGGCATGGACCACCACACCCTGGACACTGCCGAGCAATACCGCTCTTTGTGTCAACCCGGTTGAGACCTATGCCAAGGTAAAAGCAGCTGACGGATATACTTATATTATGGCAGAAGCTTTGCTGGATACCGTACTTGGTAAGCTGGCTGAGGATGGCAAGCCCGCATATGAGGTTGTTGAGACCTATGTAGGTAATGATCTGGTCGGAACCGAATACGAGCCTTTATACGCATGCGCAGCAGAATGTGCAGCAAAACAGCGCAAAAAAGCACACTTTGTAACAGCCGACAATTATGTTACACTGACTGATGGTACCGGTATCGTTCATATCGCACCGGCATTTGGTGAGGATGATGCGAGAGTCGGACGTGAAAATGATCTGCCCTTCATCCAGTTTGTAGATGGCAAGGGTGATCTGACAGAGGAAACTCCTTTTGCAGGATTATTTGTAAAAGATGCAGATCCCAAGGTGCTGGTTGATCTGGATAGCAGAGGCTTACTCTTTGACGCACCCAAGTTTGAACATGATTATCCGTTCTGCTGGAGATGCGATACTCCGCTTATTTACTATGCAAGAGAGTCATGGTTTATCAAAATGACAGCGGTCAAGGATGATCTTGTCAGAAACAACAAGACCGTCAACTGGATCCCGCCGAGCATCGGTGAAGGACGTTTTGGTAACTGGCTTGAAAATATTCAGGACTGGGGTGTATCCCGTAACCGTTACTGGGGAACTCCTTTAAATATCTGGCAGTGTGAAGACTGCGGACATATGGAATGTATCGGAAGCCGCGAAGAGCTTGCCAAAATGAGCGGTAGTGAGGATGCCAGAACAATCGAGCTCCACAGACCTTATATCGATGAAGTGACCATTACCTGTCCGGATTGTGGCAAGACCATGAGACGTGTTCCGGAGGTTATCGACTGCTGGTTTGACTCAGGAGCAATGCCGTTTGCACAGCATCATTATCCTTTTGAAAATAAAGAGCTTTTTGAAAAACAGTTCCCGGCACAGTTTATTTCCGAGGCTGTTGACCAGACCCGCGGATGGTTCTATTCGCTGATGGCCGAATCTACACTGTTGTTCAACAAGTCCCCTTATGAAAATGTTATCGTACTCGGGCTTGTATTGGATGAAAATGGTAACAAGATGTCCAAATCCAAGGGAAATGCGGTTGATCCGTTTGAAGCACTGCAAAAATACGGTGCCGATGCAGTCCGCTGGTATTTCTACATCAACTCCGCTCCCTGGCTGCCCAACCGATTCGACGGAAAAGCTGTACAGGAGAAGTCCGGTAAGTTCCTTGGAACCTTATGGAATACCTACGCATTCTTTACCCTGTATGCAGAGATCGATCAGTTTGATGCGACCAAGTATACACTGGATTATGACAAGCTTCCCGTAATGGATAAATGGTTATTGTCCAAATTAAACTCTGCAGTAAAAGCAGTGGATAACAATCTGGAAAATTACCGTATTCCGGAAGCTGCAAGGGCACTGGATGATTTTGTAGATGAAATGAGTAACTGGTATGTACGCTGCTCACGTGAACGTTTCTGGGCAAAGGGCATGGAGCAGGATAAGATCAATGCTTACATGACACTTTATACCGCACTTGTTACAATCTCCAAGGCAGCAGCACCGATGGTACCTTTTATGACAGAAGAAATCTACCGCAATCTGGTATGCAGTATTGATCCTTCCGCTCCGGAAAGTATTCACTTATGTGATTTCCCGGCTGTCAATGAGGATTACATTGATACCAAGCTTGAAGACGATATGGAAGAGGTCTTAAAGATCGTTGTTATGGGCCGTGCTGCAAGAAATGCCGCCAATATCAAAAACCGTCAGCCGATCGGCAATATGTATGTAAAGGCTGCAAGCGTACTGGATGATGTCCTGGTAGGCATTATTGAAAACGAACTGAACATCAAAAAAATTACCTTTACCGATGACGTTTCAAGCTTTGCTTCTTACAGCTTCAAGCCCCAGCTTCGTACTGTCGGACCCAAATACGGCAAGCATCTGGGCGGTATTCAGAAGACACTTGCTTCTTTGGACGGCACTAAGGCTATGGCTGATCTCAAGACCAATGGAGCGATCGAATTTGAGGTGGACGGCACCAATATCCGTCTGGAAGAAGAAGATTTACTGATCTCTACCGAAGAGAAAGATGGATTTATTACAGAGGCTGACAATTATGTGACAGTCGTACTGGACACCAATCTGTCAGAGGAGCTTTTGGAAGAGGGCTATGTTCTTGAGGTAATCAGCAAAATCCAGACCATGCGTAAGGACTCCGCTTTTGAAGTTATGGATCATATCAAAGTGGCTGTTACCGGTAATGATAAGCTTGGCAAGATCGTCATGGACAACAAGGATTCCATTGCTACTAAAGTACTGGCAGATGAGATTACCACAGAGGGTCAATTTGCTAACAGTAAAGAGTGGACAGTTAACGGAGAAAAGGTTACAATATCTTTAGAGAAAGCATAAAGGAGTATAGCCTTATGAAATTCAAAAAAGAAGAACTTCACAATGAAGCACTCATTTCGAGTATTCAGAAATTCGGGGAAGAGGTCAATGCTGATACACAGCGCAATCTTTTAGACGAAGTATTAAAGAGCAGATTGTGGCTGCCCGCCAGAGTGACACCGGCTCCGATCAAGACACCCAAGGGTGAATATGTTGTGACCTCCAAGCACAAGGTTCACATGGTATCCGCACACCAGACTGTCAAGGGACAGGATATCGCTTATTACATCGCTTTTACCGACAAGGATGCCTACAAGACATGGGCCAATGGTAAAAAGCATGATATCTTCACGGCAGATTTTGATGAGATCGCAGTTATGTTGTTACGACCGACAGCTGTCTGCAAAGGTGTGATCATCAATCCCGGTACAGACAATATCCGTCTGACAACCGAAGCTGTCAAGCAGTCGATTGTTCATCGTGACAAAGTGGCTGCAGGAGAGATGGAAGAGGATGCCAAAGACGAAGGCAGGGAAGAATAAACCTCTTTATAAAGTGATGAAAGAAGGCTGCATACGAAGTGATTCGTATGCAGCTTTTGTATTATAAATCGTGTTCGTGCACATCTTTTTTGCCTGTTTTTGGACACCTTTTTTTTGAAAAACCTTTATATTTACTACGGTTTATTGTATAATAACCACTGGTATGTTTATGAGTTAATGGGACTCATGACAAATAAACCCGAGGAGGAAAGACATGGAAACGAAGAAAGAAACCCCCGTTTTATCTACCTTTGATAAAGAGTTGTTTAAAAGAAGCGTATTGTACAACGTAAAGACTCTTTACCGTAAGACATTGGAAGAAGCAACCAATCAGCAGATTTTTCAGGCTGTATCCTATGCGATCAAGGATGCAATCATTGATAACTGGTTAGAGACACAGAAACAGTACGAGAAGCAGGATCCCAAGACAGTTTATTATATGTCCATGGAGTTTTTGATGGGACGTGCGCTTGGTAATAATATGATCAACTTACAGGCATATGATGCGGTAAAAGAGGCACTTGATGAACTGGGAGTTGATATTAATGTGGTGGAAGACCAGGAGCCGGATGCTGCTCTGGGTAACGGCGGTCTTGGAAGACTTGCTGCTTGTTTCCTTGATTCACTTGCCACCTTGGGTTATTCGGCATATGGCTGTGGTATCCGTTATCGCTATGGTATGTTCAAACAGGAAATTCGTGACGGATATCAGGTAGAAGTGCCTGACAACTGGTTAGCAGACGGTAACCCGTTTGAGCTTCGTCGCCCCGAATATGCAAAGACCGTTAAATTCGGCGGTTATGTAGCAGTACATCAGGATGAAAACGGACGCAATGTATTTTCACAGGAAGGTTATCAGTCAGTAACAGCGATTCCTTATGATCTGCCGATCGTTGGCTATGGCAACGGCATTGTCAATACACTTCGTATCTGGGATGCTCAGCCCGTAGAGTGCTTCCAGCTTGATTCTTTTGATAAAGGTGATTACCAGAAGGCTGTTGAGCAGGAAAATCTGGCAAGAAACATCGTAGAAGTCCTTTATCCCAATGACAATCATTATTCAGGTAAAGAGCTCCGTTTAAAACAGCAATATTTCTTTGTATCCGCATCCGTTCAGGAAGCAGTTGCAAAATACATGAGAAATCATGAAGATATCCGCAAATTCCATGAAAAAGTAACCTTCCAGTTAAATGATACTCATCCGACTGTAGCAGTTGCAGAGCTGATGAGAATCTTATTGGATGAGTATTATTTAGAGTGGGATGAGGCATGGGCAGTTACCAGCAAAACATGTGCATACACCAATCATACGATCATGTCAGAAGCCCTTGAAAAATGGCCGATCGAATTATTCAGCCGCCTGCTTCCCCGTATTTACCAGATCGTAGAAGAGATCAACCGTCGTTTCTGCGACAAGATTTCCGCTGCATATCCCGGAGATCAAGAAAAGATCCGTAAAATGGCTATCATTTATGATGGACAGGTCAAGATGGCACACCTTGCAATTGCAGCAGGCTATTCTGTCAATGGTGTAGCAAGATTACATACCGAAATCTTAAAGAAACAGGAATTAAAGGATTTCTATGAATTAATGCCTGAAAAGTTCAACAACAAGACCAACGGTATCACACAGAGACGTTTCTTATTGCACGGCAATCCGCTCCTTGCTTCATGGGTAACAGACCATGTCGGCGCAGACTGGATCACAGATCTTCCGAAGATCAAAAAGTTAAAAGTATTTGCCGAAGATGAAAAAGCACAGCAGGAATTCATGAATATCAAATACCAGAATAAGGTACGTCTTGCTGAATATATCTTAGAGCACAACGGTGTTGAAGTTGATCCCCGTTCCATCTTTGATGTTCAGGTTAAGAGACTGCATGAGTACAAACGTCAGCTGTTAAATATCCTGCACGTTATGTACTTATACAATGAGATCAAAGAACATCCGGAAATGGATTTCTATCCTCGTACATTTATCTTTGGTGCAAAAGCAGCTGCCGGATACAAAAATGCAAAGCTTACCATCAAACTGATCAACTCCGTTGCAGATGTGATCAACAATGACGAATCCATCGACGGCAAGATCAAGGTTGTATTTATTGAAAACTACCGCGTTTCCAATGCAGAGTGGATCTTTGCCGCAGCAGATGTATCTGAACAGATTTCTACCGCATCCAAGGAAGCATCCGGTACCGGTAATATGAAGTTTATGTTAAACGGTGCCCTGACACTCGGAACCATGGACGGTGCCAACGTAGAAATCGTAGAAGAGGTCGGAGAAGAAAATGCATTTATCTTCGGACTTTCTTCTGACGAAGTCATCCATTATGAAAATTACGGCGGATACAATCCGATGGATATCTTCAACAGCGATGCCGACATCCGCAAAGTATTAATGCAGTTGATCAATGGTACATACAGTCAGGATACTGAGCTGTTCCGTGACCTGTACAACTCATTGCTCAATACCCAGTGTACCGCAAAAGCAGATACCTACTTTATCTTAAAAGATTTCAGATCCTATGCAGAAGCACAGAAACGCGTAGAAGCTGCATACAGAGACGAAAAAGGCTGGGCAAAGAGCGCGATCCTGAATGTTGCATGCAGCGGTAAGTTTACATCAGACAGAACCATCCAGGAATATGTAGATGAAATCTGGCACTTAGACAAAGTAACCTTACCCAAAAAGAAAGTAACCACCAAGTAATAAAAGCCCTTGCGCTTATACGATACCCGCGCTTCCAGCCGCGGGTATCTATCTATAATAAAATTAAAAACACTATGATCAACTATAGTACCTGGTGATAGAAGCTTCCGAGCAAAAATAAACCGCGAAGATAACGATCCTGTCCGCACCGGCTCTTCATACATGTCAGCACTTTGATTTTTCGAGCAACGCGATGAAAAATCATTAGTACTGCTACATGTATGATGAAGCGAGAGCGGGCCGGAGCGGACAGGATCGTTATCGCAGCAGTTTATTTTTGCGACCGGACTCACCCCTATCACCTATCACCCAACACGAAACAGGAGGACCCACAAATATGGTTTCATTATCCCCCACCGGTGCATACTTACTAAACGGCACCGAGATCATCTCTGACACCCCCGATGCCTTATCAGCCATCGCAGCAAAGACAGGAAAAAACATCACAAAAGAAGAGGCCTGCAAAGGCACGATTGCATACGGAATATTGGAAAGCCACAATACATCCGGCAATATGGATAAGCTCAAGATCAAATTTGATAAACTGACATCCCACGATATCACCTTCGTTGGAATCATCCAGACAGCCAGAGCGTCGGGACTGGAAAAATTCCCCATTCCCTATGTTCTTACCAACTGCCACAATTCTCTTTGTGCAGTAGGAGGCACGATCAATGAGGATGATCACATGTTCGGACTCACATGTGCAAAGAAATACGGCGGAGTATACGTACCCCCGCATCAGGCTGTTATCCACCAGTTTGCAAGAGAAATGCTTGCAGGCGGCGGCAAGATGATCTTAGGTTCCGATTCACATACCCGTTATGGTGCCCTTGGTACAATGGCAATGGGCGAAGGCGGACCGGAGCTTGTAAAACAGCTCTTAAATCAGACCTACGATATCAATATGCCCGGTGTCGTAGCCGTATATCTGACCGGTGCTCCGATTCCCGGAGTAGGACCTCAGGACGTGGCACTTGCTATTATCGGTGCTGTTTTTGCAAACGGTTATGTCAAAAATAAAGTCATGGAATTTGTCGGCCCGGGTGTTGCAAGCTTAAGCCCTGACTTCCGTATCGGTGTTGATGTTATGACTACAGAGACAACCTGTCTGTCATCCATCTGGAAAACGGATGACCGGATTAAAGAATTTTATGAAATCCATGAAAGAGCAGATGAGTACAAAGAGTTAGCTCCTGCTAATATTGCATATTACGACGGTGTGATCGAAATCGATCTTTCTACGATCAGACCCATGATCGCAATGCCATTCCATCCCAGCAATACTTATACCATTGAGGAAGTCAATGCTAACTTAAAAGATGTATTGCATGACGTTGAAGAAAGAGCAAAGGTTTCCTTGGACGGAGCCGTTCCTTATTCATTACAGGATAAGATCGTCAATGGCAAATTTATGGTTGACCAGGGAATTATCGCAGGCTGTGCCGGCGGTGGATTTGAAAATATCTGTGCAGCAGCCGATATCCTCAAAGGAAAATATATCGGCTCCGATGAATTTACACTGTCCGTATATCCGGCATCCATGCCTGTATATATGGAGCTGATCAAAAACGGATGTGCTGCAGCCATCATGGAGACCGGTGCGGTTATGAAGACTGCATTCTGCGGCCCCTGCTTTGGTGCCGGAGATACCCCCGCCAACAATGCATTCTCCATCAGACATTCTACACGTAACTTCCCCAACCGAGAGGGTTCCAAGCTGCAGAATGGACAGATTTCTTCCGTAGCACTTATGGATGCGCGTTCGATTGCCGCAACGGCAGCCAATAAGGGTGTGCTTACTCCTGCGACGGAATTTGATGGTGAGATCGGAAAATACAAATATCGTTTCGATGCAAATATTTACAAAAATCGTGTATTTGATTCAAAGGGCGTGGCAGATCCTTCTGTTGAGATCCATTTTGGTCCCAATATCAAAGACTGGCCGGCAATGGTTGCTCTGACCGACAATCTTGTATTAAAGGTTGTTTCCGAGATCCATGATCCGGTCACCACAACCGATGAACTCATTCCTTCCGGTGAGACAAGCTCTTATCGTTCCAATCCTTTGGGACTTGCCGAATTTGCACTTTCCCGCAAGGATCCTGCATATGTCGGCCGCGCAAAAGAAGTACAGAAGGCTGAAAAAGCCAGAGAAGCTTTGGTAGCAGGCACAAGCGATGTACATCCCTGCAAAGAGCTTCCGGAGATCAAGGCTGTTATGTCTACGATCAAAGCAGTATTCCCGGATCTGACACATGATAAATTCGGTATCGGCTCTACCATTTTTGCGGTAAAACCCGGTGACGGCTCTGCCAGAGAGCAGGCTGCAAGCTGTCAGAAGGTACTTGGCGGCTGGGCTAACATTGCCAATGAATATGCGACCAAGAGATATCGCAGCAACCTGATCAACTGGGGCATGCTTCCGTTTATCATTGACGAAGGCGAGCTTCCGTTCCGGAATCTGGATTATATTTTCATCCCTGAGATCCGTCAGGCGGTGATCGATAAGAGATCAGAGATCAAGGCTTATGTGGTGAAAGAGGATGGATTAAAAGAGTTTACCTTAAAGCTTGGTGAGCTGACAGACGAAGAGAGAGAAATCATCCTGAAAGGCTGTCTGATCAACTACAACCGAGTTTCATAAAAATAATAAAAAGCTAAAGAAATAAAAGCTAAAGGAATAAAAGTTAAAGAAATAAAAGCTAAAGAAATAAAAGCTAAAGTAATATTGCAGATATAAAAAGAAGAAGCATATCCTTATGATGTGCTTCTTCTTTGTTTAGTGAGATTTTCATAGTTTCTAAAAGACCTTAACATCATAAATTTATATAGGCAATATTTCTAAATATATCTTCAAAAGTATTTTCAAAAGCAAATAAAAAAGTTCTTGACGTATTGCGGAAAATATAATAACATAACGGTGTTATGTAAAAGATAGCAAGTGAAAGTGAAAAGAAGGAGTTACTTTGAAAGACGAAAAAGAAACCAAGTCTAAATTACTTGCATCGGCCAAGGCGGAATTTCTGGAAAAGGGATATATAAATGCCAGTCTCAGGAGTATTTGCAAAAATGCCGGCGTCACAACAGGAGCATTATATTTTTTCTTCCGTGACAAGGAGGATCTGTTTGACTCACTGGTGGCTCCCACGATGACCGGACTGCAGGAGGAAGTACAGTGGCATTTTGATTCTGAAAAAGAGGAGATCAGTCATGGGATTCCGGATTATTCGGACAGCATGGAGGATATCAAAGCGACAAGGCAGTTGGTACATGCCATGTACCAAAACTACGATATCCTGCTGTTGGCAATTTCCGGATCCAAGGGATCGCGCTATGAAAACTGCGTAGATGAGTTTGTGGCAATAGCGGAATCTCATTATCGTGCATTGGCTGATGGTATGACAGAGCAGCTGGGGCTTCCGCGGATTGATGATTATACCATTCACTGGATTGCCCATATGCAGATTGATGTGTTTGTCCACCTGCTGCAGCATGAGCCCTCCGAGGAAAAGGCTCAGCAGTATATCGGCCGGATCGTGACCTATCTGGTTTCCGGATGGATGTCACTGTTTGATGTAGATGCAAGCGGTAAGGCGCAAAAAAAAGAATAAATGATCTGGGTACTGTATACATACATCATGTGATGTGTGTATGCAGTATATTTTGAAATACAACATAACAGTGTTATGTTGTTGAAAATAATTATCAATAAGGAAGCTGCAAATAGGGAAATTTAGCAATCATAGCTGATCGTAATTATTTGAAAATATAGAAATAATCAATACGATGGAAGATGCTGGAATGCGATGGCAGATGCCGCAATAATAAGTGGCGATAAGAGACAAAAACAAAATAAAAAATCAAAAAAGGAAAAAGTCAAAGAAAGAATATAGGAGGAGAAAACATGTATTTGCAAATCAGGGATTTAAAAAAGAGCTACGGAGAAGGCGGAAGCTATGTGCAGGTGTTGAAGGGTATCAATACCGAGATTGAAGAAGGACAGATGTGTGTCATTCAGGGAACCAGCGGTTCCGGTAAATCCACACTGTTAAACTGCATCGGAGGTCTGGACATTGCTGATTCCGGCTCGATCGTTGTAGATGGGACCGAGATTGTCGGCATGAAGCAGGATATGCTTTCCGAATACCGGCGCGACAAGCTTGGTTTTATTTTTCAGTTTTACAATCTGATTCCCAATCTGACAGTTAAGGAAAATATTCAGGTTTGTGAGTATCTGACCAAAACGCCTCTGGATTTGGATGATCTGCTTGAAACTCTGGGACTGACGGGCCATCAGAATAAATTCCCGTCACAGTTATCGGGCGGACAGCAGCAGCGATGCGCAATTGCCAGAGCGCTGATCAAAAATCCCAGGCTTCTGCTTTGTGATGAGCCGACCGGAGCCCTTGATTCCAATACAAGCCGTGACATATTGATACTGCTGGAAGAGATCAATGCAAAATACGGTACAACGATGCTGATCGTTACGCACAATAATTCCATCAAAAACATGGTTCACAAGGTTCTTCTTATGAAGGACGGACTGATACATAAGAGCTATGAAAATGAAGTACGCGTACCGGCACGGGAACTGGAGGATTTATAGGATGCAGAAGATATTACGAAAAAGAATATTAAGAGACCTTAAGGAAAATCTGTTTCGCTACCTGGCTCTTTCTGTTCTGATCATCCTTGTCATGTATCTGGTCGTCAGTATTGTCGGAGCAGCTGACACAATCATTATCGGCTCCCAAAGGCAGGCAGAAAAAAACAGGGTTGAGGATGGACAGTTTGGTGTATTTGTACCATTGACCAGGGATGAGCTCAAAGATCTGGAAGATACGGGAATTGATGTGGAAGAGCAGTTCTATCTGGACTTTGCTGTTGATGATGGAGTCGTCATCAGAATTTATAAAAACAGGGAAAATATCGATCTGATCGCACTTGAGGATGGCCGGTTAGCAAAAGCTAACGATGAGATCGTACTCGAAAAACGCTACTGTGAAGAACATGAAATTGTGGTAGGTGATAAAATACAGCTGGCTGATACAGTATGGAAGGTGGTCGGAATTGGATCCACACCGGATTATGATGCACCGTTAAAACAGGTCTCAGATACCAGTGTTGACAGCAGTATTTTTGGAACAGCCTTTGTAACAAAGGACGCTTATGATACTTTAAAAAAGAGCGGAAACAGTGAAAAAGCCGAAGAATATGTATATGCTTATCATTTAAATAACAAGCTGACCAATGATGAATTAAAGGACCTGTTAAAAGAGCTTGATTTTAATGCAGATGATGTCAATGATGTTTATTTCCGGGAATACTGGGATGATACGGTTGGCAAAAAGGATGAACTGCAGGACGGCATTCGGGAGCTTGCAGACGGATCAAAGGAGCTTCGGGATGGCCTGAAAGAATTAAGGGACAATAATAAAGACTTAAATGACGGAGCACAGGAAATTTTTGATGCTTACTTAAAAGAAGCCAATCGGGCATTAAAGGGACTTTCCATCAAAACATTGACAGAGGATAATTTTGAAACAGTTCTTTCTGATTACCTGGAGACCTGTCCAAGTCCTGCAATTCGTGTGACGGTAAGAAGCTTAAAGATCCAGCTGACACAGCTTAAAAAATTTGTGGATGGAACGAAAGAATATACCGATGGAGTGGCTGAAGCTTCTGATGGAAGCGAAGAACTGGATGACGGGGTGCAGGAATTAAAAGATGAAACCGATGAGATGATCGATGAGCTCTTTGATGTGGATGTAAGTAACCTGACAAACATTATGACCGCAGATAACAATCCAAGGATTATGGCTGCAGCCGATGATCAGGTTATTTACCGGCTTGCAGGTCTGATCGCAGGCGTTATTCTGATGATCTTATTTACCTATGTCATATCTGTTTTCGTAGTACATAGTATTGAAAATGAAAGCAGTGTGATCGGAGCACTTTATGCACTCGGTATCACATCCAAAGATCTGATGCTGCACTACATTACCCTGCCGGTTCTGGTATCGGTGATATCATCCGTGATCGGTGGAGTGCTCGGCTTCAGCAGGCTGGGTATCGGGGTACAGATGCAGGACTGCTTTGGATACTTTTCGCTTCCCGTACCTGAATATGAGTACACACCATACCTGATCCTGTATACATTTATCATGCCGGCTTTAACGGCTGCGATCGTCAATTGTCTGGTGATCCGCAAAAAGCTGGCAAGACCGGTACTTTCACTGCTTCGAAAGGAACAAAGCGCAAACCGGATCCGGGAGATCAATCTGGGCAATATGGACTTTCTGGCAAGGTTCAGGATCAGGCAGATGCTCAGGGAAATGCGTTCTGCTATCGCCCTGTTATTTGGATTGTTTGTAGCCCTGTTAATCGTCATGATGGGACTTGATATCTATGTGATGTGTACGAATGTAAATATTGAAAACAGGCGGGATACAAAATTTGAGTATATGTACACCTATAAATATCCGACCGGAGATATCCCCGATGGAGGAGAAGAGGCATTTGCAAAGGAACTCAAAAAAGAAAGACTTGGTTACAATCTGGATGTGACTTTGCTGGGTATCCACAAAGGAAATCCCTATTTCCGGGTAAAAAACGGAAAAGGCAGAAATGAGATCGTCATTTCAACAGCTGTAGCCCAGAAATATGATGTCGGAGTAGGTGATGAGTTTGTTGTAACGGATGAGGAAACAGATATAAAATATATTTTTGATATTGTTGGAACGACACAGTATTCCAGTGCCCTTTATATCTTTATGGATATTGACAACATGCGAGAATTTTTCGGAGAAGGCGATGATTATTTCAATGTTGTATTTTCTGACCACAAGCTTTCCATTCCGTCAGGAAGACTGTATGCGACAATTTCCAAAGCAGATGTGGAGGAGGCATCCGGAATCTTTATCAAGATGATGTGGCCGATGATAGGCATGCTGTTAGTTTGCTCGGTTATAATCTTCTGTGCTGTTATGTATCTGATGATGAAGGTTATGATCGACCGGTCCGCTTACCATATTTCCCTTGTTAAAATCTTCGGATTTCGGACAAAAGAGATCAACAGGCTTTACCTTCAGGGAAATTTCTATCTGGTTGCCGTGGGATCGGCTGTCTGTATCCCGCTTGCAAAAAAATGTATGGATATGATCTATCCGTTACTGATTGCCAATGTAAACGGCGGCTGCAATCTGCATTTTAGCTGGCAGATGTATCTTGGCATTTATGCTGCTATTATCGTATTGTATTTACTGATCAATCAGGCTCTGGTTGGAAGGGTAAAGAAGATGCTTCCGGCTGAGGTGCTGAAAAACAGAGAGTAATTACAGTCTTAAGACTTTACATTTTAAAAGGGTTGCACATATAATACATATTAGAATGCAAAATTTTTATGATAAATGATTGTGAGTGGATAGAAAAATCAGAAATCCATGATGAGCAATAACAGAAAAAGAGGAAGCGATAAATGTGTATTGGCAGTCAGATGAATGATAAAGAGATAACTGTTGTGGTTCCGGGTTCCAAGTCGATTACCAACCGTGCACTTTTGATTGCCGCCATGGCAAACGGAAGGAGTACTTTGAAGGGCTGCCTTACGAGTGATGATGCCGCACATTTTTTGGAATGTATCAAGGCACTGGGATTTCCGGTAGAAATAGTTAGCGATGGCAAACTCGGAGTTGATATTACGATTACCGGCTTTGGCGGAGAAATCCCCAATAAAAAAGCAGAGCTTTATGTAGGAAGTGCCGGTACGGCTGCCCGTTTCCTGGTGGCGATGCTTGCATTCCGCAAAGGAGATTATATCATCCGCTCATCGGAGCAGATGAAGAAAAGACCGATGCAGCCTCTGATCGAGACATTGCGTAGCGCAGGAGCTCTTGTGGAATGTCTGGAAGAGGAAGGACATTTTCCTCTGCATATTGTCGGAGTAGGAAATACAAAAGATATTCCCTCAAAGCTTACCGTTAATATCGATAAAAGTTCACAGTTTCTGAGTGCCCTGCTGATCGCAGCCGGAACCTTTGGACAGCCGGTGGAGATTTTGGTCAACGGCTCGCATGGACTTAGCTATGTGGATCTGACCGCGGACATGATGAAAAGCTTTGGAGTGACGGTTTGGAAAGCTGCTAAAGAAAATGATCAAAAGGAAGATTTAGATAGTCCGTTCCCTGGTCCGGATGAAGGTTATAGGACAGAGCCCGGCAACAGTGTGATTTATAAGATTTCCGGAACCGAAAAATATCATACCCTGTCATATGAGGTCGAACCGGATATGTCCGCTGCCGCATACTTTTACGCACTTGCCGCTATCCTTGGCATCAGAGTCAGTGTGAAAGGTGTCACAGATCATATGCTGCAGGGAGATACACAGTTTTTGCAGCTGCTTCAAAGGATGGGATGTAAGACATGTGGGGGACAGTCAGATAGTGCCTGTCCGGAAATTGTTTTGCAGGGACCGGAAAGCGGACGGCTGAAAGGTGGATTTACCGTTGATATGTCTGCATTTTCAGATCAGGCGCTGACACTTGCTGCGATTGCTCCTTTTGCAGATGCACCGATCACAATTGTGGGGATCGGACATATACGGTTGCAGGAATGTGACAGGATCCGGGCAATTGTGGATAACCTTCATAAGATGGGAATTCGCGTTGATGAAAAAGAGGATGCTGTGACGATCTATCCGGGACAGCCCCATAGCTGTGATGTAGAAACCTATGATGATCACCGTGTGGCGATGTCGTTTGCGCTGACCGGACTTCGGGCCGAAGGAATCAATATCCTCAATCCATTCTGCTGCAGAAAGACATTTGCTCAGTATTTTGATGTGCTGGAGGATGTGATGAGACAGCTGGAGGGGTAAGTAGCAGTTGCCGGATCGTATTTTCTGACAGTTGATATTGTTTTTGCTGATTAATATGGAAAGTCTGTTTTTTGATTTCCCGGAATTGAGAAGGGAAGTTAGAAGGCAGGCTTTTTTTGCGTAAATGTACTCGTTCATGCGAGCATGACTCGTACATTTTAAGTAAATTTGCCCGGCTCTGAATAATTACATGTTGACATATCACAAACTAAGTGCTATGGTTAGTTACATAAGTAATGAACCAACAAACAAGATAAAGCAAAATAAAATCAGGAAAGGAACGTATCATTGAAGGAAGTATTAAATCAGGAAAAATCAATTTATATACAGATTGCGGAAATGATAGAAAATGATATTCTCCGGGATATTATTCTGGAGGAAGAACGTGTGCCGAGTACTAATGATCTTGCAAGGATCTACACGATCAACCCGGCTACAGCTGCAAAAGGAATTAACTTACTGGTTGACAAGGGGATTTTATACAAAAAAAGAGGTGTCGGTATGTTTGTGACAAGTGGTGCAAAGCAGGTAATCAGAGAAGGCCGCAAAGCGGAATTTTATGATAAATACATAAAAAGTCTTTTACAGGAAGCGGAAGGGCTTGGAATTGACAAGGCGGAGCTGATCAAAATGATTGAAGAAAATACAGATTAAGCAATCAGCTAAGTGAAATCACAAAAGAAATAAACAGAAGAAATAAACAAAATAGAAAAAATACAATAATAATGAAATAAATAAAAATAGATAAAGAAGATACAGACAAAACGAAATAAACAAAAAGAAAATACAAATAAAATAAAAAACGAAGATGCCAATAAATCAACATAAACAAAATGAATCGGAGGAAAAAATGAGCCTGGAATTAAAACAAATCAGTAAAGTATATGGAAAAAAGACTGTATTAAACGAGTTAAATCTCACATTGGAAGAGGAAAAGATCTACGGACTGATCGGCAGAAACGGAGCCGGTAAGACAACCATGCTTTCCATTGCCAGTGCACAAAATCCGGCAACCTCAGGTGAGGTGCTGTTAGACGGAGAAAAGGTATGGGAAAACCGCAAGGCACTGCAGGATATCTGTTTTTCCAGAGAGCTTGCCGCAACGGCTGCCGACAACAGAAATCAGAGCAGGGTCAAAGAATATCTGCGGATCGCATCCATCCTGTATCCTGACTGGAATGCAGAGCTTGCTAAAGAGCTTATTGCCGAGTTTGGTTTGGATGAAAAAATGAAGATCTACAAGCTGTCCAAAGGAATGCAGTCCATGGTGACCATAATCGTGGCGATGGCAAGTGGCGCTAAATACACATTTCTGGACGAACCGGTAACCGGTCTTGATGTGGTTGCCAGAGAAGCTTTTTACAAGGTTTTGCTGGATGAATATGCAAAAGGAGGAAGAACCTTTGTCATATCCACACATATCATCGAGGAAGCTGCCAGTATTTTTGAAGAGGTTATTTTCATCCATGAAGGAAAGGTTTTATTAAAGGAAAAGACCGATGAGCTTTTGGCAAGGACGGTTCATGTAAGCGGAAAGGCAGAGGATGTGGATGCAGTCTGCGAAGGAAAAAAGGAATATCACACAGAGACGCTTGGACGGAGTAAGGGTGTGACACTTTTGCTTGAGCCTGAGGAAGTGCTGGATACAAAGGAAAAGGATGTTGATGTACACACAATGACCTTACAGAATGTTTTTGTGGCTTTATGCGGAAAGGAGGAAGCGCATGAATAGGATTGTCAGAATTTTGCGGGCCGATATGCAAAACACCATCCAAATGGTATTGAAAGTGCTTATCTTTGCGGTATTTTTCTTTGTGTATTTCAAAATGCTGAATGCCAAAAACATCCGGCTGTCGCTGATTGTGGGTCTGGGGCAGTCAATGCTTATTTATATGCTGGGTATGATGGATGTTTCGCAGAATATACCGACTTATATCGGAATGGGATGTACGAGAAAAAGCGTGACAGTAGCGGTCTGGTTAAGATGGTTAATTTTGTTTGTGACCATGATCGTGTTGAATGTTATTGTTTTTTACTGGTTTTCACCTGATGAGCTCACAGTAAAAACAGTCGTTGCCCAGGCGTGCGGATTTCTTTTTGTACTGGGGTTAAACAGTATAGCTTCGGTTATTGCCATTTATAACCATGCAGTGGGCATAGCCGTCGGCTGTCTGGTATCAATGATCATCGGTATTGCCATCGTCCTCATGGGTGTTCCGGATAAAGACGGATTTGGTGTGGCAAGTATTGTCAGCCGCGTAGGAGACGGTGTATTTGGCATTGCGGTCATCACATCGCTTGTGGTTATGGTGATCGGAATGGTTGTTTATAATATTCATCTTTTCCGGTATAACGTCAGATAGAGGAGGAAGAATAATGCTGCAAGGGATTGAATTGAGAAGAAACCTGTTAAAATTGTATTTCGGCAGCCTGCTCGTTGGATTTCTGCTGGGAAGCCTGCTTTTATTCGTGTCGAGCTTTCTGCAAAGAAACGGGATACTCAGGGATAGTGAGTTTACGGTTGCCACCGTTGGCACCATGATATCACTGGTGATCTTTTTGGCCATATATGTATTTGTGGGAATGACGGAGTTTGGTGCGGGCTTCAGCCGGTATATAGGCTTTGGCATGACAAGAAAAAGTTTTTTTGTCCAGGAGTTTTTTACATCCTATCTGTTTATGGCGTTATCTGTCCTGCTCTTAGTCATCTTAAAGAATATGGAACAGCTGATTTTAAAAATTCCTTTTTACAGTCAATTTACCTATGAAGAGCTGTTTACAAAGAAAATCTGGAGCATGATCCTTTTGATCAGTTTTATCTGTGCACCGCTTGTCCGCATTTTTTTAGGCAGTCTGATGCTGAAGTTTAAAGATCAGAGGGGCTTCTGGATCCTCTGGGCGCTCTGGATGATAGGCTGCATGGCACCCGGATATATAAATGATATTATGAAGGAAGGTCCCAAAGGAAATATTCAGACCGGAATATATCATATGGTGTCTGCGTGCATGAAGGTTCCGGGCAATATCTGGATCGTGGCAGCCGTTGTGGCATGTGTTGCAGTTCTGCTTATTTCCTGGAGGCTGATAAGCAGGGAGACTGTCGGATAGCTGCAAAGCGCCTCGCCGGAGTCAGGAAATAGATAAAAACAGACCGGTCAGGAAAGTGTCCGGTCCGGGAAAAAGACCTGCATATCCTGCGGAACAGGTGCTGTAAAGGAAAGTATTTCTTTCGTAATGGGATGCCGGAAGGAAAGCTTTCCTGCGTGCAGAGCCTGTCGTTTCATATGAGTATCCTTGGGATTGTACAAAAAATCACCGATAAGCGGATGCCCGATCGCCTGCATATGTACACGGATCTGGTGTGTTCTTCCGGTATCCAGCTGCAGTTCCAACAGACTAAGGCCATCATTTGTTGCCAGAACACGGTAATGAGTGATGGCCTTATCTCCGTTTTTAATATCCACCATGCGCTCAATTGCCGAATCCGGCCTGCGGCCAAGCGGCAGATCAATTGTGCCTGTCTGCAAAAGCCTGTGAGCATAGGGAGCATCAAAAACTGTCCGGTTTTCAACAATGGCATAATACGTTCTTTTGATTTCACGGCTCTCCATCTCATCATATAAAATTCCACAGCTTAAATAATGCTTGGCCAGTATGGTAAGCCCGGTGGTATCGCGGTCCAGACGGTTGATGCACCGGTACAGAAAAGGTTCTCCCTTTTTCATATAGTAATAAGCTACAGCATTGCCGAGCGTATTTTCATAATTGTTCATCGAAGGATGGATCGGCATATTTGCCGGCTTATTGACAATAAGGATATCTTCATCCTCATAAATAATGGAGAGCGGCAGATCAACCGGCGGAATCTTTTTGGAGGACTCCAGCTCTTTTACACAGAGCGTAAGCCTGTCATCTTTTTTCAGGATCCGGTTGATGAATCCGGGCTCGTCATTTAAAAGGACATTTTCCACATCACTTTTCAGACGGATAATGGATTTGGTCGATATCCCCTGATTGCGCAAAAATTCAGATATTTTGTGACCTTCGTATGAATTTGGTATCCGGTAATGAATGATTCGTTCTTTTATCATAACTGCATTTTACGATATCCGGGTCAAAAGGTCAAAAAGTTAAAAAGCCAAACATGGCACATGACAGCCGGAACAAGGGAAGGCTGAAAAGATGTGAAAAAGAAACCGGTGGAAATTGAAATTTATAAATAAAAATGGTAAACTATTTTCAAAAAGGACATTTGAGAATCCGGATCGGAAATTACGAAAAGGAATACAACAAGGAGGACAAAACATGAAACGAATTGGCATGCTGACAAGCGGTGGTGACTGTCAGGCATTAAATGCAGCAATGAGAGGCGTTGTAAAATGTGTTACAAACAGTGATGAAGAAGTAGAGATTTATGGTTTCCTGGATGGCTATAAGGGCCTGATCTATGGCAATTTTACAATGCTTACCAGCAAAGATTTTTCAGGTATCCTCACACAGGGCGGCACCATTTTGGGAAGCAGCCGTACTCCTTTCAAGACGATCAAAGATCCGGATGAAAACGGTCTGGACAAGGTTGAAGCCATGAAGCAGAATTACTACAAGCTGCGTCTGGACTGTCTGGTGATTCTGGGCGGAAACGGCACACACAAGACAGCCAATCTTTTGAGAGAAGAGGGCTTAAATGTCGTGACACTTCCCAAGACCATTGACAATGATTTATTTGGAACGGATATGACCTTTGGCTTCCAGAGTGCGGTCAATGTCGCAACCGAAGCGATTGACTGTATCCATACAACAGCAGCATCCCATGGACGTGTCTTTATCGTTGAGGTTATGGGACATAAGGTTGGCTGGCTGACATTAAATGCCGGTATGGCAGGCGGAGCAGATGTCATTCTGATCCCCGAAATTCCCTATGATATTGACAAGGTCATTGAGGCAATCGAAAGACGTCACAGCAACGGCAGCAGATTTACGATTCTGGCAGTTGCCGAGGGTGCTATTTCCAAAGAAGATGCTGCGCTTTCCAAAAAAGAATATAAAGAAAAGCTGAAAAATTATACTTATCCGTCGGTTTCTTACGAAATTGCAGATCAGATCCAGAAAAAATCACAGTACGAAGTGCGTGTGACCGTTCCCGGACATACACAAAGAGGTGGAATTCCCTGCCCTTATGACCGCGTATTTGCTTCACGTCTCGGTTCAGAGGCAGGCAAGCTGATCATGCAGGGAGAGTATGGCTTTATGGTTGGTTACAAAAACCGTGAAATTGTAAAAGTACCGTTGGAGGATGTAGCAGGAAAGCTCAAATATGTTTCTCCTGATGCATCCATTATTCAGGAAGCCAAGATGCTTGGCATCAGCTTCGGTGATGAATAAGATTTAATAAGATTGAAAAGAGTGGACACATGGCTTATCAGGCATTGTACCGGAAGTTTCGACCGGCCGCATTTGAAGATGTCAAGGGACAGGGACATATTGTCGAGACACTGAAAAATCAAATAATGGCAGACCGTATTGGGCATGCATATCTTTTTTGCGGGACGCGGGGTACCGGAAAGACGACAATAGCCAAGATTTTTGCCAGGGCAGTCAACTGCGAGCATCCGGTAGACGGAAGTCCGTGCGGTGAGTGCAAGACCTGCAGGGCAATCGCTTCCGGGGCAAGCCTCAATGTGATCGAAATAGATGCTGCGTCCAACAACGGTGTTGACAATATCCGTGAGATCGTGGATGAAGTGACGTATTCTCCCCAGGAGGGACGCTACAAGGTCTATATCATTGATGAGGTGCATATGCTTTCGATCGGGGCGTTCAATGCCCTTTTAAAGACCCTGGAGGAACCGCCGGAGTATGTTATCTTTATTCTGGCTACGACCGAGGTCCACAAGATTCCGATTACGATTCTGTCCCGTTGTCAGCGATACGATTTTAAGCGTATCGATATGGATACGATCACGGACAGACTGCGTGAACTGATGCAAAAAGAAAATATCGAAGTTGAAGACAGAGCCCTCAGATATGTGGCAAAGACGGCTGACGGTTCACTTCGTGATGCGTTGAGCTTATTGGACCAGTGTCTGGCGTTTCACTTTGGAAAGCCTCTGACCTATGAAATGGCACTGGATGTGCTGGGTGCTGTGGACAGTACGGTTTTCAGCAGACTTTTGCGTTATATGCTGGAGCAAAATGTCATCGGCTGTATCACGCTTTTAGAGGAGATTGTGATGCAGGGGCGTGAGCTTGCCCAGTTTATTACGGATTATACATGGTATCTGCGCAATCTTTTATTGGTTAAAAACTGCGCTGATGCAGAGGATGTCCTGGATGTTTCCGCAGAGCACCTTGCCCTGTTAAAGGAAGAAGCTAAGATGGCAGAGCTCCATACGATCATGCGTCTGATCCGGATTTTTTCCGAATTATCCGGACAGCTGCGCTTTTCCATGTCCAAGCGTGTCATGATTGAAATGGCTATGATCAAGGCATGCCGACCGCAGATGGAAACGGATACCGACTCCGTTCTGGACCGTATCCGTACGCTGGAGCAAAAGCTTGAAAGCGGACAGATTGCCGTAAATTTCGCTGCTCCCAATGCACAGGCAGGAGCTGTTGCAAAAAAGGCAGCGGATCTTCCGGATGCATCAAAGGAAGATATTACCAAGGTTGTGCAGCGCTTTCATGAGCTTTTGATGAATTTCCCACGTAAAGGAGCCAAGGCTATGATGAAGAGTGCTTCGGTGCGTGAGGGCAGTCAGGGAGATTTGCAGATATATCTCAATTCCATTGAGTACAATGTAATAACAAAAGATACAACAGACCTTCGTGAAACCCTCAATGCCTATATTAATGAGGCGATCGGAAAGAAGGTTGTGATCAATTATTTCCCCAATGAAAAGGGAAAACAAAATGACAGCGAAGATATCAATTCCGTTGATTTTGGGGATGTGATATCTATGCCGGTAAATGAAGTGGAGGAATAAAAATGGCAAAACGCGGAGGTTTTCCGGGCGGCATGGCAATGCCCGGCAACATGAACAATCTGATGAAACAGGCGCAGAGAATGCAGCGCCAGATGGAAGAGAGCCAGAAAGAGCTCGAAACAAAGGAATTTACTGCAAAGGCAGGCGGCGGTGCTGTTGAGGTAACCGTTACAGGAGCCAGAGAAGTGACCAGGGTTATCATCGACAAGGATGCCGTAGATCCGGAAGAAACAGAAATGCTTCAGGATATGATCATGGTTGCTGTCAATGATGCCCTGCATCAGGCAGAGGAAGCAAATTCGGCAATTATGGGAAAAATGACCGGTGGACTGGGAGGACTTCCTTTCTAATGGATTTGTACAGTGGATACATCAGCCGGTTAATTGAAGAACTGTCTGCCCTGCCGGGGATCGGCAGCAAATCCGCACAACGGCTTGCATTTTATCTGGTCAACCAGCCCAGAGAGAAGGTCAAAAAATTATCGGACTCTATCATGGAAGCGCGGGATAAGGTCAGATACTGTTCCTGCTGCTGTACGCTGACCGATCAGGAGATCTGTCCGATCTGTGCCAATGAAAAGCGGGATCACCATACCATTATGGTCGTAGAAAATCCGCGGGATCTGGCAGCCTACGAAAAAACAGGCAAATTTGAGGGCGTATACCATGTCCTTCATGGGGCGATTTCACCGATGCTTGGAATCGGACCCGGGGACATCCGGCTAAAGGAGCTGATGCAGCGCCTGCAGACGGAAGAGGTCACCGAAGTGATCATTGCCACCAATTCCAGTTTAGAGGGTGAAACTACCGCTATGTATATCAGTAAGCTGATCAAGCCGACAGGTATCAGGGTCACGCGTATCGCAAGCGGAGTACCGGTCGGAGGCGATCTGGAATATATTGATGAGATTACCCTGCTGCGCGCGCTGGAGGGGCGGACTGAGTTGTAGAAATACAGGATTGCCATTTTCATGCTATTTTTTGATCCCGGTATCGCGGGATAATAAGTGGCATCCTGCACGATGTAAAAAATGTTATTTTCAGGGAGGGATTTACATGATTACAGAAAAAATTTTTGGAAAGACCCAGGATGGACAGGAAGTTACTTTATATTCGCTGACCAACAAAAACGGCATGCATGCAGATGTCATGAATTACGGAGCCATTATGGTCAATTTGTTTGCTCCGGACAGGCAGGGCAGGCTTGCTGATGTGACACTGGGATATGACAGCCTCAAAAAATATTTCACCAACGGCAACTTCTTCGGAGCTTCTGTCGGACCGATTGCCAACAGGACTGCAAATGCATGTTTCCGGATTGATGGCAAAGAATATCAGCTGAAAGTCAATGACGGTGTCAACAACCTGCATACCGACTATGATGGTGGATTTCACAAAAGATTTTGGGCTGTTACCAAGGACGATAATGCAAACAGTGTGACATTTTCCTGTGATATGAAAGACGGCGAACTCGGACTTCCCGGCAACCGCCAATTCACAATTACCTATACTGTTACGGATGACAATGAATTGAAAATTACATATACAGGTGAAACGGATAAAAAAACAATCTTCAATCCGACCAACCATTCTTATTTCAATCTGAAGGGACATGATGCCGGAAGCGTGCTTGATGAGACCTTGTGGCTGAACTGCTCACATTATACCCGGATCGTCCCCGGAGCTATACCTACCGGAGAGCTTGCAGATGTTGCCGGTACACCCCTTGACTTTACAAAGCCGATGCCTCTTGGAGCAAGGATCCGCCGTCATTTTGAACAGATGACAATGGTATGCGGATACGATCACAACTATGTAAGTGATGCAACAAGCGGAAAAGTAGAAAAAGTTGCCGTACTGTCAGATGACAAGGCAGGCCGTACGATGGAAGTGTATACAGATATGCCCGGCATACAGGTATATACCGGCAATCACATCGGCAGACATTTAGGCAAGGGCGGAGCTCATTACAGAAGAAGATGCGGTGTTGCTTTAGAGACCCAGTTCTTCCCCAACAGCGCCAATGACGAGCATTTCAAGAGACCGTTATTAGAGCCCGGTAAGAAGTTTGCTTCTACCACGATTTATAAATTTGTATAAAACTGCAATCCTCAAAAATATCCATAATCTGCTCACGTTTTTGCCTTATTGATTCAGATATTGCATATTGAGCCGTTTACGAAGATTTTATCGACAGGATCAGGATAAAAGCATTTTAATTTTTTGTATCATTATCAATAAAAAAGACTGTTTTATAAAAACGGTCTTTTTTTGTTTGTTTTTTTGTCGGAATAAAACAGAAAACCCTTTGCAAAATATGATAAAATCCGCGCGCATATCGTGCTATATACATAGTAGAAACAAGAATAAAACTGTGCCACGCAGCAAAAGCCATCCACAAAAAAGGCGGTGAGGCAGATAATGCGTGGACAGGCTGTTTTGCAGGAACAGACGAAAATAAGGAAGAGAGGATAATCGCATGATAGAAATTGTAAAGGAAAACGGCAGCGTGACGGACAGACGGGAAATCCCGGTCAATCTAAGACCGGTCGGAGATCCCAAGGGAGATGAAAAAATATATATCGAGGACTATATTGAGACCTTTATCCGACAGATTGCCATGAAGGATGATAAGGCAAAGGTCCTGATCCTGTACGGAGAAAACAGACAGGAAGAGAAGATGCTGCATCACTATATCTGCGGAGCTCTTCTTGCAGATGATGTTGTAGAGGACGATAAAATTTTATTTAAAGATTCCATCTGGAGTGAGATCAACCGGAAGGCGGGGCATTTTTTTCCAAATCTGCAGGTCATGGGCTGGGTGTACATACGATACGATCTTGCTGATTTTGCGCAGGGAAAGGTACAGTATACGCACAACCAGAGCTTCCGCAAGGATCAGAATATCTATATTGAATATTCCGCAAATGAAAAAAAGGAGCAGGTATATCTGGTTGAAAAAGGAAATCTGAAAAAACAGAGCGGATATTTTATTTATTATGACCAGAATGAGGACATGCAGAATTATATGGTGACCATAAAGCAGGACGAACCGGAGGAATTAAAGCCGGAGGTTGATATGGCTGCCCGCAAATGCAGGGGGATCGTCCGGGGCAGACAGGAGGAATTAAAGCACCGTCAGACCATGGGAATGCTTTATGGGACAAGCATGGCAATGCTGCTTGTTATAACCATCGTAGGGATCACCTTATTAAATAATTATAATAAAATGCAGGATATGGAGCGGGTTCTTTTTGATATATCCAGTCAGATGGCGGAGAACGGAAGGGGTGGAGCTAAGGATACGGACATCATGTCCGAAGCCGGAGAACTATCAGACGAGGAACCTGTGTACGAAGAGCCGGAGAAAAAACCTGCGGAGCCGGTCGGAAACAATGAAGCAGAGTTTGCTGATGCTAACCCCGGAGGAGAAGGTGATGCGCCGGAAACCGCTACGGAAGAAAATGCCGCTCCGGCTCCGGAGCCTGTAGGTGGTCAGATCGGGAAAGATGTAGAAACAACAGACGCAGAAACAGCAGATGAAGAAGCAACAGTCGGCGAGACTGATAAATCGGTCATAACGGATTTCCCGGCAGAAAATATGACAGAGGACAATGTGACAACTGAAAATACAGCATCAGAGGATGAGATCGTGCTCCATGATAATGATGAAGCAGATGTTGAACCGGCAGATAACGGTGCGCAGACCGGACAGTCCTATCAAATCAAAAAGGGTGATACCTTAAGCAAGATCAGTTTGCGGTTTTACGGAGACGAGTCCCGTGTCGATGAAATCTGCAGATTAAACCAGATCCGGGATAAAAACGAAATCCAGTACGGAGTCAACATCGTTCTTCCATAAAATAAGCAGATATGCTACAATATCCTTGTTGTAAAGGAGTAATAGCATGCGGGAAGAAAAGCTTTCATTACAGGATAAATTAATCAAGCATCACCTGACAAAGATCTACCGGATCGCTTTGTGCATCGTTCTGGTACTGGTTGTGGTTGTGAGTGTTCATTTTTACAGACAGGGCAAGGTGTATACGGAATATGAGGTCACCAAGGCGTTGGATCCTGTGGGCTCTTCCGAAGGAAACGTAGAGATCTACAATCAGAGCAACATTCTGTGTTATAGCCGGGATGGCGTGTCTGCCTACAATCAAAAGGGCGTCCAGCTCTGGAACCAGACCTACGAGATGCAGTCGCCGATTGTGCGCACCAACGGAGAATATGTTGTTGTTGGCGATTACAAGGGCAGCGTGATTTATCTGATGAATGCCTCTGGTCCCTGTGCGACGATCACCTGCAATAAGATCGTAGTAGATGTTAATGTTTCAAGCGGTGGCGTGGTAATTGCTACCCTGGATGATTCTTCCGCAACGTGGCTGGAACTGTATACATCTGACGGCACCAATGTTGCCACGATCAAGACAACGATGGATCAGACAGGTTTTCCCGTCAAGGTGTCCATGGCATCCGACAACAAAAAAATGGTTGTTTCTTATTTAAAGGCGAGAGGCAACGGAATACAGACAAGCCTCGCTTTTTACAATTTCGGAGATGTCGGACAAAATATGACGGACAAGATTGTAAGCGGCTATGACTATACGGAAAAGGTGATTCCGTACCTGCATTATATAGATGACAATACGGCAGTTGTCATTGGGGAAGACGTTATGCAGATTTATTACGGCAGGCAGATTCCCGAATTAAAGACAGAGACAGAGCTTGAAAAAGACATCCAGAGTGTTTTTTACGGAGATGGATATACAGTGCTTGTGTACCGCAACGAAGACGGTGATGACAAATACAGGGCCGAGGTTTATGATTCCAATGCCAAAAAGGTACTCACCAAAAACTTCAATATAGAATATAATAATATTGTAGTTTCCAACGGCAATATCCTGATCTACAACAATGTAGCCGTCCTCATGTGGAATATGAAGGGACTCGAAAAATACAATGGTGAACTTGGGGAGGATATCAAGGCGATGATCCCCACAAAGAGTGAGATGAAATTCCTTGTTGTCAGAAGTGATGGCGTGGAAATGGTGAAATTGAAATAATGGGACTGTTTATAATTATATGCTATGGCATTCTGACAGGAATGGCGATGATCGGTTTCTTACGTGGAATGGTCCGGGTAATGACACCGATCGTATCCGGTCTGCTGTCAATTATACTTATGCTGCTTTTAAAAAACTGGGCCTTTGGATTTTTATTCCGCTGGGCCTTTTTTCAGGGAGAGCATATTCTTGCGCGGATCGTGGTTGTTCTCTTATTCTTTGTTCTCGGATTGCTTTTGTTCAGATGGATCATAAAGGCGTTGGATCTTCTGACGAGGCTTCCGATCCTCCATGGATTTAACCGTATATTGGGAGCCGCTGCCGGAGCCTTTATCGGAATCATGATCATATGGCTTATGATGTTTTTTATCTCCGGCTTTCCGTATGTAACCTGGTTTCAGAATGCTTACAGCCAGATCTGCACCGATACATTTTTGATGTTTTTATACGACCACAATTTTGTCCGGTTTCTGATGGAGCTGTTCACAGAAACGGCGGTTTGAAAAAAATATTAAAAAAATGAAAAAAGCTGTTGACATTGGAAATATGAAGTGATACTATAATCAAGTCGCGTGTGAAACGCAGACAACACAAAGATTTCAAAGCAATGCGAGATCATACAGGAACCTTGAAAACTAAACAGCAATGCAACC
>Ga0129314_1000538_pt1 | contig 38683 bp, 50 predicted proteins | sample O1111metagenome_FD_94431 | JGI IMG/M metagenome (GOLD analysis project Ga0129314, IMG submission 94431) | Orangutan individual fecal microbial communities from fecal samples from Wisconsin, USA - O1111 metagenome | ecosystem: Host-associated > Mammals > Digestive system > Large intestine > Fecal... | reverse complement strand
TTATACCATAATTTTGTTCAATTTGCAACCGCCTGAAACACAGTGTTTTCGGGGCTTTGTTCAGTTTTGTTCAGTTTCAAAGCGACCTGTTATGACTGTGGTTAGTATCAAGATAGTAACAAACTTTTATCTTTTGGTACAGTAATCAAGGGAAATCCAACCTGCACCGGATTTCAGTTTTCCCCAACCTTTTTCCGAACCCTGACCGGCAGATTCAGCAACAATGGTGTAAACACCACCGTTTGTAATGCAGCCGGTTTTATTGTAGTTCGTTCCTGCACCTGCTCTGATGTTCAAAGCGGAAGCGTTGATCTTTACAAGATAGGGTTTGAATGCGGTCTGCTGCGAACCGGAAGTTCCGACAACGGAAAGGAATTTCACATTGATAGGACTGCAAATAGCATTCTTTCCGTCTGTGGACTTGTCAATTACTGCACGATCACCATTCACCTGACGAACAATCCAAGTCTTATTTTTCACCCATCCGGGGATAGATTCTCCGCTGTAATAAGTGGCATTGGAAGAAATCTTGACAGAATCGCCAACCTTCACTGCACTTGTAGCCGGTTTCGGATTTTCGGAAGGTTTGTTGTCTGCATAAAGAATGGCATTGACCTTTGCTGCAATATCACCCTGTCGGTCATAAAGATATGTACCGGGGCAAGACTTATTTGCATAATCCCTGTGAACCGTCATATTGCAACCGTTCAAATGATTTACACGGTCATTTTTATTGGTTGACCAAACAAGTTTCTTGATGCCGTTACGCTTGCAAATATCAGCAACAAGTTTAATGGTTGCCTGATACGCTGCATCCCTCACCGCATAAGGTTCTTTTGTATCAGAAGCAACTTCAATGGTGATCGCTCTGTGGTCATTCGCACCGGAAGATGAACACCAAGAACGGTCTTTTTCCTCTACATACATTCCGATTCTGCCATCATAACCAACGCCATAATTGGAAGATGCTTGTCTGCTGACCGGTGCGAAAACATTTCCCAAAGTTTCGACAGAACACTGACCAACCACACAATGAATGGTGATTGTGTCGATGGCGTGATTTCTGTTTTTGGTTCTGTTCGGTGAAATCTTAGTGTAGTTTACCAACGGACTATTTGTGAACCTCATTATTCATCATCCCCTTTGTTATTAGAAAGTTCTTCAAGTGCTTCTGCGGAAAGTTCTTCTTCGATGGTTTCCTGAATAATCCTTTCATCAGCCATTGTCCTGATCCTCACTTTCATCAATGTCATTTGCATTATCGTTTCGGCTCATATCAACAAAGCCTTCGCCAAGGATGTATGCAATAAGCGTTGCACCTGCCATAATAATTCCGGAAACCTGTGCAACTGTCTGATCTGCAACACCGAAGGCGAAAAGGGTAGGTGTTACAAAACCAATAATTGCAGCCCAAAATTTACGGCTTGTAAGTTTGCTTTTCCAATCAATCTTTTTCATTTTTGTTTTCCTTTCTGCCGAAAATGGCATTGTTCAGAACTTTGATTTGCTGTTCCATTTTTACCAATCGTTCCGAATGATTTTTCAGATCTTCTTTGACATCACGCAAGTCAGATTTCATTTCTGAAATATCGTTGCCGATGTTTTCAAGTTTCACAATCACAGTTGTCAACTGCGACTGATCCATTTTGGTATCATTTCGGCTGTTTCGCTTCAGGTTCGCAACACCGGAATAGATTCCAAAGCCAAGAGAAATTACAGAGATAACAACCGCAAGTTCCACAGTCATTTCATCACCGCCTTTGTTTTTATGGGTATAAATTCATTACCCACGCTTGAAAACTTTGCCCTGCCTATGTTGTACTTTTCCTGTGTTACTCTGTCGCAAGTTCGCCACAGTCAAGGTCAATAAGCACCTGCTTCACCTGTTCCTTGATCCTTGCCGGAACATCAGCAAAAGTTTTCTTCCCCTTGATAATAAGGGTTGCATATACCACTGCCATTTGAAACACATCCTTTCTAAATAATATTTTGATGAAAAAGCGGTAAAGCATCACACTTCACCGCTTGCATCGTCAAGTATTTTCTTAACCGCTTTCCTTAATTTTGAAGGAACATCTTCAAGGGAATAAGGTTTTCCGGTTTTGGGGCAAATAACAGCCTTTCTGATAAGGTCTGCATATACCTTTGCCATAACATCAACCCCCAATCATTTCATAGACTTCACACAATGCAATCTGTGTGTCATCAATCTGTTTTTCAAGTGCGGTGTTTTTGAAATCCATCATTTTGATGTATTCATCCTTTTCATACCGTTCTTGATCCCATTCCCATTCGGTATGGTTTCCACCTTCGTCAGCAACCTGAATTTCCGTGATATTGGTGTTCACCCAAACGGAATATTCATCAATAATTATTTTGTCAGGCTTTTCAGTTCCTCTGACTGTTCCGATGTTGGTCATAAAAATCACCCTTTCATTTTGATATTTTGAATGTAATACTGATTTGCATACTGTTCCAAGGGGAAAAGGTACTTTTGTGATAACCTATAACTATCACAGTGTATCAACCACCCCTTGTAAGAATTGATTGAACACCATTCTGAATAATTCAGTGGTTTTCCGTTCAACCGTTTCTTGTTTATCTTTACCATCTTCACTTTCATACTTTTGCAAGTGCTTTTTCGTAACAAAGTGAATTCAAGAAAAGACCTATATCCAACATAATCAACACCCCTTTTGAATGTGGGGAACACCTGCCAATTTTCTTTGATTGTTAATTTCAGATTTACCCTGAAGTATTCATCAATTTCCTTTCGTAAATTGTGCAGATATTCTTTTGATTCGTGAAGGATAACAATATCATCCATATACCTGAAATAATGTTTTACACCTTTGATTTCTTTTATCCAATGGTCAAAGGCTGATAGATAATAGTTACCGCTGTACTGACTTAAATAGTTGCCGAGTGGAATTCCGCTTTCACCGGGTGTTGAATCAATGATTTCATCAAGCAGCCAAAGCAGATTTTTATCTTTGAATAATCGTCTGTATTTCGCTTTCAGAATGTTATGGTTGATAGAAGGATAATACTGTTTAGCATCTATTTTCAAACAGTATTGTGATCCTTTCACATCATTTCGCATAGCCTTTTGAAGTTTATGCAAACAACTGTGAATCCCTTTTCCGGGTATTGCCGAATATGTGTCAGCGGTGAAATTTGATAAAAGAATAGGTTCTATCACTTGAAGAACCGCCCATTGACAAATTCTGTCCGGAAAATACGGCAATTTATAAATCAATCGGTTTTTGTTACCATCTTTCTTGTAAAAGGTTTCATATTCAGAAGTGTGGTATGCTTTGTTTATCAGCATATCTTGAAGTTCCTTCAAATACTCTTCGGAATTTTCTTCAATCATTTTTACTTCCTTATACCAACCTTTTCCCTTCTTCGCATTTTGGTGTGCCAACTTCAGGTTATCCATAGAACATATTGCTTCCCACAAAGTACAATTTTCATTGCCTATTGGGTGAATGTGTCTTTTCATATTTGATGGATTCCTTTTGTATGCACTTTCAAACCGAACCTTCACACCTATGGTGCTACTAATACGGAAAGAAATGTATTTTTATGTTTTACCAAGAGGTAGGGCAAGCAGTATCACAACTTTTTATTTAAGTGCATTTAGTAAGTGACTGCTGATATTCCGATTACGATTACTGACACTGTTATTACAATTCCAATAAGAAGTACCTGCATTACTGCCATTATTCCAATTACTGCCTAATTGGGTAATCTGACAATATTAGGTTTTTACTGTAATCTTATTACCTTGCTTGCCCTGAATTTTTGATTATTCCGGTATTACTGCGGTTGGTACATACAGCAAGCGACCGCCGAAACTCCGAATACGACTACCAACACCGCTACTACAACTCCAATCAGAAGCACCCGCATTACCGCCATGCGACCAAACACCGCCCAAGAGGGCAATCCTGTAACCGTTAAGGTTGGGTGTAACGCCAACATAATCGCCGACAGGAAGTGCAGATGTACCGCCAATTTCCGAAGGCATTAAAAGCCAATCATATTCTGTCTTTCCATATCCGAATGCGTTGATGTAACCTGAAGCATTCGGAAGTGTGAATCCAACTGCCTTGTAATTTCCGGTGTGCTTGCTTTCACCGAAGTCCGAAAGACCATCAGCAATGTATGGTTGACCACCTGCCATAGTGCCATTACCCCAAATGTTTATACCCTGAATGTGCTTCCAAATGTTACCCCAAGGATTTTCAACACCACGATAAGACACCGAAACTTTACCGTTTACATTGTAGGTTGTTTCTGTACCGCCTATTTCATTGATGGTTTCGGAAGCAGCACCGGAAGCATTACCAAGTGCAGCAGTCGAACCGGTCAGACTTGAACAGTTAAAGGAAGTGTTGTCTGTGATACTTGTTACACCGTTACCAAGTGCGGTTTGTGAATTCAGTGTTCCGAATTCTATCATCATCAGAAGTGTGTTTGCCATTGTTGCTTTGATAGTTTCAAGATGCCATCCTGAACCACGGTTTACCGCCATAGTTTCAGCATTGGTTTTTGTCAAAGCCTTCTTCAATCCGGAAATAGGCTTTACACCGCTGACTGAACAAAGAAGATCACCTTCACCGATGGTGGTATCAGTATTTGTTCCGTCATTTACATAGGTTGAAGTTGATACATCGTACATAGAACCTTCAAAAGCGGACAAAAGAACATAATCAACTTCATTTCCGTTTCCGTCAATAAAGACCGGGTGAATTTTGAATCCTGTCTGCGGTTTATCGGTAACATAATAATTTGCCTTTCTTATGTGATACCCCAAGCCTGAAACAGAATTTTTTTCTAATTTTAACGGAACAACACGATAATAGAATTTCGGCTGATAGACCATTACCTGTCCATTACTGCCATCTTCTGAATACCCATCATCACCGTAATAGGCAAGAATTGTTCCGTCATTGCTGACACAGCAACGCTTTCTGCCACCGAACATTGGAAAAACATCAAAATCCGTTCCTTTTGTTTTTCCTTCTGCACCGCCTAATCGCTTAAATGTTTTGTTCGCAAAGTCTACCTGAATACCGACCACATCATCAGGTGTATATCCAAGGTATTCTTTGATGTCACCAAGTTCTTCTGTAACATCGGCAACAACCTGTTCCGCTTCATCGACAATACCGTTCATTGCGGTAATTTTCGCATCGGCAGCAGCGTTGACAGCCTGAACAGAACTTGCCTGTTGTGCTTGAACCGCTTCTGTCGCATCTTCGGCAGTCTGATTGAACTGTGCAACAGTGCTGTCCACCGCTGTTTTGGTTGCTTCAATGCTTGTCTTGATGGCAGCGTAACTGTTATTATCATCGTTGACTTTGTTCAGGGCATTTATAATCGAACCCCTGACCTGTTCACCATACACGGCATTTTTAATTGCATCTGTGTATTCTTTGATATTCGCCATTGAAAATCATTCCTTTCTGATTATAGATTTTTTATTTTTTTCAACACATCAATTTCATTTCCGTTGCTGTCCACCAAAATTAAACCGTTCCGGAATTTTGAAGGAAGGGCAACATCAAAAAGATTGTCATATTCTGATACCTTTCCGATTGCAATACCTTTTCCACCTTTCCGAAAATCCATTGTGGTGTATGCTGTTGATAATGTGTCAATGTATTGAACAGTATTGAATTCATCAACAAGTTTGAACATCACTTGATACGATGAATCTATACTTGCACTTCCGGCGATAACTTTCGCCACACCTGAAGAACTTGCAACTTCAGCAGACCAATTTTCATCTTCAGGTTTTTTGAATGCAACCGTAAACGAAACACTGTTCTGACCTATCTTTGAATAAGTAAAACTTGCAAGGGTTCTGATGTATGTTCCATCATCGTTCAGCGTTCCATTTGCCAAACATCGCTGTGATCTAACGCTTGAAAAATATGGTGCTGAATAGCCTGCAACGGTGATGGAAACGGTCTTGGAAGCGGTTCTTCCCCTCGAATCGGTTACAACAACTGTGTATGTTATTGTTCCTGTGCTTGTCAAAACAGGTGTTGTGGTTGAACTTGAAGATGCAAGTATGGTAGAACCCTGTTTTATTTGGTAGGATTTAATGGAAGAACCATATATTCCGGATGCCGTTGCTTGCAATTTGCATTGCGATTTTCCTTGAATATATATCCCCCACGATGAAGGAACAGTGTTATTCACCCTTGTTGCAGTGAAGGTGTTTACCGTTGGATTTCCTGATTGAACCGTCATAGTTCTATCAAGCCAAGCCCAATGAGTTTCTGACGAACTACCAATTTTTGTTGCTACAACGAAACGGACACTTAATGTTGATGAATTCGGACATTTACTGAAAAGCAAATTTCTTTCCGAATCGCTCAAAGAAAAAGTGTATGAACCGGTATTTGATATATTATTCCTTTGAATAGATGTACCACCAAATTCAAGACGAACATTCAAAGAAAACCCACCCGGATTTGAGAATGTCAAGGATGGGTTCTGATTTGAAGTGAAATTTGTCGCTGAATTGATTGTTGCTGCTCTCGGAATATTATCAAGTGTAACTGTCTTTGAACAGGTGATCCAACCGATTGATTTACCTGAATATGTACCGGAAAATCGCCACCCTGCTTTAAGTGTTATGGATTTTTTACCATCTGAATTGTGGTAAACTCTGAAGGTTTTGCTTGAAAGAAGTACAGTGTTTGTTTTACTGCTACCGCCATAACTGATTGATGGTGCTGTGTAGGTATAATTTTGACCGTCACATTTCACATAAGAATCCGACCTTGAACCAACATACAAAGAATAATGGTTCAAATAGGTTTTCATCGTAACATCAGAATAGTTTCTGGCAGTATTAGCAGACGATGACCATTCACAATATAAATTCAGATTTACACCTGTTGAACTGTTAAAACTTCCGCTTGCCATTTATGATTCCCTCCACTTCAATGAAAGATTACCGTTTGCCCTTGGGATGAAATCAAAATATCCATTGATGGAATTGCCGATTGTCAATTTGTTTTTTATCTCTGCATCAGTTATATAAAGTTTATTATTGCTGATGTAGGCGATTTCAACATTATCCTGAAGAAAGGCAAGTTTTTCATTTGATAATTTTGCGGTAAAGGCATTACCAACTTTGCCAAGTTCAATTAAAGCACCCTGAAAGCGAATGTATTCTTCAAGTAACTGTTGATTTTCAGTAACAATACCGGCAACCGTTTCTGTTTGAGTGATTGCAGATTCAAAACGAAATTCAATCAGATTGTTCAGAATTTCGATGCTGCTTTTTAGTTGTTCTGTAACCGCTTCAACATCGTCATTACTTGCACAGTTGGAATACACTTCAAGTAGTATGTTTTGTGCCGTTTGGGATAGATTACTTGAAAGTTCGTTTACAGTGTTTCTGATGCTCTGAATATCAGTTTTGAAACCATAATCAGAAATAATGTTTTCAACTCTTGCAGTCAGATCAGCACCTTTATTTGTAACATCGGTTAAACTTGTAATGACATCGCCAAGTACAATTTTTGTACCGGAAGCCTTTGAAATATCAATGGTTAAATCAGAAACCGTCATATATCTGTCAATACCGTGTGGTTTGGAAATAACCCTGATTTTATCGCCAAGTTTTATTTTTTCAATATCCACATCCAAAAGGTGTAAATCAACGGCATTCAACTGAATTTCAAGCGTTAATTTCTTTCTTTCGGCAAGTGTTTCTTGTCCTTTTCTTAAAAGGTTAGCCGGAACGGTTACAGCATCGAATGTGACAGTATCATAAACCCAACCATACAAATCAACTGCATCTTGGTCAAAAACATAATCTTTACCATCGTTGACACTTTCGATTGTTACCCTTTTTTGAACGGCAGAATCGGATTGGTCTTCACCTTCAATGGTTGCACCAAGTGGAATGATTGCTGTTGCAATATTTTCACCTTTAATGTACTGCTTCAAATCAAGTAAGTTTTCACCGAAGTTAATTACTTGATCGTTTACATTTCCATAATCAGTGATGTAATCAATATATCGAACACCATTCAAGTGTCTACTTCGTATATAACCACCCAAACGGTTTATCAATTTATTCTTAATGGTAGTCCAAGTGTTTTCATAATTGGAATAGCGATAAAGTGAATCATTGTTATCTTGAACATTTACAATTCCAACTGTAAACTGCTTTTTCTGTTCCGGAACTGCTGCATTATGCTTGTTAATCAGTGTAGTGAAATATCCTGAAACGCTTAAATCGTGATATTCCGCTTGTCGCTGATTGCTATCAAGCAAATAGGCAAGTTCACCTTCGCATTCAACAGTTTTGATGTTGTCAAAATCCTTTTCATCATTCAGCACCCTTCCGGTAAAAATCCATTCACCGTCTTGTGTCAAAGTGATTTCAGATTTCAATTTTTGTATCTGTGAATAATATGGGTGTGTCGGTGCAATTTGAAAGGTCAGTGTTCCGGTTGTATTCATTTTCAATTTGCACTTTGGTGAAATAACCCTGTAATCTGTTTCAAGTCTAACATCGTGAAGAATAAGCCCATCACAAGTAATTTGATACATTATAATGAACCCCCTCTGAACTTGATTGTTACCGTTCCTGTTCCGTTAAAAGTCAATTTGTTTTCACCTTCGGAAAGAATGATGTTCAGAACCCTGTTATCACCTTCGGAAAGTCCGTATGTAACACCGTTAAAGACCACATCCATTGCAGAACTAACAGTTATCACCGGAACAACTTTCATTCTGCGTGAAGGAATAGTGATTTCAGTTGATGGTGTTACGGATATTTCTTTCAGGTTATAAATGATACCTGTTTCAAAGTTGAACGAATCCCACACCCAATCTTCGGTTGAATCCTGTATATCGTATTTGTACGGTTCGGCATCAACCTTGATTGTCATAGTTGCCCCTTTTTTGCTTTCGCTAAAAGGATCAACCGTGCATCTTCCGACATAATAAAAAGCCTTGTCAGCATCAAGAATTATCTTCATTTTTTTGCCGTGTAGATAATTTGAAATTGCTGATTTAATGCCTTCCCAAGTTCTGCTTTTGGTCAGAAGGCTGAACTTGAAAGTCAATGTTCTGTTGTTGAATTTAACTTCACCATCTGTCAGAGCAGTTGACAGATCAAGTTCACCATCTGATCCCGGAACAGTAACACTTTCCGTTTTTGGTTTCGGAAGGGGAATACTTTTGGATGACAAAATCAATCCGAAATCATCATAACTGTGTTTAGAATCAAATTTTACACCTATCATTCGTTACCCCTTCCTTTCTTTTTATAAATGTTACCAAGTGCCTTGTCCATATCCGGTGCAATTTCACCCACAAGAACACCTGTATCAAGAACTAATTGCTTGTTTCTCATTAGTTCTGCGAATTCAGGGAAGTATTCTGCAAGAACATCAATCAGGGTGTTCAATTTATCTGCGACAATATCAAGAACACTAACCTGCTGTTGCTGATATTCAAGTGTTTTTCCGTAGTTATCCGGAAGAACATCAGAAATGTTTGCAGTTGTTTCAAGGCTGAATTCGTGAAGTTGTCTTGCAACATTCCTGATCCATCCGGTATGCTTTTCAAGCGGAACAACTGCTTCTGCACCATCTTCACCGATGATCGCCGATCTTGCACCTTTATCAACAACCGTACCTTCTGCAAGCAGCGGAATTTGCGGAACATTGAATGTGTGAACCCAACTGAACGGACTAACACCAAGGATGCTGATGCCGTGAATCTTTGATAATACAGCGTTAATTGCGTTAAACGGAATAGAAATAACTTTATTTATGCCCTTGATAATTGCATTTACAACTGTCTTGAAGGCTTTAACAATACCGTCTTTTATTCCGTCAAAGATTTTACCGCCTGTGGAAAATACATTTTTAACTGCTTGCCAAGCCTTGCTGAATATATTCTTAAACCAATCAGCAACAGGTTTGAATACATTCTTTATACCTTCCCAAGCCTTTGAAGCACCGTCTTTGATTGTGTTCCAAATCTTTGAAAACACATTTGCAATCGGCTGAATAACCGTATTGTTAAACCAAGATGCAGCACCTTTGAATATGCCGACAATATCATTCCATAACTTGCTGAAGAACTCTTTAACAGGTTTAATGATATTATCGTTTACCCAAACCGAAGCCCTTTTCACAATTTCGATCCAAGGATCAATAACAGTATGGAATGCTGAAACAATACCTTCCCAAAGTCCTTTGAAGAAGTTTGCAACAGGGGCGATGATGTGTTCATACACCCAATTTCCAACTGTGCTGAATGTTGCGGTCAAAGCGTTCCATATTTTCGCAAAGAAATCACCCAACGGTGCAAAAATGGTAGACAGCACTTCCCATATTGCCGAAAGAATACTTCCAACTATGCTGATAATTCCTTCAAGCAAAACAGGCAGCGAATTCCAAAGACCTTCAAGAATACTTGTAATAATCGTTGGAATTGCTTCTATCAATGCAAGGATGATTTCCGGTAATGCTTCAACAATGGAAATGACCAAAGTTATCAAGCCCTGAATTAGTGTCGGAAGGTTATTCATCAAAGCATCGACAATAGCGATAATGATCGCCGGAAGATTATCAAGTAATGGTTGAATGATTGTCATCAGGTTTTCGCATAGGTAAACAATCATATTTACCAACGCTTCAACTAATTGCGGAATCAGAACAGGTAGTGCATCACAGATTGTTTGCATCAGCGAAGGTAACGCATCAACAATAGCAAAAAACACCTTTTCAATGCCACTGATTATTGACGGCAGTGCATTCATCAAGGCTTGTAACAACTGCGGAAGTACACCAACAACGGCATTCAACAGAGAAACCGCACTATCAACAACAGATGGAAGCAAAACATCAATTACTTCTGAAACCTTTGAAATTAACTTTGGAATAAGTTGTGTGATCAAGTTCGGAAGTGTCTGAAGCACCTGTTGAATTCTCGGAATAATGTTATCTGCAACAGTTACCATACTATTGAATACATTTGTTATCAAACCGCCTATATCTTGATTGCCATCTGCAAGACCTGTCAAAAGATTCTGCCAAGCACCCTTCATTGAAGAAATAGAACCTTGAATAGTTGTGGCTGCTTCTTTTGCTGTTGTGCCGGTAATACCCATTTCGGTCTGAACAATATGTATTGCATCAGTAATGTCAGAAAAAGAAGAAATATCATACTTGATACCGCTGATTTTAGAAGCATCAGCAAGCAATCTTTCCATTTCTTCCTTTGTACCACCGTAACCAAGTTTTAAGTTGTCAAGCATCGTATAGTTTTGCTTTGCAAAACCCTGATACGCATTTTGAATGGCTTCCATAGAAGTTCCCATTTTATTTGCGTTGTCTGACATATCGGTTATAGCGGTATCAGCCTTTTCCGCTGCTTTTACGGTATCACCGCCCAAAGACTGCAAAAGCGAAGCAGAAAATGAAGTAACCGTTTCCATATACGCATTTGCGGACATACCTGCGGTTTTATAAGCGTTTGCAGCGTTCTGAATTACGGTGTCAGAACTATCTTTGAACAGCGTTTCAACACCACCAACCAACTGTTCATAATCACCGTAAGCACTTATTGCATCTTTTCCGATTTTTACAACCGCTGCACTTGCTACGGCAAGACCAGCTGCAATAGCCTTTCCAACCTTCGCTGCTGCCGAACCCATTTTATGAAACGCTGTTGAAAATTTACTTTCAGATTTTTCAGCATCGTCACCGGTTTCTTTGATGTTTTTTCCGGTTTCTTTCGCTTTATCGCCGGTATCATCCAACGCTCCATTTGCTTCAGCATTATCAATGGCGATTGTACCGAATAACTTAAATAGTTCCAAGGTGTCGCACCCCCTTTCTTCGTATTATTGGGGATTGAACCCCTGTAATAAATCAATCGAATAATTGATTGTTGTTTCCAAATCCTCTTGTGTGATTTCCGTGTTTTGAGCGATAACATCATCCCTGAAGTCATTGAAACTTTTATCACCCTGAACCTTATGAAGATAGAAATCCCAAAGTCTATCTTCATCATCGTTGTGAAGTGATTCAAGAATGAAATCAGCAAAACAGGACATCACAATCATTTGGTCTATCAAAGGAAATGGATTTGCATATCTTTTGAATAGCAAATCCATTTCCTTGATGAAACCTATTTGAACAATTCGGAAACAACCCCAATAAAATCCTTGAATTCTTCTTTCTTGACGAATTCAACAATCATTCGGGTAATGGAAGCAAGGTCAAATGCCTTGATTTCATCAACTTTCAGACCGCTGACATTTGCAAGAAGTGTGAAAATTTCATTTTCACAGTCAGGAATGTGGGAAAGAATGATGTTTGTAACTTCAAGGAATGCTTGCAGTCCTGCAACATCTGTGATTGCCTTCTTGTCCTTTGCGTTTTTTACAATCTTCAGGACAGATTCAGTTTCAAATACCTTCGTAAACTCATCAATGCCAATCTTGCTGATAATCTTGCACATCGGGGCAATATCCGTTGCATTCAGAGTTCTGAAGGTATAGTTTTTAGTTGTTTCACTCATTGTTCATCAATCCTTTCTTAACCCTGTTCGGTCTGTGTTGCCGGTGTAGGGTAATAAATGCGATAGGGAAGAATGCTTAAATCTGTTTCAGCATTGCATTCCTGATAGCATTCAAAAGTGCATTTAACAACAGTTGCTTCTTTGTTTTTGTTTTCTGCTTCAAAACCGGAAGTGCAAAGTGCATTGTCGAAAATTACAATGACAGGTGTTCCATCGGTTTTCTTTCCGACAAATCCAAAATTCTTGTAATAATCACCGGTTTCAATATCAGGTTTGGAAGTAATCAGATCATATCCGGTTATTTCCGAAGTTCCGTTTTTGCCAATTACACCTGCTTTCATCATCGCCGGTGTAATTTCAATCAGATTGGTTTCCAACTTTGCGGTTTCCCCGGTTTTGCGGTCAAGTCCTTTGATTTTTACCAAAGCACCATCAACTTCAACAGTTGTGATTTCCGGAACAATAGAAACTTTATTACCACCGGAAGTTGCACCAAGAATGTCATATTCCCATTTGTTGGATTTCCATTCAAGGTTGTGACAGATAATACCTGCACCAAGCATAAGGTTTTCCGGTGTATCTGCGGTAATACCGTGCTTTTTAAGTTCTTCGTAAGCCATAATTAGTTATATCCTTTCCAAATTTTTGTGTTCAAATGGATCTGACAGCGTTTCAAATCCAAATTGTCATCGGGTATGTTGATTGAATCGGAAAACCAAATGTTCACAGACACCTTTAAAATAGTCTGATCCGGAAGTGTTACGGTCATCAAGTCAGTTTTACCAAACTTGAAGTATTCCTTTATCTTCTCTTTTTGTTTCTCTAATTCAATGAACTTTCCCCTTGAAAAACCATTCAGAATGATGATAGGTTGTTCAACACCATCTTCTGTAAGGCTTTCCGATTCCGTATAATCGCCAACCCAATAGGGGTATTTGGGTGGTGAATCAGACATCTGACCGAATTCATAATTCAATCCAAGATGCTCTGATAAATGCGTGTCTAACGCTTTCAGCACTTCAAGCATATCAACCCATTCCTTTCAATTTACTTTCGGCAGCAGCAATGATGGATGGTTTCAAAGTTGTGTAAGCATTGAACAAAGCCCTGTTTGGTTTTTTGCCGTGTGTAAAGTGTCCATTCCCTTTTTCATCGACATAGAACCAACCACCTTTTCTTCCGTTACCTTCAAGGGCATATTCGCCTGTTCCGAATTCTTCCCAAATGGCATTTTGCAGTGGCGAACCAACAGTTGCCTGAAGTTCGCCTTCGTCAACAACATAATCCCAAGAACCTTTTGTTTGACCGGTTTTTACACGGCTGTTTCTTGCAGTTTGGGAACTCAATTCACCACCTGCTTCATAAAGAAAAGCAATGGCAGCATCGCCCATAGCGTTTTTACACTTAACCCTGAAATCTTCAAATTTAACACCCATCACTGACCACCTGCATATTTCAGGTAAATTTCAAGGTGCTGATGCAAATTCATTGGATCATCTATCAGCAGAATATCATACAGTTTGCCATTGATAATCATCCGGGCATTTTCTGAAGTGACATTCACATCTTGTTCCAACTCCAAGTTGATGATACCTTCCAAGAAGTTGAACGGATTCCATTTCCATTTTGCGGATAAGCATTTGAAGGAATGGAAGTCGCATAGGAATATGTGTGTTGATTCTTCAATCTTCGCATTGTAAACGCTTCTTTTGGAATCACCTGATTGATAGTCAAGCCAACCTTTGAATTGAACTACATCAAACCAATCAGAAACTTTTTCACCTATGCTGTTCTTCTGTCCGGGAACATTTACTTGCATCAATGCTGTGATGTTTCCACCAATCATTTTCAGAACCTTGCCTTGATGTACGGCTTCAGGAAACCAAGAAGGGTTGTTGGATAGCCCATAACCTGATTAGAAGCATCCTGTGAAAAGTATGTCACCGAATGCCTTGACAGGGTTTCAGATTGAATTCCAACTTTGTTCCGATTTTGCACTTCCCAAATCATCATATTGATTACACCTTCAACAACCGCATCAGGGTATTCAACTTTGGTAATCAGATTGTTTTCAGCCGGAAATAAAGCCTTGTTCAGTGTGGTTTCCTTTTTTGCTGTGTCGATTGCTTGAATAACATACAGACCTTGATTGACCGATTCTGTAATTTGAACTGTGTCATTCACAGATAGCATCGGTTCGCATCCAAGAAGGATTGCACTTGAAGGTGCTTCAAATCGAATTAGGCGATTTTGAAAATTATTGTTTGTGTATGCTCGGATAAGGCTTTCCGCTGCGTTCAACTTTCGTTGAAGAACGGTTTCTGATATTCCTGTGAATTCAGGCATCTGCATCAATTCCGAAACAGAAACAATCATATTTACACCTTCTTTCATAAAATAAAAATAGGGGTTACACCGTTTAGGCATAACCCCCATTTAGGCTGTTGGCAATTACTTCTTGATCTTTGCAAGAACAACTTTGCTTTCGTTGGTAAGTGCAGCAGCGTAATGTTTATCAACAGAAACATCGGTCAATCTTGCAAGGGTGTTTCTTTCGGTTTCAACCGAAGTGTCTTTCTTCAGGTAGATGGTAAGTGCAGCAGCATCATCTTCCGTTTCAGCATCGTTGTTAAGTTTAACGATAGGACAAGCATAGCAATCTACCTTGGTAGAATCGCCGACCTTAACAACAGGAACTTTCTTAGAAGGTACGATTCGGCAGTTTGCGATCATACCAATTTCACCGGTAAGAATAACCTGACCGGTGTATTTATCAGCAGAAATGAAGTTTGAATCTTTGCGAAGAACAGTGACCTGCTTCGGGTTAATAAACATAACCTTTTCACTGTTTACTTCCTCATCGAAAAGATCAACCGCATCTACAATAGCATTGTAGGAAATTCCGGCAGTAGAACCATCATAGATAAGGGTTGCTTCCTGAAGGGCATCCATTGCATCATTATCAACCTTTGCTGCAACCGCCTTTGCCAACTGATTATTGGTTTCACCAACAGGATTGCCATAGCCGGAAAGGATTGCTTCATCGGTAAGTTCAACCGCCTTCATTGCCTTTTTAACAGTTACAGTGGTAGAACTTGTCGAAAGTTTAACTGTACCGGCTGCAACACCTTCTGCAACATCTTCCGCATCGCCGATGTAGCCGTACTTCGGTACAGTGATTGTATTGCCGGGAACACCAACAAGTGTAGTGTCAATCTTTGCGAAAGGTGCAACAACAATTTTCTTCTGAATTTTTGCAGAAATCATATCTGCCATAACCTGCGGATTGATAAGGTCTGCAATTTTAGTAGTCTGATTAGCCATAATAAATAACCTCTTTCTTTAATTAGTTTCCGGAAGAACCGGTAAATTCTTTGTAGGCTTCGGGATTTTCTGTATAGAATTTCAGCCTGTCCTGATAGCCCATTTTGTCAAACTGTTCCTTGGTGACACCGTGATTCTTGTCCGGATCGCCGTCAGGCAGTTTGTGTTCCTCAATTTTCTTTTTGGTTTCAGATGCAAAATGCTGTGGATATTGAGTTTTAAGACCTGCGATAGTATCATCAATACCCTTAATTTTTCCATCATCACCAAGTTTGACTTCACCCTTTTCCTTGATTTTGAAAGTCAGATAATCAACATCGGTCACATCCGCTTCAAGAAGTGCTACCTTCAAAGCAGAATCAATCTTTGTCTGCTGAAGTTCCGTTTCCATCTGCTGAATCTTTGTTTCATATTCGGTGATCTTGGACTGAAGTGCTTCATTGCCGGCGTTGTCCTTTTTCATCTGTGCAATCAAGGCAGTGGATTCACCGTGCTGTTTGGTAAGGGCATCAAAATCAGTTTTCAGTTTACCATAGCGAATATCAAGATTTTCTTCACCCGCGGTAAAGATTTTATTCTGTTTCATTTCACCAATAGTTTCTTCAACTGCTTTATCATCCAAACCTTTTGCTTTGAGAATTTCCTGTAAAGTCATTGTTTATTTCCTCACTTTCAAATTACGATTTTTACAAGTTTCGTCTTGTTTTGAAATACTCTGTTTTACTTCTGACTTTTGAAGAAGGGTATGAAAAAAGCACCCTGCAAATGCAAGATGCTTGAATCAATATAAAATGTTCATTGCCTGTCTTTGAAAAAGTCCTTCCAATATGGATTTTCCTTGTCAAAGATTTCTTTTTGTTCAGGTGTTAGATTGTGCGGATAGTCTGCAAACAAATTAAACACCTTTTTCTTGTCAAAACTGAAAAGGAATTCACCATCCCTGTCAGATGTATCAACCCACCAAATTTGATCGGTTTCGTTCTCTTTATAAAATTTATTATCTGACATTTCCGGCAGCCCCCTTTCGTTGTTTAGCAGTATCAGTGTTAATATAACCAAGAATTGTTCTGAAATCATCGCCATTTAACTGACTAATGTCAGTCGCATAAGCAGTTGAATAATAAGCAGAAGATGAAGTGCATCCAAATCTATATTTCAGAGTTGCTGCAACATCACCGAAGTCATTCCATCCATTTCTATCCGGGTTCGGACTTTGCAGTTCAAGATATTGAAGGACACCATTGTTTTTTCTCACTATTGCTGCGTGTCTACCGACAGATAAATAATATTCAGAACCTTCTTGTAGTTGTTCAAGAATTCTTTTCCCGTTTGTTAAGTTGCTTTTTGCAGAATCAGAAACAATGGTTTTTACACCTAAATCCTTGAACATATTGACTTTATTCACTTTGCTGCTGAACCAATTTCTACTTTCGCCGTCACGGAAATCAAGAACATTCCATCCTTGCTTTTGCCCTGCATAAGCCAAAGCAACGGAAGCACAAGAACCACTTGTTAGATCACCACCGGCAACAGTATGAATAATTTCTTCATCCGTCAATATATCCGGGTGAAGAAGAACTTCATTATAATCAATGCCGTTTGACTGTAAGGCTTTGCTTGTAGTGGTTTCAACTGCTGTAAAGTTAATTTTACCACCTTTTTGCGAATTTTTCAAGTTGGGTGTTTTGGGTGAAATCTTCTGTGCTTCCTTCAGATATTTTTCTTTGAAATCCTGATAACCGGTTGTTTCAATGAATCCACCTGTTTCATTATTCCACTTCTGATAGGTTGTTTCACTTTTAACCGCCCATCTTGCCCTTTGCAGAACACAGCAGCGACAGTTGCAATCTTCCGAAGCAATACCAAAACCGCCCGGACAATCAACCTTCATTCCACCAACTTCAAATGGTTCATCAAGTTCACGGATTTGACCGTCAAGTTGTCTGTGATTCGGTCTTGTCTGACCGTCAAGTGTTGCATCCCATTGTTTCACGATGTCAGCACCTTTTTTCTTTGCTGCATACATTGAATCAAGTCTTGCTTCCGATTGCACCCTGTGTCCTTCAGTCCGGGCAATTCGCATTGATCTGTTCATATCTGCCTGACCATAGTTACTTATGTTCCGTGCAATATCAGCATAGGATAGTTGTGATGCAAGACCTCTTTGAAGTTCAGATTTGACCTGCTTCTTCAGTTCAGTTGTATTACCGGAAAGTTTATTTGATAACCTAAAATCATCACCGGTTTTTTGAACTGCTTTCAGAACTTGACCTTCATCAATCGGAATAACAAGCGGAACACCCTGACCTTGCATATCATACATATTCCCCACAAAGCCTGTTTCATAACAGGTTTGAAGGTAAGAAGCAATGGAATTAAAATTTTTACCTTGCAAATTATCAAGAACACCTGAAATCTGCTTTTCCAACTGCTTTTGATATTCAAGTTGATAGGCTTTCGATTGTGTCAGTGGGTTTGCTTGCAATTCCCTGATGGTTTTCCGAATATCAGCAAGTGCAGATGTGTAATTCTTTGTAAGAGCATCAAGAACTGCTTGTTCGTCTTTCAAGGACTGTTCAAGGACTTCTTTTTGTCTTGCATTCATCCTTCTGCACCGCCTTCATCGCCGTCAGGTGGAACATCAGGTTCAATGGGCTTGTTTGCAAGGGTTTCTGATGCCGTATTCAGATCCACAACAGGATTCTGTTCAACCAATGCTTTGACATCTTCAAAATCAAGATCAAGCAGTTCACAGATAGCCTGAAGAACCGTGTCATTATCCAACCTTGCAGCAGCATTTAATATAGTGTTCAACTTGACCTGTTCGGTTTCCGCTTCGGTCTTGTCAATCTGTGCATTATCTGCTGCATTGGTCATTACTTCCCTTTCAAATTCAAAATAAACATCACTGACCTGATAATCAGTTTCATATTCATCATTGATTTCTGAAAGAACGATTTTGACCAACTTCTTCAGAAAAGATTTCAACCTGATTTCAAGTTTGTTGCATTTCAAGTCAAGCAAAGCATATCTTGATTTGATTACAATGTTCGTAATGTTTCCATCACCCAACTGTGCCGAATTGAAACCCATACCGAATCGGTAAATGTTCTTTTCGTCAATGTCAAGTTTTGCTTGCCTTGCCTGATATGGAATATCAATAGTTTTGATGTCAACATCACCATCAGGTTCAGTGCCGATCATCTTTTTTGTTTTGATATTCTGCTGAAGTTCTTCCAAATCATTTCCTTGGAAGCCCTTAACAACATACAAGCCTTCTGAAATGTCAACAAGATTGTTTGACAACCCACAAGCCATTAAATCATAATCATCAATCAGTGCTTTGATAGGTTTCAGATGACTGATTTGCTTTCTGTTATTGTCGATGCGGAAAAAAGGAATGTAACCAAGTGAATCACCATATCTGCCTTCCTCGTTGTCCTTTTCATAGACAATATGTGGTCTTGGGTTCAAAGGTTCACCCTTGTCAACTTCGATTTTTCCATCATCAACCTGAACAAAATATGTGACTTGCTTTGAATCCCATACCTGAATACGCTTGATGCGTTTCTTGCCCTTGTCGATTCGGTCAATATACCAATAAATCACATACTGTGTATGGTCATCTGTGTCCTTCGCCCTGACTTCCACAACCCCCATTGCATCAGCAAAGATGAATGCGGTTCTGTCATCAGCGTTCTTGTAGGAATACATATAGCCGAACCCACCGGTGCATACATCAGTTAAGGTTTCCGACAATTCAGATTTGAAATCATCACCAAAATACTGATCCAATTCATTCTGAAGTTCAGGAATATCCGATTTGACAAAAGCATCATCACCAGACAGCATATATTGAACACACTGATCTACCAATTCAGTGAAGAACGGATGACAAATCTTGATGTTGCTTCTTGTTTTGTCTTCGACCAATTTTCCATCAGAATTGTAATAATACAGTTTGTATGAAAGAATATCGTGCTGCCCTTCATAATACCTCTGACCAACTCCAAAGGATTTCTTTCTTTCAGATGTTGAATCATCTTGAATCAAGGCTGATATTTCTTCCGGTTTTAGCATTCTTTTTCACCGCCTTTCCGTAAAATATTGTGTAATAAAACAGAAACCTTTGAATTATGCTGTAATCAAGGGTTTCTGATACTACCGTGTTACTAATACAACCACCGATTGCCCTTGATATAGCGTTCAAGACCATATCGCATAGCATCCATCAAGTGATTGAAGTCATCAATGGGTTTGTTCAGTTTCTTTCCGAATTTGTCCTTATCCCAAGTGTAATTACTGATTTCTGTTAGAAAATTTACGCACCGGGGATGAATAACAATTTCAAAACTTTGAATCCATTGAATACCGTTATTGATGCTGTCCTTTCCTTTGGTTGCACCGGTGATCCTCATTCCGTAACCCTTTAATTCATCAATACTTTTTGGTTCTGCTGAATCACCGGTGAACCTGTCTTTTGAATAACCCATCTGTGATAGATTATCAAAGATTTTTCTGTTTGATAAACCCTTCTGATACATTTCATCCCAAACATAGATTTTTCTATTATCCACATCAACAAAACCGATGAATGCAGCGGAAGGATCGTTTGTATATCCGAAGTCAAGACCGAAGCCTGAATTCAAATTATATTTATCTTGAATTTCACGAAGGCTGAATTCTTCTTCTTTCCAATTCTCATAAACAAGACCGTCAACAATACCCCAATCACCAAGACCTGCAACCCTGTATCTTCGGGGATTGTCTTTTTTCATCTTTTCAAAGATTTTTCTATCAGAATCATCCAACCATTCATTACACAAATAGTTTGTTGTTAAAGCAAGCACATCAGGATCGATCTTGTCAAAGAACCTTTTCTTCAACCAATGATGTTCATTCCAAGGGTTGAAGGTCAATGTCACCTGTTTGAACAATCCTTTCGGCAAATCACCAAGCATTGATTCCGTCAATGTATCAAAATCATCTTCCGAAGTGATTTCATAGGCTTCTTCAATCCACATCCAACAAAGACAACCATTTTCAACAGTAATCGAAGTTACTTTCAGAGGATCATCTAAACCCCTGAAATATATTTTCTGCCCTGTTTCGATGTTTTCAATTTCAAGGGGTGATTCTTTGGGAATCCAAGTGTTTTCAAGTCCTAACCTTTTAATCGCCCATTTTAATTCAGTAAAACAACTGTCTTTCAATGTTCGGTAAGTTTTACGAACAACAAGAAGGTTTGCTTCCCGGTATTTCTCTTTTGAAAGGTTTGCTATATACCACAATGCGGTTGTTTTAGATTTTTTGCTTCTTCGGCTGCCTTTAACAACTCTGTATCTACCTTTGAACTTCCAAAAATCATTATATCCACCGCCGACAAAATCAGAAATTTTGAACACTACATCATTCATTGACAAATACCGCCTTTATGACATCATAAAAACAAAACCGCATAAAATCAGCCTGTTTACAGTGCTTTGTTACTACCTTGTTACTAATCATCAAGATCATCAACGATTGTAACCTTGGTTGTTCCGGCAACATTCACTTTATCAGTAAATAAACCATATCTTTTCCCAAGCAGTTCAGCAGCCTTCAAGCGTTCTTTTTCATCGGGGTTCTTTTTCACTCTTTCTGCGGAAGAATATCCATCGCCATCACCGGTTACAACAACCACTTCTGAATCAGATTCCCCACGCATTACAGAAGTAAGGTATTTGATGACTTCTTCAGCAGATGCAACCTTCGCTGAACTCATTTCTGCAAGCCGTTGTTCAATATAATTTTTGATGTTAGCATTTGTTAGCAATCTTGAACTGTTCGCCCTTGCAACAGCATCATTCTTTATTCGGGGATAAGCTGCTTTATATGCCCTTGTAGCATTGCAGTCAATCAAATATTCATCACAGAATTTCTGCTGATTTGCAGTCATACATTTTACCTTCCTTTCTGTAAAATAAAAACAGACAGATTTGCACCTGTCTGTTCTTTGACCCTTTGGGTCATTATAATTGTATCATAGAAACATAGTATCATTCAAGGTCAAAACTATGTCACATTGTTTCTGTATAAGGTAATTTCACATTTTTCAATGCTTCATTGTGAATCCGATGAACCTGTTTCAAGGATAAGTCCATTTCAGCAGCAACAGATTCCCATTTTAGAAATTGTATGTATCTTAATTTCAAAACAAGTTTCTGACTATTGTCCGGAATTTTATTGATTACATCACGGATTTCCCTCTTCAAATCAACAAAACGGTCAATCTCTGCATCAATGACCTTTTCAAGTTCAATAATCTTCATAACGGCATTGACAAATGGTGCTTCTTGTTTCCTTGTTCCTGAACTCGGCATTCCTGACAGATTCGGTGAAGAAACACTTGTGGAAAGAACCTTTAATTGTTCAAGTTCTGCAAGGTCACTGTTTATCAAATCATTCAGTCTGTATGCCTGTCTTAAATACTGTTTTGCAGTCATTATTCATCATCCTTTCCTAAAATTTGGGGTAACAGGTAACACTTGTTTTCTATATTCTTTTATTTTTAGGGGGTATATAAAAAATCGCACCCCTTAATTTTTTTTCATATTCAGAGAAATAAAGAATTTAGTGTTACCTGTTACCTTAACCGTTACAACCATTGATTTTATGCGGTTTTTCAGGGTAACACTTAACTATTTTTATGTGTTACCTTTACTGTTACCCTGATAACAACTTCAAAAACCTTTTCTGTAAGCGGTGAAAATTCTTCTTTCGTGTTCGCTTTTTCTTTGCGTAAAGTGCAAGATGCTTGATTTTACCGGTTCCGCTGTTCAGAATCATATTGCCCCAAGTCTGAACAAACCTTCCAGTAAATTCAACAATTACATCTGCAAGACGATGAACAACTTCAGCAATTGCTTCAGCCAAGATTTGAATTGCTTCAGCAATTACATCAATCTGTTCTTGTGTCAGAACGCTTTCCATCTTCAACATCCCTTTCAAACATTTCAGGATTGTCCTGAATGACCATATACAGAGCAGATGCCAATTCTTCAATTTTCTTTTCATCGTGGTCATTGTACCCAAGGTGATTATAAATTGCGTGACAAAGTTCGTGAAGAAAATCACCTTCCATTTTCTGCTGTGCCTGTGGGCAAATGCGAATGATTAAATCCTGATAATTTACTTCACCGGAATAATTCACATTTCCCAAATCCAAGCGGTCAGTGATTTCAACTTGATAGGTTTTACCACCAACCTTGACCTTCTGTGGTATCTTCATTCTGAATCACATCCTTTCAAGTTTTCTTAACTCGACTTGCAAACATATCTGCTGAATGTGTCCACAAGACTGTTTCGTATTTTTCAATTGCTTTACCATAAGAATCCCAATCTTTTGTTTCATATGCACCCATATGATAACGAATACAAAGGATTTCTTCTTCAGTTAATGTCATAAACTGTGATAACAGCATTATAGATTTGTCACCGTGACCGGAAAGAAGGCAATCTTTGTGTTGATACCCAAGAAGTTCAATATATTTATATTGGTCAATTTTGCACAAATCGTGAAACATTCCAACAATAATTGGTGATTCAGGTCTTTGCCATTCCAATTGCATTTCTTCTGTCATTGACAGCAATTTTCTTGTGACTTCAAGGGAATGGTCAAACAGACCACCTTCATAATTACCGTGATGTTTGGTGGATGCCGGTGCTGTAAAGAATCCGTTTTCCATCAACCACACCAACATTTCATCAGACACAGCATCCTTCATTATATCTTTGAAAATATCAAACCTTTTATTTTTCATCTGAACACCCTTCCTGTCTTTTTGTCTTTGACTTCAATTCTGTTCAGCAGTTCATAACCGCTTTCACTGATTATGAATTTCAGAACCTTTATCAAAAACCCTGTTTTCTTTTCCAATTCGTTTTCTTCCTGAATAACCCCAAATGCAGTGGGGTTTGGGTAACCTTCTGAATTATAGAAGGGATTGTCTTTATTTTCTTGCATTGTTTCCACCTTTCCGGAACTTTGATTTCAGCCACCATTTGATGATGTACCAACATTGTTCCAAGTAACCAACTTTTCTGTAACTCATAATGCACCGCCTTATGTAGCAGGTTTCAGGGTGTCATTATCGGCATATTGTGATGCGTTTCCTGCACCTTCCTGAAGTGACATATCAAATTTGTCACACATTGCAGCCACCTGAATGGATTCAACTGCAACATTCTTTGCAACCTCTCTGATAATCTTCATCTGCTCAAACACCGGTTCATCTTTTTTGATACCTACCCAAGCGTTGGCAAAGACTTCAAGCAAAAGATTCATACCATCCATCACTTCTTCAATTTCTTCTTTAATCACTGCATAACCGTGATGTGCAGAAGGGAAAAGGGGAAATTTGGTGTTTGCGTTGTTCAACTCTTTGAACACAAGTTCATTTACATCTTTTTCAACAGCGTTCATTTTCATCTGTCCTTTCATTGTTTGATATAAATTCTGTAAACCTTGCCACCAATTTTCTTTGTCTTGGTGGTCATTCCAAGTTTTCTGCAAAGCTGCTTTGAAAACTCTGCTTTTGACATAGGATTGAAATTGTTTGCAAGGCAATATTCCTTGTACCGTTTATATACCTTGTCAGACTGTTCATTTTCAATCTGAAATTCTTCAATCTGCATTTCATCAAAAAATCCAATAATAGGATTGTTTGTTTCTTCGTATTCCTTTAACTGTCCCTGAACCCTTGCTGATTCTGTGAATCCTTGCTTTTCAATGATGTTCTTCAATGCCTTGATGCCGAGAACAATCAGATATTCCATCACTTCAGGTTCTTGCAGCTTGTATTTGATACTTGAATCATAGTCAGGGTCATTCTTTGAAAACTCTGCATCGAAAGGAACAATCAAGAGCCTTCGCAGAACTGCACCTGTTTTGTCCTTAATTCTTGGAATGTTGTTTGCCGAAAACAGAAACTTTGCGTAATTGTTAAATTCAAAAGGTTTTTCACCTTTGTTCTGAACCTGAACCCTTTCACCGGTGACCAACTTTTTGAAGAAAGAAGCATTGACAATGAACTCATCAGAAATATCATCACCAAGATTCGCCAACTTTCCGAACAGTGCAGCGTTCTGAAACTTTTGGTCAAGTTCTTTCAGGTCAAGTGCAGTGATATTTTCTTCATTCAAAAGATGCTGAATCATTGCAATAAAGGTTGACTTTCCGTTTGAACCTTCGCCTGTCAGAATGAATGCTTTACCACCACCCAAGGTGTTTGACCGATAGAAACAAGAACCAATACATTCTTCAAGAATAGTTCTGATTTCAGCATCGTGACAAGCAATCTTGTCAAGGGTTTTGTCTGCAAGTTCTGAATATGCGGTTGGATTGTAGTCCCAAGGGATTCTATTTGTAATGACTATATCCGGCGAAAACGGTTTCAGACTGTCAGTTTCCAAGTCATAAATGCCATTTCTAAAGGCAATCATATTTGGTGCAGCCATTTCAGTGTTTTCAAGCAGAAGCAAATTCAGATATTTCAGCACTTCAGACCGCTTTGCATTGGAAAGACTGCTGATGTGCTTTATCATTACAGCTTCAATTTCTTCCTGTCCGGGAACATAGACCCCATCCTTGAATAAATGCAACTGACCATTGATTCTGATGATGTGATTGTTGTTCTTTATGTAGGTTGCAAACTTATCAAAAAGAAAATTGTTACCCTTAAAGAAAACAGGCTTTTTGAAGGCATCATCACGCAGAACAACTTCAAGTTCACTGTTTGACAGAGGTTCTTTCAGTATGTATTGATTGATGATTCTAATGGTTTCCCTTGCTTCTTCCACACTGAAATCATTGCTTTGAAGGGTCAGAATGTAGTTGAACAATGCTTGATTTCTTCCGGAACCTGCATCCATATCAAGAAATTCTGTGGTACACTTAATTGGGAATAACCACTTTGGAATGTCCTGATATTCTTCACCTTCAAGGATGTCATACAGAACAGTTCTTTCTCTGCCATCAATTTTCAAAACCTCATAACTGTTTTTGAAGCCTGATTTAATATCAATGTCACGCAAACCGCAAGCAAGTTTTGTTTTTGTGTAACACTTGTCAACCTTGCTATTTTTGAATAAGAAGTGCATACCTGATCGGCTTTTCAGTATTTTGCATCGAATTTCTTCTTTTTCACAGATTCGGAAAAGTAATTCAGACTGTTCTTCATCATCAATATCAATCAAAATAGCATCGGGGGCAAGAATACCTGCATATTCAGGAAGTGATCGCACCTGTTCAAGTGTCTTGAAATCAGTTCTATCCTTAAACTTTTCAATACACTTCTTGTTCTCGGTCATCACATAGCCCTTGAAAAAAGACACCTTCAATCACTTCCTTTCATCTGTGTGTGTGCAGCAATTTCACCATCCGATTGTACTTTTTCATAACTGCTTGTAACCGCTTGAAATCTGTTTCACACTTTTTCTTTTCGTATGAACCAACGCTTGTTGATGGGTATATATGTTTGATTTCTGCAATCTGCTTTTCAATTATTTCAATTTTTTCAGCAAAATAATTTTCAAGTTCTGCGATTGTTTCATCAGAACACCATCTTCTAACAAGTTTGAATATTTTGTTTGCCTTTTCAATGGTGCAAGGGAAGAATTTATCAAGAATCAATTCCATATATCCTTCACCGTGTTCATCAAAGGCTCTGTGCCATTCAATTCTTAATACTTCCATTTCTACACCACCCCAAAATCCTTTAATCTGCGTAAAGCAAAATTTATATACCATTGTTTATCAAGTTTTGATGGAACTTTCACACCGTTCACTTCATCATTCCAAATAAAGCAATGTTCCGGACTGTTCGTTATTTTTTCAGATTTACCGGTTCGGATGCTGACCTTTTTTACACCCGGATCACTTTCATCCTTGGATGCAAAAATCCGAATACACTTTTCCTTTATCGGTGTTTTACCGTAAAGAATATGACTGTATTTGTTACTGATTTTTGATACCAACTGAAATTCTTTCAAATCATTACAACCAAGAACGGTTTGTTCAACCGGAATACCGTGCTGCATATAAGCGGTTACAGCCTTATTCAAGATTGGAAGATCATAATCCAAATCGGATAACTTTTTGATGTACGCACCTTTTACTTTCATTGCACCGGTTTCACGGTCAATAATCATATAGTTGTTTACATCCTTCTGAAAGATTTCACCGAAGAAAGTATCAAAGTCCATTTTCATTCCGGTTCGCTTTTCCCATTCCGAAACAATACTATCAATCTTGTCAAAATCCCGGTCATAATCTTTGACCTTTACGATGATACCATCGGTGTTGTTTTGAACAAGTTTTTCAACAACCGGTTCAATGTGTTCAATTAAATCCAATAGAAGCAACTGACCATTTATGCAAATGCTGTTGTTTGACATTGGATCATACAACGCAGACTGCTTTTGTTTCATCTGACCACTGATTGCATTATCCATTATTTTGAATGGAAGTCTTGCTTTTTTGTCACCCTTCCTTTTGTATTCAATATTGGAATTGTGTATAAATTCAAAGTTTTCAGGGTTATCCATCACCCTATATCCAAATTTGAATTTTTCCTGCATACTCGGATAATAAGCGGTAACATCAATTATCAGAAAATCACCCTTTGCGTGATATTGTGGTCTTGCACCGTGACCACCACCCCAAGAAAAAGTGTGTTCAACCCCTGCAACCATTACTTTTTCTTGTGACTTTTCATAATTGTGATTTTCAGGGTTCAAGTACCAATCAGCAACAAAGCGGTATTTCTTCAATCTGATGCAATCAAGAACCGGGAATTGAAATTCATCATCAAAATTCTGACCTTTTCGATTTCCACCAAGGATTTCCGCAGCAAGTTGTGCTTTGGTCTTGGATAATGCCATCAAGGGAAGTTTGAAGTGCTTGATGAAGAACATCATTGTATTGAATTCATCAATTCTTTTGATGAAAACTTCAATGGTCTGCTGAACATCGTGTCTGCAATATTTCACTGTGTCAGCAATTTCAGCATCCGTCAATTTTCGGTCTATGTCGAATGGAACAGATGTTTCCTTGATGTTGTTACCCATAAACCCTTCAAAGGATTTCAGACCCCTATCAGTTCCAAGCATCACATCATAGTTAATCAATGGGATGTCCCTTAACATACTGCTGAACTTCCATCCGGGGTTACCCTTCACAATGATGAAGTCATTGATTTTCTTTGGGTCAAATCCGCAAAGGATGCCTTTCAGAATATATTGGTCATAATGCCTTGAATTGAAACCAACCCAAATGTTATTGATGTTTTTATCATAAAAGGCTTGTAATTCATCAACGCTGTTGACAATTACAGTTTCTTTTTTCAAATCCGTGTCCATAATCACAACCAACCAATCATATTTGAATACTTCAAAATCATAGAAAAGCATTGTTTCACCATCCTTTCAGAAAATTTCAAGGGGATAGGGATAACCTATCCCCTTGATTACGATTATTCCACTTCAAAAACTTCGGTGATTGTATAGGTGCTGAATCCCTTTTTGCCTTCCTTGTAAGAAAGGGCATATTCAAGGTTTCCATCAATCGCTTCCATAACATCCATCAGAAGATTTCCATACTGCTTGTATGTTACAAATTCAATGTCAATTCCTGTATCAAGGGAACGCAAGAATTCATTGCAAATATGAACCTGAAAGCCTTCCTTGATGACCTGATTCATAAAGATTCGGCTGCCCTTGAAATCGCCGTTCAGAACCTTAAACCAAACCGTAACCATAGGATCACCGGCTTTGGAAGCGACAAGTTCCAACTTATCAATAGCAACTTCATATTCGCCGTGTGGAACTTCTTTATATGATGTACCGTTTTCCGCTGCTTCCTTTACATCGTTTGCAAGACCTGTGGTGTCAATCGCATTGTCGAACTGATCCCAAATGTTTTTATTTTCTGCCATAATAATTCACCTTTAACCTTTCAAAATTTAATTGTTTTCTGTTCTTCTTGATCTGCGAACCCTTGTGGGTTTTTCTTCGTTTGCCGATTCAGTGACCGGGATAGAATCGTCTTTATTGCCACCGCCCGGTGTCCAAGTGCCTTCTTCCGTTTCAAATGGCGGTGCATCGGAATCATCCGGAACAGGAACTTCATCTTCGCCCGGAATCGTCACTTCAACAGGCGGTTCATTTGCAGAACGGCTTTTTCTGCCCCTTCTCTGCGGTTCTGACGGCTTTTCATCTGTGGGTGTCGGTTTATCTGTGCTTTCGCTTTTTACAGTTTCCTGACCGCCCTGCGACTTCCTGACAGCATTTCTATTTGCTTCATCGTACACCTTGAACAATTCATTGACATCAAGCGGAATATCCTTTGCATCAACTTTCAGCCTTCCACCGCCGAAGATGACTTCGTTTGATTTGAAACTGAATGTTCTTTCATTGCCATCAGCAATAATTCTTGCGACAACATCAACCATACCGGCAACCTTTAATGCAACTTTATCCTGCATATTCGGTTTGATGGCGGTTATTTTATCGCCACCCCTCTTGGTGATGTCCTTTGATGTATCTTCGTGTGAAATCAAGATTATGTTTTCATAATCAAGAGCCATCAGGCGTTTCAGCGTATTCAGGAATTCACCCCTGACCATATCCCAAGCCTTGAAAGAATCGTCAGATTCGTGCTTAATTCCTAACTGCTCATACATATACAAGCGACAGTATTCATACAAATCTTCAAGAAGGTCAACAACAATAGTTTTGAAGTTATTTTCTTTCTTTTCAAGTTCCGCAACAACATCCTTGAACACCTGCCAAGCAAGTGTTTTCTTGGTCATTCTGCCTTCAACGATAATTTCATCCTTGATTCTGATGTACGGTGCATCAACAAATTTGATATTTCCGTCTGTGTTTAGCATAAGCGGAACAGGGAAGGCATTTGCAAATGTGGTTTTACCGCAAAACGGCTGTCCATAAATCCAAATAACCCTTTTTTCCACCTTTTCAATGTTTCTTCTTTTTTCACTTGGTAACTTCATAAAGTAGTTCCATCCTTTCTGACAATATTCTAAAAATTCACAATAGGTACACATCCAACCTTTGTTTTGTGCAAATTCGGATGTTTCGTTGATTGACTTGATCTGCAACAAAAAATCAATAACTTTTGTATAATCGAAATCAACCGATAGTGTTTTAACTTCAGCATTCTTCAGTTCTTCCCATAACCTTTGCCGGAATTGCTGTAAGTTTTCAGTTTTTTTCTGCTTGATGTTCACCTTTGGAACAAACAGAAAATTGATGCTGCGGATTTTTTTGCCGGGATTGCACTTTTCAAAAAAATATTTGTATAAGTGCAGCTGCCTTGAATTTTTATAGTGGTTCATATTATTTGAATACTTGAAATCATAGATGTCATAAACATTTGGAATAATCTGATATTCACCGCCAAGTTTCTGTTCTGTTTTTACAGGTGCGAGAAGGTCTATAAAACCGTGAAAATCATCATCTTTGATTTCAACTTCATATTCCCCTGAAGGCAATACCGCTTTTGCCTTTGGTATTAAAAATTCAAGTTTGATTGCTTCGTTGATGTGGGAATCATCAATCACCGGGTATGACATAAAATATTGCTGAATTGCTTCTTCAACACTTTTTTCAATACCGGTGTGAAGTGCAGTTCCAAGAACAAGTGCGTTACTTGCATCTGTCGGTTCGTCTGTGGTTATTCCGTCAATATAACGCATTTTGTACTTGAAAGGGCATTTTTCAAAGCATTCAACCCTGCTATGTGACCATTGCATTCTTTCACCCCTTTCACTATTGATTTGAATTCTTCAAATCCTTCCGGATAAAGAATCATTGCAATGCTGCCTGAACCGTTAATCTGCTTTATGTTGTGTTTCTGTAATTCGGAAGGTCTACCATTTGATGCTTTCAGTTCCGCATCAATGTTGATTCCGTTTACAACAATGTGCATATCCGGCAACCCTGCTTTGGAATACCCACCGCCCCAACGCTTTTCATAATATCCGATTGCCGGAACGGTCATTTTCTGTTTTTCTGTTCCCAAAGGGTACACACCGATTGATTCAAGCCATTTTTTCAAGCGGTTTTCAAAGTTCTTTTCTGCTGCCATTCAATCACTTCTTCCGATTTATGATAGAAATTGAAATCAAGGTGATGCAGATGATAAGTACAACCAAAACTGTTTCAGTCATTGTTCTTCACCTCAACTTTAATGTAAGAAGATTTTTTGGAAGTCTTGGAACACTCTGCTGCAATTTCAGGGTAGTTCTTTTTAAGTTTTGCAGAATCAATGGAAGTCGATGTTGACGGTGCAACATAAGTGATATTCAAAATGTCAGATTCAAACTTCTTTACACCGAATCTTTCCATCGCCTGTTTCAACTTGTCCTTCAGTTCTTTTTCCTGATCTTCACACTGCTTCTTCATTTTCACAACGGTTGCGATCTGCTGAAGAACCTGCAACTGCTGATTTTTGAATTCGGTCAACCCTGTTTCTTCGTCAATAATCGCATTTGTGCATTCTGCATAGTTAATTGCTTGTTTGCATACATCGGAACAAGATTCCCTTTCAGGACACTGCACACAGCAACCTTCAAACTTTCCTTTCGGACAACTGTTTTTGCATTTAATCATTTGGTTTCAACCTTTCTTTGTTATGTAAATTTCTTTGTACTGAACACCGAAATCCAACGCTTCTTGATGTGATTCAAAATAGATGTCAATCTGATTTCCGTTAATTGCACCACCACGATCCTGAACGGTGTATTCGTGATCGTCAATCCAAACCTTTGTACCGTATGGAAGTATGCTGATGTCCGCTGCAACGGTTACACCGGCAACTGCTGTTGTTCCATTTGCGGTTTTTACAATCGGTTTCCCATTTTCATCAGTTGGTCTATTTTCACCCCACTTTTCACAGCATTTTGAACATCCACAGTATGCAGTCAACTTGAATTCACCAAGGCTGATGTATTCAGGTTGTTCAGTAACAAAAGTTGTGCTTAATTTGGTTTCAATCGGTTCTGTTTTTATCTCTGCGGTTTTCGTTTCAGTTCTTTTGCAACTACAAAGACAAATAATGAACAACGCCATTATCAACATCAGGATTAGAACCAAATCAAAATGTTTCTTCGTATTCCTTAAAAAGTTCATCGTCATAATCCTTTCGCATTTTTAATGTTTCTAAAATCACCCCTTCAACGCTGTTTTTCACCATTAAAATGTAATAGAAGCAATTCTTTGATTGACCTATTCGGTGTATTCGTTTCATTGACTGTTCAAATAGTTCCGAACTTTGGGGAAGGGTAAAATATATAATTTTGTTTGACTTCTGAAGGTTCAATCCCATTGCGCCGGCTTGATACTGAACAAATGTGACTGAATCGGAATAGTTTTCATAGGCAGTCAGGTCTTTGGTATCGCCATTTACAATGGAAATCGGCTTGTCCATCAAAGCAACCGCTTCCTTCATCAAGTTCAGTTCCTCTGTAAAATTATAGAAAACAATCAAACGGTCATCTGTTGAACTGACCAAATCAACGAACGCTGCCATTTTCGCTTTTGAATACTGACCGCACAACTGTCTTGCATACAGTCTTTTGGTCAGGGCAGTATCCCCAATCAATTCTGTTCCATCAGGCAATTCCACAATGCTGTTTCGCATAAACCGTGAAAACTCTTTGTTGTTATTGACCATTACAGGAATTTGTATTTTTTCAGGAAGGTCAAACACTTCTTCAGTTTTCATAAAAATACAACCGTGTTGTTTCAATTTCGATTTCAAGCGGTCAACATTTTTGTAACCTGTGATTACCGGTATTCTGAACCCTGAATCATCGTCAATCCATTCTGTAACCACATATTGCCGATAGAACAAATCTTTGCTGATGTTCCACCCAAGCAAATGAAGCTGTGACCACAGTTTTTCATATTTGCCACCTGTGGGTGTGCCGGAAAGAAGAATCACATTGCAAGGATTCAACTTGTCAATGAACTTGGTTCTTTTCGCTGATGGATTGGTTATCAGTGAAGATTCATCCAACATCAGGGTAAAGTCTTTAAGTTTCAGAAGGTCGGGTCTGCGGAATGACAATTCATAATTGATAATTCCGGATGTCATAGATGCAACTTCCTTGTCCCCATTCATAACCTGCAAGAAATAATCAAGTTCTTTTTTATCCGTCAGGTCATAAGCATCAAAGCCGCATACATCAACAAGATGTGTCACCCAATCTTCTATTTTTGATTTTTGGCAAACAAGCAATAATGGTTTTTTCAATTCCTTTGCCTTTTCCGAACCAACAAAGGTTTTTCCAAGACCCATATCCAAGAAATAACCAACCTTGTTGAATTGCTCTGTTTCCTGAAGTGCTTTAACCTGATGCGGATATAACTGAACCGCCATCAGTCATCAACCCTGCTGTTCCAAATTTTCTTGTCAGCAGATGCACAACATTTGGTGCAGACAACAACATCAGAATCAGCATTGTATTCTGCTTCACCACCGCAGAAAGGACAGGGTTCATATTCATCAACAGCAGGGGTTAGGTCAATGTGTTTCTGACCGATTTCAAGAACTGCAAGGGCAACTTCTCTGTTTTTGGTGTCATCCCATTCATCAACGACCTTCTTGAATTCTTCAACGCTGTAAAGTTCGTATTCAAAGGAAATCTTGATTTCAAGGTGTTTGGTTCTGAACAGTGTCAAAGAATTTGCATATTCACCGATAGGTGTCACACAAAAGATGTGTTCTGTCGAAAAGACACTTGCATCACTGCAAACCTTGGCATCACCGCAAACCTTGGCATCACCGCAAACCTTGGCATTGCCCCAAACCTCGGCATCACCGCAAACCTTGGCATCACCGCAAACCTTGGCATTGCCCCAAACCTTGGCATCACCGCAAACCTTGGCATCACCGCAAACCTTGGCATCACCGCAAACCTTGGCATTGCCCCAAACCTTGGCATCACCGCAAACCTCGGCATCACCGCAAACCTTGGCATTGCCCCAAACCTTGGCATTGCCCCAAACCCAAGCCTTTCCATCGTGGGAAAGGTTGCTTTCCTTTTCAACGAATCCACCAAGGTCACCTGCTTTGACTTCATCACCGGAAGTAGTTGTAAAGTCAATACAAGCCTTGATTCTGTAAAGTGTTCTTCCAAACCAATTTATTTTGCTTTCAGCAGTAAGTTCAAATTTTTTCATCGTGTTTAATTCCTTTCATAATTAGATAATTTTCAAATTTTGTTGGACTGATAAAGTAGCGGAACTTTCCGTTTTTGTAGACTGCATAACCGAAAGGTAATAGTCTTTTCTGTAAATCCCCACGCAACTTTTGTGGAATTACATTCAGCACCTTTGCAACATATATAACAGATAAAGATTTTTCAGGTTCTTTAATTTCCCCTGTAAGCCACCCAAGCGGAACTTTTAGGGCATCGGCTAATTGTTTCATTGCAGCTGATCTTGGATAGTTAATACCGGTTATATACTGACTGATGTTCGACCTTCCGATGCCGGTCATTCTTGATAAATCTGATTGTGAAATACTCTGTTCTTTCATCACCGCCTTCAGCCTGTCCGAAAACATTTCATTGTTCATTTTGATTTCAACCTTTCCGAAAGTAGAATATTATTCTACTTTGTCGGCAAAAAAAATAATGTTCACTTCTTCTGCCGTAAGATGTAGAATTTCGCCCAACTTCTTGATTTCAGATGCTTTGAACTCGGACTTGTTGTTGACCTTATAATTGAATGTTGCAATAGTCATTCCAAGCATTTCAGCAATCTGTTCCTGTGTGAATCCTTTTTCAAGAATCACTGCTTTCAGCTTCAAAGTGTTAGTCATTCGGTTTTCACCATCCTTTCATTTACACCCAAATTTGATTTTCGTCATCGAACATCTGACAGAAGATGAATTCTAACATTGGAACGGAAATTGAATTTCCTGCCAATTTATAAAGTTGAGAATTTGACCTGTCATTTCCGTTGTAGAAGGTTTCGTTCAGTGCTTGTTTAACTTTGAAGAAATCTTCATCTGTAAATCCCATCAATCTAAAACATTCTAATGGGGTGTATTTTCTGCATCGTAGGTTTTCATCAATAATGTGCGGTTCCAAATTACCCCCCCTTGCAGTTTAGTGATGGGGAAATGCCTGAAGGGTCATAAACCCTTCCCTGATTGGGATTGTCCCTGTTTTTTTGTAGGACACACATTCCCAATCTGAATGATTTGTTTATCTGTGTTCATATTCCACCACCGCATTCATACTTTGATTCCCAAAACTTTTGAAATCTCTTGCAAGAAGTGTGTTTGCAATATCTGTTAAGGAATCAATTTTTGTCGCACATTTGCTTAATGTCACACCTTGCTGACACATACTAAATCCCATTGATGTCTGTCTATTGAACCGTGACCCCCCTGATTGCATTGGAAATCATCTTTTCTTTTAGTTGTGGAATTAGTGCTTTTGCCTTTTCATCAGGTATGTAATACTTTTCATCCACTTCCGGTTCAAGATAATCATACAAGCATTTTAGAAGCCTGACAGGTTTCGGAAATTCAAAATTTCCTGTGTCAATGTCCTTTCTGATGCTGACAACAATAACCCTTTCCCGGTGCTGTGCAATGTCATAATTTTTCGCATCAAGCACTTTCCAATAGTTGTTATACCCGGCATTGTTAAGACACTGAAGAACTGTTTGAAATTCATTCTTAAATCTTGGTGATGTCAAATTCTTGACATTTTCAGCAATGGCAATCTTTGGTTTGCAGTGCTGAATTACACGCAAAGCATCAAAGAACAAATTTCCCCTTCCTTTTGAATCTTCAAATCCTTCTTGTTTTCCTGCTTGGGAAAACGGTTGACAAGGGAATCCATAGGTTACAAGGTCAATATTCTGTGGAAGTACCCTTTCATCAATTTTGGTGATGTCCCCAAGGTTCATTGATTCAGGAACATTGTGAATGACTGAATATGCCTTTGATGCGTATTTATCAAATTCACAATATGCCACTAAATCAAATGGAATCCCAAGGTTAGTTAAAGCCTTTTCAAAAGCACCTATTCCACTGAATAATGATAGAAGTTTTACCATCATTTCACCTTCCTTTCTGATTTCTGCACTCTGCATTTTGCATCAGGACTTGTGACCTGCATTGGTTGCATTACAGATGGGGAAGGTTGCAGCCTGTCCCCAATATATTGAATCGTGTTTTCATTTGTTCAACAATCAAGCATTTCAATTATTTCAGTAACCATACCGCAATCAAAGTGAATTACATATTTTACAGGAAAAACTTCACTTTCATAAGTCAGTGCCATTGAGCCATTCAGAATGGAAGCAAAATCTTCACCTTTCTTACACTGTTCAGGGTCATTTGTTCCATATCCGTGATGTACTTCAGATGTGAATTTACAACTGTTGACGATTTTCTTTGCCATAGTTTGAAGCTCTTCTTGTTTCATCTTGTTGTGTGTTCCCCAAGATGCCTGTTCATAATGTGTGATTTTCATTATTTCCACCTGTCCTTTCAATGTTTGGGAAGTGTCATTTAGTAGAATTTTGTTCTACCGTGACTAAAGTATAGCACAAGGTAGAATGATTGTCAACCCCTTTTTAGAAAATTTTTCTGAAAAAGTTGAAATTCATTCTATTTTGTGCTATAATACAGTAGAATAAGATTGTAGGAAAGGGTGATACACACTTTATGACAACAGGGCAAATTATTAAAATGCTACGTGAAGAAAGAGGTATGACACAAGAACAACTTGCAGAAGCAATGGGATATTCCCATAAATCATCGATCAACAAAATTGAAATGGGGAAGGCTGATCTTCCACAATCCAAATTGATTGCTTTTGCAAAAGTTCTTGGTGTTACACCTTGCGAACTTCTCGGATTTGAACCAACAAAAGCAACAGATGAACAAAAAGAGCTTTGGGATAAAAAGTTTAATGAAAACCAAAGGCTTCAAAAAGAAGTATATTTGCTTGAAGAAATCCAAAAGAAATTTGGAAAAGAAGCAATCAAACTTCTTGATCTGTTCTGCACACTTAATAAATCCGGCAAGCAAAAAGCGGTTGAAACTCTTGAAGATTTATCTTCTATTCAAAAATACATAGAAAAGGAAAGTGATTGATTATGTTTATAAGTTTAGGAAAGATGCTTGGTAAATCTAAAATTCGTCTTGGTGTGGGCTTCCGCTTGACCAAAAGCAACGCATTTTATATGTGGATTGTTCTTTTGTTCTACTATATGTTTCTAATGTGTTGGTACTGTTGTGTTCTTTGTTTTTGGATGATCTATGCCGTGGGCTATGGGTTCTACGCTTTTATCAGATGGATTGTTGGGAAAATCAAGGGTAACAGGTAACACTTATTTTCTTTATATTTTATTTTTTAGGCAGTATCAAAAATTTAACAACACTTATTTACTAATTATTCAAGTAAAAAGTAAGTGTTACCCTGTTACCTGTTACCCCTAAAAGATAAAAAGAAAGAACCGCCCGGTATTGCAGTACCAAGCGGTTCAAGGTTGAAACCAAAATCAGCAATGAAAACACGAAAAAGAATTCAAGGTGAAGTTGGTATATTCATTATATCACATTTCGCCTTGAAAATCAATCAGAAAGGCGAAAGATTATGAAAAATCCTAATGGATATGGTTCTGTTGTTAAGTTGTCCGGCAACAGAAGGAAACCATATTGTGCAAGAAAAACATCAGGTTGGAATGACAAAGGCTATCCAATTTATATGATAATCGGTTACTATGCTGAAAGAACTGAAGCAATGATCGCCCTTGCGGAATATAATAGAAACCCATTTGATGTTGACCTTGCAAAGATTACGATGAAAGAATTGTTTGAAAGATGGTCTGCAAGAGATTTTCCGAAGATGTCAAAATCATCTGCTTCAAGTCATAAGTCTGCATTCAAGCACGCTGCACAACTGCACAATCTTCCATATAAAAGCATCAAAGCCTATCAGATGCAAGAAGTCATTGATAAATGCGGTTGTGGATATTCAACGCAAGGTGCAATCAAGAACCTTTTCGGACAGTTGGATTGTTATGCGATGGAACTTGATATAATAGTGAAAATGAATTCAAGTTTGATTCACGCTGCACCAATACCGCCATCAAGTAAAGTTCCATTCACCGAAGAAGAAATTCAATCGGTTTGGGATATTGAATGTCAAGAATGGTGTGACAGCGTTTTGTTCTTGCTATATACAGGTTTCCGAATTGGTGAAATGCTGACGATTGAAAAAGCAAATGTTGATCTTGAACAGATGACGGTGAAAGGCGGTATCAAGACCAAAGCCGGTAAAGATAGAATTGTTCCAATTCATCCACAAATTCAGAAGTTTGTTAAGCAGCGAATGACTGAAACCGGAAAGTATTTGTTTTCATATAACGGAAAGAAACTTTCTACAAGTCAGTATTATATCTTTTGGAATCGTGTTATGGATGAACTTAAAATACACCATACACCGCACGAATGCCGACACACTTTCCGGTCAAGATTGGATTCAGCTGGTGCAAATAAAGTCTGCATTGATCTGATGATGGGGCATAAATCAAAGGAAGTTGGTGAAAGAGTTTACACCCACAAAACCATTGATGAATTGAAGGAAGCCTTAAACCTTGTAAAATAGCAAGTAACAGGTTAGTAACAAGAAAAAGCGGAAACCCTCTAAAATCAAGGGTTTCCGCTTCTCTTTGAAATGTTATACCA
>Ga0129314_1000537_pt1 | contig 38711 bp, 31 predicted proteins | sample O1111metagenome_FD_94431 | JGI IMG/M metagenome (GOLD analysis project Ga0129314, IMG submission 94431) | Orangutan individual fecal microbial communities from fecal samples from Wisconsin, USA - O1111 metagenome | ecosystem: Host-associated > Mammals > Digestive system > Large intestine > Fecal... | reverse complement strand
GTCCCGCTGGGAGGCGGAAAAGAGCGGCGTGGACAGCGTGAAGGAGCTAAAGTCCAAGATCGAGCAGATGAACGGTGAGATCGAGCGCGCGCAGGCGAACCTTGAATATGAAAAGGCCGCCAAGCTCAAGTACTCTGACCTTCCCGCCCTTGAAAAGCAGCTCAAGGACGCCGAGGCCGCGGCCGAAAAGCACACGGGCGAGAATTCCATGGTGCACGACACTGTGACCGAAAACGAGATCGCCGACATCGTCGGCAAGTGGACGGGCATTCCCGTCAGCCGCCTGATGGAGGGCGAGCGCGAAAAGTTGCTGCGCCTCGACGAGATCATCCACAAGCGCGTTGTCGGTCAGGACGAGGCGGTGCGCCTCGTCACCGAGGCCATCCAGCGCTCGCGCGCAGGCATCGCGGACCCGAACCGCCCCATCGGCAGCTTCCTCTTCCTCGGCCCCACGGGCGTTGGCAAGACGGAGCTTGCAAAGTCCCTCGCCGACTGCCTCTTTGATGATGAACACAACCTCGTGCGCATCGATATGACTGAGTACATGGAGAAGTTCTCCGTCTCGCGTCTCATCGGCGCGCCTCCGGGATACGTCGGCTACGACGAGGGCGGTCAGCTCACCGAGGCCGTGCGCCGCAAGCCGTACAGCGTGGTGCTGTTCGACGAGGTCGAAAAGGCGCACCCCGATGTCTTCAACATCCTGCTGCAAATTCTCGACGACGGCCGCATCACCGATTCGCAGGGCCGCACGGTGGACTTTAAGAACACCATCATCATCCTGACCTCGAACCTCGGCTCCTCCGAACTGCTCGACGGCATCCAGCCGGACGGCAGCATTTCGGAAGACGCCCGCGCCGCCGTCATGGGTGAGCTGCGCCGCGCGTTCCGTCCGGAGTTTTTGAACCGTCTCGACGAGATCATCATGTTCAAGCCCCTCACGAAGGAAAACCTCTCCGGCATCATCGACATCCTGATGGAAGGTCTCAAGAAGCGCCTTGCCGACAAGACCCTCAAGCTCGAGGTCACGGATGCTGCCAAGAGCCTCATCATCGAGCGCGGCTTCGACCCGATCTACGGCGCGCGTCCGCTCAAGCGCTATCTCCAGAGCGCGGCGGAGACGCTCATCGCCAAGGAGATCCTGCGCGGCGACCTCGCCGCGGGCAGCACGCTCGTGCTCGACGCGGAAAACGGCGAGCTGAGCTGCCGCAAGAAGTAAATATGCGAGAAAAGCCGCCCATTTGGGCGGCTTTTTCCGTTTCGCTACCGATAGTAGCGGAATACTTGGTGGACTTTTGTGCCAAAAGCTGCTACGATGACACCATCAAAGCAAAGGAGACCTACTTATGGACAACGAACTCGGCGCGCGCATCCGCGCGCTGCGCAAGGAGCGCGGGCTATCGCAGGAGGCGCTGGCGCAGGCACTCGAGGTCTCACGGCAGGCCGTAACAAAGTGGGAGGACGGCTCGTCGCTGCCGAGCACGGCGAATCTCTTCGCGCTCTCGGGCTTTTTCGGTGTTCCGCTCGCGGAATTGACCGGCACGCCGGAGGGAACTTCTCCCGCGCCGCCCGCTGCGGGTGTATCAGAAAAAGAACGCCGCACGCGCACAAAGGTTTTGACCATCGGCGCGTGTGTGCTGCTCGCTGTCAGCGTGCCGGTGCTCCTCTGGTGCGCCGTGCAGTATTTTACCGCCGGGCCGCCCATTCCCGAGGGAATGAATTACGCCACAGGTCCGGTTTCTGACTGCGAGGCGATCATCGGCTATGCCGACACCCTGACCGCGATCTATGTCGCAAGCAAATTCCCCACATGGCTGTTTTTGAGTGCGGTATCGCTCTTCGCCGTGGGGGTCGGCGTACTGTCCGGCTTGCTATTTAAGCGTTGGAAAGGAAAACCACATGACAGGTAAATGGAAGATTCTGCTGCCGCTGCTGCTCATCGTTCTTCTTGCGGGCTGCGGCAAGGCGGATGGCAGCGATACACTGGCCATTGAAGGCCACAACTGGACGTCGACGCAGGCCATCGACAGCGCAGGTCAGCCCATCGACCTCCCCGCCCTCAGCTGCACGGCGCAGGATGGCGCACTGAGCGTCATGGGCGCGGACGGCAACACGCAGAGCGGAACGTATTCCCTCGCGCAGCGCGATACAAACAGCGCTCTTTATGATCTCTCGCTCGACGGTGAGAGCGGCACGGCCGTTGTCAGCATCACAAAATACGCGGATGAAAGCGACGAACAGGAAAGCGAATATACGCTCATCCTCTCGCTCCCCGATCAGACGGTCTACTTCCGCGCGGATCTGGACGACTGAACGAATCGAATCAAGGCAAGAAAAAGCCGCCCTTTCGGGCGGCTTTTTCTGCAAAGTGAATTCACTTTATCCGTCTTGCGATCTCTTCGTCTGCGAGCGCTGTCACGCCTGAAAAGTCCATACAGGGACGGTAGAGTGCCTCCAGCGCGTCGTGTGCTTCCTTGGCACTCGCGAGCGCCGCGACAGCCTCATCCCGCAGCGATGCTTCCACGCGGCGCATGAAGCGCAGCTTTGCCTTCTGCGTGCACGTGAGCCGTTCCTCCGCCATCGCGTCGAGCCGCAGGCGGCGGTAGGGCTTTCCCTCATAGGGAATGCGCGCGTTCGTCGTGACGAAGGCAAGGCCGCGCTCAGGGATGAGCAGATGCTGCCATTCCCGCGGCCGGTCAGGATTCAGGCAGGCGATGACGTCGAAGTGCTTCTCCCGCGACGTGCGCGCGGCGCTTTGCAGCAGTTCGTCCCCCAGCCCCGCGCTGTCGCAGAGCGCATAGATGCGCGGGCAGAGCGCCTCCACCGTATCAAAGCAGCAGAGATCTCCCCTGTGCGTCAGCCCACCGAGGAAAATGCGCTCGACGCGCCCGCTCCCCTCTCCCTCACCCCGGAACTCACGGGCGAGGATGGCGTTTGCGCGGCGGCGAAGCTTTGCAACGTCCATCTGCGCGTGCAGCGCCGTGTAGCGTTCGCTCGCAACCTCGTCCATCGCACGCAGGACATGGTAGGCGCTGCGGTAATGCGCGCGGTACGCATCGCTTTGCGCGATGATCTCCGCGCGGCACGCTTTCGCCGCGTCCACATCACAAAAGCGCGTCAGATCGACATAGCGCTCGCAGGCGACGGCGTAGCGCGGCTCAAGCACGTGGGGCGCGGTGCCATCCACGATGGCCGCGCGGCGATCTAAAAAGATCGCGCCGTCGAGCGAATCGGGGTCGCCCGAGCAGCGGACATAAACGACCCGTTCGCCCGCGCGCTCCATTGCCTCCCCCACGCGGCGCATGAAGCTCGATTTGCCGCAGCCAGCGCTGCCCTTGAGGATCACGAGATCGTCCAGACGCCCGCCAAGGAGCTGATCGTAGAGCGAATAAAAGCCCTCGCCGCTGTTCGCGCCGAGAAAGCAATAGACAGGCTTCATAAAACCCCTCCCAAAATTGATCTTTCTCCATAGCCTATGCGCGCGGAGGCATCGGCGTCTCTCTTTTTCTATCGCGGCACATTTTTATCTCTCTTCTGACGAAATGCAGAAAAAGGCTCTGCCCGGAAGGTTCCGGGCAGAGCCTTTTTTCGTATCGATTTACTCCGTGAAGATCTTATCCTCGGCCCTGCGCGTATAGTCGCGCTCGAGCATCGCGCGGTGCGAGAGAAAGGCGGGGTCGTCGAAGTACTTTGCCCCCGCCGGGCAGTTGCGCACGCAGGAGTGGCACTTGATGCAAATGCCTGCGACCTCCGTCACATCGTCGGGGTTGATCGAGCCCATCGGGCAGAGGGAGGCGCACACGCCGCAGCGGGTGCACTTTTCCGTGTCGGTCTTGGGCTTGGCCTTCAGGAAGACCTTCGGCTCGCCGTCAAGTCCCAGCGGGCGGTAATAAGGCGCATCCGCGTCGCCGTCGACCGTGACAGGCGCGGGGAAGTTCGTCATCTTCACGATGCGGCCCACGACCGCCGAGCCGAGCTTTGCAAGCTCCGCCATGTCGTCAGAGTCGGGGCGGCCATCGGCCAGCGCGTCGGTAAAGGCGTGGCGGCAGGCAAAGGCGCCCGCGCCGATGGTGTGGAAGCCATCCCCCTCGAGGCAGGCGCAGAGCTCTGCAAGGGAATTGTCGAAGCTGCGGTTGCCGAACGTCACGACCGGCACGGCCAGCGCGCCGTTTCCGTGGAAGCCGGACTTCACAAAGTCGAGCAGCTTATTCGGCAGCTTTCCCGCATAGGTCGGCATACCGAAGATGACAAGGTCGCCCGCGGCAAAATCATAGGCTTCCTCGCGCGCGGCGGGGAGCGTAAAATCGCGCACCTCGAGCGGAACGTCAAAGCTGACGGCCAATGCGTTTGCAAGCGTGGTGGTCACCTTTCTGGTGTTGCCGGTGGCGCTGAAATAGACTGCGTAAACCTGAGTGATGTTCATGGCTTCTGCCTCTTCTTTCTTTATTGTTCGGGGCGCTGCCCGGCTTTACAGGGAAAAATCCTCGGACGTGTACTTGTCGTTCAGCGCGGCGGGACGGGGCGGCACACGCTTGAGCGGATCGTAGCAGAAATGGCGGCAGTGGTCGGCCGAGTCGACGATGCCGCGGCGGGAGCAGACGACCTGCGCGTCGTTGATGACGCTGCCGCTCTTGCAGTAGGCACAGTGCTTTTCAATGTCCTTGCGGAACAGATGGAACATAGTCTCTCCCCTCTCTCGTTGTTATAAACTGCGGACGACGAGCTTGCCATCCTCCATCGCGGCGTGCAGCTGCGTGACGGGATGCTCGTAAGAATCGATGATCTGGCTTGCCATCTCGTCCTCCAGCTCCTTCTGGATCGTGCGGCGCAGGTTGCGCGCGCCGTAGGTCGCGGAATAGGACTTCTTAACGAGATACTCCTCAACAGCTTCATCCCATGTAAAGTGCAGGCCCTTGTCCTCGAGGCTCTTTTGCAGCTCAGAGAGCATGATACGGGCAATGCCGGCAAAATTCTGCTCGTCGAGACGGTTGAAGCAGATGACCTCGTCCACGCGGTTCAGGAATTCCGGACGCAGGAACTCGCCAAGCGCCTTCATCGCGCGGTCGCGGTTCTGCTCGTTGAGCGTGTGGCCGAAGCCGACGGTGCCCTCCTTGCGCTCCGAGCCTGCGTTGGAGGTCATGACGATGACAGTATTTTCAAAGTTCACCTTGCGGCCGTGGGAGTCGGTGATCTCACCGTCGTCGAGAATTTGCAGCAGGACGTTCATCACGTCGGGATGCGCCTTTTCGATCTCGTCGAAGAGGATGACAGCGTAGGGCTTGCGGCGAATTTTTTCCGTGAGCTGCCCGGCCTCGTCATAGCCGACATAGCCCGGAGGCGAGCCGACGATGCGGGAGACCGAGTGCTTTTCCATGAATTCCGACATATCGAGGCGGATGAGCGCGTCGGGCGAATTGAAGAGGTCCTGCGCAAGCTGCTTGACAAGCTCGGTCTTGCCGACGCCCGTGGGGCCGACAAAGATGAAGCTCACGGGCTTGTGCTTGGGCGAAATGCCCACGCGGTTGCGGCGGATGGCGGCGGAAACGGCCTCGATGGCCTCGTCCTGACCGACGATGTGCTCCTTTAAGCGCTTGTCGAGCTCGCTTAAACGGCGGAACTCGTCCTCACGGATGCGCGAGGCGGGGATCTTCGTCCACAGCTCGATCACGCGGGCAAGATTGTCCATCGTAAGCTGCGGGTCGCCCTGCGCGCAGAGCGCGTCAAGCTCCTCCTGCGCCTTCATGGTGAGGCTCTTGAGCTCGGCGAGGCGCTCAAAATCAGGCTCCTCCGCGCCCTGCAGCAGCTCACGTTCCTTGTCGTAATCCTCGATCTCGCGGCGCAGCTCCATGCGGCGGTTGATGTTCTTATCGTGCAGGTTGAGGTCGGAGCAGGCCTCGTCGATGAGGTCGATGGCCTTATCAGGCAGGAAGCGGTCGGTGATGTAGCGCTCGGAAAGCAGCACAGCCTGACGCAGGATGCCCTCGGGAATCTCGACACCGTGGTACTGCTCATAGTAGTGGGCGATACCCTTCAGGATCTTGAGCGTATCCTCCATGTTCGGCTCGTTGACCGTGACAGGCTGGAAGCGGCGCTCGAGCGCGGTGTCCTTTTCGATGTGCTTGCGGTACTCGGTGAAGGTCGTCGCGCCGATGACCTGGATCTCGCCGCGGGAAAGGGCGGGCTTTAAGATGTTGGCGGCGTTCATGCTGCCCTCGGCATCGCCCGCGCCGACGATGTTGTGCACTTCGTCGATGACGAGGATGACGTTGCCCATCTTGCGGATCTCCTCGATGAGGCCTTTCATGCGGCTTTCAAACTGGCCGCGGAACTGCGTGCCCGCGACGAGCGCGGTGAGGTCTAGGAGGTACACCTCCTTGCTTCTGAGCTTGAAGGGCACCTCGCCCGCCACGATGCGCTGGGCAAGGCCCTCGGCGATGGCGGTCTTGCCGACACCCGGCTCACCGATGAGGCAGGGGTTGTTCTTCTGGCGGCGGTTGAGGATCTGGATGACGCGCTCGATCTCCTCCGCACGGCCGATGACCGCGTCGAGCTTACCGTCACGCGCGCGCTGGGAAAGGTTGATGCAGTAAGAGTCAAGGAACTTGTGCTTGCTGCCCTTTTCGACCTTTTTGCCGCTGCGCGGGCTTTGCGTCTGCTCGCTGTCGCCCGCGGGCGCGTCGCTTGCGGCGGGGCTGCCGCCGAAAAAGCGGCTCAGGAACGGGAAGGTCGCGGTCTTGCCGTCCTCTTCGTCATCGCCCGCGGGATCGTCGGCGTCGGTCAGTCCTTCGAGATTCTCCGCGCCGCCGAAGGCGCCCATCATCTCGTTGGAGATGTTGTCGAGGTCTTCGTCGGTGATGCCCATACGGCGCATCATCTCGTCCACCTGCGGCAGTCCGAGGTTCTTGGCACACTTGAGACACAGGCCCTCGTTCACGTTCTGCCCGTTTTCCTGGCGGGTGATGAACACAACGGCGATATTCTTTTTACATCTGGAACAGAGTTGCGGCTGCATGGTAAGTCCTCCTTGGGGTAAAAATCAGGGTAAAAGCGCGGACAGAATGCCGCGCGGGGTATGGCTCATAAAAAAAGATAAAAGATAGGTGCCTTCGTACTCGGTGAAGGTCTTGAAGCCGAGCTTCGGCGCAAGATCACAGACGAGAAAGAGCAGCAGCGCGCTCTCGACAAGGCCGAAAAGAGCGCCGCCGGCGGTGTTGAGGGTGTTCAGCACTGGCAAGCCTAACACCTTGTCAATGGCTGCTATCACAAGGCGGAGCAGCAGCGACAGCACAAGAAAGCACAGCAAAAACACGACCGTTCGCACTACGCTGCCGAGCAGCGTCCGCACGGCGGTGAGCGCCGCCTCCTGCGCGGCAGAGCGCAGCGATCTGCGTACCGCGCCGTCAAGGTCGAAGTGCAGCAGGTTCTTGAGAAGTCCCGTCACAGCGAGCGGCGAGGCGTCGTCCGCATTTTCCGGTTCGGGCGAAGCCGTATCGGCGCTTTCGCCCGGCTGTCCGTCCTGCGGCTCCGCGCCTTCCAGCTCGGGCGCTTCGCCCGAAGGCGACCGCCCTGCGGCGTCGAACCACTCCTGCACGCTCTTTTCCGCGCGCGGCATCAGTGCCTCCGTCACGGGTCCTGTAAGCGCGTCGGTCAAAAGCGACGCGCCGATGAGCGCGACCAGAACGGCCGCGAGTGCCATGAAGCTGCGGAAAAGCCCACGCTTTGCGCCCAGCACAACGCCGAGCACAAGCACGAGTGCAAAGATCAGATCAACAATAAGACCATTATCCATGTTTCTCACGTTTCCTTCAAGGTCCAAATTGTAACATTTTTAGCGATTTTCAGAAATTACGGAATATAAAGCCAGGCGGAAGACGAGCCGACGAGCACCGCCGTACCGTCCGCTCGCATCAGGACGGAGCGGGCGTATTCCGTGCCGTCGAGCCGCGCGTATTCCTCGAGCTGGGGGGTGTAGATCACGAGACTGTCGCTGTAGAGCACCGCGATATAGCGGCCCGCGGCGGACATGGACAGCACCTCGCCAGTCGTATCAAGGCTTGCAAGGGTCGAACCGTCCTGCGCGACGGTGACGAGCTTCATCGTGCTGCCCGATCGGTAGCGGCCAAGGAGCAGCGCGGCAAAATTCTCGCCGTTCAGGCTCTGCCCGCGAAGATAGGGATATTCATAGCGGTAGCTGCCGGAGAGCGAGCCGTCCGCCGTAAAGAGCGTGAGACCCTCGTCCGTCAGGCACGCAAGCGTTCCCGCGACACTGCCGGTCGAAAGGAGCAGCGAACCTGTGAGCGTGTTGACCGCCGTCGGCTTGTCGCTGCCGAGGGAATAGATATTCACCGTGTCGGCAAAGATGCCACCCGATTCGCCGAGCGTTACGGCGGCCATGTGCTTGCAGTCGCGCAGCACCGTCGCGTCGATGACGTAACGCTCGGAGGAATTGAATTCGAGGACCTTCTCGCCCGAGGCGTCGTACATCGTGACGGCGGATTTGTATCCGCTCTTTTCCGCATTGAGCGCCATATAGTCAGACGAGTTGAGCGAGACGGATAGAATGTCGCCGCTCAGGTCGCTGCTCATGTCGCGCACGAGACCGCTTGCGGAGAAGACGAGCAGCGACCGCCCGCCGATGTCATACACCGCGGCGGTCTGCCCGCCGACGGCGATGGCCGGGGTCGTGAGCTTCACATTCTCGCTGCAAACGATGCTGCCGTCGCTGCCAAGCACGGAGACGTTCGTCGTCGAGGCGACGATCAAATGGTCGCCGAGCAGCGCGAAGACATTGCTGCGGTCGTTGCTGAAGGAATAGAGCTCGGCCTTGCCCTGCTCGTCCTGCTGCACCTTGTTGTAGGAAAACAGGCGGCGGACGCTGTCAAGGCTGCTCAGATCCTTCCATGCTGCGGCGACGACTACTGCCAGCACGACCACGAGCGTAAGGACGACCGTCAGCACCCGTTTGCCGCGGCGCGGCGCGGCCTGCGAGCGGCGGATCTCCTCGCGGATATTCTCTTCCTCTCTGCGGTCAGTCATTGAGTCGTTCATCCTCATACCATAATCTTGTCATGTACAGTCCGCCCGGCGGCACGGTGGGGCCTGCGAGCGAGCGGTCGCCGGAGGCAAGGATCTCGGGAATGTCCTCTGGCGTGAGCTTGCCCTCGGCAGCGTAGAGCACGGTGCCGGTGATGGCCCGTACCATGTTATACAGAAATCCGTCCGCGCAGACCTTGAGCTCCAGAAGATCACCCGAGCGCGACACGCGGCAGTAGTGCACGGTGCGCACGGTGGTCTTCGTCTCCGTGCCGACGGAGCGCACGGCCTTGAAGTCGTGCGTGCCCTCGAAGGCGCGCGCCGCGCGGTCCATCACCTCTTCATCGAGGTGCTTGGGGTAAAAATAGGCGCGGTCGACATAGAACGGATTTTTGATGCGGGAGTTAAAGATGCGGTAGGTGTATTCCTTCTTTTTGCACGAGAGGATGGCGTTGAAATCGTCCGCCACCTCGAGCGCCTCGCGCACGACGATATCCTCGGGCGTGTGCGTGTTCACGGCAAAGGGCAGGCGCTCGACCGGGATACGGGAATTTGTATGGAAATTCGCAATGTAGCGCTCGGCGTGCACGCCGGCGTCCGTGCGGCCGCAGCCGACGAGCTTGACACTCTCGCCGCAGACCTTCGAAAGTCCCTTTTCCATCGTCTCGCAGACGCTGGAAACGGTCTTCTGCACCTGCCAGCCGTGATAGGCGCTGCCGTTATACATGAGCTTGAGGGCAATGTTTCGCATAAAAGCGTCCTTTCTCAGCGCAGCACGATGACAACCGCCACCAGCGCTGCGTAATAGCCGAGCACAAGGTAATCGCACGTCTGATAGCGCAGCACGTTGAGCTTCGTGCGGCCCTCGCCGCCGTGGTAGCAGCGGCATTCCATGGCCGTCGCCAGCTCGTCGGCGCGGCGGAAAGCGCTGACGAAGAGGGGCACGAGCAGCGGTACGAGCGCCTTGGCGCGCTGCATAAGGCTGCCGGTCTCAAAGTCGGCGCCGCGCGCCTTCTGCGCGGACATGATCTTATCCGTCTCCTCGATGAGCGTGGGGATGAAGCGCAGCGCGATGGACATCATCATCGCCAGCTCGTGCACGGGGAGCTTGATGGCCTTGAGGGGACCCAGCAGGCTCTCCAGACCGTCTGTCAAGCGGATGGGCGAGGTCGTATAGGTGAGCAGGAACGTGCCCATGATCAAAAGCGTGATACGCAGCATCATCGTGACGGCCGCGCGCACGCCCTCGAGCGTCATGTGGAAGATCCAGAAATGCCAGATCTCCTTGCCGGGCGTATAGAAGAGGTTCAGCACCGCTGTGAAGGCGATGATGAACAAAACGGGCTTGAGCCCTTTGAAAAGCGCCTTCACGCTCACGCGCGAGATGCGCACGGCGATCACGAGCGTCAAAACGAGGATGCCGTAGGCAAGGTAGCTCTTGGCGGTGAAGAGCGCCACGATGTAGAGCACCGTGATGAGCAGCTTCGTGCGCGGGTCAAGCTTATGGGCGAGCGTATCACCCGGGAAATACTGTCCGAGCGTGATATCCTTCAGCATTTCCTGCCGCCCCCCTTCTTCAGCGCGACAAGCTCCGCGCTCAGCTCCTCCACTGTGTAAACATCGGGCGAGATGGCAAGTCCCCGTTCGCGCAGCGCCATGGCGATGCGCGTGACCTGCGGCACGTCGAGTCCCGCGCTCATCAGTTCGTCGCCGCGGGCAAAGACCTCGCGCGGCGTGCCGCTCATGAGCACATGGCTGTCGGACAGCACAACGATGCGGTCGACGTTTTTCGCGATCTCCTCCATGCTGTGGCTCACGAGCACGACGGTCGTGCCGCGCTCGCGGTGGAATTCGCGGATGTTGGCAAGCAGGCTCTCTCTGCCCTGCGGGTCAAGGCCAGCGCTCGGCTCGTCGAGCACGAGCACCTCGGGTTCCATCGCGATGACGCCCGCGATGGCCACGCGGCGTTTCTGTCCGCCGGAGAGGGCGAAGGGCGACTTTTCCAGCAGCTCTTCGGAAAGGCCTGCAAAGCGCGCCGCCTCGCGCACGCGGCGGTCGATCTCGTCTTTCGACAGGCCCATATTCGTCGGACCGAAGGCGATATCGCGATAGACCGTTTCCTCAAAGAGCTGATACTCCGGATACTGGAACACAAGGCCCACGCGGAAGCGGACGTCCCGGATCTTCTTGGGGTCTGCCCAGATATCCTCCCCGCCGAGCAAAATGCGGCCGGAGGTGGGCTTCAAAAGGCCGTTCAAGTGCTGGATCAGCGTCGACTTGCCGCTGCCCGTGTGGCCGATGATGCCCAGGAATTCGCCGCGATAAATATCAAGCGACATATCCTGCACCGCACTGCGGCAGAAGGGCGTGCCCGCGCCGTAGGTGTGCGTCAGGTTTTCTACACGAATGATCTCTTCCAAGGTTCTGTCCTCTTAGGTAAAATTTTTCATGATGGCGTCCGCGCACTCTTTCACGGTGATCGCGTCCGTCGGCACGTCCATCCCGGCCTCGCGCAGGGAAAAGAGCAGCGAGACCGTATCGGGCACGGCAAGGCCGATGTCCTCAAGCTCCTTTTTGCGGGTGAAGACCTCGCGCGGCGTGCCGTCCATCACGACAAGGCCGTCGTTCATCACGATCACGCGGTCGGCGTGCTCGGCTTCGTTCATGTGGTGGGTGATGAGCACCACGGTGATGCCCTGCTCGTAGTTGAGCTTTTCCACCGCCGCGAGCACCTCGCGCCGGCCCACGGGGTCGAGCATGGCGGTCGCCTCATCGAGCACGATGCACTCAGGCTCCATCGCGAGCACACCCGCAATGGCAATGCGCTGCTTCTGTCCGCCGGAGAGAAGATGCGGCGCGTGCTTGACATACTGCGACATGCCGACCGCCTCGAGCGCATCGTCCACGCGCTTGCGGATCTCCTCGCTCGGCACACCCAGATTCTCGGGCGCGAAGGCAACGTCCTCCTCGACGACGTTCGCGACGATCTGGTTGTCGGGGTTCTGGAAGACCATGCCCACGCGCCTGCGGATCTCGAGCAGAAGCTCTTCATTGCTCGTGTCCATGCCCTCGACATAGACCTTGCCGCCGCTCGGCAGCAAAACTGCGTTGAAGGCCTTGGCGAGGGTCGATTTGCCGCTGCCGTTGTGCCCCAGCACCACGACAAAACTGCCGCGCTCGATCTCCACGTCCACGCCGCGCAGCGCGCGCGTATTGCCCTCCCCTTCCGCGCCGGGATAGGTGAAGGCGAGGTCCTGTGTTTTTATCATTTCCATATCGGTGCGTTTCCTTTTGTTTATTCGCTGAACCAGCGGCCCGTTGCGCCGCAGGGCAGCGCAAGCCCCGTCTCCGTCACGGGAAGGCCCAGCTCGTCCCATGTGACCTTGCCGCCGTACTTTTCCGCGACCAGCAGGTGCAGCATATAGCCGAGCACGGACGGAGCAAGCCCCGTCGTATACGAGTTGATGATGACGAACAGTGGCTTATCCGACAAAACCTGCGAGCAGAGCTTTACGAAGGGATAGAGATTGTCCTCGAGCTTCCACACCTCGCCCCCCGGACCGCGGCCGTAGCTCGGCGGGTCCATGATGATGGCGTCGTAGGTCTTGCCGCGGCGGATCTCACGCTCGACGAACTTCGCGCAGTCGTCGATGATCCAGCGCACGGGTGCCTCGCCAAGTCCGCTCACGCGCGCGTTCTCGCGCGCCCAGTTGACCATGCCCTTCGCCGCGTCCACATGGCAGACCTGCGCGCCCGCCGCCGCGCACGCGACCGTCGCGCCGCCGGTGTAGGCAAAGAGGTTCAGCACGCGGATGGGTCTGCCCGCGTTTTCGATCTTCTCGCGCGCAAAGTCCCAGTTCACGGCCTGCTCGGGGAAAAGGCCCGTGTGCTTGAAGTTCATGGGCTTGACCTGAAAGGTGAGGTCTTTGTACTTCACCTGCCAGGATTCGGGGAGCTTGTCCTTATCCCAGTGTCCGCCGCCCGAGGACGAGCGGTAGTAGCGGCCCTGCGCGCTGCGCCAGCCGCGGTTCGTGTGCGGCGTCTCCCAGATCGCCTGCGGATCCGGGCGCACAAGGGTCTGTTTGCCCCAGCGCTCCAGCTTTTCCCCGCCGCCGCAGTCAAGCAGTTCGTAATCATTCCATCCGTCTGCGATCCACATATCGTATCTCCTTCGCCGCAAGGCATAGTAGTTCATAATAATCGTGTTATTATACTACGTCCGCGCGGCGATAGTCAATGTATAAATCGTAAACGATACTTTATTTAAGTGTTTCCCTCCTTTTGCGATGGACTTTACTGCACATCTGTGCTATGCTGGCTAAAAGAAACGATAGAAAGCCGGTCTTTTTTCATGGATAAACTGCTGCTTCACTCCTGCTGCGCGCCCTGCTCGGTCTACTGCGTGGACACGCTGCGCGCTGAGGGCATCGAGCCCGCCTCGCTCTGGTTCAACCCCAACATCCACCCGTGGACGGAATACGACGCGCGCCGCCGCACGCTGCTGGAATACGGCGAAAAGGAGCACCTTGCGGTGCACATTTTAGAGGATTACGGCCTGCGCGACTTTGTCCGCGCCGTGAGCGCCGACATTGACCATCGCTGCGCGCACTGCTATACGATCCGCCTCGGCACGGCAGCCAAATACGCCGCCGACCACGGCTACGACGCCTTCACCTCGTCGCTGCTCATCTCGCCCTATCAGGATCATGAGCTATTGAAGGCCGTGGGCGAAACGATGGGCAAAAAGTACGGCGTTTCCTTTTATTACCGCGACTTCCGCCCCGGCTTCCGCGAGGGGCAGAACAAGGCGCGCGAGATGGGTCTTTATATGCAGAAATACTGCGGCTGCGTCTTCTCTGAAGAGGACCGCTACAAAACGAAGATCGAAAAGGCGAAAAAGCGCTACGCCGAGGAATGAACATACGCAGAAAGCACCGGGGCAGATGCCCCGGTGCTTTTCCCTTTCAGGTCTTCTTTCCCTCGATCAGCGCGCTGTGCGCAAGGCGCAGGGCGCGCTCAGCGTCCTCGCACGGCACAAAAACGCTCATCAGCCGCTCGCCGGTGACAACGGCGCAAACGCGCACGCCGCCGCCCTCCAACGCGGAAACGACCTTTTTCCTGTATGCGCTGTCCGGCAGCGCGCGCCCGACGGCCGAGATGGACGCAAGCGGACTTCTGCCGCTTTTTTGCTGCGTCACGCCGGTGACCGGCGACTCCTCCCCCGCCTCGCAGACGAGGCTGCCCGCACTTTTTTCCCCGCATGATCTGACGGCGATAGGCACGGCGTATTGCTGCGCGAGCGCCACACTGCGCTCATGCAGCACCTGTGCGCCCTTTTGCGCGAGCAGCAGCATATCGTCATACGAAATGCGCTCCCGTCGCAGCGCATCGGGGCAGAGGCGCGGGTCGGCGGAATAGATCCCGTCCACATCTGTGTAGATGATGAGTTCATCGGCGTGAAGCGCCGCGGCGAGCGCCACGGCGCTCGTATCCGAGCCGCCGCGCCCGAGCGTTGTGATATCGTCCTTCTCATCAAGGCCCTGAAAGCCCGTCACGACCACGATTCTCCCCTTTTTGAGCTCGCGCCGGATGCGCTCCGTGCCGACCGTCTCGATCTGTGCATCGCCATGCACGCCGTCCGTGCGCACGGGCACCTGCCATGCACTGAGCGAGATTGCGTCCGCCCCCAGCTTTTTGAGTGCCAGCGCCCCCAGCGCCGCGCTCACCTGCTCGCCCGAGGCAAGCAGCGCGTCCAGCTCGCGCTTATCGGGCGAGTGTGTCAGCTCGTGTGCTTTTTCGAGCAGCGTATCCGTTGTGTCCCCCTGCGCCGAGAGGACGACGACCACGTCGCAGCCCTCATCCCGGCGTTCCTTTGCGATATGTGCCATGCGCAGCAGACGTTCCGTGTCGCGCACCGAGCTGCCGCCGAATTTCTGCACGATCAGGCTCATTTGCACCACTTCCAACAAAAAAATGGATCGGCAGGCCGCCCTTGCGGCAACTGCCAATCCATCGTATGAAGGAGGACAAAACGCGGTGCCTCAGGCCGCCAGAATGTCGAAGCGAACCACGCCATCGAGCGCGGAGGCCGTGGCCATCATCTCCTCGATCGACTCCTGCATCTCCGACGTTTCCGCCGAGATCGTCACCGCTGCGCAGCCGTTGGTCGGAATGCTCTGATTGATCGTGAGAATATTCGCGCCCGATTCGGCAAAGATAGAAAGGACGTTGGACAAAACGCCCGGATTGTTCTTGAGCATGGCGTAAAACGTGATGATGCGGCCCGTCTTCATGTCGTTGAAGGGACGCACCGCGTCGCGGTACTTATAAAAGGCACTGCGGCTGATGCCGACAGCGCGGGCGGCGTCGCCCGCCGTGCGCACCTCGCCGGACTGGAGCATCCGCTTGGCCTCGGCCACCTTGATGAAGATCTCTGGCAGGGCGTCGGCCGAGACGATATAAAACTTTGTTGCTGGCATCATATTTGTTTCTCCTATACGGCCAATTGTCTTTAATTGGTGCTAATTCTAGCATACTGCCCTGCGGAATGCAACTACTTTTTTCCCTGGGAGGTGGCATCGCTTGCGCGAGGAAACACTGCGCCGTTTTCTGCTTCTTTCCCTCTCCGCTGCGGCGGCAGGCGGCATCTTTTATCTCTCGTTCCGCTATCTTCTGCCCTGGTGCCTGCCGTTTCTCCTGGCAGCGCTTATCGCCTCGCTGCTCGAACCGATCGTGCTGCGCTGGCAGCGAACGCTTCACTTCCGGCGCGGCTTTTCTTCGCTCGTCCTGACGCTGACGCTGCTTTTTCTTCTTGGGGGGCTATTGTCCCTTCTGTGGACAACGCTGCTCTCTCAGATGAGCGCGATGCTCTCCGCCGCGCCCGTGTTTTTTGATGCGCTGCCCGAAGCGGCGGAGGGGCTTCTCGCCCGATTGGAACGCTCGGGCGCGCTGCGCTCGCCATGGCTCGAAAGCTTCCTGCGCGAGCAACTCCTGCACGCCGTGAGCGACGCGGACAGTCTGCTGCGTGCGCTTTCCGCGCGGGCGGTGAGCGCGCTCGCCGCGGCTGCATCGGCACTGCCTGGATGCCTTCTCGCCGCCGCGACCTGCGTGCTTGCGATCTTCTTCACCTCCGCGTCCTATCCCGCGCTCCGCGCTGCGCTGAAAAGGACACTGCCGCCAAGATATCTTGCGGCGTTCCGGCGCTTTCGCGCGGGCGCGACAAATTCACTCGCGCGGTGGCTTCGCGCACAGGCGGCGCTCTCGTGCGTGACATTTTTCGAGCTGCTGCTCGGCTTTTTGCTCATGCGCCAGCGCTATGCGCTACTGCTCGCCTTTCTCATCACGCTGCTCGACGCGCTGCCCGTCTTCGGCACGGGCACGGCGCTCGTGCCATGGGCGATTTTTACGCTTCTTTTCGGCTTTCCGCCCCGGGCGATCGTGCTGCTCGCGCTCCATCTCTGCACGCTCGTCACGCGAAATACGCTCGAGCCGAAGCTCATCTCTGCGCAGGCGGGCCTGCCGCCTGTCGCCTCGCTCTTTGCGATGTATCTCGGCTACTGCACCTTCGGCGTTGCGGGGATGATCCTCTTTCCCTTCTTCCTCCTGCTGCTCTCACAGGTCGCAGGAAAGGGCGAAGGCGAAACTCCTTGACAGCCATTGCAGCATAAAGGAAGGACGGCTTTCGCCGCCCTTCCTTTTCTTATCGTCTTCCTGTACCGCCGTTGCCGAGCAGCCAGTTGAGGAAATCACCGTTTTCGCCGACGGCGCCGACGGTGCTGCCGTTGTCACCTGTTTCACCGCTGTCGCCGCTCTCGCTGCTGTTATCCGGCGCATTCGGGTCAGTCGTGGGTTCAAGCGGCGTGATGTGCGTCGTGCACATGCCGCTGTACATGAGGTCACTGTAGAGCTGCACCGTGCCGCTGTTCGTGCGCACCGGCTCGCCTGCAGGGATCGACGTGATGAGACCCTCTGCAAGCTGCGCCTGATACGTCGCCTGCATCGCCGCGCTCAGAGGCGTTGTGAGCAGGTCGCGCTTGTAGCCCCAGCCCGCGCTGACGTTCGGCTGGCTCAGATCGAGCACATAAGCCGTCTCAACGTTCGGGCAGTAGTCCGAGGCGAGCATACCGGAGTCGGCGCAGATCGTCACGGAAATGTGCGCGTCGCAAGAAAGCGTGGGCGCATGATCCTTTGCGACCTTCACCGTCTGCGATGGGCAGCCGGCAGAGGCAAGAAGCCCCGTCTGCGTGCAGACCGTCACGCTGACCATATCGCCGCTGCCCACGTCGAAGTCCTTGTTGGGAAGGTTTGCGTGGACCTTGCTCATAAAGGTCTTCCAGAGCGTGGCGGCGGGGTTGCCGCTTGCTACGATGCGCGTCGGCGTATCGTAGCCGACCCAGACGGCCGCCGTGTAATACGGCGTATAGCCGACAAAGTAACGGTCATTGTTGCTGTTGGTCGAACCGGTCTTACCGGCGATGGTCATGTTCGAGAAGTTCGCGCCCGTACCGGTACCGTTGCGCACAACGTTTTTGAGAAGCTCGTTCATCGCGTAGGCGGTGCTTTTCTTCATCGCAACGTGAGATTCGCTCTTGTTCTCCAGAATGACATTGCCGTTGTGGTCGCGCACCTCGGTGTAGGTGCGGGGCGTTGTGTAGATACCGCCGCGGGCGAAGGAGGCGTAAGCCGCCGCCATCTCGCGCGTGGTGACGCCCTTGGAAAGGCCGCCGAGCGCCAGCGCGCCCGCCGCGGTCATATCGTCGTTCGTCAGCGTCGTGAAGCTTAAGTTTTCGGTCATAAACGCATACGACGCGGGCAGCGTCAGCTTCATGACCGTGCGCACCGCCGTGGGGTTGGACGAATTGCGGATGGCGTCTTGCAGCGTCATAATGCCGCGATAGCCCGAGTAGGCGTTCACCGGCCAGATGCTGCCGCCCAGCATCTCCACGGGATAGTCGTCAATGACGCTCGCGGGCGTGATAACGCCGGCGTCCAGCGCGGGCGCGTAAACGCTCACAGGCTTGATGGCGGAACCGCACTGACGAACAACGGTCGAATAGTCGAGCAGGAACCGGCCCTCGCGCTCGCCCACGCGGCCCGCAACGGCCACGATGTCGCCCGTCGTATTGTCGATGATCGTCGCGCCGGACTGGAGCTGCTGTCCCTTGGAGGAGGTGTAGTTCAGGTTGCCGCGGTCGGCATAGACGCTCTCCACAATGGACTGCACCTCGGGGTCGACCGTACAATAGATGGAGTAGCCACCGGTGTAGAGCATATCCTTTGCCGTTTCTTCGTTGTAGCCAAGCTGCTCGTGCATATCGGCAACGATGTCGTTGAACATACGCTCGACAAAGTAGGAGTCATATGTCGTGCTCGACGCGGTGTCCGCCCGGCTCGCCATACCGGCGGAGGGAACAAAGTCGGGGTCCCATGTGAAGACGAGCGGCTCGACCTTTGCCTGCTCATACTCTTCGTCGCTGATCTTGCCGAGCTCGTGCATCTTGTAGAGCACCGTGAGCTGGCGATCCTTATTCTGCTCTCGGTACCAGTCGCCGCGCGACGGATCATATTTATAGGGGAACTGCGTGATGCCGACGATGGACGCAGCCTCCGCGATGCTCAGCTCACCAACGGTCTTGCCGAAGTAGCCCTCCGCCGCGGCCTCAATACCGTTGCAGCCGTTGCCGAAGTAGACGAGGTTCAGGTACGTCTCGAGAATTTCGTCTTTCGAGTAGTTCTTCTCGAGGCGCAGCGCACGGAAGATCTCCCTCACCTTGCGCTTGATGGTCACCTCGTTGTCGCCGGTCATGTTCTTCACGACCTGCTGGGAGATCGTCGAGCCGCCGCGCGTCGAGGTGCCGGTGAGCTTGCCGAGAATGGCCTTCGCCGTGCTCTTCCAGTCCACGCCGTGGTGGCTCTCAAAGCGCTCGTCCTCAATGGAGATGAGCGCGTCCTGCACGTGCTGGGGAATATCGTCGATGCTCACGAGCGTGCGGTTCTCCACGCCGTGCAGCTTCGTCAGCTCTACCCACTCCCCGCTCGCCTTATCCTGATAGTAGACCGTCGAGCTCTGCTTGAGCGTGTAGGCCGAGATGTCCACATCAAGGTCGAGCGAGGTGTGGACATAGATCATGAAGATTGCGAAAAACATCAGGCAGGTGGTAAGGCCGATGGCGAGAATGGTGCCGATGACCGTTTTCGCCGTGCCGCCTTTTTTCTTCTTGTGCGCCTGATGCGTTTTCGCCTGCGTGTACTGTCTTCGGGGCGTCTGGTTTTCTGCGCGGTTTTCTTCCATAAAGCGCCTCCTCCTTTGCTTAGAGAATATGCGCGCTGTGCGCATAACGTTGGTTGCAGGTTTCAATAAGAATACAGAATATAGTATAGCACGCCTGTCAAGAGGTGCGCATCTTGTCTTGATTTTTTGCAGGAAGTGCGGTATAATGCGCTCACAAACTACCAGGAGGTGTCCCCCATGAGTGAGGAGTTCGGCCCCAATTTTGTCACGCTGACAGACGATGAGGGCAACGATGTAGAGCTTGAATATGTCGATGCGCTGGAATTTAACGGCACGACTTATATGGCTTTCTTCCCGGTGATGGAAGAAGATAGCGAGGAAGAGGAAAACGAAGAGGAATACGGTCTTGTTATCCTCAAGAGCCAGATGGAAAACGGCGAGGAATTCCTCGTCACCGTCGACGATGAGGAAGAGATTGAAAAGGTCTACGATCTCTTCATGGAGCAGATCCTTTCCGACGAGGAATAAGTTTCTTCTCTCTTGCGACGGATTTTTCCGTCTCATCGCGGTAAACTGAATTTGCCCTGCGGGGTGCGTGATAAGTTCTTTTTAAACCCACATTTCGTCATAAGGGACGTCGGTACGCTCCGGTGGTTTGCAGGCCTCCCGGCTGCCTTCTGCGGCTGGACGTTGGAAGCAATAAAGCCGGACAGAGACGACCCACCTGTCCAGAATGGTGCAGGTTTTGACGGGGCTTACACGGCCGCTGCGGGGCAATTTTATATTTTCCGCGAATTGCACAAATTTCTCATTTCATTTTCTACATCAACTGAGACGGAAAAAACGTGCATTTTGTTCCCGTTTCCTGTAAAATATTTATAGCAACTCAATTATTGTTTGGTAGCTGCAACGTAGTGCTTCGCGCACGGGCTGTACAGTCGCTTCCCTTTTGGGCAGCGGCAGGGTCTGTGTGAGGAGCGCTTTTTTCTTTTCCCCGCAGCAGGGAAAAGGCAAGAAGATAAAAGGAGGAGCAAGCATATGAAACTTATCACCAACGGCCGGCTCATCACCCGCGACGAGAGCGCGCAGGGCTATTATGAGCACGGCGCGGTCGCCTTTGAGGGCACGAAGATCGTCGAAGTCGGCGAGGAGGCGGCGCTGCGCGCAAAGTATCCCGGCGCCGAGATCATCGACGCCAAGGGTGGCGTCATCATGCCCGCGCTCATCAACGCGCACACGCATATCTACTCCGCCCTCGCCCGCGGCCTTTCCATCAAGGGCAACAATCCGACCAATTTCTACGAGGTGCTCAACGGCACATGGTGGGCCATCGACCGCCACCTGATGATGGACGGCACGCGCGCCTCCGCCGCCGCACTCTACATCGACTCCATCAAGCAGGGCGTGACGACCATTTTCGACCATCACGCCTCCTACGGTGAGATCCCCGGCTCGCTGCACACCATCGCGGAGGAGAGCAAGCGCCTCGGCCTTCGCTCCTGCCTCTGCTACGAGGTCTCCGACCGCGACGGCGAAGAGAAGTGCCTTCAGGCCATCAAAGAAAACGCCGACTTCATCACCGAATGTGAAAAGCGCAACGATCCCATGCTCGCGGCGATGTTCGGCGGCCACGCGCTGTTCACGATCTCCGATAAGACCTTCGACCGCATGGTCGCGGCCAACAACGGCCGCACGGGCTATCACATCCACGTGTCCGAGGGCATGAACGATGTGTACGACTCCCTCCAGAACTATGGCCGCCGCCCCGTCCAGCGCTTACAGGATCACGGCATCCTCGGCCCCAAGACCATCCTCGGCCACTGCATCCACGTCAACACCGCCGAAATGGAGATCATCAAAGAGACCGGCACGATGGTCGTGAACAATCCCGAGTCCAACATGGGCAACGCCATCGGTATCTGCCCCGTGCTCCAGCTCCACAAGCGCGGCATCCTCCTCGGCATGGGCACCGACGCTTACACGAACGATATGCTCGAGTCCCTCAAGGTCGCCCTCTGCTCCCAGCGCAGCCAGAACTGCCTGCCGAACGTCGGCTGGTGCGAGGTGACGGACATGCTCTTCAAGAACAACGCAAAGATCGGCGAGAAATACTTCCCCGACACGCTCGGCGTGCTGAAGCCCGGTGCCGCGGCAGACATCATCGTCATGGACTATAAGCCCTTTACCCCGTTTTCCGACGCGAACATCGACGGGCACATGATCTTCGGCATGACGGGCCGCCAGTGCCAAACCACCATCGCCGCCGGAAAGGTGCTCATGCTCGACCGCGAGCTTGTCGGCATTGACGAGGAAGCCGAAAACGCCCACATCCTCGAAGCCGCGAAGAAGCTCTGGACCTCCCTCAACGGCGAGGAATATTGATCGCACACAGAAAGGAGCATCCCCATGTCTGAGAAAATGTATCCCATCCCGTTCGACTCTCTGATGAACTGGGTGACGAGCGAATACGCGCAGTGCGGCGATGTGTTCGGCGTACATAAGCACTATCACGCGAACGGCAAGAGCCTGCCCATCTTCGGCGAGCGCATCGAAACGCCCTTTGGCCCCGCCGCCGGCCCCAACAGCCAGCTTGCGCAGAATATCATCGCGGCCTACGCCGCCGGCGCGCGCTTTTTTGAGGTCAAGACCGTGCAGAAAATGGACGGCGCGGAGCTTGCCGCCTGCGTCCCCCGCCCCTGCATCCTCGCCGCTGACGAGGGCTACAATCAGGAGTGGTCGACCGAGCTGACCGTACAGCAGGCGCAGGACGAGTACATCAAGGCCTGGTGCGCGCTCAAGGTCATGAGTAAGATCTACGGCTTCGGCGATCCCGACGGGTTCGTGTTCAATATGTCCGTCGGCTATGACTTGGACGGCATCAAGGGCCGCAAGGTCAACACCTACATCAACAACATGATGGACGCAGGCAAGACCGCGCAGTTCAAGGAATGCAAAAAAGTCCTGACCGAGCTCTTCCCCGAGGAAAAGGACTTCATCTCCTCCATCTCCCCCAACGTTTCCCGATCCGTTACGCTCTCCACGCTCCACGGCTGCCCGCCGCAGGAGATCGAGCGCATCGCAAGCTATCTTCTCAAGGAAAAGCACCTGCACACCTTTGTCAAGTGCAACCCGACCATCCTCGGCTACAAGACCGCGCGCAGCACCCTCGATTCCATGGGCTATGACTACATCGTTTTCGACGAGCACCACTTCAACGAAGACCTCCAGTGGGAGGACGCCGTGCCGATGTTCGAGCGGCTGCAAAAGCTCGCGGACAAGCAGGGTCTCGAGTTCGGTCTCAAGCTCTCCAACACCTTCCCCGTCGACACGACGCGCGGGGAGCTTCCCAATGAGGAAATGTATATGTCCGGCCGCAGCCTCTTCCCGCTGACGATCGAGATGTGCAATCGCATCTCCCGTCAGTTCGGTGGCAAGATGCGCATTTCGTTCGCAGGCGGCGCGGATTACTTCAACTGCGACAAGCTCTTTGCCGCGGGCATCTGGCCAATCACCGTCGCCACCACCATCTTGAAGCCCGGCGGCTACAACCGCCTGCACCAGATGGTCGAAAAGGTCGAGGATATGCCCTACCGCGCATTTGCCGGCAACGACCCCGCCGCGATCTCCGACCTTGCCGCCTCCGCGCTGCACGACTTCCACCACCTCAAGGCCATCAAGCCGCTCCCCTCGCGCAAAAAAGATGAACAGGTGCCGCTGCTCGACTGCTTTACCGCCCCCTGCAAGGGCGGCTGCCCCATCGAGCAGGACATTCCCGAATATCTTGAGCTCTGCCGCAAGGGGCTCTACGGCCCGGCGCTGAAGCTCATCACCGAGAAGAACGCCCTGCCGTTTATCACCGGCACCATCTGCGCGCACCGCTGCCAGGGCAAGTGCTCGCGCAACTTCTACGAGGAATCCGTCCACATCCGCGAGACGAAGCTTCTTGCCGCGGAAAAGGGCTACAGCGCGCTTATGGCGTCGCTCCGTATGCCCGAGCCGGTCGAGGACAAGAAGGTCGCCATCGTCGGCGGCGGCCCGACCGGTATCGCCGCGGCGTACTTCCTCGGCCGTGAGGGCGTTCCCACCACGATCTTTGAGCGCGAGCGCAAGCTCGGCGGCGTGCCGCGCTATGTCATCCCCACTTTCCGCATCAGCGACGAGGCCATCGACAAGGACATCGCGCTCATGGAGCGCTACGGCGTTGAAGTGAAGCTTGGCAAGCCCGCCCCCTCCGTCGGTGAACTCAAGAAGATGGGCTACACGCACATCTTAATGGCCACCGGCGCATGGAAGCCCGGCAAGCTCGACATTGAGGGCAATGTGCAGGGCGTGATCGAATGGATGAAGAAGATGAAAAAGCAGGTCAAGCCCTGCCTGCACGGCAATGTCGTTGTCGTCGGCGCGGGCAACACCGCGATGGACGCCGCGCGCGTTGCAAAGCGAATGGGCGCGCACGCGACCATCCTCTACCGCCGCACGAAGAAGTTCATGCCTGCCGACGAACACGAATTACAGCTTGCCATCGCGGACGGCGTGGAGTTCGTTGAGCTGGCCGCGCCCGTCAAGCAGAGCCGCGGTAAGCTCTTGTGCGATAAGATGATCCTCGGCGAGCCGGACGAAAGCGGCCGCCGCAGCCCCGTGAGATCCGGCGAGCAATTCACCATCCCCTGCGACATGGTCATCTCCGCCGTCGGCGAGCAGGTCGACGCTGAGCTGATGGCCGCAAACGGCATTGAGATGGAGCACAAGGGTCCCGCGTTCGAGACGAACATCCCCGGCGTGTACTGCGCGGGCGACGCGCACCGCGGCCCCGCCACCGTGGTCGAGGGCATTGCCGACGCTGCGCGCTTTGCCGAGATCGTCATCGGTCACCCACACGTTTACGACATTCCCGCCGAGGCCGACGTGACCGAGTTCGACGCGCAGAGCAAAAAGGGCATCCTCGCCATGGCGAGCAAATTCGTCTGCGACGGCGAGCGCTGCCTGCAATGCTCCACCGTATGCGAAAACTGCGTCGATTCCTGCCCCAACCGCGCGAACGTCGTCATCAAGATGGCCGACGGCTCGCACGAGATCGTCCACGTCGACAAGATGTGCAACGAGCGCGGCAACTGCACGCAGTTCTGCCCCTACGCAAGCGAACCCTGCCACGACAAGTTCACCCTCTTTGATACGCGCGGGGACATGGACGAGAGCGAGAACTACGGCGTGCTCTTCGAGGAGGACGACAAGATTCGCCTGCGCTACGAGGACGGTGTAAAGGAATATGACCTGGCATCCTGCGACAATGATCTCCCTGTCGAGCTGGAGGCGCTCATCCTCACCGTGCGCGATAAGTACAGTTATCTCTACCTGTAAACAAAATGAAAATGAGGGAGCCGGGGCGATGCCCCGGCTCCCTCTTCCCTATTGGAAGCAAAAAGAGCGCTGCTTGAAGCAGCGCTCTTTTCGTTGTTTTGTGCTTCGCCTTACTTCTCAATCAGATTGAGCTGATAGATGATCTTGGCGATCTGCGCGCGAGTCAGGGATGCGGCAGGCTCAAAAGTGGTCTCGGTCATGCCGTTGATGACCTCCGCATCGACGAGCGCCATCACGTAACCGTCGGCGCAGTCGGTGAACTTGCTCTCGGTCTTGGACTCGGCAAGCTTGTTGAGCTTAGCAGCGATCTGGCAGAACTCAAGGCGGGAGATATCCTTCGCGCCGTCGAGGTCGGCGGCAACGAGGCCCAGCTCAGCAGCCTTGGCGATGGTGTTCTTGCTCCAGTCGGCGCCGGTGGCGTCCTCGGTCTTGAGATCGCCGTGGCTGACAAGCAGGAGCTTGAGCGCAGCCGCCCAGGACAGCTTCGCGTCGGGCGTGTAGGTGGTGGCGGAGGTGCCGTTGATGACGCCGCTCTCATAGAGATGGATCATCGGGTCAAAGTACCACGCCGTGGTCTTGACGTCCTTGAAGGGGTTATAGATGGTGATACGGCCCTGGGGTGCGGCATACTGCTTGCCGATCACGCCCTTGAGCTCCTTGGAGACATACTCCATCACAGCCTCGTCCAGAGGGATACCGGTGTCGAACTGCGCGGTAGAGGCAGCGAAGGCATAGTAGGTGTCACCGCCGCCGGCAACAAAGTTATTGGTGACGACCGCATAGGTATCGTCCGCCTTGAAGGCCTTGCCGTTGATGCTGTCGATCACCACGCGGTTGATGCTCTTGGGGCCATAGTAGGTGGAGCCGGGATAGGTAGCGTCGTTCTTGTCATACGCCTTGCCGGTGTGCAGGGTGAAGTTGATGCCGGCAACCTGCGGGAAACCGCCGACGGGCAGGCTGTAGGTGGAAGCCTCGAGCGCCTCGAGCAGCTCTGCGCCGGTAACATAGATGACAGCGACCGTGTTGCCGAACGGCAGAACGGTGTTGATGTCCTTCTTGGTGACGTCGCCCGGCTTGATGGCAGCGCGGATGCCGCCGCCGTTGGTGATGGCGACCACATGGTCGGCATCGACGGTCAGGCCTTCCTTATTCTGCATGACCTTCCAGATCATTGCATCGGTGATGAGATCGCCGTTGTTGGTCTCGCTGTCGCGGTTGCCGTTGGGGGCCTTCGCGCCGTTGAGCGTAACCTCGCTCTTGGCAAACACAACGCCGTATTCCGCGTTCACGCGGTCAACGATCGTCTTTGCCGCAGCGGAAACGGCCGCGTCCTTGGCGGTGTCTTCCTTGATCTCGAAGAGGGAGTTGCTCTCGATCTTCTTGCTCGCATTGTCGATGACGATCACGCCGATGTTCTTGAACGCGGTGCCGGTGGACTGGATGGGCTCGCCCTTCTCGCCCTTGGTCATCACGGTATGGGAGTGGCCGTCGATGATGAAGTCGATACCCTTGACGGCGGCATAGAGATCGGTGGAGCGGTAGGGAGCAGACTCGGCGTCAACGCCCAGATGCGCAAGGCAGATGACAACGTCCGCATCCTTGAGCGCCGCGACCTGATCGGCGGCAGCCTTGGTGAAGGCGTCATCGGTCGCAAAGGTCAGGCCCTTGATGAGCGCGGGGTTGGCCTTGGTCTGGGTCTCGGGGGTCTCCATGCCGAAGAAGCCGATCTTCACGCCGGACTTGGTGGTGCAGGTGTAGTTCGCGTCGAAGATGGGGGTGCCATCCTCATTGAAGACGTCCGCGCAGACGACCTTGAACTTGGCCTTGCTCATGTTTTCCTTGAGCTGGGCGTAGCCGTAGTCGAACTCGTGGTTGCCGAGGGTGACGACATCGTAGCCGGCGGCGTTCATCATCGTGACCGCATCAGCGCCCTTGGTGGTACTGACATAGGTCGTGCCCTGGCTGAAGTCGCCGGCGTCGACGAGGATGACCTCGGCGCCCTTGGCCTCATAGTCGGCCTTGAGCTGTGCGATGTAGGCATAGCCCTCGACCGCGCCGTGCACGTCATTCGTATGCAGAATGACGGTCTTGCCCGCCATCTCGGCTTTCGCTTCAACGGCGTTGTCCGCTGCAAGGCCGGTCACAGTCAGGCTGAGGACCATCGCCATTGCGAGCAGGACGGATAGGAACTTGCGCATAGTGTTTTCCTCCTCTTTTTTCATTCCGCTTATCTTTGAGCGCTCTTTGCGGCGCGCCGCTTCTTTTCACATCTTTCAGTTGGTCTGCGCGCCAAAAGTTCGCTTTTTGTACAAATAAAAGCGGAATGTGGTATGATTTTATTGTATCGTATGTCTGCCACTTTCTCAATACGGCATTGTTCCGAATTTGCGGCAAAAATCTTGGCGCTTCTCACATTTTTTCCAAACTCTATGGAAATTGGGTAAAAAGTATGCTATGCTTTTGTCAATTTGGTACGGAATTTTTTCTCTCAGATAAGGAGGCTTCTTCCATGAAAACTCTGCTTCGAGGCGGCTTTGTCGTCAGCGGCCGCGGCTGCCGCCGCGCCGATGTGCTCATCGACGGCGAGAAGGTCGAACGCGTCGGCCACATCCCGCCCGCGCTTGCCGCGCAGAGCAAGATCGTCGACGTAACGGGCGCAATGCTCTTCCCCGGCTTTATCGACGCCCACACCCACTTTGACCTCGACGTGTGCGGCACGACGACGGCCGACGACTTTGAAAGCGGCAGCAAAAGCGCCATCCGCGGCGGCACGACGACGGTCATTGACTTCGCCTGCCCCAATAAAGGAGAATCCCTTGCCTATGGGCTTGATCTCTGGCACAAAAAGGCCGACGGCAAGTGCTACTGCGACTATGGCTTCCATATGACGATCGACGACTGGAACGAGAGCATCGAATCCGAGCTCGACGCGATGATCGAGGCCGGTATCACCTCTTTTAAGATGTATCTCACCTATCCCGCCATGATGATCGGCGACGGCGCGGTGTATCGCGCGCTCAAGGCGCTGAAAAGCCGCGGCGGCATCGCGGGCGTGCACTGCGAGAACGCGGGCGTCATCGATGCGCGCATCGCAGAGCTCAAGGCGAGCGGTTTGGGCGCGGACGTCGTATCGCACCCGATCTCCCGCCCCGACTATTTAGAGGCCGAGGCCGTTTCCCGCCTGCTTCGCATCGCGCAGGCGGCGGATGCGCCTGTCATCATCGTGCATACGACAAATAAGGCGTCGCTCGCAGAGATCGCCGCGGCGCGCCGCCGCGGGCAGACCGTGTATGTCGAGACCTGCCCGCAATACCTGGCGCTCGACGACGGCGTTTACTATGACCCCGACTTTTCCTCTGCCGCGCGCTATGTCTGCGCGCCGCCCATCCGCTCGCAGGAGGATTGCGAGGCGCTGTGGAAGGCGCTGCGCCGGGGCGAGGTGCAGACCATCGCGACCGACCACTGCTCCTTTACGCTTGAGCAGAAGGACATGGGGCGCGAGGACTTTACGAAGATCCCCGGCGGTCTTCCGGGCGTTGAAACGCGCGGCGAGATCGTCTGCACCATTGCAGAAAACGAGAATAAGCTCTCGCTCGCCGGCGTCTGCCGCGCGCTGAGCGAAAATCCCGCAAAGCTCTACGGACTCTTCCCCCGCAAGGGCGTGATTGCCCCGGGGAGCGACGCCGATATCGTCGTTTACGACCCCGGCGCGAGCCATGTGCTGCGCGGGACAGAGCTTCTCTCCAAGGCGGGCTACACGCCGTTTGAGGGCTTCCGCACAAACGGCGGTGTATCGAAGGTCTACCTGCGCGGCGAATTGCAGGTGGACGGCGGAAAGGTCGTCGGTGGCAAGCGCGGCGAATATCTGAAGCGCGGCAAATGCGCACTGTGAGGTAAGCATCCATGGATTTGAAACAAATGTTATTGGCGCAGTTTCCTGCGTTTTTCCTGCTGAGTATCCTGTTTTTGATCGCACATCTGCGCGTGCGCAAGCGCAGCGCCGTCAAGTCGGTGCTGTGGGTGCTGCTCTTCGGCGCGGCGCTCGCCGTTTCCATCCTCTTCTGCTTCCTCGGAATGCAGGCAAAGTACTGGACGGTGAAGACGCTCTTCCAGCTCAAGTTCTGGAGCTGGTTCGGCATCTTCCTTGTGGTGCTCATCCTCGTGCTGCGCCTTGTCTTCAAGCTGCAAAATAAGCACGCTCAGCACATGGTCGAAAAAGAGCGCATGAAGGCGGAAAAGGAGCGCGAGCAGGCCGTTGCACAGGCGCGCGAGGAGGGCCGCGCCGAGGCGCTCTCCAGCACGGAGGACGCGCAGGCCGCTCCCGCGCCCGAGTCTGCCGCTGACGCTGCGCAGGATGCGCCGCTCGGCGAGAACGCGGAAAAGGAGGGCTAAGTATGCCGGAGCATTCTCCCGCGCCACGGCGCGTGATCTATTTCGACGTTCTCCGCGTCGCTGCGATCTTTGCCGTTGTCGCCGTGCACCTTTCCGCAATGCACTGGGCGGATGTCGACGTCAATTCGCGCGCGTGGTTCGCTTTCAATCTCTACTGCACTGCGGGTAAATGGTCAGTCCCCATCTTCGTGATGATTAGCGGCGCGCTGTTTCTCGGGCGCGATGTCAGCATCTCCGCCATCCTCAAAAAGAACGTCGCACGCATTGCCACGGTTTTTCTCTTCTGGTCGGGCTGCTATGCGCTCGTCTACCTTGTCTTTCGTCACGCGACGCTTTCGGTCGTGCTTTCGCAGTTCATCACGGGGCACTATCACCTCTGGTTCCTCTACATGATCGTGGGGCTGTATCTGCTCATCCCGCTGCTGCGGCCCATCGTGCAAAACGAAACGCTCATGCGCTACTTTCTGCTGCTTGCCTTTATCTTCACCTTTCTTCTGCCCCAGCTCGCCCTGTTCACCTCCTTCGTTTCGTATCAGGCGAGCACGGTCATCCGCACCGTCATCATGTACTCCTACTGTTTTTTCCCGCTCGGTCTCACCATTTATTTTGTCGGCGGGTACTACCTCAGCAAGCGGACGTTCAGCCGCAGGGAGGAGATCATTCTCTATTGCGTCGGCGTTGCCGGTCTTTTGGTCTCCGTGTTTGCCCCCGTCGCGCTCTCAAGGGCACAGGGCGCGCCGAGCGATCTCTTTTACACCTACAATTCGCTCAATGTTCTCTGCACGAGCGTGCCGATCTTCGTTTTTGCCAAGCAGCACCTGAATTTTCCGCACATGGGCGAGCGGGCGTACACCCTTCTCCGCAAGCTGTCGAAATACAGCTTCGGCGTTTACCTCGTCCATCCCATGGTCATCGAGCTATTGCAGCATTTCGGTATCGACACATTCGTCTGCAACGCCTTTTTCTCCGTGCCGCTGCTCGCGGTCTTCGTGTTCGCGGTCTCCACAGCGATCTCGGCGCTGCTCAACACCATCCCCTTTGTCAAAGATCATCTTGTATAAGAAAAAAGGCCTGCGAACCGATCGGTTCGCAGGCCTTTTTTCTTTTTACCCCTCGGTCCTGATGCCGCGTTTGTCAAATTCCTCGACCAGCAGATTTAGATCGTTCGGCAGGCTCATCGGCTCGCCGCAGAACTTGATGGCGTTCGCCACGTCCTTGAGTCCGTTGCCCGTGACGACCGACACGACCGTGTCGTTTTCGCCGAGGACGCCCTGCTCGCAGAGCTTTTTCACGCCCGCCGTCCCGGTGACGCCCGCAGGCTCGCCGAAGACGCCGCAGGTCGTGCCGAGCAGCTTTTGCGCCGCCATGATCTCCTCGTCCGTCACGTTCACGACGATGCCGTTCGACTCGCGGATCGCCATGAGCGCCTTGTCCGCGTTGCGCGGCACGCCGACGGCGATGGAGTCGGCCAGCGTGTTCTCCTCCATCGGCTCCCAGGGCTTGTCCTCCGCGATGGCGCGGTTGATGGGATGACAGCCCTCCGCCTGCGCGGAAATGAGACGCGGGAGCTTATCGATAAAACCGATGGCGTACAGGTCCTTGAGGCCCTTCCACACGCCCGCGATGGTGCAGCCGTCGCCGACGGAGATGGCGAGATAGTCCGGCATTTTCCAGTCGAGCTGCTCGGCGATCTCGAGCGAGACGGTCTTCTTTCCCTCAGAGAGATAGGGGTTGATGGCCGCGTTGCGGTTGTACCAGCCCCATTTGTCGATGGCCTTTTTCGAAAGCTCGAAGGTCTCTTCGTAGTTGCCCTTGACGGAGATGACGTTTGCGCCGAAGGTCATCAGCTGCGCGACCTTGCCCTTGGGCGCGCGCTCGGGGACGAAGATGAAGGTCTTGAGGCCCGCGGCAGCGGCGTTGCCCGCAAGGGAAGATGCCGCGTTGCCGGTCGACGAGCAGGCGATGATCTTCGCGCCCGCCTCCCCCGCCTTGGCGACGGCCATGGCGGAGGCGCGGTCTTTTAAGGATGCGGTCGGGTTCTGCCCGTCGTCCTTGACCCAAAGATTTTTAAGGCCGAGCACCTTTGCAAGGCGCGGCTCTTCATAGAGCGGGCTCCAGCCCACGCGCAGGGGCGTGTCGGGCGTTGTTTCCTCCACGGGCAGCAGCTCGCGGTAGCGCCACATGGTATGCGGGCGGGACTTGAGCTTTTCCTTCGTCAGATCCTTCCTGATGTAATCGTAATCGTAGATGATATCGAGGATGCCGCCGCATTCACAGGTCGTGAGATCCGGCGTCGCCTCGTATTCCCTGCCGCACTTGACGCAGCGCGCGCATTTGACATTTTTGAGCATCGTTTCCTCCTTGCTGTCAAAAAGGGGCAGGTCGCCCTGCCCCTTTTTCCGTTTTTTCGGTCTTAGAGCGCCTTCAAAAGGCCGGTGGCCTCGTTGAACTCATTGATGAGCTCGTCGAGCTCCTTCGCCTGCGCGTGGACGGCGTCCCAAGTTCCCTTGGTGTCGTACCAGAGGGCGTTGAGGTCCTTGACGTCGCGCGCCTGCTGCTCGACCCAGGTGTAGTACTTGAGGTTGTGGATGCGCTTGCGGTCGTTGTAGGTCAGTTCCATCATGCTGTCGGTCTTGAGGCCGAGCATGTGGAGGTTGTGGTCGAGGCGCGCTTCCTCGGCGTTGTACGCGCCGTGCAGCTCGTTGAGCTCCTCGATGCGGGACTGGTACATCACGGCGGAGTCGGTCAGCACGGTGCAGACGACGTCATCCTCGCCCAGCTCATAGTACTTGGCCATCTTGATGCAGCAGAGCACGTTTGCAATACCGGAGATGCCGAGCCAGGTGAGCTTTTCGATGAGCTCGTCGGAGAGCTTGAGCTCTTCCTTGAGATACTTCTGCCCCTCGGGCGTATTGAAAAGGCGCAGCAGGCGCTGGGAATCCTCATCGTCGATGGCGATGGCCATGTCGGTATTCTTCACGTTGTGGATCCAGGGGATGTGCTTGTCGCCGATGCCCTCGATGCGGTGGCCGCCGAAGCCGTTATTGAGGATGGTGGGGCACTGCAGCGCCTCGCCCACGCCGAGCTTCAAGCCGGGATAGCGCTCCTTCAGAAGGTCGCCCGCCGACATCGTACCGGCGGAGCCGGAGGTGAAGCACGCGCCGGCGAGCTTCTGTCCGGGCTCCTTCACGGCCTCAAAGAGATCCGCGAGCGCGCAGCCCGTCACATTATAGTGCCACAGCGGGTTGCCCATCTCTTCAAACTGGTTGAAGATCATCATGCTCGGGTCCTGCTTGAGCTCCCACGTCTTGTCGAAGATCTCCTTGACGTTCGACTCGCAGCCCGGTGTCGCGATGACCTGACCGGCGATCTTGCTGAGCCACTCGAAGCGTTCCTTGCTCATCTCCGCGGGGAGAATGGCGACGGAGTCGACGGCCAAGAGCTTGGAGTTGAACGCGCCGCCGCGGCAGTAGTTGCCCGTGGAGGGCCACACGGCGTGGTGATAGTCCGCGTCAAACTGGCCGGTCACAAGGCGCGGGGCAAGGCAGCCGAAGGACGCGCCGACCTTGTGGCAGCCCGTGGGGAACCACTTGCCCGCCATGGCGAGGATGCGGCACTTGACGCCGGACAGCTCGGGCGGGATCTCGACATAGTTCGGCACCGCCTGGAAAAGGCCGCCGGACTCCTTGGCCTCGTTTTTCCATGTGATACGGAAGAGATTCAGCGGATTGACATCCCAGAGGCCAACGCCCTTGAGCTTTTCCTGGATCTTTTCAGGGATCGTCTCGGGGTGCTGCATCTGCGCGATGGTCGGGATGATGACATTGTTTTCCTTGGCCTTCCGAATGTTGTGCGCAAGGCCCGTTTTGTTGATGGTCAGATCGATCTTACCCATGGTTTACTTCTCCTCCTGTTGTTTGTCAATATAAGAATAAAGCGTATATTTGGATATGCCGAAGTATTTGGCGACCTTGTCGCCGGATTTGGTGATGAGAAACGCCCCGTTCTGGCTGAGAAAGCCGATGGCACGCATCTTGTCGTCCTTATTCATCAGCGCGACAGGCTTTCCGACAAGCGCGACCGACTGGGCAATGAGCTCATCGAGCAGTTCATTGACGTTGACAATCTTTTCCGGCTCGCTCTGCGTCTGGTCCTTGGTGTCGATCAGCTCGTGCACCGCGCCCTCGACCATCAGAAGCGACGAAATATCATAGTTGATGCCGAGGATGGCCGCCACCTTGCCGCTGCGTCCCCGGATATACATGGTAGAGGACTTGAGGATCTTGCCGTCCGGAGTCTTGGTAAGGTAGCTCAGGTGGTCGCTCGGCTGCGCGTCCGCCTGACGCACCTGCTCGAGCACAACGTGCGATGCGCCGTCGCCCACCTTTCTGCCCGTCACATGCCCGTTTTCGATCGCGACGATGGAATGCTCGGGGTGCTTTGCGCCCACATCGTGGATCACGACCTCGCAGCTGCTGCCAAACGTCGCGGCGATGCCCTTTGCGACCTGTTCGAGTGTCTTCAGCGTTGCGGCTTCTATGGTCTATCCCTCCTCTGCCTCGCCCCCGCTCCGCTGTGCAAGTTGCACAGCTTTCCAACTGCGAAGGCTCATAGTTTCATCCCTATGATACCATAAATCAGCCGAATTGCAATTACTTTCTGAAAAAATTTTTGCATTTCAAATTTTTTGTTTGACAACCGCCGTACTTATGCTATGATAAAGACAGTCTAACAGAAATTTTACACGAAAGTCTTTGATTTCTTATTACTTTTAACGGAGGTCTACCATGGATTTTGAAGCCATCAAGAAGTCTGCCGCAGCCTACGGCCCCGATATGACCCGTTTTCTGCGCGACATGATCGCCATCCCCAGCGAGAGCTGCGAGGAAAAGGGCGTCGTAATGCGCATCAAGGAAGAGATGGAAAAGCTCGGCTTCGACAAGGTCGAGATCGACGCGCTCGGCAACGTCATCGGCTGGATGGGCACGGGCGAGAAGATCATCGCCATCGACTCCCACATCGACACCGTCGGCATCGGCAACCGCGAGAACTGGACGCACGACCCGTATGAGGGCTACGAGGATGACAAGATCATCTACGGCCGCGGCGGCAGCGATCAGGAGGGCGGCATGGCAGCCGCCGCTTACGGCGCGAAAATCATGAAGGATCTTGACCTCATCCCCGCGGGCTACAAGGTCATGGTCGTCGGTTCCGTGCAGGAGGAGGACTGCGACGGCATGTGCTGGCAGTCCATCGTCAACGAATACTTCAAGGGCCCCGAGGACGCAAGAAGCAAGATCGAGTTCGTCATTTCCACCGAGCCGACCGACGGCGGCATCTACCGCGGTCATCGCGGCCGCATGGAGATCCGCGTCGATATGCACGGCGTTTCCTGCCACGGTTCCGCGCCCGAGCGCGGTGACAACGCCATCCACAAGATGGCCGAGGTCCTCCTGAACGTGCGCGATTTGAACGAAAATGACGCGGGTGACGGCAAGGAAATTAAAGGTCTTGTCAAAATGCTCGATCCGAAGTATAATCCTGAGCATTGGGAGGATGCGCGCTTCCTCGGCCGCGGCACCTGCACCACGAGCCAGATCTTCTACACCTCTCCCTCCCGCTGCGCTGTGGCGGACTCCTGCGCCATCTCCATCGACCGCCGCATGACCGCGGGCGAAACGTATCAGTCCTGCCTCAAGGAGATTGAAGATCTCCCCGCGTGCAGGAAGTACGCAAAGGACGTCAAGGTCAGTATGTATATGTACGACCGCCCGGCATGGACCGGCCACGTTTACAAAACGGAGTGCTTCTTCCCCACCTGGATCAACAAGGAGACCGCACCCCATGTGCAGGCTCTTGTCGACGCGCATCACGCCCTCTGGGGCAAAGAGCGCATCGGCGCGGACGAAAAGGCCATGTCCACGCGCGCCGGCCGTCCCTTGACCGACAAGTGGACCTTCTCGACCAACGGCGTTTCCATTCAGGGCCGCTACGGTATCCCCTGCGTCGGCTTCGGCCCGGGCGCGGAATCGCAGGCCCACGCGCCCAATGAGATCACCTGGAAGCAGGATCTTGTCACCTGCGCGGCGCTCTACGCCGCCGTTCCCGGCCTCTACAAGCCCGGCGACAAAAATGAATCCGCCACGAGCTTCCGTCAGGAGCTGACGGGGAACGATATTAAATGACGTGCTTCGCCCGTCATTTAATATGAAAAGGCTGCACTCCGCTTCGCGCCTCGCCTCCGGCTCGACGCGCGCTGCGTGAGAAGTGTTTTTTGCCACGCACATGTCGCGGCAAAAAACGGATCAGGATCATTTGCGCCGTGCGCGGCGCAAATATTTCAAACGATTTTACCATACAACAAGATAAAGGAGAAAATCACCTATGAGCAAGACTGTTGAACTGGCGCGCCATCTTGAGACGCTGCACATTAACAATATGTACAAGAACGACTTCTACTGGACCTGGGACAAGACCGACGAGGAGATCGACGCGATCTTCACCGTGGCCGACGCGCTGCGCGACCTGCGCGAGCGCAACAAGAACACGAAGATTTTCAACTCCGGCCTCGGCATTTCGATCTTCCGCGACAACTCCACGCGCACGCGCTTCTCGTTCGCCTCCGCGTGCAACCTGCTGGGTCTGGAAGAACAGGTGCTCGACGAAAAGAAGTCGCAGATCGCCCACGGCGAGACCGTGCGCGAAACGGCGAACATGGTCTCTTTCATGGCCGACGTCATCGGCATTCGCGACGATATGTTCATCGGCGAGGGCCACAAGTATCAGAAGACCTTCATGGACGCGCTCGAAGAGGGCTACCGCGACGGCATCCTCGAGCAGCGCCCGACGCTCGTGAACCTCCAGTGCGACGTCGACCACCCGACGCAGTGTATGGCGGATATGCTTCACATCATTCACCACTTCGGCGGTGTGGAGAATCTCAAGGGCAAGAAGGTCGCCATGACCTGGGCCTATTCTCCGAGCTACGGCAAGCCCCTCTCCGTCCCGCAGGGCGTCATCGGCCTCTTCACCCGCTTCGGCATGGACGTCACCCTCGCCCACCCCGAGGGCTACGAGGTCATGCCCGAGGTCGAGGAGATCGCCAAGAAGAACGCGGAGGCCACCGGCGGCAGTTTCAAGAAGTGCAGCGACATGAAGGAAGCCTTTAAGGATGCCGATATCGTCTATCCCAAGTCTTGGGCACCGTTCAAGGCCATGGAGGAGCGCACGAAGCTCTATCAGGCCGGCGACAAGGACGGCATCGACGAGCTGGAGAAGAAGCTGCTCGCGCAGAACGCCGAGCACAAGGACTGGGCCTGCACTGAGGAGATGATGGAGCTCACGAAGGATGGCAAGGCGCTCTATCTCCACTGCCTGCCCGCCGACATCACCGGCCTCTCCTGCCCCGAGGGCGAGGTCGACAACAGCGTGTTCGACCGCTACATCGTCCCCCTCTACAAGCAGGCCTCCTACAAGCCCTATATCATCGCCGCGATGATGTTCCTCGCGCAGGTCAAGGACCCCGTCCGCGCCCTGATGGAGATGGACAAGAGCGGCGAAGAGCGCAAGATGTTCTGAGCATATCCCCCCGTTTCCATTTGTATAAAAGCGGGGTCGCCGCTTTTTATGAGAGAAGAGAGTTTTTCAAAAAATCGAAGGAGAAATCGTCATCATGAGCAAGAGAATCGTCATCGCCCTCGGCGGCAACGCGCTGGGCAGCACCCCCTATGAGCAGCTTGCCCTCGTCACCGAAACCGCCAAGCCCATCGTCGATCTGATCGCACAGGGCAACGAGGTCATCATCGCCCACGGCAACGGCCCGCAGGTCGGCATGATCAACCTCGGCATGGCCACCGCCGCCGAGGCCAAGGCCATCAAGTCCGACATGCCCTTCCCCGAGTGCGGCGCGATGAGCCAGGGCTACATCGGTTACCACCTGCAGAACGCCATCGGCAACGAGCTTGCCTCCCGCAAGATGGACAAGGACGTTGCCACCGTCGTCACGCAGGTGCTCGTCGACGAGGCCGACCCCGCCTTCCAGCATCCCACCAAGCCCGTCGGCGCGTTCTACGATAAGGAGACCGCCGATCGTATCGCCGCCGAGAAGGGCTACACCATGGTCGAGGACGCCGGCCGCGGCTACCGTCAGGTCGTTCCCTCCCCCAAGCCGATCGACGTCATCGAAAAGAACACCGTCAAGGCACTTGTTGACAACGGCACCGTCGTCATCACCGTCGGCGGCGGCGGCATCCCCGTCGTGCGCCGTGACGGCAAGCTCGTCGGCACGCCCGCCGTCATCGATAAGGACTTTGCCTCCGCCAAGCTCGCCGAGCTTCTTGACGCAGATATGCTCGTCATCCTGACGGCCGTTGAAAAGGTCGCCATCAACTTTGGCAAGCCCGACCAGAAGGGCCTTGACACCCTCACGCCGGACGAGGCGCGCAAGTACATCGACGAAAAGCAGTTTGCCCCCGGCTCCATGCTGCCGAAGGTTCAGGCCGCCATGTCGTTCGCCGAGAGCAAGCCCGGCCGCGTTGCGCTCATCACCCTTCTTGAGAAGGCCGCCGATGGCATCGAGGGCAAGACCGGCACCCGCGTGCAGATGTAACATTCGTTCCAAACAAACCGCACTTTTATGCAAAAGGCCCGCTCATTGAGCGGGCCTTTTTTCGTTTTCTCCATGAAGTATCTGCTTTTTTCTCCGCTATGGCCAAAAGCTTCCAGCCTTTTTTGGTCAAGTTTGATCTCCGATTTTCGTTTTTCCTGTTGATAAATTTCCCCAATTTATGTATCATGGTGATAACGGTGTTCAAATCTTTTGATTGCCGTAAAATTTAAGGAGGATTTACTGAAATGAAGAAGTTCCTTGCACTGCTCCTGAGTCTCGTGATGGTCCTCGCCCTCGTCGCCTGCGGCGATAAGAAGGACGATGCCAACACCGACGATCAGGACAACAACGATGCTGCCAACTTCAAGGTCGGCTTCATCATGCTCCACGACGAAAACTCTACCTACGACCTCAACTTCATCAACGCTGCGAAAGAGGCCTGCGAGAAGCTCGGTGTCGACTACACCATCGTGACCAACGTTCCCGAGGGTCAGGAGTGCTACGACAAGGCCGCTGAGCTGGCCGACGCCGGCTGCAACATCATCTTCGCCGACTCCTTCGGTCACGAGGACTACATGATCCAGGCCGCCAAGGATTTCCCCGACGTCGAGTTCTGCCACTCCACCGGCACCAAGGCCCACACCGAGGGTCTTGCCAACTACCACAACACCTTCGCCTCCATCTATGAGGGCCGTTACCTCGCCGGTATCGCTGCCGGTATGAAGCTCAACGAGATGATCGCCAACGGTGAGTTCACCGCGGACGAGGCCAAGATTGGCTACGTCGGCGCCTTCACCTATGCCGAGGTTATCTCCGGCTACACCTCCTTCTTCCTGGGCGCTCGCTCCGTCTGCCCCACTGCCACGATGGAAGTCACCTTCACCGGCAGCTGGTATGACGAGACCGCCGAGAAGGAAGGCGCGCAGAAGCTCATCCAGAACGGCTGCAAGCTCATCAGCCAGCACGCCGACTCCATGGGCGCTCCCACCGCTTGCGAGACCGCCGGCGTCCCCGACGTTTCCTACAACGGTTCCACCGAGGCTGCCTGCCCCAACACCTATCTGATCTCCTCCCGCATCGACTGGGCTCCCT
>Ga0129314_1000536_pt1 | contig 38744 bp, 36 predicted proteins | sample O1111metagenome_FD_94431 | JGI IMG/M metagenome (GOLD analysis project Ga0129314, IMG submission 94431) | Orangutan individual fecal microbial communities from fecal samples from Wisconsin, USA - O1111 metagenome | ecosystem: Host-associated > Mammals > Digestive system > Large intestine > Fecal... | reverse complement strand
CGCGCCTGCCTCTCGCCCTCGGCAAAGCCGCTTACTAAAATGAGGAGCCTCTTTCATGGAACAGACCATTGTTTCTCTCCAGCTGCCGGTGCAGGAGGCGCTGGAGATCCGCAAAAACCGCATTGTGCCGCCCGCCGGGCAGGACCGTGGCAAGCGCATCTGCATTGTTACCGGCGTACATGGAGATGAGCTGGAGGGCCAATACGTCATCTGGGAATTGACCCGCCGCCTGAACGCCCACCCGGAGTACCTGCACGGCACGGTGGACCTCTATCCTGCCGTGAACCCGCTGGGCATCAACAGCATCACCCGCGGCGTGCCCCTGTTCGATCTGGACATGAACCGCATTTTTCCCGGCACCGATCAGGGCCATATGGCCGAATACGCCGCCATGAAGGTCATGGAGGACATTCAGGGGGCCGACGCCGCGCTGGACATCCACGCCAGCAACATCTTCCTGCGGGAGCTGCCCCAGGTGCGGGTGAACGAAGCCAGCGCCGGGGAGCTGGTGCCCCTGGCCAAGCTGCTGAATGTGGATTTCGTCTGGATCCACGCCGCCTCCACCGTGCTGGAGAGCACCCTGGCCCACAGCCTGAATGCGGCGGGCACCCGCTGCCTGGTGGTGGAAATGGGCGTGGGAATGCGCATCACCCAAAGCTACGGCGACCAGCTCATCGACGGCATTTTTGCCTTGATGAAGCACCTGGGCCTGTGGGACGGCCCCACCGTGCCGACCCGCAGCCCCATCGTCAGCCGGGACGAAGTGGCGTTCATCAATGCCTCCGAAGCCGGTATTTTTCTGCCGGCGGTGCAGCACAACGGCATGGTGCAGGCCGGGCAGACCCTGGGCGTAATTGCCGACCCGCTCACCGGCGACACCCGCGAGGTGGTCACCGCCCCGGCCGCCGGGCTGCTGTTCACCCTGCGGGAATACCCGGTGGTGTACCCCGGCAGCCTGCTGGCCCGCATTCTGAAAGGAGGGCTGAGCGAATGAGGCAGGAAACCCTGTTCACGCTGGACACCCCCTACCGGCAGAAGCTGGATGTGGAGGGCTTCCGATTCGGCAAAGGTGAAAAAAGCCTGTGCGTCGTGGGCGCTCTGCGGGGCAACGAGGTGCAACAGATGTACGTTTGCAGCCAGCTGGTGCAGCAGCTGAAGTGGATGGAAGCCCACAACGACCTGTACGCCGGCCACGAGATTCTGGTCATCCCCTGCGTGAACCACTTTTCCATGAACGTAGGGTCCCGCTTCTGGGCGATGGACCACACCGACATCAACCGTATGTTCCCCGGCTATGCGGACGGCGAAACCACCCAACGCATTGCCGCCGCCCTGTTTGACACTGTAAAAGAATACCAGTACGGCATTCAGTTCGCTAGCTTTTATATGCCCGGCGATTTTGTGCCCCATGTGCGCATGATGGAAACCGGCTGCCACACCGCCAGCCTGGCCAATCTGTTCGGGCTGCCCTTTGTCATGCTGCACAAACCCGGCCCTTACGACACCGCCACCCTGAACTACAACTGGCAATTGTGGGACACCAACGCCTTTTCCATTTACACCAAGGAGACCGACCGCATCGACGATGCCAGCGCCGCCCAGGCCGTCACCGCCGTGCTGCGCTTTCTCTCCCGGCTGGGCGTGGTAAAATACACCTGCCACAGCGGCTGCCTGCCCAGCGTGCTGCATGAGGGTGACCTGACCTCAGTCATCACCCCCTGCGGCGGGGTGTTCCGCCGCCTGCTGGGGCCGGGCGAATATGCCGAATACGGCCAGGTTCTGGGCCAGCTGCTGGACCCCTTCACCGGCGAGGTGCGGGCCGAACTGCGCAGCCCCACCAGCGGCACCATCTTTTTTGCCATTCACCACCCTTTGTGCACCGAGCACACGGTGGCCTTCCGCATCATCCGGCGGATGCGGCTGTAACCCCCGCACCGGGCCGGTTTTCCGGTTCGGCCGCCAAATTGCAAATTTAAAAGGCAAAAAGATTTCAAAATCCCAAAGAAGAAGGTTGTCTATGTCCGCACAAACTGATTCCCGGGCACAAAGCCAGGCCCAATATGAAAAAATGACCGGCACCCCCATTCCGAAGCTGGTGCTCACGCTGGCGGCCCCCACCGTGGTCAGTATGCTGGTCAGCTCCATTTACAACATGGCGGATACATTCTTTGTAAGCCAGCTGGGCACCAGTGCCTCCGGCGCCGTGGGCGTGGTGTTCAGCCTGATGGCCATCATTCAGGCCGTGGGCTTCACTCTGGGCATGGGCTCCGGCAGCATCATCTCCCGCCTGCTGGGCCGCCAGCAGATGCAGGATGCCACCCGCTATGCCTCCACCGCCTTTTTCACCTGCTTCGGCATTGGCTGCCTGCTTACGGTGGTCGGGCTGCTGTTTCTGAACCCCATGATGCGCCTGCTGGGCGCCACCGAGACCATTCTGCCCTATGCCAAAGACTACGGCCGCTACATTCTGCTGGCCGCCCCCTTTATGGCCAGCAGCTTCACCATGAACAACATCCTCCGGTTTGAGGGCAAGGCCTCGCTGGCCATGATCGGCCTGACCACCGGCGGCATTCTGAACATGGTGCTGGACCCGCTGCTCATCTTCGGGTTCCACCTGGGCATTGCCGGGGCCGCCATCGCCACCGGTCTGAGCCAGCTGATCAGCTGGAGCATTCTGCTCTCCATTTTTCTTCTGCGCAAAACCCAGTGCCGCCTTTCGCTGCGCTATTACACCCGGAATGTGCGGGAACTGCTGGAAATTCTCAAGCAGGGCCTGCCCAGCCTGTCCCGTCAGGGGCTGGCAAGCCTGGCCAGTATGCTGCTGAACCAGAACGCCGCCGTTTATGGCGACGCGGCAGTGGCCGCCATGAGCATCGTCTCCCGCATCTGTATGTTCGTGCTCAGCGTCATGCTGGGCATCGGGCAGGGCTTTCAGCCGGTGGCCGGCTTCAACTACGGCGCGGGCAAGTATTCCCGGGTCAAGCAGGCGTTCCGGTTCACCTTCCTGCTGGGCGAGATCTCCATGAGCGTTTTGGCCCTGCTGGGCTTTGTGTTTGCGCCTCAGCTGGTGCATCTTTTCCGGAATGACCCCCAGGTGGTGTTCATCGGCGGGTTTGCCCTGCGCTGCCAGTGTGTGGCGCTGGCCCTGCAGCCCCTGAACGTCTGCGGCAACATGCTGTTCCAGAGCATCGGCCAGAGCAAGCCGGCCACCTTTCTTTCCTGCACCCGCCAGGGCCTGTTTTTCATTCCGTCCATTCTGGTGCTGCCCCGGATCATCGGGCTGACCGGCGTGCAGATCACCCAGCCCCTGGCGGACATTCTCTCGTTTGTGGTTTCTGTGCCTCTGCTGCTGCGCTTTTTCCGCCAGCTGCCCCGGGACGAAGCCGAGGCTTTTGAGAAATTGTAATATTTGTAGATTTTTTACAGAAAAAGCAGAGCCTTTTTTCTCTTTCGTCCGTTGACGTGTCAAAGAGTGCGCGATATAATAAGAAACAATCACACAGAATTCAAATGCAGTGAAGGGAACAAGTACCCTTCCGTGTGGCCTTGAGAGAACTGCCGGATGGTGAAAGGCAGCAGGTGCAGCGGAAGCGGGAAATCATCTTGGAGCAGCCGACCCAAAGGCGGGCCTTGAGAAAAGCAGCCGTGCTTTTCAAGCAGGATGTGCCCGCTCAGTAGGCTCGGACGGGCGCACCCGTTATCGTACATGGCTTTCAACCGGAAGCCGTTGAGTGGCCATAGCGTGCTATGGCAAAGAAGAGTGGTACCGCAGAGAACGTTCTGAGCGTCTTTGTCTCTTTAACAGGAGGCAAAGGTGCTTTTTGTTTTTCTCGATACAGCAAAGTTTCACACGTTCCAGGAGGAGTTCCCCATGATGCTGACAGGCGCACAGATTTTTGTAAAAGTTCTGATCGAACAGGGTGTAGACACCATGTTCGGCTATCCCGGCGGTTCGGTCCTGAATCTGTACGACGAACTGTACAAGGCACAGGATCAGATCACCCACATTATGACCGCCCATGAGCAGGGCGCTGCCCACGCGGCGGACGGCTACGCCCGCGCGACCGGCCGCACCGGCGTGGTGCTGGCCACCAGCGGCCCGGGTGCCACCAACCTGGTCACCGGCATCGCCACTGCGTACATGGACAGCGTTCCCATGGTGGCCTTTACCGGCAACGTGGGCACCAATCTGATCGGCAAGGACAGCTTCCAGGAAGTGTATATCACTGGCATCACCATGCCCATCACCAAGCACAACTTCGTGGTGCGCCATGTGGAAGAGCTGGCCGACACCATGCGGGAGGCCTTCCGCATTGCCCAGACCGGCCGCAAAGGCCCCGTTCTGGTGGACATTCCCAAGGACGTGACCAGCGCCCGCGCCGAATACACCCCGGCTCCGGCCTTCCAGCCTGCGCCCCCCAGCACCGAGTATGACCCCATCGCCGTGCGTCAGGTTGCTGAGATCATCAACCGGGCCAAGCGTCCCATTATCTACTTCGGCGGCGGCACCCACACCAACGGCGGCCGCACCCATCTGCAGGAGCTGATTCACAAGGCGGACATTCCCGCCACCCATACCCTGATGGCTGCCGGTGTGCTGAGCTACGGCGACCCCATGAACCTGGGCATTCTGGGCATGCACGGCAACTTCACCAGCAACAAGGCGGTGGACGAGGCCGACGTGGTGGTGGCCATCGGCACCCGTTTCTCGGACCGTGTGGCCCTGAACACCAAGAGCTTTGCCCACAACGCCACCATCGTGCAGATCGACATCGACCCCGCCGAGGTGAGCAAGAACGTGCCCGTCGGGCACAGCGTGGTGGGCGACGCGGCGGTGATCCTCTCCGCCATGCTCCCCTACATTCAGCCCGCCCGTCACGAAAAGTGGTGGGCGCAGATCCGCGAGTGGCAGGCCAACGATTTCCATCCGCAGGATCACGATGACCGGCTGATGCCCCATCAGATCATCGGCACCTGCTGCGAGCTGGCCGGGCCGGACGCCGTTTACGTCACCGACGTGGGCCAGCACCAGATGTGGGCCGCCCAGTACATCAAGCACGTGAAGGAGCGCGGCTTCCTCACCAGCGGCGGTCTGGGCACCATGGGCTTCGGCTACGGCGCCGCGCTGGGTGCGCAGGCAGCCCTGGGCCGCGAGACGCCCGTGGTCATGATGACCGGCGACGGCTCCTTCCACATGAACATGAACGAGGCCTGCACAGCGGTCAGCTACAACCTGCCGGTGATCACGGTCATCTTCAACAACCAGGTGCTGGGCATGGTCCGCCAGTGGCAGACCGCCTTCTACGGCAAGCGCTACTCCAGCACCGACCCCCATCGCCAGACCAACTACGTGAAGGTGGCGGAGGGCTTCGGCCTGAAGGGCTACCACTGCGAGAATCTGGAGCAGTTCCAGGCGGCCTTTGCCGAGGCGCTGGCCAGCCACAAGCCCGCCTGGATCGAGTGCGTCATCAACAAGGACGAGAAGGTTCTGCCCATGATCCCCGCCGGCGGCACCATTGAAGATATGATGATGAGCTGACGGCTTTTGCCCAAAGCATTTCCCAGTTTTTAAGGAGGCAACCACCCATGAATCGCCATGTGATCAGCCTGCTGGTGGACAACCACGCAGGCGTTCTGACACGGGTCTCCAGCCTGTTTGGCCGCCGCGGCTACAACATCGACAGCCTGACCGTGTCCGCCACCAACAATCCCGCCATCAGCCGCATCACCATTGTGGTGCATGTGGACGATGAGACCGAATTGCAGCAGATCATTCTGCAGAGCGCCAACCTGCAGGAGACTCAGCAGGTGTTCGCGCTGGACATCAGCCACAGCTTGCTGCGTGAGCTGCTGCTGATCAAGGTGCAGGCCGATGTGACCAACCGGACCGAGCTGAAGGAGATCTGCTCCATCTACAAGGCCAAGATCATCGACCTCTCCCCCGACAGCATGGTGTTTGAGCTGACCGGCGAGCCGGAGAAGATCGACGCGTTTCTGAAGATGCTGGCCGGATACAAGATCCTGGAGATGTGCCGCACCGGCATCACCGCCCTGGAGCGGGGCGGCGCTCACGGCCACGTGCAGCAGCAGTAAGCCTTTGCTTTTCACCTGCATCCGGAGTCCTCTTTCCGGCATGGCAGGAGAAAATAAATTCGAGAGGGCGCACCGCAGCGCTTTCCCATCTTCGTAAATACGCCACCACTTAACTTGACAAAGAAAACAAGGAGTGTAAGAACCATGATCAAGAAGTATTACGACACCGATTGCAACCTGGGCGTGCTGGACGGCAAGACCGTCGCCGTCATCGGCTTCGGCAGTCAGGGCCATGCTCATTCCATGAACCTGGCCGAGAGCGGTGTGAGGGTCGTTGTCGGCCTGCGCAAGGGCAGCGCCCACTGGGAGAAGGCGGAGAAGTTCGCCGAGACCAACGAGAACTTCTCCGTTGCCACCATCGAAGAGGCCGCTCAGGCTGGTGATGTGGTCATGATGCTGGTGCCTGATGAGCTGGCTGCCGACATCTACAACAAGCAGGTGGCTCCCTACATGAAGGAAGGCGACACCCTGTGCTTCGCCCACGGCTTCAACATCCACTTCCAGTTCATCAAGCCTCAGCCCAACATCGACGTCATCATGATCGCCCCCAAGGGCCCCGGCCACACCGTTCGCAGCCAGTACCTGGAGGGCAAGGGCGTGCCCAGCCTGATCGCTGTGCAGCAGGATTACACCGGTAAGGCCAAGGAGACCGCTCTGGCCTATGCTTCCGGCATCGGCGCCGGCCGTGCAGGCATCCTGGAGACCAGCTTCCGTGAGGAGACCGAGACCGACCTGTTCGGCGAGCAGGCCGTTCTGTGCGGCGGCGTGTGCGAGCTGATGCATGCCGGCTTCGACACTCTGGTTGCCGCTGGCTACGAGCCCGAGATGGCTTACTTCGAGTGCATCCATGAGATGAAGCTGATCGTTGACCTGATCAACCAGGGCGGCTTCGGCAAGATGCGTTACTCCATCTCCAACACCGCTGAGTACGGCGATTACCGCACCGGCAAGCGCCTGATCACCGAGGAGACCCGCAAGGAGATGCGCAAGGTTCTGACCGAGATTCAGGACGGCACCTTCGCCAGCGAGTTCATGACCGAGATGAGCAGCGGCCGCAAGGCTCACTTCCTGGCTCAGCGCCGCATCCAGGCCGAGCACTCCGTGGAGAAGGTCGGTGCCGAGCTGCGTGAGATGATGAGCTGGCTGAAGAAGTAAGCCCCGCGCTCCCCTTTTTCCATAAGCGAAAAGCAGCGGGCCGGGCATGGCCTGGCGGCATGGGTTCTTCCCGTAGCTGCTTGCCAGCCCGGCCCGCTTTTTGCTTTTTAGTTTGACCGTATTTCGTTTTTTTGCAAAGTTAGGAGACAACGATGCGCAGCGATAATGTTACCAAGGGCCCTGAGCGTGCCCCCAACCGGAGCCTGTTTTACGCTCTGGGCTACACCGACGAAGAACTGGAACGCCCCCTGATCGGCGTGGTCAGCGCCTTCAGTGAGATCGTTCCCGGCCACATGAATCTGGATAAGCTGGCCGAGGCCGTCAAGGCCGGCGTCCGCATGGCGGGCGGCACCCCCATCCTGATTCCCGCCATTGGCGTGTGCGACGGCATTGCCATGGGCCACATCGGCATGAAGTATTCTCTGGCCAGCCGTGAGCTGATCTGCGACAGCGTGGAGACCATGTTCATGGCCCATCAGCTGGACGGTCTGGTTCTGGTGCCCAACTGCGACAAGATCGTGCCCGGCATGGTCATGGCGGCCTGCCGTATGAACGTGCCCGCCGTGGTTTGCAGCGGCGGCCCCATGCTGGCCGGCAGCTACGATGGCCAGGAGGTCAGCCTGTCCAAGATGTTCGAGGCCGTCGGCGCCTACAAAGCCGGCCTGATCGACGACGCCAAGCTGGATGAATGCACCCATGGTTGCTGCCCCAGCTGCGGCAGCTGCAGCGGTATGTACACCGCCAACAGCATGAACTGCCTGTGCGAGGCCATCGGCATCGCCCTGCCCGGCAACGGCACCATTCCCGCCGTGCATTCCCGCCGCCTGCAGCTGGGCAAGCACGCCGGCATGGCCGTGATGGAGATGGTGAAGAAGGGCATCACCGCCCGCGACATCATCAACGAGAAGAGCATCCGCAATGCTCTGACCTGCGACATGGCCCTGGGCTGCAGCACCAACACCGTGCTGCACCTGCTGGCCATTGCCCATGAGGCCGGTGTGGATCTGGATCTGAAGGTCTTTAACGAGATCAGCGCCAAGACCCCCAACCTGTGCCACCTTGCCCCCGCAGGCCCCACCCATATGCCCGAGCTGGACGCAGCCGGCGGCATTCCCGCCGTGCAGGCTGAGCTGGCCAAGAAGGGCCTGCTGGACCTGAGCCTGCCCACCGTGACCGGCAAGACCGTGGGCGAGAACATCGCCGGTGCGGTCAACCTGAACCACAACGCCATCCGTCCCATCGACGATCCCTTCAGCCAGACCGGCGGCCTGCAGATCCTGTGGGGCAACATCGCGCCCGACGGCTGCGTGGTCAAGCGCAGCGCTGTGGCCCCCGAGATGCAGGTTCACAGCGGCCCCGCCCGTGTGTTCAACAGCGAGGATGAGGCCATCGACGCCATCTACAACGGCCGCATTCATCCCGGCGATGTGGTGGTCATCCGCTACGAAGGCCCCAAGGGTGGCCCCGGTATGCGCGAGATGCTGAATCCCACCAGCGCTCTGGCGGGCATGAAGCTGGACACCACCGTGGCCCTCATCACCGACGGCCGCTTCTCCGGCGCTTCCCGCGGTGCGGCCATCGGCCATGTCAGCCCTGAGGCTGCTTCTGGCGGCCCCATCGGCCTGATCGAGGAGGGCGACACCATCCAGATCGACATTCCCAACGCCAGCATCCATCTGGATGTGAGCGAGGAGGTTCTGGCCGCCCGCAAGGCCGCCTATGTGCAGCCTGAGCCCAACATCAAGACCGGCTGGCTGGCCCGCTACGCCCGCATGGTCACCAGCGCCAACCTGGGTGCTGTGGTGCAGTAAGCGCTTTGTTTTCGGTTCTCTGCTTTTTAGTGGTACCTGAAGCGGCTGCTGCCATGCTGTAACGATTGATTGAACTCCCCGTACTGCCTTTTTGTAAGGGCAGTGCGGGGAGTTTTTGTTTGTGTCTGCTCGTGTTTTTTGTGTGTGAATGCATGGAAGCGGCGGGCGGCGTTTCGCGGCTCTTTGCGGGCTTCCTTGTGATTCACGAGGGCGCATTTTTTCACGTTCGTCCTATGTCACATTTCCGGCGCAAGGCGATCAATTCTTAAGAAATCTGTATCCAGCCCCGTTTTTTCAACGATTTTCGATCATTTTCACAATTTGTACCACAATTTGAAACTTTTTTGTCATTTTCATCTTTTCCGCACCTGCTTTTTATGCTACAATACTTTTCGTAAGGCGGCGCAGATTTTCCTGCACGCACAATTGCTCCAAAACCACATTTGAAAGAAGGTATTCTCTTGCGGCGTGTAGTTTCTTTGCTGCTGGTTCTGGCCCTGGCAACGGGCCTGTTCACTGCCTGCGGCTCTTCCGCTTCCTCGGAAGCGGCCCCCACCGCTACCCCGGAACCGACGGCGACTCCGGAACCGACCCCGGTTCCCCTGAACCCCAACCCGCTCACCGGCCTGGAAAAGGCGGCCGACTATCCCAACGGCAAGCGCCCGGTTGCGGTGATGGTGAACAACATCAAGTCCAGTTCCGGCAACGATGCCTTCCCTCAGTGGGGCATTGGCGACGCCGACCTGCTGTATGAAATCGTCACCGAGGGCGGCATTACCCGCCTGATGGCGGTGTTCTCCGATTACACCAAGATGCCCACCGTTGGCCCCGTGCGCTCCGCCCGCGACCAGCACGTGCAGCTGATGATGCCCTATCAGGCTCTGTATGTGCACGAGGGCGCCAGCATTTTTGCCGCCCGCCTGATGCGGGAGCCTGTGGCCAAATACGGCCTGTACAGCTACGACCCCAACGATTACAGCACCTACGATTATACCGCCACCGACCTGTACAACGCAGGCCCCTTCGGCACGGTGGTAAAGTGGGACCAGCAGCGCATGGCCAGCCGCAGCCAGGAGATGTGCGCCTACACCAGCGGCGAGCTGGTGGCCAACGCGGTGGCCAAGGGCGCAGACGACAACTTTGAGCCTTCCCCCATCTTCAACTTTGTGCGGTACGATGAGCCTGCCCGGGAACTGACCGGGAACACCGCCAATGAGATGCATTTCCAGTACTCCAGCAGCTATTATTCCGGCTTCAGCTACGACGCCGCCAGCGGCACCTACCTGAAAACCAACACCAAGGGCGGACCCCACATCGACGGCAACACCGGCGAGCAGCTGAGCTTTACCAACGTTCTGCTGCTGTTTGCGGACATCAAGCCGTACAGCCAGCTGGGCTACGATGCCGGTATGCTCACCCACGTGGAATACAGCTGGGGCGGCGTTGGCTACTACTTCTGCGGCGGCAAGATGGAACCCATCCGCTGGCTGAAGGGCCTGCCCACCGATCCCCTGCGCATTGTGGACAATCAGGGCAACGAGATCGACGTGGAGATCAACTGCGGCAAAACCTACATCGGCTTCTCCGATTATGGAATGTACGATTACTGCACCGTGGATGGCCGCAGCATGAACGCTGAAATTGAAGAGGCCCCCACCGTGGACGAAAATCTGAGCAACGACAATCAGGAAGCTGCCGATTGATTTTTGCTCTGTATGGAGCTGAACAGCCCCGTTTTTCCCCGGCCGATCGTTCCGTACACTTTCTAAACACAAACAGGGTGTCAGAATCCAGATTCCGGCACCCTGTTTTCGTTTTTTCGAGATTATGTTTTTGGTTGGTTACAAATAGCACTCCAACTCCGGCTGCCCGGCCAAACCCTGCCGCATGGCTTCCAGAAAATCATCCATCAGGGGCTTTCGGATTTGCCCCAGCAGCGCGTAAATAATTCGATCCGGCGGGCCCTGCTCCAGCTTGCATCGCTGAATGCCCTGCCCCTGCGGCAGGCGGCGCGCCACCGAGGCCGGAACCACCGCCCAGGCCCCTTCGTCCAGCAGCAGATCCTCCATCCAGGCCATCTGATCCAGCAGCACGGTGGCCTGCACGTCCGGCCCGAACCAGTAGTCGTGCCACTGGTCGCACTCCGGGTACCAGGGCATCCGCACCTCCCGCACCGGGTCCAGCGCCGACGGCAGCATGGCACCCGCCGGGGCCGGGCCGTTCATCACCAACACCATCGGCTCCCGGAACACCGGCAGGCTTTCCACCCGGGGATGGTACATCCGGTCCGAGATGATGGCCAGATCCACCAGACCCAGCCCCACATCGTCGTATCCAATGCGGGAGGTGCAGGTGTGGTACCGCACCCGGGCATCCGGCCGAAGCTGCAAAAAGCGCCGCAGCACCGGACCAAGCAGGTAGGTGCTCACGCTGACAATGGACTCCAGCCGCAGTGTGACGGAGCCATTGAGCTTTTTCAGGTCCTTGGCTTCCTGCCAGATGGCCAGCCATTTTTCCGCCACTGGAACAAAGGCCCGCCCCTGCGCGGTCAGCTCCACACTGCGGCGGCCCCGTCCCCGCTGCAGCAGCGGGTACCCCAATTCCTCTTCCAGCACACCCAGCCGCCGGCTGAGGGCCGGCTGCGTGATGAACAGCTGCTGTGCCGCGCCGGACACGGTGCCGCACCGCACCACCGCCAAAAAGGCTTCCAACTCCGACTGTGTCATTCCCCTGCTTCTCCTTTCTGTTTTTCGATTCAACGTCAAAGCCCGGCGGATGCACCGTGCCGGGCGGTTTTCCGTCTTCAAATTATAAGTTTTACTTATATAATAGCAAGAAAATTCGCATTTTACAAATATATTCTTCTGTGTTACCCTTGGTTCGTGGCCATTCCGCACCGGTCTTTTTCCGTGGGCGGTATGGCAAAATTCCAGAGAAGAGGATGTCGAACTCCATGACTCAAACGCAAAATCTCACATCCGGGCCCATCGCGCGGCAGCTGGTCACACTGGCCCTTCCGCTGCTGATCGGCAACATTCTTCAGCAGTTTTACAACACCATCGACAGCTTCATCGTCGGCCGCTACGTGGGCCTGGACGCCTTCGCTGCCATTGGCATTGCGGGCACAGTGATGAACCTGTTCGTGTTTGTGCTCAGCGGCTTCTGTGCCGGTATCTCCATCATTCTGGCTCAGTTCTTCGGCCGGGATGACTTTGCCGGTTTCCGTCAGGAAGTCTGGCTGGCCACGGCCCTGGGGGTGGGCGGCACCGCCGTTATCAGCCTGATTGGCTTCGCGGCCATGTCGCCGCTGCTTCGCCTGATTCAGACCCCGGCCGACCTGCACACGCTGGTTGCGGGCTACCTGAGCATCATCTTTCTGGGGCTTGTTGCCACCTATCTTTACAACCTGTGCGCCGCTGCCCTGCGCTCGGCCGGCAACTCCGCCGCCGCACTGGCAGCCCTGGCCGTGGCCATGGGGGCCAACCTGGTGCTGGATCTGCTGTTTGTGGTTCGCTTCGGCATGGGGGTCGAGGGTGCCGCTCTGGCCACCGTGCTGGCCCAGCTGCTCTCGGTCATTCTTTGTGTGATCTATTGGAAAACCCGCTTTCCCCATCTGATGTGCGGCCCGGCTGACCTGAAATATGACCACCAGCTGGCTGCCCAATCGGCCAACTACGGGCTGGTGTCGGCCCTGCATCAATCCAGCCTGTACATCGGCAAACTGCTGGTTCAGGGCGCGGTGAACAGCATGGGCACCCAGGTCATTGCGGCCTACACCGCCACCACCCGCATTGAGGGTTTCGCCAATTCCTTTGGCGACAGCGGCTCGGCGGCGCTCTCCATTTTCGTTGCCCAGAATGAGGGCGCCGGCAAACGGGAGCGCACCCAAAAGGGCTTCCGCACCGCCTTTTGTTTGATGATGGGGCTGGTGCTCACTATTTCCATCATCATGGCATTGCTGGCCGCCCCCTGCAGCGCCCTGCTCATCGGCTCCGGGCAGGAAGCCTCTGTGGCCAGCGCCGTCGGCTACCTGCGGCTCATTTCGGTGTTCTACTTTTTGTGCTTCATCGGCAATGTGTTCGTGGGCTATTACCGCGGCCGCGGCATGGTTCAGGTTCCGGTCATCGGCACCTGCCTGCACATCACGGTTCGGGTCATTCTCTCGTACCTACTGGCCGGCCGTATGGGCCTGCGCGCCGTTGCGCTGGCTACCGGCATTGGCTGGATGTTCGTTGTAACCTACCACTCGTCGGTGTACCGCCGCCTGCGCAAACAGGACGCCGCGGCGCAGTGACCTTCCAACGATCTTCTCGTTCTCAAACGATCCCTGCATAGCCAAAAGGGGCGGTCTGCTTTGCGCAGGCCGCCCTTGTGTGTTCTCTATGCTTTCTCGTATTGGTGTTTGTCCGGCCGGTTCACGGATGCGGTTTTTCCACACAGGCGCCAATGGCCATGCCCACCAGCATTCCCAGCGAAAGGCCCAACCCCAGGTTTTCCGTCCCGCCAAATGCGGCGGCCAGCGTCACCCCCAGGCACATTCCAAGGCACATGCCTTCCCCGCTGTAATCCTGCCGGGGTGTCTCCTGCTGCTTCTGCTTGCCGCGGCGGACGCACAACACCGCCACCGCCACGCCCGCAATCACCCAGGGCAGCGCTGCACGTACAAATTCCAGAACTGCATTCATTTCAATCCGGCTCCTTTCTCTTCGCCGGTTCGGCTGCAAGGTCCGCAGTGTTGGCCCGAACCCACTCATCCAGAAACTGCATCTGCGCTTCTGTGTGGAACCAGTGCTCGCCGCCCTCCATCACGGTGAGGGGCGCGCCGGTGCGCCGGGCAAAGGCTTCCACTGTTTCGCGGGGCACCAGGGCATCGCCGCTGCCGTACAAAATCGCGGTGGGCACCCGCCACTGGATTGGGTGCTGCCGTACATCCTGCAAATACCGCCAGGACAGGGTCTCACCAAATTTCGTTGCAATTTCGCCCCGCCGCTGCAGTTCCGCTTCGGTGACGCCTGCCCCGTCCATCATCGCTTCGATCAGCTGCTCCATATCCACCACCGGGGAAATGAACAGCGCCCGGTCCGCCTGGGTTTCATCCAGCGCCTGCATGGCGAAGAATGCCCCGATGCTGTTGGCGATCAACAGCAGTTTTGTTCCATCCCGCCGGGCGGTTTTGAAGTAGGCTGGGAACTCCTCCCGGGCCTCCCAGGGGGTCTGTGCCCGGTAATCAAATCCGGTCACGCGCCAACCCGGAAGCAACGCCCGGTAATGCTCCGCCTCCCGGGCGTTTCCGCCCTTGCCGTGCAGGTAAACCGCCTGCCACTGTGCCTGCTGCATCTTCCTTCACCTCGCGGTCCGTTTTTTCAAAAGTTTCGCCTAGTAAGCATGATAGCAGCAACTTGCATCCAATTTGCAAAAAAAGCGGCGGGGCTTCTCCGGAAACGAAGAAACCTCGCCGCTTTCTATAGAACCCCTGATTCAGGGGCCAATTACATTTGCACACCAGCCTTGCACAATTCCACAAACTGCTTTGCAACGCGGGGGCTGCGGCCGCCACTGCGGATGGCGAAGGCCTCGGCCTTCATCATCAGCCGGTCCGCCGGCATCTGCAGGCCGTACTGGGCCGCCAGATCCAACACGATCTGCTCAAAGCGCTCTTTATCCGGGCGGCTGTAGGTGACCGTCAGGCCAAACCGGGCCGACAGGCTCATCAGCTCCTGCATGGTGTCGCCGTGGTGGATGTCGTCCCCTTCCCGGTCGCTCATGGTCTCTTTGATGAGATGACGGCGATTGGAGGTGGCGTACACCACCAGGTTCTGGCTGCGACCGCCCACGCTGCCCTCCAGAATGGCCTTCAATGCCGCGAAATTGTCGTCATTGGCGGTAAAGGACAGGTCATCAATGAACAGAATGAACTTCAGCGGGTTCGCCGCCAGGCTGTCCATCAGCTCGGGCAGCTGATACAGCTGGTTCTTCTTGATCTCCACCAGGCGCAGGCCCTCGCCCGCAAATTCATTGGCAATGGCCTTGATGGAGCTGGATTTTCCGGTGCCCGCGTCGCCGTACAGCAGCACGTTGTTCGCAGGCTGCCCGGCCAGCAGCGCCTTCGTGTTGGCGATGACCTTCTCCCGCTCCCGCTCGTAACCGGGCAGCTGGTCCAGCCGCTGCGGGTCGGGGTATTTCACGGGGGCCAGATGGCCGTCCTCCAGCGTAAACACATGATACCGCGCAAAAATGCCGTAGCCCTTATGGCTTACATCGTTCATGCGCTGGCGGTAGGCCGCCGCAAAATCCAGGTTTGCGGTCTCCCACTGGGGCAGGCACTGCACCACACCGGGCAGCCCGGCCAGCATCTCTTCGCTGGTCACCTGGGCCGCCTGGGCCAGAAACTCCAGCTCCAGCTCCAGGCTGCGCTTGAGCTGCGGGCCTACGCCTGCGGCCGTGCAGCTTTTTACCACATACAGGTTCTCATCCTCCAGAACGGCTTCCAGCAGGTAGTCGCTCCAGTTTTCCGTGTGGGCAAACAGGGCCGTGCAGAACGCCCCGTAGCGGCTCACCCGCTCGGTGCGGCGCTCGTCGCTGCCGCGCAGCATCTCCATAAAGGCCGCGACCACCGGGTCTTTCAGCAGGCCGCGAAATACCACAAGCCCCTCCATGCGAAGGGCGATTTCATGTTGTTCCATTGTGTCTCCGTCCAATCTTGTCCGTTTCGCCGTTGCCCCATGCCGCCTGCCGCGGCGGAGCATCCGGCGAAAAAGGGGATATTTCGTTTAGTATACTCTCCTTTTGCGGCCACTTCAAGCCAAATCGGCCGCGCTTTGGGGCTGCCGCATTTTTCTCAAAAATATTTCAGCACACTTCAAAGCGGTGCTTGACAAAAGCGGATTTTTCCCGGTATAATAATTTCCATTCAAATGCGTTAGAAGCGGGGCCCGGCTGCGGCCCCACCCGGATGCAGAGAGCCGTCGTCTGGTGCAAGGCGGTTCCGGGTGCCGCAGCAAATCTCCCCGCAAGCAGCGTCCTGAACCGCTTTTGCTTAGTAAGGATCGCCGGCCGGCTGCCGTTACCCTGCCAGCGGATGTTTCTGTCCGCACTGAGTGGCTGCCTTTTTCAGCAGCAATCAAGAGTGGTACCGCGGAGTGACCGAATTACGAACGTTCAAGGCCCTCCGTCTCTTGCATGGTAAGAGACGGGGGCCTTTTTGTATGCCCCCGCACAAACAGGTCATTGAAACGAGGAAAAGGAGAACTGCTCACCATGGTCACTTTGGACAAAATCTATCACGCCGCCTTTGTTCTGAAAGACGTTGCCCGCAAAACCGACCTGATCGCCGCCCCCAACCTGTCTGCCGACAGCAACATCTACCTGAAAACCGAAAACCTTCAGGTGACCGGCAGCTTCAAAGTGCGCGGCGCTTACTACAAGATCAGCCAGCTGACCGAAGAGGAAAAGGCCCGCGGCATCATCGCCTGCAGCGCCGGCAACCATGCCCAGGGCGTGGCCCTGGCCGCCACCCAGAACGGCATCAAGAGCGTGGTCTGCATGCCGGACGGCGCCCCCATCAGCAAGGTGGAGGCCACCAAGCGCCTGGGCGCGGAGGTGTGCCTGGTGCCCGGCGCTTACGACGACGCCTACGCCAAGGCCTGCGAACTGCAGCAGGAAACCGGCGCCACCTTCATCCACCCCTTTGACGACGACATGGTGATCGCCGGTCAGGGCACCATCGGCCTGGAAATTCTGGACCAGCTGGAAAATGTAGATGCCGTGATCGTGCCCATCGGCGGCGGCGGCCTCATCAGCGGCGTGGCCTTTGCCATCAAGAGCCTGCGTCCGGAGGTGAAGGTGTACGGTGTGCAGGCCGCCGGTGCCCCCAGCATGTTCAACAGCGTGCACGACCATGTGCAGGAGACTCTGCCCACGGTTTCCACCTTTGCCGATGGCATTGCCGTTAAGCGCCCCGGCGACACCACCTTTGCCATGGTGGAGCAGTATGTGGACGAGATCGTCACCGTGAGCGAGGACGAGATCGCCGCCGCCATTTTGGCCCTGATCGAGAAGCAGAAGCTCATCGCCGAGGGTGCCGGTGCCGTAAGCGTGGCCGCCGCCATGTTCGACAAACTGCCCATCCAGGGTAAAAACGCGGTGTGCCTGGTTTCCGGCGGCAACATCGACGTGAACATCCTGAACCGCGTCATCACCCGCGGCCTGGTGATGAGCGGCCGCAACACCAACCTGATGATCGCCCTGGAGGACAAGCCCGGCCAGCTGCAGGGTGTCTCCGAGATTATCTCTCGCTGCGGCGCCAACGTGGTCAGCGTCCATCATGACCGGGCCGACACCTCCATGACCATCACCAGCTGCTTCCTGAAGCTGGGTTTGGAAACCCGCGACCATACCCAGATCGAAGAGATCCGCAAGGCGCTCACCGAGGCCGGGTTCCATCTGGTCAGCGAGCGGGCCTGAGTGCCGCACAGTTTCCCCCTGTAACAACAACATCCGCCCTGCGCCCGAAGAAGTTCTTCGCCGCACCGAGCGGATGTTTTCTTTTTAGGGAATCGCTGCGTAATCGTCGTACAGCACCGTCAGTCGGTAGGCTTCCTTGGCAAGGTCCGCGTGCATATGGCCGCAGTACCACTGCTTCAGTCCCTTGACCCGCCGGTACACCTCATCCAGATAGCCGCTGACCGGGTCGTTCTCCCGGAAGCTGTACCGCCCAAAATAGATGGGGATCAAAACGCGGGGCAGCGTGTGGGTGAGAATGTAATCCACCTGATTGCCGTGGGTCTCCAGCGTTTGCAGCCCATGCTCCATCTCCTGGGGCGACAAAAGCTCCTGCGGCCACCAGGAATACCCCTCGATTCGGTATTCCCGGTCGATGGAACTGGCCCCGCCCATGGCCCAGAAGGTCTTTCCCGCAATGGTGTAGTACTCGCCCCGCCGCAGGTGGATCACGTTGGGGGCATCCGGCAGGCGGTTGATCCTGCCCCCGTTCCACGCCTCCACCGGCTGTGCATTCCAGAAGGCGTGGTTGTCGTGGTTGCCGTCCACAAACAAGATCTGATAGGGTTTTTGCGCCATCCAATCGACCCATTTCGCATAGGCGCGGCGGTTCTGCACAGCCTGGCGGCGGGCAAAGGGCAGGTCAAAGGGGATTTGCTCCTCCTCCAGTACATCCGTCGGCAAAAACGGGAAACCAAAATCGCCGCAGATCACCACATAGTCCTCTTTGGTGAGCATCGGCTCGGCCGGAAATTTCCGGGGCGTGAGCTTCCCAATCTCAACCGGGCCGTGAAGGTCACCGAATACATAAAACGCCATACCGCGCTCTCCTTTCAGGCCGAATGGTTTCTCTTCGCCCTGCTTTCCTGTTTCTGCAATGTTCTCGCTTCGCTCGCGTTAACATCGGTCCACTTCAAACGGCCCCGTTCTTGACGGCCCGCTTCCGTTCGGGGTATGCTAATTATACCACAAACCGCTTTTTACCCAACCACATCAAGGAGATGTTTATGGATACCGCCCTGCTCTCTCAAAGCGCCCTGTTCCGCGGGGCAAACCCGGATGAAATCGAGGCCATGCTGGGCTGCCTGGCCGCTCAGACGCGCCGCTACGGCAAGGGCGCGCTGATTTACGGGGCGGGCCAGACCGTCACCGCCCTGGGGCTGGTGCTGCACGGCAGCGTCCTGATTCAAAGCGAGGACGCCTGGGGCCGGGCCACGGTGATGGACAGCCTTGGCCCCGGGCAGATTTTTGCGGAAACCTACGCCTGCACCCCCGGCGAGCCGCTGATGGTAAACGTGCTGGCCGCCGAACCCTGTGAGGTTCTGTTTCTGCAGGTCTCCCGCATTTTGGAATCCGAGGAGGACGGCTGCCCGCACCAGCACCGCCTGGTGCAGAACCTTCTGGCCCTGTTTGCCCAGAAAAACCTGACGCTCTCCCGGAAGATATTTCACACCAGCGCAAAAACCATCCGGGAGCGGCTGCTTTCCTACCTCTCCGATCAGGCCATCCGCGCCCAAAGCCGCAGCTTCTCCATCCCCTTTGACCGTCAGCAGCTGGCGGACTACCTGAATGTGGACCGAAGCGCGCTCTCCAACGAACTGAGCAAAATGCAGCGGGAGGGGCTGATTCAGGTGCACCGCAGCCAGTTTGTGCTGTGCGCCGAAAGCCTGCCGGATTGACCGAATTTTGGGCCGGGCGGGTTCTTTCCGACCGTTTTTGCAGATTTTTTCAAAAATCTCTTGACTTGGAGCCAACTCCAAGTGCTATACTGTGGCTGTTCACACAAAGGAGGCACAGAGCATGACCATCAAAGAAGTGGCCGAGCGCTACCACATCTCGCAGGATACCTTGCGCTATTATGAACGGATGAAGATGATCCCGCCGGTGCACCGCACGCCGGGCAGCATCCGCGATTATCAGGCCGAGGACCTGCGCTGGGTGGAGTTTGCCATCTGCATGCGCAGCGCCGGACTGCCCATTGAGGTGATGATCGACTATCTGCGCCTGTTTCAGGATGGGGACGCCACTATTCCCGCCCGACTGGAGCTGCTGAACGAGCAAATGGACGTTCTGCGCACCCAGAAGACCCAGCTGGAGGCCACCATGGAGCGGCTTGCCTACAAAATTCAGCACTACCAAGACGCACTGAAAACCGGCCGGCTGGTGTGGGACAAACCGGTCCCTTCTGATTCAAATTCAAATCCAATTGAATGAAACGAGGTTTTTACAATGGCAAAGCTGATTGTATTTTATTCCCGCGCCGGTGAAAATTATTTCGGCGGCAAATACCGCACCGTTCCGGTGGGCAACACCGAAAAAGTGGCCCGCCTGCTGGCCGAAAAGACCGGCGCTGACCTGCTGCGGCTGAAGCAGGTCGTCCCCTATTCTGATGACTATCGAACCTGTGTGGCCCAGGCCGCGCAGGACCTGAAGAGTAAGGCCCGCCCTGCCCTGCGGAACCTGCCCGAGACGCTGGACCAGTACGACGAAATTTATTTGGGCTACCCCAACTATTGCGGAACCATGCCCATGGCCGTTTACACCTTCCTGGAGCGGTATGACTTCACCGGCAAGGTCATTCACCCCTTCTGCACCCACGAGGGCAGCGGTCTCTCCCGCACTGAGCAGGACATTCAGGCAGCGGCCCCCGGTGCCGTGGTAAAGCCGGGCCTGGCCATCCGCGGCAGCGAGGCCGACCAGGCCGCGGCGAAGCTGGAGGCATGGATCTGAAGAAAAAGGAACCGTTTACCGCCTGATGGATCAGGGCGGCCCCACCGACACTCGCGAGGCCTACTTCAAGGAGGCCAGCGAGGAGATGATCCGCGCCCGCACCCTGTGTGCCAAGGCCAACGCCGTGCTGCCGGATGACCCCAGCTATATGACCTATCTGGAAGAGCTGTTCGTCCGGGACCTGAGCGACGTGCGCATTCTCACCCCATTCCTGTGCGATTTTGGCAATCGGATCAAGTTCGGAAAAGGGGTATTTCTCAACCACTCGGCCATCCTCTCCGCTTCCGGCGGCATCGAATTTGAGGACGGCGTTCTCGTGGCCCCCGGCGTGCGCATCGCCACCATCAACCACGGTATGAACCGACGGCACACCACCTACACCTACGGCAAGGTGACCATCCGCAAAAACGCCTGGATCGGCATGAACGTGACCATCGGCCGCTACGCCGTGGTGGCCGCCGGTGCCGTGGTAACCAAGGACATTCGGATTACGCGGTGGCAGGCGGCGTGCCCGCCAAGGTACTCCGCTATCTGGACCCGGCCGAGCAGCAGGAATAATTCTTTTGCCCCTGGCAAAATTTTCAGGCCGCGGCTCTTGACCTGAAGTCGGCTTCATGGTTTACAATGGCAATAAGAAGCGTGTGTACTGCGGGCCGCTCTGTCTCTATGCAGCCCATTGCAGCGCCAAAGCGTTTGAAGCGTATTATAAGCAAGGAGGCGCTTTTTATGAGTGAATCGGTTAAGAAGCCCGGAGTGGGCGGCGAACATTACATCCCGATGGAGCAGCGCACCGGCGAGCAGTCCGTGGTGTACTTCACCCGTGACCTTTCCGCCGAGGGCCTGCGCAAGGCGTTTGAGAAGGTCGGGGGCTGCCTGACCGGCAAGGTGGCGGTCAAGCTGCACACCGGCGAGCAGCACGGTCCCAACATCATCCCCCGCCCCTGGGTGCAGTCGCTGATTGAAAACGACCTGCCCGACGCCCACATTGTGGAAACCAACACCTATTATGAGGGCAACCGCTACACCACTGAGCAGCACCGCGAAACTCTCAAGGTGAACGGCTGGACCTTCTGCCCGGTGGACATCATGGACGAGGATGGCACCGTGATGCTGCCGGTCAAGGGCGGCAAGTGGTTCACCGAGATGTCCATGGGCAAAAACATCACGAACTACGATTCCATGCTGGTGCTCACCCACTTCAAGGGCCACACCATGGGCGGCTTCGGCGGCTCCAACAAGAACATCGGCATCGGCTGCGCCGACGGCCGCGTGGGCAAGGCCATGATCCACACCGTCACCGGGTCGGACAATATGTGGAGCATCAGCGAAGAAGAGCTGATGGAGCGCATTGCCGAGTCCTCCAAGGCCACGGTGGATTACTTTGCCCCCCACATCACCTTTGTGAACGTGATGCGCAATATGTCCGTTTCCTGTGACTGTGAGGGCGTGTCCGCCCAGCCGGTGGTCACCCCCAACATCGGCATTCTGGCCTCCACCGACATTCTGGCCATCGACCAGGCCTCGGTGGACCTGATCTACGCCCTCTCGCCGGATGACCGCAAGGCTCTGGTGGAGCGCATGGAGACCCGGCACGGCCTGCGCCAGCTGAGCTACATGAAAGAGCTGGGCATGGGCAACGACCGCTACCAGCTTCTGGATCTGGACAACGGCGACGCCGTCATTCAGCCCGCCGATGCTGTGAAGGGCGTCAAGCCCTTCCCCAAGGTGCAGCTGTAACCTTTGCATTTGTTCAGCCCGCCGGGCGGCGGCCCAACGCTGCCCCGGCGGGCGTTTTTCATCTGCGGCAGCGGCCTGCCCTGCCGCCTCAAAAAAGGAGAACCGACTTATGAGCAAGCATGTACTTGTGATCTCCACCAGCCTGCGCAAGGGCAATTCCGAGCGGCTGGCCCAGGAGTTCGCCAAAGGCGCGGCCGCCGCGGGCCACCAGGTGGAGGAGCTGACCCTGCGCGGCAAGCGCCTGACCTTCTGCACCGGCTGCATGGCCTGCCTGGAAAAGGGCCACTGTGTCATTCCGGACGACGCCGTGGAGATCGCCGCAAAAATGAAGCAGGCCGATGTGATTGCCTTTGCCACCCCCATCTACTACTATGAGATGAGCGGCCAGATGAAAACCCTGCTGGACCGGGCCAACTCTCTGTACGGCAGCGACTACAAATTCACCGATATTTATATGCTGACCACCGCCGCCGAGGACGAAGCCTTTGTGCCCCAGCGGGCCGTCAGCGGCCTTCAGGGCTGGATTGACTGCTTTGAGCGGGCCAGCCTGAAGGGCAGTGTGTTCGCGGGCGGCGTAAATGCCCCCGGCGAAATTGAGGGGCATCCCGCCCTGGCCCGGGCCTTTGCGCTGGGCCAGCAGGTGTGATATTTCCCGCATGAGCAAAGCAAACAGCCCGTTTTGGTGCAGCGGCCAAAGCGGGCTTTGTCCTATGCGAAGGCCGGGGCGGGCTGCCCCGGCCTTTTTTGTGTTTTCGTTTTTTGGGGGCTGAAGTTTGAAGGTTCGGGCTTATTGAAATCACAGGCTTTTTCAAACCGGCCAACCGCCGATTCAAACTCGAAATTCTAAACGGTACGGTTTTCCGCTCGCCGCCTGCTCTTGAAATTCGCGTTTTTCTTCGCTATGCTGAGTATAAATTATTGAAACATGGTATTATTTTCGCAGTTTCAGCGCAAGGCCAAAGACGGGTGCCCCCGCAAGCGATTTTCCGGCCCTGCATTGATTGCGTATACTTAAAAAAAACGAGGGATCAGGGAATGAAACGAATGTTCGCGGCCGCTTTGACCGTTGTGCTGGCGTTCAGTGTGGCCGCCTGCGGGCAAAGCGCCGCTGTATCTGAGAGTGGTTCGGCATCGGCTCCGGAAAGCACGGCCGCCAGCAGTGCGGCAAGTGCGGCCGCAAGCACCCCCTCTGCAGCGCCGACTGCGGCCCCCACTGCCACCCCGGCCCCGATGCCGGAGCCGACGGCCGCCCCAACCGCCACCGCGGCACCTACCCCGGCCCCCACGGAGGCCCCCACGCCGGAACCGCCCCAGCAGGCCGAGCCGGAAGCCGCGGCACCGGCCGCCGAGGGTGGACATGGCTACTGGACCGTTTATGGCGACGGCGATGCGTTTCGCGCCATCAATGCACTGCGCGTCTCTTTGGGCCTGGGGGCGCTTGAATGGGACGGTGAGCTTGGCGACGTTGCCACCCTTCGCTGCCGGCAGATCATGGATGACTTCTCCCACAATGGCATGACGGCCCCCGAAATTATCGCAATGGGTTATCCGGGCGCGGCCTCCGTCGTGGCGGCCTGGCAGGGCAGCGAAAAACACTATGCACAGATGACCTACGAGGGCTATACGCGCGGCGCCGTTGTTCATACGCACGATGGCGATGGCTGCCACTATTGGGTCGGGACGTTCGGGTAACGGCTTACGCCCTGTGCAAACCAATCATTTTACAAAAAAGATCCGGCGCATGGTTCTTCTCCAAACCACGCGCCGGATCTTTTTTTCAAATCATTTCAAATTGCGCTCGTTACGCCAGGATTTCACGCCTGCGGCTCGCGGAACGCCTCCGGGAACATCTGCTCCAGCGCGTCGCTGAGCACCCCGTTCACCTGCAGTTCCACATGGCAGTGGCTGCCGGTGGAATAGCCGCTGCTGCCCACGGCGGCAATGGCCTGCCCCTGCTCCACCTGCTGGCCCGGCTCCACATACAGCTCTTTGCAGTGGGCATACAGGGTGGTGGCCGTGCCGTGGTTCAGCACCACATAGTACCCGTAGGCGGCGTTGGGGTCGTACTCCGCCGTCACCACGGTGCCGGCCTGCATGGCCAGAATATCCGCCCCTTCTTTGGCGGCGATGTCCGTGCCACGGTGGTCATCCCCCATCCGGCGGCTCACATAGGTATAGTCCGGCACCGGCCAGATGTAGCCCTCTTCCTCTTCCGGCTGGGCCTGCACGGGTGCGGCGCTCTCCGCCTGGGCCGTCTGGAACAACACTGGCGCCGAGGCGGCCTGTACCTGCCCGGCAGCGCCGCACCCCACCAGAAGGGCCATTGCCCCGCACACAAGGCAGGCTGCGGCCCGGCGGCGGGGCCTGCTGCCCGCCGTGCGCAGAGCGGCAAGCCGGTGCGCCAGTTGGCGGCCGCTGTGCGAAAGGCCGCTGCCCTGCGATACCGCCCCCGCCAGCTGAACCAGCGTTGCGCCGTACTGCCGCTGCTCATCGCCGGTCATGCTCCGGGCCACGCGCCGGTCGCAGTCCAGCTCGCACAGGGTGTCCATCCAGAAGCAGGCCGCCCAGGCCAGCGGGCTGTACCAGTGCAGCAGCGCCGCGGCCAGCGCAAAGGCCTTGTACCACAGGTGCCCCGCCCGCACGTGCCACAGCTCATGGCTCAGGCTGTGGCGCAACTGCATGGGGGTCAGCGCCTGCTCCGGCAGGTACACGCAGGGGGCCAGCAGCCCGCAGGCAAAGGGGCTGGTCAGCCCGGGCAGCCGATACAGCGCCGCACGCACGTTTTCAAGCTCGGGCGGCAGCGTCTCCTCGGCCGGGCGGCGAAGGCGGGCAAGCCGAAATCGGAACCACAGCCAGCGCCCGGCAAAGGCCGCCGCCAAAAGGCCCACGCCCGCCAGCCACAGGCGGGGCAGCAGCCAGGTCCACACTGGCGCCTGGGCCAGCGGAACCGCCGTGCCCGCCCACACCCGGCCAGTGCCGCCGATGGCAGCCGCCGCCCCGGAAGCCTGCACCCGTGCCGGAAGCAGGCCCTTCAGGGGGAACAGATAAAACGCCATTGCCCCCGCCAGCAGCCAGGGCGGCAGCGAACCGCCGCCCAGCCTGCGGGCCGCCCGGCTGCACAGCCAGAGCACCAACACGGCACACCCGCCGGTTACCCCCAGCGGAAGGATCATCTGCCAAAACAAGACATTCATTTCCATTCTCCTTCCAAAAGCTTTTTCAGTTCCCGTTTGTCCTCTTCCGTCAGGCCGCCCCGGGTCAGGCAGGCCACCATGCGGCCCACGCTGCCTCCGTACAGGTCATCCACCAGGATCTGCGCCTCGCTGCGAGCGTACTCCTCCTGGCTGACGCAGGGCGTAAAGTACCGAACACGGCCCTTTTTCTCGCTGACCAGCATTCCCTTTTCCTGCAATCGGGCCAGAAAGGTCAGCACCGTGGGCTGTTTCCACTCAGCCTCCGGCAGGCGATCCAGCACGTCCTGGCTGGTAACGGCCCCGCCCTTCTGCCAAATGGCCTGCATGATTTTGTATTCTGTACCGGATAATTTCATTGCATGCTCCTTCCGGGCGGCTGCCCTTAGTTTTTTGTTTTCGGGTGTGCCCTTGTTTCCAAGGGTTCGGCCCCGTCGTTTTACATCTTGTCTAACTTTAGGATAATGCTTTTTAGAGCGGCTGTCAAGAACTTTTTACAAGTTGTCTAATTTCCACGAGAGTGAGAGGGGTGGCATCTTCTGTTTGCGGTTGGGGTATGGCGGTGATGAACGCAGCGGTCGTTTGCCTTTTCCTTCACAATTAGGTTGCAGCAATGATTCGCGCCCCACCTCATCCGTCTCACATTCGTTCGGCACCTTCCCCTCGAGGGGAAGGCTTTTTCTCATCGCCATCAACGCTCCCGCTCAAATCACCTCTTTCTCAAAAGCTCAAAATTATTCACAATTTCTCATTTTCTGCCAGGCCGTACAGGATGTTTGTATAAAACGCTCATATTTTTTTGCTGGTTCTTGGTGATATAATAAATATATCTTGAAAAAATTGCGGATTTGAACCAGAAAAGAGGACTCCCATGCAAACCTCCCATTCCCACCATCTGCCCCATGTGGGCCTGCGCATCGTAAAAACGTTGGTTTCCTGCCTGGCCGTGGCACTGGTTTACCAGTATCTGCTGGGCGGCCGCAACCCGTGCTTCGCCTGCATCGGCGCGGTGTACGGCATGGGCAATCAGTTTCAGGAGGGGTTCCGCAACGGATTCAACCGCTTTGTGGGCACGCTGCTGGGCGGCCTGATGGTCATTCCCTTCTATTGGCTGTATTATCACCAGCCGCTGGGCATTCCCCAGAGCGTCTACCTCATCGTGGGGCTGTTCTGCGTGATTTACATCAATCTGGTGTTCGGCGCAAACAACGCCATCCAGCCGGGCACTGTGGTGTATTTCGTGGTCATGTTCACCCAGCCCACCGAAAACTATGTGTCCTACACGCTGGCACGCATCATTGACACTGGCGTGGGCGTGGTGTTTAGCCTGGTGATCTCGATGCTGCACCCCTCCGAGCTGGACAAGCGCCTGGGCATGGACCTGGAGCACACCCTTCCCCTGTGGCTGCGCAGCAACCAGCGCCAGACTTCGAAGGATGAGGCCAACTGACCATTTCACAAACACAAAAAAGGCAGACAGGTGATATGCTCACGCGAGCATCGCCTGTCTGCCTTTTCGTATGTATTTTTATCGTGCCGCTGCGGTGGAGGCAGCCGGCTGCCGGGCCGCCACGCCCCGGGGCAGCAGGATTCGCCCGGCCAGCGGCAGCACCCGGGCATTCAGCTCCTGCCGCGGAGCGCATTCGCCGTCCACCGTGGCCACAATGGGCTGCCCATCCAGACAATTCAGCCGCACCTGGCGGGCCTTCCGGTACAAGATCACGTCCGCCAACTCCGGCACGACCTGGCCGTTTTTCAGGTGCGCCCCTGTTTTATACAGGCTCACCACCCTGGCAATGCGCAGGCGGCTCACCTTGCGCACCACGATCACGTCCAGCAGGCCGTCCTGCAGGCTGGCCTGCGGCGCGGCGCAGAAGCCGCCCCCGTAGCAGCAGCCGTTGCAGATGGCCACCATCAGGCAGTCCTCTTCCAGCTGCTCGTCGTCCATCTGAATGGCCAGCCGGTGCCCCAGTGGGCCGCAGACATTCTGCACGATGGACAGTTTATAGGCCATGCTGCCCCCGCAGAAGGGCAGCCGCCGGAATTTGGGTATGCCGTAGGCCACCTGGGCATCCAGCCCCGCCGCGCAGATGGAGGCGCACAGCCCGGCGCTGGTTTCCATCAGGTCAATGGCCTGTTCGCTGCCATTCAGCTGGGCGTCCAGATTCAAAAACTGCTCTGCCGTGCCGTAGTTGCGAATGAAGTCGTTGCCGCTACCGCAGGGCACACAGCCCACCGCCGCATTGGCCCAGCCCATCGCGCCGCGCAGCACCTCGTTGAAGGTTCCGTCGCCGCCGCAGGCATACAGGCGCACCGGCTCGCCGCTGCTGGCCCAGTGGCGGGCCAGCTTGGCCCCGTGGCCCGGGTATTCGGTGAGGGCAATCTCATAGTCCACCCCGGCCGCCGCACAGGCTTCCACAATGCGCGGCACCAGCGTCAGGCTGGCGTCCGCCTTGCCGGAAACCGGATTTACAATAAACACATGGCGCATAGGCGTCTCCTTTTTCTTCGCGGCTGTCATTCCGGACGAAACGGCAGCTGGTTCTTTTTGGCGTAGGCCTCGGCCTCACTGCCGCTGGCCCCGTGCAGCACGGTGCCGCCGGGCCGCTCAAACGCCCCGGGTGCAATGTCGGTCACGGTCTCGGGAATCCAGACGTGCAGCAGCGCAACGCTCTCCGCGCTGGCAAAGGCCTCCGCGCCGATGCGCTCCACCCCGGCGTGCAGCACCGCCTTTTCCAGATCCGTGCAGTTCTGGAACGTGCGCTCCGGCAGAACGCGCAGGCTGCCGGGAACCGTGACTTCCTCCAGCGCTCGGCACTCACGGAAGCAGCGCGCGCCCATCCGCCGCAGATGGGGCGGCAGGTGAAGCTCTTCCAGCGCTTCGCAGCCGCTGAAGGCCGCCTCGCCCAGCTCCTCCAATTCCAGCGGCAGGCGCAGGTGTTTCAGCTCCGTGCAGCCCGCGGCCGCCGAGACACCAATGCGCCTCACACCGCCGGGCACACTCAGCTTCTGAAGCGAGGAGCAGTCCATCAGCACCCGGTCCGGCAGCTCTTCCAGATAGACGGGCAGGTCCACCTCCCGCAATTTGCGGCACCGCTCAAACTGGCCGGAATGCAGCCGGTAGAGCTGGTTGCTCAGCACAATGCTGCGGACCTCCTGGTTGCCCGCAAACACCGAGCCGAACAGCGGCGTATCAATGGCGGTGTATTCGTCCCCCACCCGCACAATGCTCTGCCGGGCAAGAATGCGGGCGCAGTCCTTTTTCGTAAAGGTCCGGCCGGGCCGCTCTTCTTTTTTGTGCGGCCGTGCCTGCGTGTACCAGTTTTCGTCCACCGTTTCTTCCGGCGGAGTGCAAGGCTCTGCCTTGTCCGGCCCATTCCGGGGTTTCTCCTGCTCCTGGGCCAGCAGCATCTCCATCAGCTCCCGCTGGAAAGTTTCTTCCGGACGCGGGGCAGCGGCCGGTTCCTCCGGGGCTTCTTCCGGCTCCCGCCGGGCGGCGGCCTTCTCTTCGGGCTTTTTCTCGCCGCCCAGCTGGGCCATCATCGCCGTCAGCAGGTCGTCCTGCGGCAATTCTTCCGCAAGCGGCGGCTCTTCTTCCCGCACCGCCGGTTCTTCCGGCTCGGCGGCCGGGGCCACCGGCTTCTGCTCCGGCTCTTCTGGCTGCTCCGGCGGCAATTCTTCCAACGTCTCCGGTGTCTCCTGCGGCCGGGCCTCCCAAAGGCTCGTCAGGCTTTGCAGCAGCTCTGCACGCTCTTCCGCCGAGGCCGCGGTCTCGGCCGGGCGCGGGGCCGGGGCCGAAGTCTCCCCCTCCTGCTGGCGCTCCTTGGCCGTGGCCTGGGCCTGCGGCTGGGGCGTTTCGTTGGGGTGGCTCTCCTCCTGCTGCGGGCATACCGGCATTTTCGGCTCATATCCGGGGCAGAACCCCACCCGCGTTTTATCCGGGAAAGCCGCAACGATCTCCTCGTAGTAGTCCAGCTTCCGGTCCAGCTCGTTTTTGGGGTGAATGCGCACCTTTTCGTTGTTGCTGTTGAAGAACTGGGTCATAAAGCCATCCAGCGCCATGGCCTGGGCCTGGCGGGTGCTCTTGTCCTGCCCGCTCTCCTGAATGTCCTCAAACACCCGCTCGGAGAACTTGCGGATGTCCCCGATCTGCTCCACTTCCACCGCAATAAACTTGACCGGGCCGCGGTGCAGGGCCACGGCGGTGGGCTGCATGGTGCGGCTCATCTCCTGATAGCAGTTCTCGCTGCGCAGAGACGATGCACTCACATAAAACACCACCATGCGGCAGTCAATGTCCTGCACCGCTTCCAGCGCGTCGTTTTTCCAGGAGCTTTTGGTTTTGTCCAGATTTTTTTCGTCCAGCCAGATGTTGAACCCGCGCTTCTGAAATTCCAGCACGTCCCGCCAGACCAGGTCACTGTCCGCGCTGCTGTAACTGATAAAAATATAAGGCCGTTCAATATCACAGGGTGCGATCTGCCGAAGCACACCGTTTGCACTCAGTTCTTCCACGCCAACTTCCCCCTCTGCCGTCTTTTGCGGAGCTTTCTTATTCCAAAGCAGTTCTTTATCCTGAAAAGCAAATTTTTTGTTTCTCTTACCAATTTATTATACGAAACCTTCTGTGCTTTTACAAGAAGTACTCCGTATCGCCGTGCCTATTCTCGGCCATACTAAGCAGGAATCTGTTTTGCTGTTTCGACTTTTTCTGTAAGGAGGCCCACCATGCCCGACGTTTTCAAGGTGATCGGCACCAGCCTGCTCTCGCTTGTGGTGCTGTTTTTTCTCTGCCGGCTGAACGGCCAACGGCAGATCAGCCAGATGAGTCTATTCGATTACATCAACAGCATCACCATCGGTTCCATCGCGGCGGAACTGGCCACCGACCTGGAGAACTGGCAGCGCACGCTGACCGCCATGGTGGTGTACGGCGCGGCCATTGCCCTCATTGGCTATCTCACCTGTAAATCGCTGGGGCTGCGCAAGGTTTTGAACGGCACGCCGCTTCTTCTGTTTGAGAACGGGAACCTTTACAAGGCCAACCTTCTGCGGGCCAAGCTGGACGTGAACGAGTTTCTGACCCAGTGCCGGGTGGCCGGTTACCACGACCTGAGCCAGCTGGCCGCCGTTGTGCTGGAGACCAACGGCCAGATGAGCTTTCTGCCCCGGGCCGAGCAGCGCCCTGCCACCCCGCAGGATCTGAACCTGAACCCGCCGCCCGCCAGCCTCTGGGCGGATCTGATTCTGGACGGAAAAATTCTCACCAAAAATCTGGCCGCCGCCGGGCGGGAGGAGCGCTGGCTGCGCCAGCAGCTGAGCCGGTGCGGCATCGGGCAAATCAGCGAGGTGTTTCTGGCCATGTGCGACCAGGCTGGGAATTTTCAGGCCTACCGCAAGCAGGAAGCCCCCGTCAAAAAGGACCTGTTTGAATGAGCCGGTACCGTGGGGCGGACGGTTCAATCTTCGGGTGCTCTTGTGAAAAAAGTATCGTTTCCAACATTTAAAGTTCTTTTTCTTTTTAAATCATGCAGTTTTATAAAGTTTTTCTTTCTTTTTTCGTGTAAAACATTGCCAATCTCCGAAAATGCCCCTATAATGAGAGCGGTTGACAACGTTCGAGGCAATGAGGAATTCATATGAACCTGAAAGAACTGGAATATATCGTAAAAATTGCGGATGAACACAGCCTGACCCGGGCGGCCGAGCGGCTGGGCATTACCTCTTCCGCGCTGAATCAGCAGCTTCTTCGGCTGGAGCGTGAGCTGGGCCTGCCCCTGTTTTTCCGCGCCCGCAGCGGCTGGCAGCCCACCCTGGCCGGGGAAGTTTATCTGGACACCGCCCGCGAAATGCTTCAGATGAAGCAGATCACCTACCACCGCCTGCAGGACATTGCAGACCCCGATCGGGGCAGCCTTTCCATCGGCCTTGACCCGGAGCGGGGCGGGGCGCTGCTGGCGGCCGTGGGGCCGGCGTTCCGGCGTGAATCCCCCCAGATCACCCTCCGCATTCAGGAGCTGGACACCCGCAGCCAGCAACAGGCCATCGCCCAAGGCACGCTGGACTTGGGCTTTGTCGCCCTGGCCCAGAGCCAGCGCACTGACGACCACTATCTGCCCATCCGGCAGGAGGAGCTGCTGCTGGCGCTGCCCGCCGGGCACCCCGCCTGTGCGTTTGCCCGCCCTGAGGAAGGGCAGCATCCGGTTCTGGACCTCAGCCTTCTCCGGCGGGCCGTTTTTGCCCTGCCGCAGCCCGGCAGCTGCCTGCGTGAGTATGTGGACCGTCTGTTCCAGCAGGCCGGATACACCCCGCAGATTCTGCTTGAGAGTGCCGGGGCCGCCTCTGCCCTGGCTTTGACCGCCGCCGGGCTGTGCGTTTCGCTGGTTCCCGGCGGCCTGTGCTGCCCGCCGCCGGAGGGTGTGCAGCTGTTCTGTATGCCCGGCCATCCTCAATGGGCTTTGGAGGCCGTCACCCGCAAGGACGCCTACCTGAGCAAGGCTGCCCGCCGATTTTTACAGATGGCAAAGGAGCACTTTGCCTGAACATTCCCCAAGAAAAAGCTGAGGCCGGCTGCAGATTGCAGCCGGCCTCAAACGTTTCTATCTCAATACAGCCCTGCGATGATCTCCACGCACCGGTCAATTCCCACCACGCCGCTGTCCAGCGTCAGGTGGTAGTTCTGGGCATGGCCCCACTTCATGTTGGTGTAGAAGCGGTGGTAGGCGGCGCGGCGCTTGTCCTTATCCCGCAGGCGCTCCTCCGGGGACTGTTCCCTCTCTCCGTACACCTTCACAATGCGCTCGGCGCGGAACTTCAGATCCGCATGGATAAAGACCTTCAGGCAGTCCGCCTTATCCCGCAGAATGTAGTCGGCACAGCGGCCCACAATGACGCAGGGGCCTTTTTCCGCCAGCGCCGTGATCACCTTAAACTGATGCTCCCAGAGTACATCCTCGTTCGTAGGGCCAAACATCCGGTTGGAAAACGCCGATGACAGGAAGCTGCCCGGCGCATATTCTCCGGCTTCCTTCACATACTCCGGCGCAAACCCGGTTTCCTTCACCATCTCCTGAATGATCTCGGCATCGTAGCAGGGAATCCCCAGCTTTTCCGCCACCTTTTTGCCGATGGTTCGGCCGCCGCTGCCAAACTCACGGCTGATTGTAATCACTCTGTTTTTCATGCGTTTTTCGCTCCTTCCGCATTCAATTCCCGATAGGTTTTTACAATGATCACGGCCGAAATCACAAAGGTCAGAATATCCGAAACCGGCATGGAATACAGCACACCGTCCAGCCCGAAGAACACCGGCAGCAGCAATGCAAAGCCAACGCCGAACACCACCTCACGGAACATGGACAGCAGCGTGGAGGCCAGCGCTTTGCCCACAGCCTGCAGGAAGATGAAGCATGCCTTGTTGATGCAGGCCAGAATCATCATGCAGAGGTAGGTACGGAACGCCTTGATGGCAAACTCAGTGTAGTAGCTGCTCTCGTTGGCGGCACCGAAAATGTCGATGAGCTGCTTCGGAAAGCCCTCAGCCAGCACCAGGGCAACGGCGCCCACCAGCGCCTCGGCCACCAGCAGCTTGGTAAACAACTGCCGAACCCGCAGTTTTTTCTCGGCGCCCATGTTGTAGCCCACAATGGGAATGCAGCCTGCCGCCATGCCCACCACGATGGAAATAACGATCTGGAAGAACTTCATCACAATGCCCACCACCGCCATGGGGATCTGGGCATACTGTTCCTGCCCGAACACGGCGTCCAGCGCGCCGTACTTGCGAAGCATATTGTTGATGGCCGCCATGGCCGCCACCAGGCTGATCTGCGAGAGGAAGCTGGTGATGCCCAGAATCAGCGTCCGCCGGCAGACGCTTCCCTGCAGGACGAAGTCTCCCTTACTGGGCTTGATGATCTTCATATGAAGCAGGTACCACACCGCGAGAATGGCCGTCACGATCTGGCCGATGACGGTTGCAACCGCCGCGCCCATCATGCCCCACTTGCACGCAAAAATGAAGATGGGGTCCAGAATGATGTTGAGAACCGCCCCCGCCAGCGTGGAGACCATGGCAAACCGGGGGTTGCCGTCCGCACGGATGATCGGGTTCATGGCCTGCCCGAACATATAGAACGGGATGCCCAGCGTAATGTAAAAGAAGTATTCCTGCGAGTGGCGGAAGGTTTCTTCATTGACGGTGCCACCGAACATGGCGATGATGCGGTCGGCAAAGATGAGGTAAACCGCCGTCAGCACAAGGCTGCCCGCAACGATCAGCACAACCGCGTTGCCCACGCTGCGCTTTGCCTTGCCCAGCTCATTCCGGCCAAGCGCCATGCTGACGAAGGCACAGCAGCCGTCCCCCACCATAACGGCGAGGGCCAGTGCCACAACGGTCAGGGGGAACACCACGGTGTTCGCCGCGTTGCCGTAGGAGCCGAGGTAACTCGCGTTGGCAATGAAGATCTGGTCCACAATGTTGTAAAGTGCACCCACCAACAGGGAGATAACGCAGGGAACGGCGTATTTCCGCATGAGCGTTCCGATGTGCTCCGTCCCCAAAAACTGATTTCCTGTATCCATTCCATTCACCTTTCTTTAAAAAAGCAAAAATGCGCAAGCCCGTCAAACCCGGACTTACGCATTTCTGCCACACGATTTGCATATGAAATTTTCGCTCATGATTCTGCTCTCTCACCCGCTTTCACCAAAAAAGCGTGCGGCGTTTCTGCAACTGGATTTACGCAGAAACGCCACACGCTGTACGTATATTATAGCGAATCGGGTCGGAAATTTCAAAGATTTTTTGCAGGATTTTTGCCTTGTGAAGGGCCGATTTTCCCATTTTCCCTACAGCAAAAAATGAGACAGGCACCCCTTTGCGGGAACATCTGTCTCATTTTTTATCTGGAGCTGTTGGAATGCAGCCCCTTTGCGGTTAATTAAAATATTCGCTCACATCGGCGCGGTCGCTGTACTGCTTGCGCACACGGACGATCACCGAACCGTCGCTCTGCTCGGTTTCCTCGGTAATCTGATACCGGGTACGGCTCCGGTCCATCGTGGCCTTATAGCGGCTCACCTCGTCGCGGTTCAGGCGGAGCTGCTGCTCCCGCGTCAAACCGCAATCCTCCTTCTGTGCAAACACCAACGTTTGCAGAATGCAGGCTGCTTTTACACGTTTCATTCATTTCACCTCCCTCAGTTTCCGCCCGGTCAGTACGGATGCCTTTTTCGAGCGATGATCAGTGAACAAACCGCTTTGTGCGCGCCAGTCTGCCGCCGACGCTCACTGCACCGGATGCACTCTCATGTTGCCTTGAACATAGTTATGTTTTAGCAGATTTTTAAAATCGTTTCAAAGGATTTTTTCGCAGAAACGCAAAAAAATCGGCACCTGCCTTTTACAGCAGGTGCCGATTCAGTTACCTTATCATGCGCTTGATTTTGGGTTGCAAGCGGCGTACGTCCGCTTTTTCGCCCTCAAAAAGTCAAGCGGTCATGCGGCTTGGGGGGATTGCTTAGTACATGCCGCCCATGTCGCCGCCCATGCCGCCGGCAGCAGGAGCTGCAGCCGGTTCGGGCTCATCGGCAACCAGGCTCTCGGTGGTCAGAACCATCGCGGCCACGCTGGAAGCGTTCTCCAGAGCGGAACGGGTGACCTTGGTGGGATCCACGATGCCAGCCTCGATCATGTTCTCCACATACTCCTCATTCTGGGCGTCGAAGCCGAAGTTGGGCTTGTTGGCCGCCAGAATCTTATCGATGATGACGCTGCCCTCCAGGCCGGCGTTCTTGGCGATCTGGCGCAGAGGAGCCTCCAGAGCCTTCAGTACGATGCGGGCACCGGTGCGCTCGTCACCCTCCAGGGTGTCGCACAGAGCCTTCACGGCGGGGATGGCGTTGATGGGTGCAGTACCGCCGCCGGCCACAATGCCTTCCTCAACGGCGGCCTTGGTGGCGTTCAGGGCGTCCTCAATGCGCAGCTTCTTGTCCTTCATCTCAACTTCGGTGGCAGCACCGACCTTGATGACGGCCACACCGCCGGCCAGCTTAGCCAGGCGCTCCTGCAGCTTCTCACGGTCAAAATCGCTGGTCGCGGTCTCGATCTGAGCGCGAATCTGAGCCACGCGGTCCGCAATGGCCTTCTTGTCGCCGGCGCCGCCCACGATGGTGGTGGTCTCCTTGGTGACCTTCACCTGACGAGCCTTGCCCAGCATGGCCAGAGTGGCGTCCTTCAGCTCATAGCCCAGGTCGCTGCTGATGACCTGGCCGCCGGTCAGGATGGCGATGTCCTGCAGCATCTCCTTGCGGCGGTCGCCGAAGCCGGGGGCCTTGACGGCCACGCAGGTAAAGGTACCGCGCAGACGGTTCACGATCAGGGTGGACAGGGCCTCGCCCTCCACATCCTCGGCCACGATGACCAGCTTCTTGCCAGCCTGCACGATCTGCTCCAGCAGAGGCAGCAGATCCTGAATGACGCTGATCTTCTTATCAGTGATCAGAACCAGAGCGTCGTCGATGACGGCCTCCATCTTCTCAGTATCGGTGGCCATATAGGGGGTGATGTAGCCGCGGTCGAACTGCATGCCTTCCACGATCTCGGAGTAGGTTTCAGCGGTGGTCTTGTTCTCCTCGATGGTGATCACGCCGTCCTTGCTGACCTTCTCCATGGCCTCGGCAATCAGCTTGCCGATCTCAGGGTCACCGGCAGAAACCGTACCGACCCGGGCGATGTCCTTGGAGCCGTTCACAGACTGGCTGTGGGCCTTGATGGCCTCAACGGCGGTCTTAACGGCCTTCTGCATGCCGCGCTTCACGTCCATGGGGTTGGCACCGGCGGCCACGTTCTTCATGCCCTCGGTCACCAGAGCCTGAGCCAGAACGGTTGCGGTGGTGGTGCCGTCGCCGGCAGCGTCGTTGGTCTTGGTGGCAACCTCGCGCACCAGCTGAGCGCCCATGTTCTCGAAGGCGTCCTTAATCTCGATTTCTTTGGCGATGGTCACACCGTCGTTGGTGATCACGGGGCTGCCGAACTTCTTGCCCAGCACCACGTTGCGGCCCTTGGGGCCCAGGGTGATCTTGACGGTATCCGCCAGGGTATCAATGCCATTGCACAGAGCCTTGCGGGCTTCTTCACCATGCAGAATCTGCTTTGCCATAATAATCTCTCCTTATTCTATCCAGCGGCCCGCTGCGGGGCGCTGCGTTCTTGTCGTTGTTTGCCTGAAACGAGGCGCTTACTCCACGATGGCCAGGATGTCGCTCTGACGAACGATGGTGCACTCCTCGCCGTCCACCTTAACTTCCGTGCCGGAGTACTTGCTGGTGAGAACCTTATCGCCAACCTTGACGATCATCTGCACCTCTTTGCCGTCCACCAGGCCGCCGGGGCCCACAGCCAGCACTTCAGCCACCTGGGGCTTCTCCTTGGCGCTGCCCGCCAGGATGATGCCGCTCTTGGTGGTCTCTTCCGCTTCCACCGTCTTAATTACAATGCGATCGGCCAAAGGTCTGATTTTCATGGTTGATAGCCTCCTATTTGAATCTTAAATTGTAAGCTTCTTGTTGTTTTAGCACTCCGTATCTTTAAGTGCTAAGTTTATTTTAACCACTTGCCTCGTAAAAATCAAGTATCTAAATTAAAAACTTTTTGTGAACGATGCATGAAGGGCCGTGCGGCGGCATTCTGCGCGAATTTGAATCGTTTAATCGGACATTTTCGTATATTGCTTTTTGCTGTAATTTTTTGAAACCGGCCGATTTTCTCCTGTTTTTTCGCCCGGCGGCTCGATTTTTTCACGCAGTCCCGGCCGGGCGGTGCGCATTTCTTTGCGCCTGTGCCAAAAAAATCCCCGGCAGAAATTGTTCTGCCGGGGATTCGAAACAGCGGCCCGCGCCTGCTGTTCACAGGCCGGAACACCGCCGATGCTTACTTAAAATTCTCGTGGGCGTACTTCAGCAGCTCTTCCCGGAAATCCGGATGTGCGATGGAGGCCATGGCCTCTGCGCGCTCCCGCAGAGTCTTGCCGGAGAGCGAGGCAATGCCGTATTCCGTCGCCACATACTGAATCATGGTGCGAGGGGCCGAAATGGTGCTGCCGCCGGGGATCGTGGCCAGAATGTTGGACTTGCGCTGCCCGTCCTTCGTCACGCGGGAGGAATTGATGCAGATGAAGCCCTTGCCGCCCTTGGAGCGGAACGCGCCCTCCAAGAAGTCCATCTGGCCGCCGATGCCGGAAAGCTGGCGGGTGCCTACGCTCTCGGCGTTTTCCTGGCCCATCAGGTCCAGCTGCACGCCGCCGTTGATGCTGATGACGTTGCTCAGCTTGGAAATGCGCTCCACCGAGTGGATGTAGTCCAGATCGCCGGGGTGGAACAGCTGTGGCTCCGCGTCCAGCCAGTCATACAGCTCCTGCGAGCCCATGGCCAGGTTCCAGGCGGAAAGGCCGTTGTCCAGCTCCTTGCGGGCGTTGGTCAGCTTGCCGGCCTTGTACATCTCCAGAAACGCATCGCTGATGGTGCCGGTGTGGCAGCCCAGGTCCTTCCGGTCCGACTCCGCCAGCATTTTGGCCACCGTATAGGGAACACCGCCCACGCCCAGCGACAGCACAGCGCCGTCCGGAATCTGCTCCACCACCAGCTTGGCAATGGCGATGTCGGTTTCGCTGGGGGCGCGGTAGGTGCGGATGGGCAGCGGCTCGTGCTCCCCTTCCACCACATAGTCCGCCTCGGACAAATGCACCCGGTGAGAGCCTTCCACGCCCTGCAGGCGGGGGTAGCGCTCGTTGATCTCGAAGATCACGATGCGGGCGCTCTCGAAAATGGTGCGCCAGGCATAGTTGGAAATGCCCAGGCCGCAGTAGCCGTTCTCATCCGGCCGGGAAACGGGTACAAACGCCACATCGCAGCGGATATGGCCGTCCCGGTACAGATAGGGCAGCGAGCGCAGAATGGTGGGCATGAACTTCACCAGGCCGCGCGTCTGGAGCTTGCGCTCGTAATCACCGATATGCCAGCTGTAATAGGAGAAGCTCTCCTGCTCGGGGTCGCTCTCCACCACCTCGATGCGGGGGCGGATCACCAGACCGCCGCGCACCTTCACGTCCTTCACTTCTCCCTTGCGGGCGGCCAGAGCCTTGTCCAGCAGCTCGGGGAAGCCCGCGCCGAAGCCGTAATCCACCCAATCGCCGGACTGAACGGCGCGCACAGCCACTTCCGGTGTTACATAATTGATTCGCTGACTCATTGCTTTCAATTTCCTTTCTGATTCATGGCACAGATCTGCAACGAATAAATCTACGTTTAACTATACCAGATAACGCGCCGCTTGTAAATTCAGCCCGGCGCGGCCCGACACAGAAAAAGCCCCAGACGCACGGCGTGTGCATCTGGGGCTTTACGCATGGAGCTGTCAATGCGATTCGAACGCACGACCTCATCCTTACCAAGGATGTGCTCTACCGACTGAGCTATGACAGCATATGGCGACCCGGATCGGGCTCGAACCGACGACCTCTAGCGT
>Ga0129314_1000533_pt1 | contig 38994 bp, 33 predicted proteins | sample O1111metagenome_FD_94431 | JGI IMG/M metagenome (GOLD analysis project Ga0129314, IMG submission 94431) | Orangutan individual fecal microbial communities from fecal samples from Wisconsin, USA - O1111 metagenome | ecosystem: Host-associated > Mammals > Digestive system > Large intestine > Fecal... | reverse complement strand
TTGTCCTTTTGACAGCGCCGATCGTGAAAAGAGTGTTCCTCAATTTTTGCGCTTTTTAACCGGCATCTCCGCAAAACTGAATTTATCACACCTTGATATGGATGCGCGTTTTACCATGCGGGCAAATGCTTTTGAATGGTAAACCGCCGGGGATTTTAAGCGTGTGCAAACAGCGTAAAAGAGGCGTTATGCGGAATGCCTTGACAGCCCGGGCGATTTTCGGTAAAATAAATCAAACTTGCCGCTGAAGCGGCAGATGCGCTCCGGAGAATCGGGGCCTGAAATGCTGTTTTGATCAAATGATGACTGGAAAAGCAATCCTGAAGGACTGCCGGCTTTGCCGTGCCGTCCAATGGGATTGCTTTTTTACGGAGGAATGAATGATGATTTTGAATTTGGAAGAGCAGAAGCTCTGGGAACGCTGCGCCGATTTTCACGGCCACACCTGCGGCGGTCTGGCAATCGGTTTTCAGGCGGCGCGGCGCGCCGCCGCGCTGCTCGGGCTGACCTTTTCAAAGGATGAGGAGGTGGTCTGCGTCGCGGAGAACGACGCCTGCGGCATCGACGCGATTCAGGCGGTGCTGGGCTGCAGCGCGGGCAAGGGAAACCTGCTGTTCCGGATGCGCGGCAAGCAGGCTTTTTCCTTCTTCAACCGAAAAACGGGGCAAAGCGTCCGGCTGGTGCTGCGCCCGGTGCCCGAGATGCCGCGCGGGGAGCGCCGCGACTGGATGCTCAGTCAGGACCCGGCCACCCTCTTCGATGAGAAGCCGGTCGATTTTGAGCTTCCCGAGCCCGCAAGGCTTTTCGAGTCCCATCCTTGTGAAGTGTGCGGAGAGATGACCGCCGAGCCGTATCTGCGTCTGGAGCAGGGCAGACGGCTCTGTCTCTCCTGCGCCCACCTCTACAGCCGTTTCTTCTGAAAACGGCGTTTTACAGAAAGGAAGAACCACTGAAATGAAACGATATCTGGCATGGGGCCTTGCGCTCCTGATCGCCGCCTCCGGCTGCGCGGCGCCCGCATCCCCCGAGGTTTCCGATACCTCGGAAGCCTCCCCCTCCGGCACACAGGCGGAAAACGGGCGCGTTCCCGTGCTGCGGCTGGCCGGCGGAACCGACTGGGGCGCGCCCGGCGTTTATCTGCACGCCTCACGCGGACCCGGCAACGCCAAGAAGGACCTGATTTTTGCCTCCCTGCTGGAGGCGGACGAGAAGGGGGTCATCGGCTGGATGGCCGAATCCTGGGAAGCGGACGGAAACGACTATACCTTCACCCTGCACTCCGACGCAAAGTTCCACGACGGGGAACCGCTGACCGCCGAAGACGTGGCCTTTACCATCGACTATTACCGGCAGTTTCCGCCGGTGAACAATCCGCTCGGTGCGGGAGAGGGCTTTTTGATCTCAGAATATGAGGTGCTCGACCCGCAGCGGATTAAAATCAGCGTCAACAACTCCGACGCCGTCACCCTGACCGCGCTGGGCGGGTTCGAAATCCTGCCCAAGCACATCTGGGAGCGGGTGGAGGACCCGATGACCTACAGCGAACCGGACGCCTTCATCGGCAGCGGGGCGTACTGCTTTTCCTCCTATGACGGAGCGACCGGAAGCTATGAGTTCACCGCCTTTGACGGCTTCTGCGCCGGGGAACCCGCCGCCGACCGGATTCAGTTTGTGCCGGTGAGCGATGAGCTGCTGGCCTTTGAGAACGGGGAAATCGATATCGCCGGGCTGCCCGCCGATCTTTTTGACCGTTATGCCTCCGATCCGGCGATTGGAATGATCGAAAAGGCGAACGACATGGGCTATAAGCTGCTGATCAACTTTGAAAAGCATCCCGAATTTCTCGAGCTGGCAATGCGCGGGGGGCTTTATCAGGCGCTCGACCGTCAGGCGGTGGTGGACAAGGTATTCCGCGGGATGGGCGCCGTCGGCAGCGCCGGATATGCCCCTCCCGGAAGCATCTACTACAATGAAAACTGCGTTCGGTACCCCTACGAGCCGGAAAAGGCCGCCGCCCTCTTTGCGGGGAAGGGGATCAGCGTCGCCATGATCGCCGCCAATTCGGGCAATGACGTCAAGATTGCCGAGCTTGTGAAAAACGACCTGACCGCCGCCGGAATAGAAGTTGAAGTCGCCGCCTATGATTCAGCGGTGCGTGATGAGATGGTCAACGCCGGTGATTATGAGTTTGCGCTGGTCGGCAACGGAGGATGGGGCGGAAAAGCTCCCGCCTACCTGCGCACCATCTTCTCGGATCTTTCAAAGAATCGGGGCGGGAATCCTCACTCGATGGGACCCATCGGCTACAGCAGCGAGCGGATCACCGAGCTGGCCGAGGCCCAGCAGCTCGAGACCGATTTTAACCGGCGGGTGGAGATTTTTCAGGAGCTTCAGCTCGAAATCAGCCGCGAAATTCCGCTGGTGGTGATCGCCACCCAGTCGAGCTATTCGATTTACCGCAAGGATTATTACGACGGCTGGATGAAAACCTACGACTACCAGCAGGCCGAGCAGAACCGTCTCTCGTACCTGAAACGCAGCTGAGGCGGGCGGCCGTTTTACGCTGTGGAGATTCCGTGGCCGGGTGACAGCCTGCGGTTATCGGCGGGCCGAGCAGAACCATCTCTCGTACCTGAAACGCAGCTGAGGCGGACTGCCGTTTTACGTCGTGGAGATTTTGCTGCGGCCGGGTGACAGCCTGCGGTTACCGGCGGGCCGGGCGGAACCGTCCCTCTTTCCTGAAACGGGGCTGAGTCGGGCTGTCAGTTCTTTGTGAAAGGAGGAAATCGGACGATGCGGAAAAGGTGGCTTTGGCTGATTTGCTCCTTTCTGGCGATCTATCTGGTCAACTTTCTGATCCCCCGCCTGATGCCGGGCGATCCGTTTCGCTACACCTCGTCGGTCTCGGGCGACGATCTTGACGCGGGCTACTCCGCCGAACAGGTGGAGCAGCTCCGCGCCTATTACCGGCTCGACGAGCCGCTGGCCGGTCAGCTTCTCGACTCGACGGCCCGGGCGCTGCGCGGAGACCTGGGGGACAGCATCTATTACAAAAAGCCGGTGGCGGAGGTGCTCGCCGAACGTCTGCCATGGAGTCTCGGCCTGATGGCGGCATCGCTCGCCGTCTCCCTGACGGCCGGAACCGTTTTTGCCCTTTGGGCGGCAAGGCGCCGGAACGCCGACCGGGTGCTCTATCCTGTCTGCTCGGTGCTCGCCGAGGTCCCCGCGTTTCTGCTGGGGGTGCTGCTGCTCTTTCTCGTCGCGGCGCGGGTGAGGTGGATTCCTCTTTCGGGGGGCGTGACGCCCTTCGCGCGCCACGCGGACTTTGGGGAGCGGCTTTCCGATCTTCTGATCCACGCGCTGATGCCGCTTTGCGCGATGGTGCTGGCACAGCTTCCCCAGTTTTTCTTTACCGCGCGGGCCTGCTTCCTTTCCGAGCTGGAAAAGCCCTACCTCCTCGCCGCCCGGGCAAAGGGATTGCGGGAGGGGAGAATCCGCTTTCACTATCTGCTGAAGAACAGCGCGGCGGCGCTGGTGGCGCGGATTTTCCTCAGTGTTTCGACTGCGGTGGGGGCGACGCTGCTGGTTGAGAACGTCTTTGCCTATCCCGGTATCGGGCGGGTGCTGCGGGAAGCGGTCGCATACCGGGATTTTCCGATGATTCAGGGAGTTTTCCTGATTTCGTCGCTGCTGGTGCTCGTTTGTCTCTTCTTGGCGGACCGGATCAACGGGGATTCGGCGGGAGGTGAGGGATGATGAAACGCTTTTCTCCGCGGGCCAAAACACTTCTGCTCGCCTTTTTGCTGCTTGCGCTTTTCTTTTTGTACGGCGGACTTTTCTATCCCCATCCGGCCGGCCTTCCCTCGGGCGGGTCGCTCGAAGCGCCGTCCTTTGCGCACTGGCTCGGCACCGATGACCTCGGCGTGGATCTCTATGCCCAGCTTTCGGCGGGCTTCTTTTCGAGCATGGCGGTGGGGCTTGCGGCGGCGGCCTTTGCCTTTCTGCTCGGCGGTCTGGCGGGGGTGCTGGCGGGCCTGAGCAGCGGCGCCGCGGATGCGCTTTTCTCCTTTCTGATTCAGCTTTTCCTGTCGCTGCCGCAGCTTCCGGTGATGGTGGTGATCGGCGCGTTTTTCGGGCAGAGCGCATGGAACATCATCCTGATCGTCTCGCTCTTTTCCTGGGCGCCGATCGCCAAGGTCCTGCGGGCCCGGGTGAGGCAGATCCGGGGACGCCCCTATCTGCGGCTGGCCGAAAGCTACGGGGGCCGGGCGGGATACCTTGTTTCGGCCCACATGCTCGGGGAGCTGCTGCCGCTTTTATCGGTCAGCGCCCTTTCGGTGGTGGGCAAGGCGATCGTGCAGGAAGCCTCGCTGGCCTATCTGGGGCTTTCGGACCCGCTTTCCCGTTCCTGGGGGCTTTTGATCCAGAAGTGCGTCTCCTTTCCCGGCATCTACTTTACCCCTTATTGGAAGTGGTGGCTCCTGCCGCCGGTCTTTGCGCTGGTGCTGACGGTGCTTTGCCTGCGGCTCTTTTCCCGCGAGCTTGAAACAATTTGGAGAAGGGAGGAATCCGATGCAGCCGGTGCTTGAGGTTCAAAATCTGTCGGTCGAATATCCGGACGGCTTCGCGCTGCGTCCGGTTTCCTTTTCCATCGCCGCGGGGGAAACGCTTGCCGTCATCGGGGAATCGGGCAGCGGCAAAACCACCCTGGTCCGGGCGGTGGCGGATCTCTTTTCCTGCCGGTGGGCGCGCGTTTCGGGAAAGGCGCTGCTGGAAGGGGAGGATTTGATCTCCGCCGGGGAAAAGCGCCTGCGCCAGCTGCGGATGCGCCGCTTTTCGGTCGTTTTCCAAAATGCGGCCTCGATGCTGAACCCCGCGCTGACCCTGCGCGCCCAGCTGTACGAGGTCCTGAAAAAGCAGCTTCCGCGCGGCGAATGGCCGCAAAGGGCGGAGCGGCTGCTCGAGCGGGTCGGCCTTTCCGCGGGGGACCTCGACCGCTTCCCGCGCAGCCTTTCGGGCGGCATGGCGCAGAGATTTCTGATCGCCTGCGCCGTCGCCCTCTCCCCGGCGCTGGTGATTCTTGACGAGCCGACCAGCGCGCTTGACCCCGGGGCGGGCGCCGGGCTGACCGCGCTGCTGCGGGAGCTGCAGCAGGAGACGGGCTGCGCGTTCCTTCTGATTACCCATGACCTCGCCTTTGCCCGCGCCCTTTCGGACCGGATGGCGGTGCTCTATCGCGGACAGGTCGAAGAGACGGGGGAGACCCGCGCTCTGCTGGATGCGCCGCGTCACCCCTATACGCGCGGCCTGATCGGCGCTTCGGCCGAGCTGATGCCGCTGCGGGACCTCTGGGGAATCCGTCCGGCCGTGGAGGAGGCAGGACGGGGCTGTCCGTTTTTTGGACGGTGCACCCAATCCGCCGGACCTTGCCGGGAGGAGCCTCCGGCGCTGCTGCCGGCGCCCGGGGATCCGGGGCGACTGGTCCGCTGTCACCGCGGGGGCATTGTCACCCGCCTTGAGGGCAGAGGAATCGGAAAACAATTCGGCGGACAGACGGTGCTGCATGACGTTTCGCTGCGGGTGCAGAGCGGGGAAACGGTCGCGCTGATCGGAGCCTCCGGTTCCGGGAAAACGACCCTCGCCTCGATTCTGGCGGGCTTTCTTCCCCCCGATGCGGGCAAAATTCTCTTTGAGGGGGAACCCGCTGATTTTACGTCCCTCCACCGGACGGAAGGCGGGCTTCAGATGGTCTTTCAGGACAGCGAATCGGCATTGAATCCGGCCTTTTCGGCCGGTCAGGCGGTCTGCGAGCCGGGAAATTTGGCGCGTCTTCCCGACTGCGAGGCGCGGGCGCACGCCGCTCTGCGGGAGGTGGGCCTCCCCGATGGGGATGATTTCTGGAACCGGAGGGTTTCCCATCTCTCGGGCGGGCAGATGCAGCGGCTTTGTCTGGCGCGGGCCCTGACGATGACGCCCCGGCTGCTGGTCGCTGACGAGCCGACCTCGATGCTTGATCCTTCGAGCAGGGCAAACCTTCTGCGGCTGCTCAAGGGCCTGCAAAACGCCCGGGGTTTTTCGATGCTGATGGTGACCCACGATCTCGCGGCGGCGGCCAAGGTCGCGGAGCGGGTTTTCCGTCTGGAGGCGGGAGGACTGGTTGAGCTGAGGCGGGAGGAGCTTCTTGCCCTGGGCCTCTCCTGACAGCAGGAAGAAAAAAGAAGAAAAAGGCAAAAAATTCTTTTTATTCTCTTGCCAATTCGATTTTACTGTGGTAAAATACCTCTCAACCAATACTTTCAAACCTTTGATACGGAGATCAAACCGCGAGATGCGCCCACAGAGAGCAGGGGAAGCTGAGAGCCCTGCGGAGATGCAGCGCGGCAAATGGACCGTTGAGGGCGAGGGGAAAGGGCGTAAGCCCGATTATCCGAGACGCAGAGCCTGCGTTATGGGCGGGGGATGTGTTGGCATCCCTGAGAAAGCGGGCCGCTTCCCTGCGAGGCGGTCAAGTAAGGTGGTACCGCAGATTTTTTCAGAATCTGTCCTTTACGGGGTAAAGGGCAGATTTTTTATTTTTGCGGAAAGAAAAACAAACATCGCGCAGCTCCAACAGGCGCGCCCGCCCAAAAGGAGAATTGCCATGAAAAAAAGAATCGCTGCCGCTCTGCTCGCCCTTTCCGCCGCCCTGCTCGGAGGATGCGCCTCCGCTCCCGCCCAGAGCGCCCCGGAATCCGCCATGTCATCCGTTTCCGCCGCGCCGGAACCGATTGCGCTTGAAAAGCGCACCGTTGCGATCATCCAGCCGATGGACCACCCGTCCCTCAACCAGATTCGGGAGACGATCCTCTCGGAGTTTACCGCCCTCGGGCTGGATGACAAGATAGAGGTCGTCTGCCGCAATGCAAACGGGGACAATTCGGCGCTGCCCACCATCTTTTCCGAGCTGATCGGCGGCGAAGCGGATCTGCTCATTCCGATCGCGACCGGAACGGCCCAGACGGCGGCCGCTGCGACCGACAGCATCCCGATTGTCTTTTCGGCGGTCAGCAATCCGGTGGAAGCAGGCCTTGTGGCCGCCTTCGACGCCACCGACCGAAACATCACCGGCGTTTCCAATTCGATTGCCATTGAGGAGATATTTGCCCTCGCCGCCGAGCTGACCCCGCGGGCCAAAACCTTTGGCTTCGTTTACAACACCGGGGAGATCAATTCGGTGACCGGCATCGAGCGGGCCCGCGCCTACTGCGACGCGAATGACATTGCCTACGAGGAGGCCGCCATCACCGGCGTCGGAGAGCTGCAGCAGGCGGCCCAGTCCCTCGTCGGCAGGGTTGACGCTTTCTTTACCCCCAACGACAATTCGATTGCTTCTGCAATGCCGATCTATCTGCAGGTGGCGAACGAGGCGGGAATCCCGATCTATGTCGGAGCCGATTCGATGGTGGCGGACGGCGGCCTTGCCACCGTGGGCATCGACTACACCGTGTTGGGGCGGCAGACCGCACAGATGGCCGCGCGGATTTTAAACGGGGAAAGCATTGCCGAAAATCCGGTGGAACAGGTGGCCGAGTATGCCAGAATGATCAATCTGGAGACGGCCGAAGGCCTTCAAATCGAAATTCCGGAAAAACTGCTCGAGCAGTTTGTGGTGATTGAATCTCAGGAAAAATAAGTCACGTGGAAACAAATTCCGCGATTTTGAAGGAGAGGAATTTGGTAGATTTGTGATGTTTCAATAATAAAAATACATTTTCACCAAAAAGCTGAAACGCGGCTTGAATTTTTTGGCGTTGCCGCCAAAACTGATTTCGAAAGCATGAATTCTCACAAGAACTGTTGCATCGGAAGGGGAAGAATGTTATATTATGAACAGTCCTTTCAAACCTGAACTGCGGGTTTGCAGAAGTAAACTTTATAAAAGTGGAGGAAAGTAACATGAGCAAAGAGATCGTACTTGTCGGCGCCTGCCGTACCGCCATCGGCAAGATGGGTGGAACCCTCTCCAATATTCCTGCCGAGCAGCTCGGCGCCATCGTCATGAAGGAAGCGATCGCCCGCGCCGGAATCTCCGCCGATCAGATCGACGAGGTTATTTTCGGCAACGTTCTGACCGCTGCGATGGGCCAGAGCCCCGCCCGTCAGGCTGCGATCCATGCCGGCATTCCCGAGTCCGTTCCCGCGATGACCATCAACAACGTCTGCGGAAGCGGCCTGAAGTCGGTTAACATGGCTGCCGCGATGATCATGGCCGGCGAGGCCGACGTCGTCATGGCCGGCGGTATGGAGAACATGTCGATGGCTCCTTATGCGCTGCCCAACGCCCGCTTCGGCTACCGCATGAACAACGGCAAGGTCATCGACACGATGGTCAACGACGCCCTCTGGGATGCGTTCAACAACTACCACATGGGCATTACCGCCGAGAACGTCGCCGAGAAGTACGGCATCACCCGCGAGATGCAGGATGAGTTTGCTGCCGCTTCCCAGCAGAAGACCGAGGCCGCTCAGAAGGCCGGCCTGTTTGACGCCGAGATCGTTGGGGTTCCCGTCAAGGTCAAGAAAGAAACCGTCATGTTCGACAAGGATGAGTTCCCGCGTGCCGGGGTTGAGGCCGCCGGTCTTGCGAAGCTCAAGCCCGCTTTCAAACCCGACGGCGGCACTGTGACCGCCGCGAACGCTTCCGGCATCAACGACGGCGCCGCCGCCGTCCTCGTGATGAGCGCCGAGAAGGCCGCGGAACTCGGCGTCAAGCCGATGGCCCGCTGGATCGGCGGCGCCTCCGCCGGCGTCGATCCCAAGATCATGGGCATCGGACCGGCCTATTCCACCGAAAAGCTCTTCAAGAAGACCGGCCTCGGCCTCGGCGACCTCTCTGTCATCGAAGCGAACGAGGCGTTTGCCGCCCAGTCTCTGGCCGTCGGCAAGCTGCTCGGCTGGGATGCCTCCAAGGTCAACCCCAAGGGCGGCGCCATCTCGCTGGGTCATCCGGTCGGCGCTTCCGGCTGCCGCATCCTCGTTACCCTGCTGCATGAGCTGGAGGCGGGCCAGAAGGGCCTTGCCACCCTCTGCGTCGGCGGCGGCATGGGCGTTTCGGCCATCGTCGAGAAGCTGTAAAAAGATTTGGTTCCCGCGGGCGGCATGCCGCCCGCGGGCCGGTCAAAAGGGGATCATACCATGAGCTTTGTCAGATATGAGCAGAAGGAGCAGTACGCTGTCGCCACCATCGACCGCGAAAAAGCCCTGAATGCCCTGAATTCCCAGGTCCTTGAGGACCTGAACACGATGCTTGACGGCATCAATTTTGACGAGGTCCGCGCGCTGATTATCACCGGGGCGGGGCAGAAGAGCTTTGTCGCCGGCGCTGACATCGGCGAGATGAGCGGCCTTTCCAAGGCCGAGGGCGAGGCCTTCGGCAAGCGCGGCAACGAGATTTTCCGCCGCATCGAGACGCTTCCGATCCCGGTCATCGCCGCGGTCAACGGCTTTGCGCTCGGCGGTGGCTGCGAACTTTCGATGTGCTGCGATATCCGTCTCGCGGCGGAGAACGCGAAGTTTGCACAGCCCGAGGTCGGTCTGGGAATCACCCCCGGCTTCGGAGGAACCCAGCGCCTTGTCCGGCTTATCGGAGTCGGAAAGGCCAAGGAGATGCTTTATACCTGCGCCCAGATCGACGCGCAGGAGGCTTACCGGATCGGTCTGGTCAATGCCGTCTACCCTGCGGAAGAACTGATGGACGCCGCTGAGAAGATGGCCAAGCGGATCGCGAGAAACGCTCCCATCGCGGTGCGCGCCACCAAAAAGGCCGCCAACGACGGACTGCAGACCGATATGGATGCCGCGGTTGCGATTGAGTCATCCCTTTTCGGAAGCTGCTTTGAAACCGAGGACCAGAAGAACGCGATGGGCGCGTTCCTGGAAAAGCGCCGTCCCGATCCTTTCGTCAACCGTTAAAGAGAAGAACCGAAATGCTGCAACAATGAAACAAAACGGAGGAAAGCTACTATGAAAATTGGTGTACTTGGCGCCGGTACCATGGGCTCCGGCATTGCCTATGCGTTTGCTCAGGCCGGCTATGACGTCGTTCTGAGAACCCGCAAGCAGACCACCCTCGACAAGGCGATGGGCTACATGAAGAAGACCCTCGACAAGGCTGTTGCCAAGGGCAAGATGGAGCAGGCCGCCGCCGATGAGATCTACGCCCGCGTCACTCCCGCCACCGAGATCGAAGCGGTTGCCGATGCTGACTTTATCCTCGAGACCATCGCTGAGGATATGAAGATCAAGAAGGACATCTTTGCCGAGCTCGACAAGCTCTGCAAGCCCGGTGTGATCTTCGGCACCAACACCTCCTCTCTCTCGATCACCGAGATTGCCAACGGCGTGGAGCATCCGGTTGTCGGCATGCACTTCTTCAATCCGCCCCCCGTCATGAAGCTGATCGAAGTCATCGCCGGCGAGAACACCCCCGCCGAGGCGGTTGACGAGGTCGTTAAGATCACCGAGCAGATGGGCAAGGTTTCGGTCCATGTCAAGGAAGCCGCCGGCTTCGTTGTCAACCGTATCCTGATCCCGATGATCAACGAGGCCATCGGCATCTACGCCGAGGGCGTTGCCACTGTTGAAGGTATCGACACTGCCATGAAGCTCGGCGCTAACCATCCGATGGGCCCGCTGGCTCTCGGCGATTTGGTCGGCCTTGACGTTTGCCTCGCCATCATGGAAGTCCTCGAGAGCGAGACCGGCGATCCCAAGTATCGTCCGCATCCGCTGCTCAAGAAGATGGTCCGCGCCGGCAAGCTCGGAAAGAAGAGCGGTGTCGGCTTCTACGACTACACCAAGTAAGCTTTGCGATAAAAGGCCCGCTCCTGAAGGAGCGGGCCTTTTTGTATGAAAAACCACTCACTGGGCGAGCGGTTCAAAAGAAGGCTAATGGTGATGATGAATGTCTTCTAAAAGGCCGCCCACATTGCGTTTCGCCAAGATCGCATATGATAAATTCTTATGCCAAAACAATAATGGCCTCATCAAAAGAAATTTGATGTTCTGGATCAGTTCGATCCGATGTTCCGAAACTATTACGAAAAAATACATAGACGCAGTATGGAAAAGCGGTTGCCTTATATAATGAGTGAGGCTCTATCACCAAAACGATCATGCAACTGGGATGGTCCTGCAAGAAATTTCCTTTTCCTTATCCGCATCTGTGCCAGTTTGCCGCTCAGGTCCGACGGGCTCATTTGTTTATCCATGTCTTTATTTTACCATTTGGTGGTATTTTTTACACACAGCTTTCTGCGCGATGTTACCTTAGCAATTGAATTTCGGTGGTCAAGGTGGGGACCATCGAAATTCAATTACTTGTCCAGGTAAAAAAATGGGGCTGTAAGGTATGCGAGTTTAAAATAAATTAGTAATATGATTACAATTTTTGAAAAGTAATTAGTTAAATTTACAAAAATTGATAGACATTAGGCACTGAAATCACAAAAGTTTGTTAATTTATTTACTATTATTGAATGTTTTTAAGAATGATGGTAAAATTGGTGTGAAAAATAATTAATAATATTTTTGAAGGACTGATAATCGTATGGCAAATATTTACCTTATCAGACATTGTGAGTCAGAAGGAAATGCATGTCGGAGAACTCAAGCTCATGTTGATGCACTGGTAACGACAAAAGGCTATGAGCAGAATGAGATGCTTCGCAGACGATTCAAAGATATTCCTATAGATGCCATATACTCCAGCGATTCATTTCGTTCGATTATGACTGTCGATCCAATCGCAAAGGAAAGAAACCTTCCTATCAATATAAGGATTCTTCTGCGGGAAGTCACCACGGGCGTGTGGGAAGATAGCGCTTGGGGAAACATCGCTCTGGAATATCCGGAGGATCATGAGAATTGGAGCAGGCGCCCGTGGCATATGACCGCTCCCGGCGCCACAACATTTCAGCAGGTCGCGGATCGGCTGATATATGGACTCAGAAAAATTGCTGCTGAAGTTGGCGAAAACGGAACCGCGCTTGCTGTGTCACATTCATGCAGCATCAAAGCGGCACTTTGCACAATACTTGGGAAGCCTTTGACCGATGTTCTGGAATTTGGGCATGGCGACAATACGTCTGTAAGTCTTATCAATGTGGATAAAGACGGCAACTTTAAGGTTGAATATATGAACGATGAATCCCATTTGCCTCCGAGACTGCGCAGGGCATGGAGTGGGATGGCGGGCACCGACGTAAACATGGCGGTATATCCGTGCAGGCTGCCGGAGCAAAAGGATGATCTCTTGCGTTTGGCGGAAGCTGATTTTAAAGAAAGAAACGGCGGCAATGCTGTGTTTGACGCGGAAGCATATCTGAGCCAAGCGGAAAGATTGTTGGCCAAACATCCGAATTACATAGCGTTTTCGTACCTCAGAAATAAAATATATGGTTTTACACGCATCGGGTTCGATGAAAATCTTCCGCGGACCTGCGGCCTGCTCGAAGGGCTGTATGTTATGCCGGAGCTTCAGGGGGTGGGCTACGGCGAGCAGCTGTTTGGGTATGTGGCTCATGAACTGAGATATGAAGGGAAAACGGAACTGGCCATGAAAAAGTCTTGTTCGTCCGAAGAAAAACGTGTATCCGAGAGATTCGTTTTCGGCAATATGAAAGGCTTGCCCGAATATCTTGAGATTGAGCTGTTTTCCCCAACGATTACATGCCACCTTATGGCGTAAAAGGAAAGGAATCATATATGGACAAGATTTACGTTTCAACATATGGCGTTGCTTTTTCAAATTATGAATTGCTGAAGAAGCAGATTATCGGCTTTAAGGATTTCAAGCTCGGGATCGAATACGCAACTTCATGGAAAGATCCGGATTTTTACGAAAAGCTTGATGCTCAGATTGAAATTATGCGGGGAATTCCCGCTACAATACATTCCCCGTTTGTAGAGATTTGTACTGTGCCCGGCAGCGCGGAAGAAAAATACATGGAAGAAATTTTCGAAAGGGCGTGCGGGTATTATAAGGCCTTCCATGCAACTTCCATGGTTTTTCACACCAATGAGGGCGCCTTCCCGGAAAGTGAAATGAAAGCGAAACGGGTAAGGGTGCGGGAAGTCCTGCTGCGCTGGCATAAGAAACTCAGCCGTGAAAACATTTCAATGACCGTGGAAAATGTAGGGTATCCGCTGAAAAAGAATCTGCTCTTCGATTACGAAAACTTTATTCGCCTTTTCGATGATCTTCCCAACGAAATTGGATGCCTGATCGATACAGGGCACGCGATGCTGAATGATTGGGATATCGAAGAGCTGGTCCGCACACTTGGATCTAGGATTCGCGGATATCATTTGAATAACAACGACGGTATTCATGACAGCCACTATCCTCTTTATGATAGAGAAGGATATTATTCGCCCGAGAAGGTTGACAGCATGCTGCGAACAATTGCTGCATATTCTCCCGACGCCGACCTTGGGATTGAATATGCTCCGGATGGCCGCTTTGATACAGAGAGTCTGTATTCCGATATTCGCAGAATCGTCCGCGTAACATCCGGAACCTTGAATAAATAAAGGAGTTAAACCATGAATATTGCATTGCTGTTCGGAACATTTCTGATTCTGATGGCTCTGGGGCTTCCAATAGCTCTTACGATGGGCGCCTCCGCAGCACTTTATATTGTGTGTTGTACAAATATTTCACCGCTTATCATAATGCAGCAGACAGTATCCGGAGTAAACAACTATGTCCTGCTGGCAGCTCCATTTTTTATCATGGCGGGCGCTCTGATGGAAAGCGGCGGAATTTCCAAACGTCTGGTACGCTTCTGTATGTCGCTTGTCGGGCATTTTACCGGCGGACTTGCAATGGTCGTCGTAGTAGCCTGCGCGTTTTTTGCGGCAATGTCCGGATCGGCAATTGCCACGACTGCTGCTGTAGGCGCAATCATGATTCCTTACATGTACAATAACGGATATGATAAAGATTTTGCCTGTGCGCTGACCGCAACTTCGGGTATTTTTGGTCCGTTGATTCCGCCGAGCATCGTGATGGTGCTCTATGCCGTCAACGCCAATCAGTCGGTGGGAACAATGCTTATAGCGGGTGCTGTACCTGGTTTTGTCATGGTTCTCTGCACTGGCCTGCTGGCAGTGTTTGTGTGCAGGCGCAACGGCTGGAAGGGTACCGGACATTTTGATATCAAGGAGGTATGGACAAGTTTTATAGATGCGATATGGGCCATCCTCTCTCCGCTGATCATTTTGGGCGGCATTTATTCCGGAATTTTTACCGCAACCGAAGCAGCTGCCGTAGCTTGTTTCTATTCTATGATCGTTGGATTGTTCGTTTATCATGAGCTTAATTTTAAAACGATGATAGAGGATCTTGGCAAAGCAATGAAGAGCACTGGAAATATTATGCTGATCGTGGCAAGTTCCTGTGCATTCTCATTTGTGCTCAGTCGTGAACATGTGGCAAGCACGGCGGCAAGCGCAATGCTCAGCTTCAGCGGCAGCAGGATTGTGTTCCTAATCTGTGTGGTAGTCATCATGCTGATAACTGGTTGTTTTGTGGATGCGTCGCCCGCCGTTATGGTTCTGGCACCCATTTTGGCACCTATTGCCGAGCAATACGGAGTATCCCTTGTACATCTGGGTGCCATCATGGTAACGGCAACGTCAATCGGCATGGTAACGCCGCCGCTCGGAATGAACATGTACATGGCGGCGCAGATAGGCAGCCGTCCGATACACAAAGTCATACCCGCGACAATACCATTTATATTCGTTACGATCATAGGCTTGCTGGTGGTTACTTTTGTGCCGCAGATTTCGCTGTGGCTGCCCAGCCTGATGCATACATAAGTTAACACCTTGTGTTAAAGCACAGTGTTATATATTCCGAAAAAACGAGGAGGAACTAAAATGAAAAAAGCATTGACTCTTATTCTGGCACTTGCGCTGGCACTCGGACTTACTTCCTGCGGCGGAGCACCGGCTTCTTCGGCTGCCGCCCCGGCGTCGTCTGCTGCTCCCGCGGCATCATCTGAGGCCGCGCCTGCCCCTCAGGATCCGCCCATCAATCTGACCGTTGTATCCGCAGGAAACACCCCTGATAATGCAATCAGCAAAGGTTACGATAAATTTGCCGAGCTTGTAGAGGAATATTCCGGCGGCAACATCACCGCGGATGTTTACTACGGAAGTGAAATGGGTTCGCTGAGCGCGTGCGTTGACGGTGTGTTCCAGGGCACGCTTGATATTGTTTCCTGCGGTCCTTCCTACATTTCCGGTTATGTTCCTGCGGTACAGGTTTTCGAACTTCCTTTCGTTTTTGCAGATGCGGAAGAAGCGCGCAAAACGTTGGACGGTGAACCCGGACAGAAGATTTCCCATATGTTTGACGGTCAGGGTGCTTTCATTATCAGCTACTTTGAGTCCGGCGTCCGTCAGCTGATGAATGACCGCAATCCGATCGTGAATCCCGAGGATATGAACGGTCTAAAAATCCGTTGTGTGCCTTCCAAGACCCAGACTGCAACTTGGGAAGCCTTTGGTGCCATTCCTATGGCGATCGATATGACCGAAACGTTTACTGCACTGCAGAACGGTACCGTTGATGCGAACGAAAACGGCATGACGACTCTTGCAAGCTACAAGATGTGGGAAGTTCAGAAGTACCTCTCGGTGACCAACCACTCCTATACGCCTATCACTGTTATGATGAGTGAACAGACTTGGGCCAAGCTTACCGACAATCAGAAAGAAATTGTGCAGAAGGCGATGGACGATGCCCGCGACTACCAGCGCCAGCTGACAGATGACCTTACCTCAGACTGCTACAAGCAGATGGAGGAGCATGGCGTAGAAATCGAATGGAATCCCAACTCGGAAGCCTTCCAGGCGCTCGTTGGCGGTGTCTATGACATCTTTAATGAGCTTGCCGGATCTGATGAAGTGCTGACCATGGTTCAGGACTATGTTGCGGCATTAAAATAATCTATCTTTCTTGGTAGTAAAGGATTTTAGGTGTTTATTATGAAATTTTGGAAGAATCTTAATCACAGCGGAACGATCGCTGTCGGAGCAATCGGATTTATTGGGATTTTGGTTGCAACGGCAGGCGTTATCACACGATTTGTTCTTAAAGTTTCGATTTCATGGTCGGACGAGCTCTTGCGCACGATATTTCTCTGGGGTTACTTTGTTGGTGTTGCTCTCTGCTATGAGGAGGGCGGTATTATGCGCTTGGAACTTCTGGAAGATTCTTTAAAAAAACGCGGACATGATAAAGCCGTGAATATCCTGAGGGTGGTCTGCGCATTTATCAATTCCGCATTTTTTGCGGTGTCAACATATTTTGTGTACGTCATCTGTATGCAGCATTTTGCCCGCGGCACGACGAGCGGAACAAGCAGCACTCCGGCATGGGTTTTACCTGCATCTTATGGGATCGGCTGCATATTGATCACAATCCTGGCTGTCAGAGATCTGATTAGGGCAGTTTACACATTTGGCGGAAAACACGACACGACGTCCGAAGAATAACCTCTTAAAATCCTTATAGCAGAGACCTGAAATGCAAAAGGACTGCGGTTCTCCTCTGCAGTCCTTTTGCTATATCAAAAATTAAAATTTTGATGGTTTCCTGTTGAGTTTCTCTTGATCAGCCTTGGTTGGGTCTCGGCTTTGAATCTTGTAGAGGCGATCAATGGGTCAGGGGAGAGCGTATTGATTCTGTGCATCAATACATTCATCGCAGTCATGGCAAGCAGGTCGGCATGAGGATCAATTGTTGTCAGTGACACACGCTCGAGACCGGTGTATATCAAGTTATCAAAACCTATGATCGAATAGTCATCGGGAATTTTATATCCCTGGCCAATGAGTGCGTTCATCGCGCCGATTGCAACCATATCGTTGATGGCAATAATCGCTGTTGCTTCACATTCCCGGAGCTTTTTATCATGTGCGAGCTGGTATCCGTAGTTGTAGTCCGTATTGCCGCTGTTATCATCATCGATGGTCTTGTTATGGGAAATTACGGTCAGTCGGCATCCGGGTGTTTCTTCGATTTTGGACATCGCGCCTTTCGCACGCAATGACCTGGCTATGTTATCCTCCAGGCTATTGGTTAGCAGGGCTATGTTGCGATGGCCGAGCGAAATCAAATGCTCGGCTGCAAGATAGCCCGATTTGTAGTTGTCAAGCTCAACCTGATCGGCTTTTGATTCAGCTAGCTTATCACAGATCGTGATCACCGGCATCGACGCCACGGCCCTATTGAGGGCCTCAAAGTTGTCGGGTGGGTAAAGATAGATCACAGCGATAAAATTGAAGTTAAGAGCCATTTTAAGATAGTCCTCTTCTAACTCTTTGCTGTGATATGTGTCGCAGCACACGACTTTGATATTGCTTTTAAGTGCTTCGCTTTCGATGCAGTGCAACAGAAAGGGATAATAGGGATAGGTCATGCTGGTTGCGAGAACCAGTATGCATTTGTTCATATTTTGTACCGCTCCGGAGTTGTTGCGCCTTGACATGACATATCCCATTTCGCTGGCGCAGTTCATGACCTTTTCGATCGTCTGGCTCGGAAAGGACGAGAGATTGTTCTGCCTGAGAATATGGGATACGGTGGACTGTGAAACACCGGCGGCGTTTGCTATATCGGTCATAGTGACTTTTTTGGAAGACATATCGATTACCCATTTCTATATTATTATTAATGATTACAGTATATATTTATTTGTGAATTTTGTAAATACACTATTTGAAATGATTCCTGTTTTGGAAAATTGATTTCAATTTCCCGAGGTAAAAGAACTTCTTTTTTATGTCCAAGTGTATTGACATTTTGATAGAACTGATATATATTTATAATATTAGGAATAATATCTTTATTATTAATAATATTTTAAGGAGATGTAATCCCATGAGTGTATTTCCTCCCAAAGAAAAGGCTCTCGGAATGTACAAAACAATGTACAAAATACGCAAATACGAAGAAAGTATTTATTACCTGTTTCTGGAAGGGATAATGCCTGGCACAATTCATCAGAGCACAGGCGAGGAGGCAAGCGCCGTTGGCATGCTGTACGACCTTCGTAAAGATGACTGGATGGCATCTACTCACAGACCGGCAGGTCACGATATTGCCAAGGGAATCTCGGTGAAGGCCATGATGTGCGAAATGTTCGGCAAGGCCGAAGGCTGCTGCGGCGGAAAAGGCGGAGCGATGCACACCGGTGACATCTCGGTCGGTGCTATGGTCGCAAATGCAATTGTTGGCGGTAACCTGCCGATCGCCGCCGGCGTTGCGGCGGCGTTCAAGATGCAAAAAAAGGATAATGTAGTAGTCTGTTTCTTCGGAGACGGCGCAAGCAACGAAGGCTCATATCATGAAACAATGAATGCAGCCGGGCTATGGGGGCTGCCTGTTGTATATGTATGCGAAAACAATCTTTATTCGGCCAACACATCCATCAAATTAACTTGCTGCCAGGAAAATGTGGCGGCGGACAGGGCTGCTGTTTACGGTATCCCGAGCGAAGTAGTGGACGGCAATGATGTGCTTGCCGTGAATGAAGCGGCGACAAGAGCGATAGCGAGGGCCAGAGCCGGTGAGGGGCCAACGATTCTGGAGCTTAAGACATACCGGCATGGTGGACATTCCAGAAACGATGCATGCGGCTATCGATCAAAGGATGAAGAAAAATATTGGATTCAGGACAGGGATCCGGTCAAAAATTTCCGCAGAGTGCTGTTGGAAAAGCTGGTCGTTACCGACAGCGAGCTCAAAGCAATAGAAGAAGAAATTGAACAGGAGATCGATGAAGCTGTTGAATATGCGAAAAGTTCCCCCTTCCCCGACAGCGAATCAGCTTTGAAAAATGTATTCTGGGAGGAAAAATAATGGCTGTAATGTCTGTTGCCGATGCATATAGAAGTGCTATCGCTGAAGAAATGCGCGCAGACCCCATGGTTTACTGTCTGGGCGAAGATGAAGATATACCTGGCGGAATGGGCGGTGCTTTTACCGTTACAAAAGGACTCGGCGACGAATTTGGAGCCAATGTGAGGGTCCCCACAAAAAATGGTTTCGAGTCAAAAGGCCTCGATATCGCGAATGACCGCGTGATTAATACCCCTATCTCCGAAATACTGCTTGCCGGCATGTGCGTTGGTTCTGCAATGGCGGGAATGAGACCGGTGGCAGATCTGCAATATGGAGATTTCCTGTTCTGCATGATGGATCAGCTTGTAAATCAGGCTGCCAAGATGTGCTATATGTCTAACGGTCAGGTTAAGATTCCGATGGTCATGAGGGCTCCGTGCGGAGCGACCAACAGAGGCGCGCAGCACGCGCAGAGTCTCGAAAGCTATTTTATTCATGTGCCCGGCCTCAAGGTTATCTGCCCTTCCACTGCATTTGATGCAAAGGGTATGATGAAACAGGCAATACGCGACAACAACCCTGTGCTGGTATTTGAGCACAAACTGCTGTACGGCGGGAAGCGTAAAGAAGCCGGACAGCTTTCTGCGCTTGGTGAGGTGCCTGAAATGGACTACACCATCGAATTCGGCAAAGCCGCCGTCCGCAGAGAAGGCCGCGACATTACAATCGTCGCCAACATGCTGATGTGGTACAAGGCGATGCAGGCGGCTGAGGAGCTGGAAAAGGAGGGCATCAGCTGTGAAATCATCGATCCCCGCTCTTTGGTTCCGTTCGATTACGATACGATCACCGCTTCCGTTGAAAAGACGGGGAAGCTCATGATCGTACATGAAGATCACTATACCGGCGGATGGGGCGCACAGCTCGCGTCATATATGGCAGAGCATGCCATCCAGCTGTTGGATGCGCCGATTGTGCGCATTGCCGCACCGGATTGCCCGATTCCATTCTCACCGGTTCTGGAAAATTATGTTGTACCGTCAAAAGAGCGTATAGCGGATGCTGCGCGTCGGTTGGCTAAGCTTTGAATAGTGGCTTTTGGGAGGTGTAATTGATTTGAGTCAGGAAATTAAGATGCCCAGCGCCGGTCAGACAACCGATGTTGCCAGAATAGCCTGTGTAAATATTAAGGTCGGTGATACTGTAAAGCGCGGAGACGTGCTCATGGAAGCTGAGACAGATAAGGCTGTGCTGCCTATCGAAAGCTTTGCGGCCGGTGAAGTGTTGGCTGTACTTGTGGCAGAAGGCGATGATGTTGATGCAGGCACGGTGCTCGCGGTGATCGGAAAGCATGGCGAAGGCTGCGCGTCCGTCGCGTCTGCTGCTTTGGAGGTCGAAGAACCTGTGCAAGCGGCGCGGTTGAAAAGGGCGGAACGAGCGGAGAATGTGGAAGAGGAATACCTCCCCATCATAAAGAAGGATCAGAAAGATGCACCGATGAAAGTTCCGGTTGCTGCCGCAAAGCCAAGCAAGGCATTTCCCGCAATGCCCAATGCGAAATGGGAGGCCCATAATCAAAATATCGATCTTTCTGATATCGTACCGGCGAACGGAGCGTTTATCACACGCAGAGATGTAGCTGCGGCGGCTCAAAAAGCAGCAGGCGGGGCGCTTACATCTGCTTCGGCAGAGGACGCAGAGTATACGGTGATGCCGCTGACTCGTATGCGCGAGATCATCGGCAGACGCATGCATGAAAGCATGCAGACCATACCGGCATGGCAGTGCACGACCTGCGTCGATATGACGGGTTGCATCACACTGAGAGAGAAATTTATCAGCAAACGCGGGATAAAATTATCCTACAATGACCTCATTGCAAAAGCGGTCGCGGTTGCCGCGCGGCGTTTTCCGCTCGTTAACGCGAGATTTGAAGATGGTGAAGTACGCATCTATGAACATACCAATATTGGCCTTGCCGTTGCACTGGACGATGCTCTGGTAGTACCCGTCATAAAAAAGGCAGATACGATGGGCCTTGAGCAGATCAGCATTGCGTTTCAAGAGAAGATCAGCGCGGCGCGCGGCAATAAGCTCACGCCTTCGGATATGGGCTGCGGCAGTATTACAATATCCAACCTCGGCATGTACAGTGTGCATCACTTCACGGCGATAGTAAATCCTCCGGAGAGCTGCATACTTGCCGTCGGCGGTTTGCAGGTCGAGCCCGTGTGGAATGGAAGCACTTTTTTACCTGTAAATAAAATGTATATCACGGGTTCGTTTGATCACAGGATTATTGACGGTGCGTACGGCGCACAGTTCCTGCAGGAAGTAAAACAACTGCTTGAAGATCCCGGATTGATGCTCTTATGAATCATAGGGCGATATGGGCGGGTATTTTCTGCCCGTATCGCTGCAGGAAAGAAGGCAATGGATTGGAAAACTTTGATATTCTTGTCATAGGTGCCGGCCCGGGAGGCTATTCATTAAGCATCGCCGCGGCAAAGAAAGGCTTAAAGACTGCAATTTTTGAAAAAGAACACATCGGCGGTACATGCCTTAATATAGGCTGCATCCCGACAAAATACCTCGTGGATAAAGCAAATACGATGGAAAAGGTGCGTGCACTTGTCAGCAGGGAGATTTTCAGTGAAGCCGGAAAATTCAGTTTTAAAAAGATACAGCAGGGCAAAGCTGGTGTTACTGAAAAGCTGGTCGGCGGAGTAAAATATCTCCTTAAAAGCGCGGGAGTTCATGTCATAGAAGGCGAAGCTGTGCTCTCAAAGGCAAACACAGTTATGTGCGGCGGCAAGGAATACTGCGGAAAGCATGTTGTCATAGCTACGGGATCGGTGCCGATGATCCTGCCGATCCCCGGCAAGGAATACTGTATAGATTCGACCGGCGTGCTGAATCTTACAAAACTGCCAAAAAAAATGGTCGTGATTGGCGGTGGAGTCATCGGCCTTGAGATTGCCTCTGCTTTCGCATCATTTGGCACAGAAATCACGATCATTGAAATGATGCCGGAACTGTTGCCGAAGGAACAACCTGAAGCGGTTCGCATCCTGATCAGAGAGCTCAAAAACCAGGGAATTGCTCTGCTCACCGGCACAAAGATTCTGCGCGTTGAAAATCAGGGGGACGGTCTCACCGCAGTGTGTGAAAAAGATGGAAAAGAGAAGCGCATAGACGCCGATCAGGTGCTGATGGCTGCCGGGCGCCGCACAAATCTGACCGGCATTGACTGTGATGCTCTGGGGATCAGGCTCGACACGAAGAGATGCATCGAGGTAGATGAACACCAGAGGACCAGCCTGAAGGGTGTCTACGCGATAGGCGATGTCGCCGGCGGATACCAGCTGGCGCATGCGGCATATGCGGAAGCTGAGACAGCACTCAGCGACATACTCGGTGAAGGCAGAACCCACAAGGAGATTCCGGTGCCGACATGCATATATACCATACCTTGCCTTGCAAGCGTCGGACTGACGGCACAGGCGGCAAAGGCCGCGGGATATGAACCTGTTATCGGTACATTTTCCTATGACGCAAACGGAATGGCATTGGCCGAGGGAGCTTCCGGTGCGGTATTTGTCATTATGGATAAGACGACGCAGAAGACTCTGGGCATTACGATCATAGGTGAAAATTCCTCCGAAATGATCGCGTTCTGCAGCGACTGCGTCATGAATAGGACAACAGCAGACCAATGGGAGACGCTTATTATCGCACATCCCTCGCTCTGCGAGATGGTGCGCGAAGCCGCACTCGCGGCTTTTGGAAAATCGGTGCATAAAAATTAGTCATCGAAAGGTGTGAATAATATGGCATTGCTCAGCGGAAAAGTAGCGTTGGTCACTGGAGGCGGTCGTGGAATCGGAGAGGCAAGCGTACGCAGGCTCGCGGACAACGGAGCGAAGGTTATCGTGGCGGATATGAATCTCGCATCAGCCAAATCGATCGTAGACGATATTCTTAAGAGCGGGGGGGAGGCCAAAGCTCTTGAGATTGATGTGGCAGAATTTGAAAAAATACCACAGAAGATTCATGAAGCGAAAAAACTCTTCGGCAGGATTGACATCCTCGTGAATATTGCAGGCATCACGGGTTCGACGCCGATTGAGGAGATAACGCTCGAGAGCTGGGACCGCATGATGAATATCGATCTGAAATCGATGTTCTTTATCACACAGGCTGTGTTTGCGGTTATGAAGGAACAGGGTTATGGCAAGCTTGTGCACATGTCCTCGCTCGCCGCACTGCGTGGCGGTCGGAGCTCGGATGCATCGTATGCAGCGGCCAAAGCCGGCATTCTCAATCTCAGCAAATGCTTTGCGTTGCATGGCGCACCGTATCATATTACGTCCAACGCGGTTTGCCCGGGCAATATCTTGACTCCGATGGGCAAAACCCTTTCATGGTCCAAGGTTGACCCCAAGACTTATATCCCACTTGGAAGATACGGCACCGCCGAAGATATTGCAAATGCGGTGCTGTTCTATGCGAGTGATATGTCCGATTATGTGACCGGAGACTCGATGAACGTCAACGGCGGCCTTTACATGTAGGCGCCATGAGATATATAGAATCCGCCAGCACCGATCCCGCTTGGAATCTTGCACTTGAAGAATATGTTTTTGAATGTATGGATAAAAGGCAAAGTTATGTGATGCTGTGGCAGAATGCCAATTCGGTGATCGTTGGAAAAAACCAAAATACGGTACAGGAGATCAATGCGGATTATGTCCGCAGCCATCATGTCAAAGTGGTGCGCCGCCTATCCGGAGGAGGTGCAGTATATCACGATCTCGGCAACCTTAATTATACGTTTATTACTGATGCAGAAAATACGAAGATAGATTTCGGCGCATTCTGCCGCCCGATTTTGAAAGCGCTGCTGGAGATGGGTGTTCAGGCTGAGATCAGCGGAAGAAACGATCTGACGGTCGGTGGTCGCAAATTTTCCGGTAACGCACAGTATGTAAAAAATGGCAGGGTGATGCATCATGGAACACTGCTGTTTGAGTCGAATCTCGATGTCGTGCAGCGGGTGCTCAACGTCAATGCCGAAAAAATAGCCTCCAAAGGCGTTTCCTCTGTGCACAGCAGGATTGTGAACCTCAAAGAATACCTGCCGGATGGTATGACCATGGGCGATTTTCATAGCAGAATACGTGATCATCTGCTGTGCGGTGAAAATACAGAAACCATACCGCTTGGTGAAAAAGATCTCATCGAGATCGAACGGATAAAATCGAGCCGCTATGATTCCTGGCAGTGGAACTATGGTGCTTCTCCGGCATATACCGCATATTATAACCGCAGGATCGAAGGCTGCGGCCAGTTTGATATTTACCTGACGGTGGAGCGCGGCACCATAAAGAGTGCCTGCATACGGGGGGACTTTTTCGGCAGCCGGGACATCGCAGGTTTGGAGCAGCTGATCTGCGGATGCGAGCTGCACAGGCAAAGCATCACGGCTGTGTTGGGAAATATTGATATACAGCAGTATATCAGCGGATGCAGTCTCAAAGATTTTTCATCACTTATCTGCCCGTAAATATCGACGAATGACTCTTTGCCCGGAGATGATCTTATGACGCAGTTTGCTCTGATGATTGACTGTTTGCGTGAACTGAATATGGCATCTGTATTCTTACGAATGGCTCTTGCGGTCATCTGTGGAGGCATGATCGGACTGGAGCGTGAACAGCGCCGACAACCTGCAGGATTCCGCACATATATATTGATCTGTCTTGGTTCCGCCACTGCGATGATGCTCGGCGAATATGACGCACTGATGTTGGCATCCGGCTGGGGAGAGAGTGCGGCTCAGCCAAATACTGATGTGTGCCGTTTCGGAGCACAGGTGATCAACGGCATTGGTTTTTTGGGTGCAGGCACCATCATTGTGACCGGCCGGCAGGAAGTAAAAGGCCTCACGACATCAGCCGGACTCTGGGCATCCGCCTGCATGGGCCTTGCGGTTGGCGCAGGATTTTATGAATGTATGCTGATAGGCTTCATGATGATTGTGGTGACCAACAATGTGCTGCGTCGTTTGGAATCTTTTGTATTGACGCATTCCAAAACGCAGAATATTTATCTTGAGTTTGACGATATAGCTGATCTCGGAGCGATTGTAGCGGAAATAAAAGCGATGGGCGCTAGCATCTATGAGGTGGACACAGATCGTTTTCGTTCGAATTGTGCTGATAAACCGAGCGCTGTGATTTCGCTGCGGCTGCCGCAGCGCCAGATACGCACTCATCTGCTTACCGCTCTGGCACAGACGCCAAGCGTGCGTACTGTTGAAGAACTGTGATCAGGGGGAATATGTTTTGATTGCCTGTTTAGATAATCTGCGTGAAATCGATTTGCTTTCCACCTTTATTCGCATGCTGCTGGCGATGATATGTGGCGGAATGATCGGCATCGAACGGTCGTGTCGGCGCAGGCCGGCAGGATTCCGCACACATATTCTGATCTGCCTCGGGGCTGCAATGACAACACTGACCAGTCAGTACCTTTATACAAAGCTGAGCTATTACACAGATATTGCCCGTCTGGGAGCACAGGTCGTGGTAGGCATCGGATTTATTGGCGCCGGCACGATCATGGTTACGCGCCAGCGCAGAGTTAAGGGACTGACGACGGCGGCAGGGTTGTGGAGCACCGCGATCATAGGGCTGTGCTGCGGCGCTGGCTTCTATGAGGGCGCTGTGTGTGCGGCGGTAATGGTACTACTCGTTGAAGGAGTCTTCTCGAAGTTTGAGTTTTGGCTGATGCATAACGCGCGCCAGTTCTCTGTTCTCGTCGGATACAAAGATATGGATGCTTTCAACAATGTGATACGCTATATTCGCGATCTCGACCTCGAAATCAATGACCTTGAGATCACGCGCCGCAGCGGTGAAAACGGCTTTGCCAGCTTTTCCTTGAGGATTCACCGCAAGATACGGCCGGATGAGATTGTACGCGACCTTTCGCGTGTAACTGGAATACTCACCGTCGAAGAAATATGATGAGATGGAATTATGACACATCATACTCCGCAGTTATGATGGCTTTTTCTCTTTTAACAGAAAAGATACCGCCGGCAGATCTGCCGTGCGGTATTTTGTCTCTTATCCATGTAAATGGAGGTGGGTACCCGTCCGAAAACTGATAAGGGTATGAGGACAGAAAGTCGAGCCGACATTGCTCCTATCCAGGAGGGAAATGTGTATAAACAGGCACAGTATGAGAGAGTATCCGCCTTATATAATGAGTGCGACTCCGCCACCAAAACAATCACACAGTTGGGATATGCAGCCCGACGGCAAATACCCGGCATCCGGTCAATGCGGGAGGTGCTCCATTCTGCTTTCCCCATCACTGTTTTGACGCCGTGCTCTTCGGGATACCGCTTAATTTTGCGAATGCCGTTGCCCTGTACATAAAGCGCAAATATCTTCTGCACGATCTCCGCTTCTGCTGAGACAATTTGCAGGATGCCGTCCTCGCCTTTGGTGTAGCCGAGAAACTGGTGTGATTCGGAACTACCTTGCCGCTGCGCATCCGCTGCCGAATGCCAAACTTGATGTTCTCACGGCGGGACTGGCTCTCGGCTTGATCCAGGGTCGCCAACTGGTCAATGATGCTGTCACTGGTAGTCAAGGTATTGATGCCTCCGGTCTCAATATAAACGCCAATATTCATATACTTTAATCTCCGTATCTGCTTGATTGTTTCCGCTGTGTCTCGTCCAAAGCGGCCGAGGGACTTTACTAAAATCAAATCGATCTTCTTTCTTTTGCAATCCTGAAGCAGTTGCTGGTAGCCGGAGCGATGATTCATCCGCAGCCCCGATGCGGTATCAAAGTAGACGGCAGCAAGCCGCCAGTATGGATTCCGTTGGATGTAGTCGATGTAAAATTCAATTTGGTTCTTCAGGCTGTTCTGCTGCTCCTCATGTGCAGTACTGACCCGGCAGTAAGCGGCTGCTCTGAGTTGCTGATACCAAATCGTTTTTAATTCTTTACTCTGCGGCATCTCTATAACATTTTCAGGCATGACAAAACCTCCATGTGTCCTACTCATGTGTTCATGAGCAATATAACATGGAGGTTTCTTCACGGAAAATTGTATAAAGAAAAGCTACATTTCAGCCCCTTTCACAAGACCAAAATGTAGCTTTTAATATGGTGCGGAAGATGGGACTTGAACCCACACACCGAGGTACCGGCTCCTAAGACCGGCGCGTCTGCCATTCCGCCACTTCCGCGTGTTGGCTGCCGCGCGTCATATCCCACGCGGCAGCGATCATATTCTAGCATGGAAATTCCCGGCTTGTCAAATAAAACCCGGGAATCTTTACCCCTGCGGATGATTTTTGCGCCAAAGGCGGTCGGCGGCGAGCAGGACTCCCGCCTTGCCCGTGGGATAGGTCAGTCCGCCCTGAAGCCAGACGGCATACGGTTCACGCATCGGCCCGTCTGCGGAAAGCTCAATCGAGGCGCCGAGTGTGAAGGTGCCCGCCGCCATAATGACCTGGCTTTCGTATCCGGGCATGTCCCACGGCTCAGGGGCGGCTGTGGAATCGATAGGAGAACCCGACTGAATTCCGCCGCAGAAAGCGATCAGAGCCTCGGGGGTGCGCAGTGCAATCGCCTGAATGATGTCGTGGCGCGCCTGTGCCGATGTCGGATAGGTTTCAAACCCCATATCTTCAAACAGAGCGGCTGCAAAAACAGCCGTTTTCAATGCGGAAGCAACAGTGGTTGGAGCAAGGAAAAGCCCTAAGTACATCGTGCGCAGCTCGTCGAGCGAGCAGCCGACCTCCCGTCCGCTGCCGGGGGTGGTCAAACGGTAGGAACAGCGTTCGATCAGGTCGTGCCGCCCGGCGAGATACCCGCCGGTGCGGGCAACACCACCGCCCGGATTCTTGATCAGTGATCCTGCAATCAGATCGGCGCCTGCCTCGGTCGGTTCAATCCGCTCGGTAAATTCGCCGTAACAGTTGTCCACCATCACAAGGATGCCGGGATTTGAGGCTTTGACCACCCGGACCGCTTCGGCAATCTCTTCCACGGAAAGGGAAGGACGCAGGCTGTAACCGCGGGAACGCTGGATATAGGCGACCGCCGCGCTTTTTGCCGCATCGGCGGCTTCGGCAAGGTCAATTTTTCCGCTCTTCAGCCCGATCTGCCGGTACCGAACTCCCCAATCAGAGAGAGAGCCGTCGTTTCGTCCTGAATCCCGGATTCCGATGACCTCCTCGAGTGTGTCATAGGGGCTTCCGGTCAGAGAGAGCAGGGTGTCGCCCGGGCGCAGCAGGCCGAAGAGTCCCACGGTAAGGGCGTGGGTACCGGAGACAAAGCTGTGCCGCACAAGGGCGTCCTCGGCGCCGAAGGCCGAAGCGAAGACGGCGTCGAGGGTTTCACGCCCGATGTCGCCGTATCCGTATCCGGTTGATCCGCTCAGATGGGCGGTGGAAACGCCGTGATCAAGAAACGCTTTGAGCACCTTCATGCCGTTGTGCTGCTCCAGCGTGTCGATGGCGGAAAAAGCGGCCTGCGCTTTCGCCTCCGCGCGTCCGGCGAAGGCAAGAATCTCGGGAAGGATGGAAAATGGTGTTTCGATCATCAATCTGACTCCTTATCGTCGGCTCCGCCGGCAGCAGCGCGGCGGGAGCGTGTTGCAATGAGCAAAGGGGATTTCAAAGGACGGAAGCCCGCCCGCAAATAGAAGGGAACCAGTGCGGAATCCCGGGCGGCGGTCACAACGGACAGCTTCCTGCGGCTGCAATCCTGCAAAACCGCATGAAGAAGCCGTCCGCCCAGTCCCCGCCCCCGTGCCCCGGGCGCGGCGGCAACCATCGAGAGATAGGCATATCCGCCGCCGATGGCGCTGAGACAGGCGGTCGCCCGATCTTCCAAGAGGAAAACCTCAGCGCGTCCGCGGTTGCGGCGGCGCGTGAGGTCTGAAAGCCAGTGGAACAGATCGGATTCGGCGGAGAATGCGGGATCGGCCTCGCAGAGCAGCGCAAAAACCCGCCGCAGCCGGTCTGCGGGGACGGCGGGGGGCCGCTCCCCGGAAACGGACACGGCGGGGGCATGGATGAGGGCGGGATGCTGCTCCAGCTGCCATCCGTCCGGCAGACGGGCGGCGGCGGGCAGCCCCTCGATGCGGGCGGCGCCGAGCATCAGAGCAAAATCCCAAAGCTCGTTTGGGTCGCAGCGCCCGGACAGGAGAAGCCGGTCCCCCCAATGGCAGAGAACCCCGCCCTCTCCGCTGCGGTAACAATCCGCTTTCAGTTCGTTTGCCATCGAGCCGTAGCAGTCGGCCAGCGCTTCGATGCGGCAGCCGGTCAGCGGATCGGGGCAGCAAAGCGCTTCGCCGGGAGAAAGCAGCCGGATCACAGGGCCGCGAGCGGGCCGATCAGGGCGAGAAGCAGCCGTTCGGCGTTCTCGAGGTCCCGCAGCGCCGCGACGGTGGAACCGCTGTGAAGGTAGCGGCAGGGAACCGAGAGGGCAAGCGCGCGGGAACCCGCGCCCGCGCGGGAAACTGCGCGGGCCTCGTTGCCGCCGTAGACCCCCTCCTTGGTCTGTACGGGAATTTCCAGCCGCTTGGCGGTGTCAAAGGCGAGAGAAAATAACCCGCGGTCATAGAGGGTTCCCTTGTCGGCAAAGGATACGACCGGGCCGTGCCCCAGCGAACAGACCACCTTGTCGGCGGGGGCGCCGTCAACGTCGCCCGCGGTGGTGGTTTCCAGAATGACGGAGATTTCCGGCGCGGTCGCATAAGCGGCCGCCGTCGCGCCGGAAAGGCCCGACTCCTCCCCTGTGGTGAAGACTCCGGTCAGCTCCCACGGGCAGTCGGAAAGCAGCAGCCGCATCAGCAGCGCGCAGCCGAGCCGGTTATCCAGCGCGCGGGAAAGCAGCATTCCCTCGCCGAATTCGCAAAACGGCTCGTCGAAGGTCACTGCATCCCCGGGCGAAACGACGGCGGCGGCCTCCTCGCGGGTGGCGGCGCCGATATCAATCGCCAGCCCCTCGGATTTGAGGGCGGCGTCCCGCTCCGAAGAGTCGAGATGATGCCAGACCTTTGCGCCGATTACGCCGGGAACCCCACCCTCTCCGACCCGGACCCGGCGGCCGTGCAGGACCAGCGGATCAATTCCGATCGGGTGGAATTTCAGCAGGCCGCCGTCGGTGAGATACGAGACGATCAGGCCCACCTCGTCCATGTGGGCGAAAAGGACGATCTTTTTCCCGGGGGCCTGCCCGGGCTTTACAACGATCAGATTGCCGAGCGGATCGGTTTTCATGGAAAGCCGCGTGCTGCCGCCCTGAAGCTCTCCGGCAATGAATTCGCGCACCCGTGCTTCATCCCCCGAGATTCCCCGCAGCTCACAAAGGGAACGGGCCAGCTCTGTCAGATGCTTCATGACAACCCCTCCTCAATGGTTTTGGCAAGCAGGCGGGCGGTTTGTTCGAGATCGCAGAGGGCGGCGATCTCTCCGGCCGTATGCATAAACCGCAGCGGGATTGAGAGCAGTCCGGTGCGGACTCCCCCGCGTGAAACGGCAATGAAATCAGCGTCGGTTCCGGTGCGGGAGCCGATGATTTCGGTCTGGTAGGGAATCCCATGCTTTTGGGCGGTTTCGGTCAGGCGGCGGGAAAGGGCGCGGTCGAGAATCGGAGCGAAGCCGATCATCGGCCCCTTGCCGATCTCGGCGCAGTCCTCCGGCCGGTCGTCCGGGGTCGAGCCGAACGAAACGTCAACGGCAAAGGCAAAATCCGGAGCCAGCGCATAGGCCGCGGTCGCAGCGCCCGCCGAACCGACCTCCTCCTGGCTGACCAGCGCCACCGAAATTTCAGCCGCCGCACATTCCCGCAGCAGCTTTGCCGCGCCGATGACCGCCGCGCATCCGGCGCGGTCATCGAGCGAGGCGGCGGCAACCCGGTCCCCGAGCAGCGGGGTGAGGGGGCCGTCGAGGGTGATGCGGTCACCGTAGTTGAGCTTTCTGCGCGCCGTTTCCGCGCTCATGCCGATATCGACCACCAGCCGGTCGGCCTTTGGGGGGATGGATTTTCCGTCCGAAAGGTGAGGCGGGGTGGCGAGGATGACCCCGGGCAGCGTTTCCCGGCCCCCGCCGGTCGCATGGACGGTGACCCGCGCCCCCGAAAGGCTTCTCCGGTCGAGGCCGCCGCAGGGAGCGGCTTTGACAAAGCCTTTGTCGGTGATCTGTGTGACCATCATCCCGATCGAGTCGAGGTGCGCGGTGAGCATGACATGGGGCAGCCCTGCGCGCGCGGGCTTCATGCGGCAGAGAACGCTGCCGAGCGGTGTGCGGGTCACCTCGCCCAGCGGGGAAAGGAGGTGTTCGGCCGCTTCGGCGGCTCCTCCCTCGTCCCCGGAAACGCCCGGAGCGGCGCAGAGAATTTCGAGATCGTTGAGCATCGGTTTCCTTCCTTTATCAGAGACCGCGGACCAGTTCCTTGAAATGGCGGCCGCGGGCCTCGAAGTTTTCATAGGCGTCGAAGCTGGCGCAGGCGGGGCTGAGAATGACCACGTCCCCCGAACGTGCCGCGGTGTTGGCGGTTCTGACCGCTTCGGCAAGATCGGATGCATGGTCGATCACCAGTCCGCTTTCGGCAAACCCTTTCGCGTTTTTCACGGCGGCCTCAATCTGACCGGCGGTCTGCCCGGTAAGGATCAGGCGCTTGGCGCGCTCAAGCAGCACCGGGGCAAGCGGATCGAAGGAAAGGTGCTTGTCATAGCCGCCGGCAATGACAATCAAACGCTCGTCAAAGCTGCGCAGTCCCGCCACCGTGCGGGTGGGGGAGGTTGCAATCGAATCGTTGTACCAGCGCACGCCGTTTTTGTTGCGGACAAATTCGATGCGGTGCTCCACGCCGGCGAAGCTGCGGCCCACGTCGCAGATCTGGGAGGCGGTGGCGGTGCCCCAAACCGCCGAGGCGGCGGCCAAAAAGTTTTCGACATTATGCAGGCCGGGAAGCTTCAGCTCGCCGCGGTTCATCAGAGAGACGGCGCGCCCGTTTACACTGTGGTAGAGATCGCCCTTTTCATCCATCCAGCCGCCGTTTTCGACCGGATGGCGGCGGGAGAACCAGCGCAGCGTCCCGCGGACGTCGCCCGCGTATGCGGCCGCCCCCTCGCTGTCGGCGGAGAGAACGGCGCGGGAAAAGCCGTTCTGATGCAGTACGACATTGCGCTTGGCCATGACATACTCGGTCATATCGCGGTGGACGTCGAGGTGGTTCGGAGAGATGTTGGTCACCACCGCCACATCGGGTGAGCAGCGCATCGAAAGCAGCTGGAAGCTCGAAAGCTCGATGACACAGACGTCATTTTCGCTGACGAGATCCAAAGTCGAAAGCAGGGGCTTGCCGATATTGCCGCCCAGATGCACCGTCTTTCCGGCCGCGCGCAGCATATCCGCCATCAGGCTGGCGGTTGTGGTCTTTCCGTCCGAGCCGGTGATGCCGTAGACGGGGCAGGGGCAAAGCTCCATAAAGACCTCCAGCTCGCTGGTAACGGTCCTGCCGCGCCGGCGGGCCTCGGTGAGCTGCGGGGTCAGGTAGGGGAGTCCGGGGGTGCGGAAGATAATCTCTCCGTCGAGGTGTTCCAGGTAATCTTCCCCGAGCGCCAAAACGACCCCTGCCTCGCGCAGGCGGTCAAGCTGTTCCGGGCGGAACTGCTCGGCCTTCCTCCGGTCGTGCAGGGTGACGCTGGCGCCCGCCGCCGCAAGACGGAATACCAGTTCCGCATTGCTCACGCCGAAGCCGATGATGTCGATATTTTTTCCTTCGGTCCAGGGAAAAAAGGTTTTGTTGTTAAAATACATGTCGTTACCCTCCCATGTCTGTCTGAATTTTGACGGCATTTTCAGAATCCCGGGGCAGGAAATTTGCCGGCGAAAGGCGGGACGCCATACAGCCGCCGCCGATACAAAATCCACCATCAAAGAAACGTCTTACATTTTATCTATTATAGCGTTTTTTGCGGATAATATCAATCTCTACCCTATGACGACATCTTTTTTACCGGCGCCGCGTATAATAAATCAGGCAGTCTGACCGATGGCCGCGCCGCTTTGCCGGATACGGCCTTTTTTCGGTTGCGGAAACCGGAAAAAGAGAGGAGCCGCCGTCCGGTCATCACATATGCCATGTGCCGCGGTACGCGGCGGAGAGTAAGGAGTGTAACGGTATGACAGAATCCCAGCAGAGTGATTCCCCGGTTTATGAGTGCCTGAACGGGTGGTTTGAGGTTGAAGGGGACATCGACGATTTCATTTTTTATGTGGAAAGACCGAACCAGAGTGAAAAGTGAGAGCGGCCGTTCGGCGGCCGCTCTCACGTCTTTCAGGCCCTTCGGCATATCGGATGAAAAGGGGTACGGCCGCGGCGAGCGCCGGTCCGGGATGGATCGACCTGCCGCGGCCGTATCTGTCCGGTTACCGCGGGACGCCGGCGGGCTTTTGAAAGAAGCTGCGGATTTTTTGCTCCAGACGCGCCGCATCGTGGTAGCCGAGCTGGGCCGCGGCGGCAAGGCGGCGCGGATCATGCTCAAAGCGGCCGATGCTCAGAGGCGCTTCGGGTGCGATCACCAGCGCCAAACCCTTTGCTTCGGCGGCGCGAAGATCATCGAGGGTCCGGTTATAGATCAGGTAACGCCGGTCAAGCAGTTCAATCATGGCGGGGTAGCGCCGGTACATCGTCCGGTAAACGGGGCGCAGCCCTTCCGGTTTTTTGCGGTAGGCGCGGTCGCGGGTCAGAACCACCACCACCCGGTCACAGCCGTCGGCGAGGGCTTTGCGAAACGGAATCGGGTCGGAAGTTCCGCCGTCGAGGTAGAGTCCGCCGCGGAACGGCACCATCGGAGAAAAGCAGGGGATCGAGGAGGAGGCGCGCAGCACCGTCGTATCATGGTCAAGCGCCTCCTTGCCGAAATAGACCGGACGGCCCAGCTTCACGTCGGTGACCCCGGTGACAAATTCGCAGGGAGAAGAGAGAAACGTGCCGTAGTCAAAGGGGACCAGCTCGTCCGGCACCGTCTCAAACAAAAATTTCATTCCAAAGAGGGAGCGTTCGCTCATCAGGTTCGAGAGGCTGATATACCGCTTGTCAGTCGCGTATTTGGTGTTGATCCGGTAGTTTCGCCCCCGCTGCCGCGCTACAAAGGAAACGCCGTTGCAGGCGCCGGCCGAAACGCCGATGACGTAATCGAAGGAGATTCCGGCGTTCAGAAAGCGGTCGAGCACCCCGATGGTATACATACCGCGCATCCCGCCGCCCTCGAGGACCAATCCGGTTTTCATGGAAACCACATCCTTATCATTGGAAGTCTGTTCTTTATAGAATACCATTTTTTCGGAGAGAAATCAGATGAATTTTATGAACAGAGGAAAAAGTCATTGAAAGAGTTCTTCCGGCACAAGGATATCCGCACGCGGAATTTTGTCCCAGCAGAATTCCGACAAGAGATCCCGCAAAGTCACCGGAGCGGGGACCGGCAGCAGACCCGCGAGGAAGCCGAGCCGTCCGAGCATCTCTTCCGGGGAAAAGCGGTTGCGCAGGATGCCGCAGTCAAGATCGCGGTCCCGTTTCGAGAGGCGGCGTCCGTCCGGAGCAAGCAGCAGCGGCAGATGAAAAAACCGCGGTGCGGAAAAGCCCAGCAGACGATAGAGGTAGAGCTGCCGGGGCGTTGAATCGAGAAGATCCCCGCCGCGCACAACCTCGGTAACCCCCATGAGCGCGTCATCGACCACCACCGCAAGCTGATAGGCGAACACCCCGTCGGAGCGGCGTATGATGAAATCGCCGCAGCTTTTCTCAAGGTTGGCGGCGCGGCTTCCGCGGCAGCCGTCCTCAAAGGAAAAGACCTCGTCCGGAACTCTCAGCCTCCAGGCGGGGGGCCGCAGCGCGGCAAGGCGCTCGCGCTCCGATGTGCTCAGCGAAAGGCAGCGTCGGTTGTAGCGGGGCGTTCCGTCACTCTGGTGGGGTGCGCCGGCGGCATGAAGCTCATCCCGACTGCAAAAGCAGGGATAGATCAGTCCACGCTCCTGAAGAATCCGGAAAAAATGCTGATAGACCGCGCCGCGCTCGCTCTGACAGTAGGAGGAAAGGCCTCCCGCGGGAGAACCCCCATCATCCGGCCATGCCGCCTCCCTTTGCGCATCGCGGGAGGAACAGCCTTCCGCGGGGAAAAGCCCTCCCTCGTCCCAGTCGAGGCCGAGCCAGCGAAGATCCTCCTCGAGCTGGCGCTCGTATTCCCGGCGGCAGCGGGACGGGTCGAGATCCTCGACCCGCAGCAGCATCTGCGCATTCTGACTGCGTGCCGAAAGCCATGCAACCAGTGCGCAGAACAGGTTCCCGAGGTGCATCCTGCCGCTGGGACTGGGCGCAAATCGCCCGCGCGCTGTTTGTTTCTGTTCCATAACGGCTTTCCCCCTTGTCTCTATATCTCTATCTTAAAAAGGGGAGAAGGGATTGTCAAGATGCCGGAAAAAACGCATAAGAGTAAAAAAATTTGCAAAATTGCGGGGATGCCGTAAAACTTTCAGCGGCAGAGCGGGGTAAAAATTTCACCGGGATTTTTGTATACAGGGGTTTGAGAAAGCTTCATTCCGAGAAGAATATTCATAATTTGTACAAACCCGTTTCTGTTTTCGACTGAAAAACGGAGAAAAACTATTTGATTTCGTGAAAATTCACTGATCTTCGAGACGAATTTGTGAAAAAATGTTAATTTTAACGCTTGAAAAGCTCCAAGACTTGAGCTTTTGAAGAAAAGCTGTTATAATAAAAATCCCAAAGAGCTATGCACGGAGAAATTTTTCCGCATGGCTGTGGTTGGGGTATGCCAATATCCATCGCATGGGAACCGTTTCTTCCGCCGGGGCGGATGAAGGCGGCGGCTTTATGCGAAGACAGAGAACGAAAAGGAGATGATGCATTGAGCGAGCAGGAAAGCACGTTGACGTCACACCTGACGGCTGCGCCGATCACGCCCGCCGCGGAATCGCCTTCCCCCCAGAAAAAAAGAAAAAAGAATTTAGCCGGCCTGCGGGGGCGGCTTTATCGCTTTTGTGCATTCAACGGTCTTGTGCTGATCCGCCGCGGCCGTTGGATCAGACGCCGGCTGCTGGGGCTGCTTACCCTGTGCACCGGCCTGCTTTCCGCTTTTGGCGGGCGGATTGTGCGCAGCGTCAAAATTTTTGCCGTACGCAATGGAATTTCGCTCGATATGGGCGCCGAGCTGTTTGCAAGCCTGCGGAAAGGGAACGCCGAGGCGCGCGGACAGGGCGCCGCCGCATGGCTGAAATTCTGGATTCGGGTGCTTCTGGCGCTGCTGGCGCAGGGGATGTCCCGTCTGGTTCGGTCTGTAAACTATCTGGCGCCTCTGGCGGCCGCGGCGGTATTTCTTGCTGCGGTGCAGGTTGTCACACATACGCAGTTCGGCCTGCAGGTTGTTTACAACGGGGAAGAGCTCGGCTGCATCGCCGACGAATCGGTCTTTACCAATGCGGAAAAGCAGATGCTGGGGCGTATTGTCTTTGAAGACTATATCAAGCCGGACAATGCGGTTCCGGAGTTTACCATCGCGGCGCTGCGCCGCAAAAACCTGCTTTCCGAGGATGAACTCACCGATGCGCTGATCCGTGCCTCGGGCAACGAACTGACCGAAGCGACCGGCCTTTACGTCGAAGACAAGTTCTTCGGCGCGGTGGAGGACCGCACACGTCTTTTAAAGCTTCTGGACAATATCAAGGACCAGTACCGTTCGGAGGAGTATGACCCCACCGAAACGGTTGAGTTTGTCAAGGAAGTGGAGGCGCGCGACGGCCTTTATCCGGTCAGCTCGGTCATCTCACTCTCCGAGATGGGCCGCGAGGTGACCCGCGAGGAACAGCAGCAGCGTGTTTACACCGCGGTGCAGGGTGACGCGCCGATCATCATCGCGCAGAAAAACGGGATTCCCTATTCCCAGCTGAAAGCCCTCAATCCCGACATCGAGCAGTCCCTGCTGGTCGGACAGGAGGTGCTCGTCTCCAAAGCGGTTCCGGCCCTTGAGGTCAAGGTGGTGCGGGAGGTCGTGGAGGAGGTCGAGACGAACTTCAAGATTGAACAGATTCAGGATACCGACCAGTTCCAGGGATATGTCAAGGTGATGCAGAAGGGCGAAAAGGGCCTGACAAAAGTAACCAGCCGGGTCAGCTATATCGACGGTGTTGAGGTCGACCGCGAGGAGATTGACAGCGAAGTAATTTCCGAGCCGATCACCGAGAAGGTTATCGTCGGCGGCAAGCGGCCGCTTGACAAAATTCCTTCCGGCGGGACGGCGAGCGGAAACTTTATCTGGCCGGCGGCCGGCGGTTATGTCAGCTGCGGCTTCTATGGCTACTGGGGACACACCGGCATGGATATCGCCTGCAATTACGGCACGCCGGTTTATGCCGCGGCATCCGGTACGGTGACCAAGGCGGTCTATAATACGACCGGCTACGGCTATCATATCATCATCAGCCATGGCGGCGGGGTGGAAACCCTCTACGGCCACAACTCCAAGCTGTATGTCAAAGCCGGAGACTGGGTCGAACAGGGACAGCTGATCGCGGCGGTCGGACGTACCGGACGCGCGTCAGGTAATCATGTCCACTTTGAGATCCGGGTTAACGGCAGGTATATGAATCCCGCCAATTATATCGGCACCGTCAGTCCTTACTAGGCGCTGGCAGCGTGACGGCAATGTGAGAAAAATTTACCGTCCTTTTTAAGGACGGTAAATTTTTTTATAAAAAGCCAGAAAAACTTTCCCTGTATGGTTGAATTAACAAAAAAGTTTCGCTATAATTGATTTTGTCAATACTTTTTAATTTTTATGTTAGGAGATTGAGAGATGTCGAGCAGAATGCATTGGACAAAGAAGATGGTGGCACTTATTTTCGCGGCGCTGTTTATTCTCAGCCCTGTGACCTCTTTCGCTTCCGCGGGCGGAATCACTGGAGAAGCGAATATCAGTGCGGTTTACGATCCCGCTATCATGAACGGCAGCGGAAAGGTCAATATCGCCACCCATAAGGCGGTCAACGGGGATGTGAAGGGCTGGCTGAGAATTCCCGGTACCAATATCAACTATCCGGTGCTTTACGACAATCGCATCATCGACCAGGGAAACGGCGTCAAGACCCATTATTACATCAATCGTGACCTTTATAAGCAGGTCAGCCGTGACGGCGTTATCTATGCCCCTCCCGGAACCCGCTTTGGCAAATCGACGGAGCTTTCCCGCAATACCGTCCTGTTCGGGCACAACTGGACCAACTACACCACCGTTCCGGTTGTTGACCGCGACAGCGATGTGATGTTCGCCCAGCTCGCCTCCTTCCATTACCTTAACTTTGCCAAGAGTCATCCTTACGTCTATTATTCCACCGAAGATGCCGAGATGACTTGGGTGATCTTTGCAGCGTTCTATACCGATGTCAAATTCAACTACATCACCCCCGATATGGATGATGAGATGTTCGCGGCCGTTGTCAACGGCGCCAAGAGCCGCAGCCGCCACAATTACGATGTCGAGGTGGCATACAGCGACAAGATTCTGACCATGTCCACCTGCACCAGAATGTATGGCCCGAGCGCGAACCAGAGATTCGTCGTGATGGCCCGCATGATGCGTCCGGGCGAGAGCGTCCAGAACGCCGTCAAGATCGAGGCAAACCCCAACCCTGTGCTCCCGCAGCTCTATTGAGAAGAAGCCAGAAGGGCATCCGGCAAACTGCCGGACGCCCTTCTTTGTTTTACAGCAAAGGCAGCCCCGTTTGGTGGGCCCCCGCGGAAATATGCGACTGGGCAAGCCGCTTCACCGCGCTTTCATGCGCGGCCGATATCAGGTCCTTTATATGAGAATAGGTCTGTCCGCTCCTTTTAGATGGGTATGGCTGCACAGACAACAGGTGATAGATGCTCCATAGATGGCAGAACGCACGTAAGCGGTGCATGGTGCCGCTCTCAGTTCGGACACGTCGGATACCGGGTCCCCGCGGAAATATGCGACTGGCAAGCCGCTTCATC
>Ga0129314_1000532_pt1 | contig 39069 bp, 30 predicted proteins | sample O1111metagenome_FD_94431 | JGI IMG/M metagenome (GOLD analysis project Ga0129314, IMG submission 94431) | Orangutan individual fecal microbial communities from fecal samples from Wisconsin, USA - O1111 metagenome | ecosystem: Host-associated > Mammals > Digestive system > Large intestine > Fecal... | reverse complement strand
ATTGTCTGTTGATGATCAGGGAAATATCGAAATATTGGGAAAAGGTTCTCCTACGATATATATAAACGATAAGGAAGTTCGTTCGCCCGTAGAGTTATCTGCGCTCAGTTCACGGGATATTGACAATATTGAAGTTGACCGTAATCCATCTGCCGAACACAACGCTTCGGGTTTTGCTGTTGTCAGAATAAAGACCCGAAAAAAAATACAGGACTTTTTGGGGATGGAAGTCTCTTACAGAGCAATGGTTGGACGCCGTTTTTCCGATCGTATAAATTTTAACATGAGCGCCAAATCAAAGAAAATAAGTACTTATTTGAGTTATTCATTTAATGACGGATCCTTTTTACAATATGATAAAGCCTCGGATTCTATTTTTCGTGCCGGAGGGAATTATTCGAAACAGAGAGAAACGGATTTGTCCCTCAAAAGTAAATACCATAGTATTTTTTATTCAATGGATTATGACCTAAATGCAAAAAATGCATTGGGATTTCAATATTTGGGAAATTTTGGAACAACTAACCAAACATCAATCTCCGACCAAACCATAGAAGAATTTGGCAGGAATACCGAATTAAGGCATACTCGTGTATTTGGTTGGGAGACAAACAATTTACACAACCTGAATTTGAATTACAAGTTGATTTTAAATGCAAAAAACACCTTTGTTGTCATCAGTGATTACTCTTTTTCTAATGCCAAGAAACATCAAGATATTACAGAGAAGAATAGAAGTGCCGTTTTGCAAACAGAATCCGTTTCGGGATATAACGACAATTTTTCCGTCTTTGGAATAAAGGCTGAGCTAAGTTCTGAAATAGCAGGTATTAACTCTAAAGCAGGAGTAAAATATGCTTCGATTGATGATAAAGGATGGTATGAGCTTGACCGTGAAAGACATTCAACTCATGTATCCGATAAAGGTACCGCTTTGTACATTTCAGCGACGAAATCATTTGGAACTTTTTCCGTAACTGCCGGCATCAGGGGCGAATATACGAGAACCCGTGTCGGAACACCTGAAGGTAAAGAAAATGATGTCGATACAAATTATTATAATTTGTTCCCGAATGTAAAGATAATAAAAAATATTTCAGAGAATTCAGATTTGTCTTTCAGCTATTCCCGTCGCATTACCCGCCCGGGATTCAGTCAGATAAGTCCGCGTTTTACATATATTGATTCTTTGTCCAATATGATTGGAAATCCACGCTTACTTCCGGCTTTTAGCGATGTTGCTGAATTAAGCTATCGTTTTTCAAATATCTCATTTACGATTGGATATACGAAAAGATCCCGTTTCATCGCAAATATTATGACAACTGCTTCTCAAGAATCGAGTATAATACAATATACATTTACCAACTTGAAGAAGGCCGAATATTGGATTGGAAATGTAGAATATTCATTTTCAAAGTCTAATTTTACCGGATATGGAGGAATTTATTTTTATAAACCGTTTGTGAATATTGATTTTTTAGGTCAACAACGAAAACTGAGAAAACCATTGACTATACTTCAAGTGCATTTTGATTACTCTGTGCAAAAAAATACTTCCTTATACGGAACACTTGGTTATCAAAGTGCCGGAGAATATGAAACACTCTATAAATATCAATGGACCCACGTAACATTAGGGATAAGACAGTATCTGATGGATAAAAGATTGAGGATATCGCTTGAATGTCGCGACATTTTCAAGACATATACGCCAAACAGTTGGAAAAATCAATTTGGCAACATTGTTTCTACAATGCGCACAGATGGCGATACAAGAATGGGTATACTGAATATAAGTTATGACTTCGGCAATTTGAAAAGAAAAAATAGCCAATCAAGCACCGAAGAAGAGCGTAATCGATTGTGAGGAAGTCATGATATTTTCTATATCTCACCAATCCGACGCCATGGACTGCGGCCCTGCCTGCCTGAAAATGGTGTCCGAGCACTACGGCAAGCGCTACACATTGTAAAAAAGCACCAAAAATAATACCAGCTTATTGATTAGCATGAATGTAACAAAAAGTATATTATTCACGTCTATATGGTAAACATCCTTATACCTAAAATAAGATGAATCATGAACAAATATTTATTGTTTTTACTTATTCTATTCTCCTGCCACTATCATATAAGAGCCCAACAAATCGTTGTAAAAGGGAAAATTATTGACTCAACCTCCAAAGCCCCGTTAGAATATGCCACAGTAGTTTTACAGCGAATAGATTCTTCATTTGTGAAAGGTACAACGAGTAATTGGGAGGGGTACTTTGCTTTGGATAATATTGTTCAAGACAGCTACAGGATAGTTATAAGTAGTGTCGGATATAATTCATTGCACATAGATCTGATAAATTTAATTCAATCTGTAAATTTAGACGAAATAGAAATGAGCCAACATTCAACCCAACTCTCCGAGATTACCGTAGAAGCATCACAGGTAATTGATAAATCAAACCGTAAACTCTTTTTCCCGACAAAAGACCAGATTGATAAATCAACAAACGGGTTGCAACTTACTCAGCGTTTATTATTGCCGCAACTTATTGTAAATTTACAAAGCAGTTCGATCTCTTATGCCGGTGACAAAAAAATGAAAATATTAATAAATGGAATGGAAGCATCTTCCCGGGAAATAGTCGCCTTACAACCGGAAAACATCCAACGAGTGGATTATTACGATAACCCCGGAATGCGCTACGGAGAAGATATTGGAATAATTTTGGACTATATCGTGAAAGAAAAAACAACAGGTGGTTTTCTGTCTGCGTACTTATCAGAAACACTCACTTATACGATGGGTAATGGACAGCTCTCCGGAGGATATAATTTTAAGAAATCGCAGATAAAGTTCTTTTACTATACAAATCATAATAATTTTAAGACATCCACGCTCAAAGAACAATCTTTTTATTATCCTGCCGGCAATATTATTTCCAGAAAAGAAGACGGGCAATCGCGGCATTGGAGTGAAGTATTTCAAATGGGTAATATTTCATATACAAATTATAGTGAAAAAAATGTGTACAGTGTAAAAGTCGGACTATTCAGTGTAAACCAGCGGCATGATGACGTTGAGGGAATTATTGCAAACCTTTACAACAACCAAAAAACAAATTTTAAGACACAAAATAGACCCGTTACATTGCGCCCTTCCGTCGATTTTTATTTTTCCCGTAAAATAGATGATAAACAGGTACTTGCGTTCAATGTTGTGGGAACATATAGTAAAACCTCTCTCGATTATTTATATACGGAAATACTTGATATGGATACCATTTCGAATATAGTAACGTATGTCAATGGCAATCGTTATTCACTGATAGGTGAACTGTTTTATGAAAAAAAACTTCCACAAGGCCTTTTTTCCGTCGGATTGCGCCATACTCAGGGAAATACGGAAAACACATATACGGGAACCTCAGATTTTGAGACGGAGATGAACGACGGTGTTACTTACGGTTTTCTCCAATATAATAGAGAAAAAGGAAAATTCAATTATATGGCAGGTGTGGGTGTTTCCCGAACCTACTTCAAACAAAAAGGAGAGGAAAATATCTATAATAAATGGACTATTTCACCTATGTTGACCATGAATTACCAGTTTAATGAGAAATCCTCTTTACGCTACTCATATCAATTGAAGAATATCAATCCTTCTCTGTCTTATTTGAGTGACGTGGAACGTTCAATAAATCCTTACCAATTGAATAAAGGAAACCCTTTATTGGATTCATATTTATTGCACGAAAATGAGATCCGGTTCAGTTTTAATCCTTCCCCAATCAGGTCTTCCCTCTCATTAAGTTCAAATTATTATGATAATCCTATTATGGAGGAAACATATTACGATAATTCACGGGATATTTTTGTGACAACCTATGAAAACCAGAAAAGAAATCATCAACTGAAACTTCAATTCAACATAGGAGTATCTTTATTTAACGATCATCTGAGTATAAACGGATATGGAGGATATAACACCCGGGTCTCGCAGGGGAACCATTACAAACATACAAGAAACGAATGGTTTTATGTGCTCCAAACCATTGGCGATTATAAAAAATGGACGTTAACCGTAACAATGATACATTTGCCGCAACCTTTCTGGGGTGAAACAGTTTCAAAAGGACATTCATATAACGATTACAATCTCACCTATCGTTTTCCATGGGGACAATTGGGTATTACTTCATTTAATTTGTTTGGAGAGAAATCAAAATTATACTCCTATAATTTTAATCAATTGACAGGATATAGGATTACAGATATTAACACAAAGATTTATCCAAGTTTTGGAGTTTATGGTTCAATTAATTTGAATTGGGGAAAACAGAGTAAAGGAACAAAACAGAGGCTTAGTAACACTGATTCTGAAACTGGAATTTTGTAAATAATCTGCTCTTTTTTTCCAATTGAATAATATCCATATTCTCTCTTAGTATTTTCATAATGGGATGCAAAAGATTACAGACGATAAGGAATTATGAAACCTTTCCCTTTCACCAAACAACCCGACGCAATGGACTGCGGCCCCGCCTGCCTGAGGATGGTGTCCGAGCATTATGGCAAGCGGTACACTTTGGAACACCTGCGCGAAAACTGCTTTATCGGCCGCGACGGCGTCTCGCTGCTGGGCATCAGCCGTGCAGCGGAAAAGATAGGATTTAAAACCGTGGGCGGGCGTCTCACCTTCGACAAGTTGGCGGAGAAGGCACCGCTTCCCTGCATCGTCCACTGGACCCAGGAGCACTTCGTGGTGGTGTACGGGATAAGGAAAAACCGGAAAGGCTATAAAGTCTCCGTGGCCGACCCCGGAAAAGGACTGCTGACCTATTCCCGTGAAGAGTTCTGCGACCGGTGGGTCAGCACCCGCACAAATGGTGAAGAAAAAGGGGGGGCCCTGCTGCTGGAGCCCACCAACCTGTTTTATGAGCAGGAGGGTGATGCTGCCCCCACGCAGAACCGGCTGAAGTTCCTGTGGAAATACCTGCTCAGATACAAACGCTTTTTTACGCAATTAATCCTTGGGTTGTTTGTGGGTAGTATCCTGCAACTTATCTTCCCGTTCCTTACCCAGGCCATCGTGGACACCGGTATCTCAGGGAAAGACATCGGCTTTATATCGTATAGCAATTGATTCTAATGGTTTTGTATATCCTTGCGTAATGGCATTTGGAGAAGAACAATTTAAATTAGGAGATTTAAAACAAGATAATTTGCAAAATTTATGGGTTTCAAATGATCTGTTTAAGCTGTTTAGAGGTTCTATTAATATAAGTGATCTTCCAGATTGCTTTAATTGCGATTTAAAAAATCATTGCTCTTTAAAAAATTGCAGGTTAAAAAATTACAAAGTAAACAAAAGTCTACTCGACAGACCCTTGGGTTGCATGCTTGAAAGACAAACTTCACCTAATTAATTTATAATATAATAAGCACAAAGTTTTCCAGAAGTAGTGATTGATAATGAGAGTAATCTTTTCGAGACAAGTTCAAATCCGCAAGAAGTAAATACAAATAAGCCGGTGCTGATGATGCGGAACTTAACAGATTGTAAAATTAGGCATAAGTCGAGATACAATGATACGTTTAGGCTCTTTTCTACGTCGTAATAATAAGAGAATATGAATATTATAATTAGATAATCTAATGAAACGAGTACTATCAACCTTGTTTATTATTTTTCCTATTTTATCCTTGCAAGCACAAAATTTTTCGGGGATAGTGATTGATAAAGAGGGCAATCCTCTCGAGTTGGTTAACGTGGCACTTTATTCCTTACCAGACACTGCCTTGATCATGGGAACCGTTACCGATAAAAACGGAGAGTTTGCCCTCAACCCAAATAGGAATAGTAGCAAAGAAATGTTCATTCAATTCTCTTTTATCGGCTACAAAACACAAACTGTAGAAACGAAAGCGCAACAAACCATCGTGATGGAGGACGATGCCATGTTGTTGGGTGAAGTAGTTGTTAACGCCAGCCGCAAGATTTTCAAACTTGAAAATGGGAGTATTGTGGCAAATGTAAAGAATACAGTACTTGAAACACTACCAAGTGCCAATGAAGTGATTGGACAGCTACCTTTTTTAAGTGGAAAGAAAGGCGAATTTACTGTTTTTGGCAAAGGCACACCGGCTATTTATATCAATAACCGGTTAGTCCGTGACAATAAAGAACTAGAACAACTCTCTCCTACAGAAATAAAGACCATAACGGTAATCACTTCTCCAGGTGCAGCCTACGATGCAGCAATTCGGGCTGTAATTAAAATTACTACTGAGAAGCCAGTTGGAGAGGGATTAAGTGGAATGATCTATGGTCGTGCAACTCAGTCAAGAGTTTTTTCAGGAGGTGAATATGTTTCACTTAACTATCGTACAGGTGCGTGGGATATTTTTGGATCGGCTTTCTATAATCACAACAATTACAAGACTTATTTCGACGCTACCCAACATATATCTCTCCCAGATAATGAACAGGAGCAAATTTACAAGAATGTGGAGCAAGGTAGAACCAACAGTCTAAATTCGGTACTTGGACTAAATTATAACCCGGACGCCCATCTTTCAATGGGAATTCGTTACACCAATCTTAATAATTCCTACAGAGGAGATATAAAAAATGATATTACGCGGACTGTAAACAACGTTTCTGAGAATATTTTACAGGAATCTACATTCCATTCACCCGGAAATACCCACAGCGTAAATGCTTATTATAATAGGATATTTACCGAGAAACTTTCTGTAAACATAAATTCTGATGTTGTAAAAGGAAATGAAAAGGACAATATGGACGCATTTTACAGACAAACACCCGATAATATCTTGCATACTACGGGTACGAGGAACTACAATCTGTATGCCATGAAAGGAGTACTGTCATACAGCTCTGCAAAAGGAATCCTGAATGTGGGGACAGAATATACCCACACTCGTGTATTACAATCCTACAATATCAATGAACGGGAGTTAGGCATCGAAGATACTAACGATAAAGCCATTCAGAACCGTACAGCGTTATTTGCATCCTATCAGGCGCAATTTGGAAAAATAGGAATCAGTACTGGTATCCGTTATGAAAATATAGTGATGGACTATTTTCAGGATGAAGTGAAGACTGATGAACAGTCAAAGAAGTATAACAAGTTTTTTCCAAATGTCTCACTATCTTATGCTAATGAATATCTTCAAACCGTTGTCGGTTATGAGAGGAAGATAAACTACCCGTCTTATAGGCAGTTAAGAAGCAATATTCAGTATAGTTCCCCCTTTATGTACGAAAGTGGAAACCCGATGCTTCAACCCCATATTGAAAACAGTCTCTTTTTGATGTTTGCCTGGAAAGAGCTGAAAGGGATAATGGGGTATTCTCTAAATGAAAATGCAATACATACGATGCCAGGGCAATTCAATGACAAGCCCATTATTCTATTACGTGACGAAAATATTAAACATAGTCGAAGTGCTAATATAGGTTTGTCTTATTCGCCCGTTTTCGGTATCTGGCGGCCACAATTTGAAGCAGGAGCCATGTGGCAATGGTTAAATCTTGGGGAAGATATCGAGGAAAAGTGCAATACTCCTATTTTTAGTGGTAAATGGTTTAATACATTCTCATTTCCCCAGAAATGGATTCTACGGATTGAAGCTTCGGGAATGTCTGCCGGACATAGCGGAGTGGCCTATACCCAACCATCATGGGGTATTGATTTAAGTATAACGAAACGCTTGTTGGCCGATAAACTTTCCATACAACTTTCGGCTAACGATATTTTAAAAACCAATACAGCAAAATGGGATATGGATTATGGTAAAATCAATATGTTGTACGATAAAGATTTGGACTCCCGCTCTGTTTCCCTTACCATCACATATCGGTTTAATTCAACGACCAATAAATACAAGGGACAACAAACAAGTGATGAAATTAATCGCTTGTAAATAAGTATAAAATGGACTTCCCCTTCACCAAACAACCCGACACGATGGACTGCGGCCCCGCCTGCCTGGGCATGATCGCTGCGCACTACGGCAAGCGATACATGCTGGAGCACCTACGCGAAAACTGCTTTATCGGTCGCGACGGCGTCTCGATGCTGGGCATCAGCCGTGCAGCGGAAAAGATAGGATTTAAAACCGTGGGAGGGCGTCTCACCTTCGATAAGTTGGCGGAGAAAGCACCGCTTCCCTGTATCGTCCACTGGAACCAGGAGCACTTCGTGGTGGTGTACGGGATAAGGAAAAACCGGAAAGGCTATAAAGTCTCTGTGGCCGACCCCGGAAAAGGATTGCTGACCTATTCCCGTGAAGAGTTCTGCGACCGGTGGGTCAGCACCCGCACGGGTGGTGAAGAAAAAGGGGTGGCCCTGCTGCTGGAACCCACCCACCTGTTCTACGGACAGGAAGGCGATGCCGCCCCCGCGCAGAACCGCCTGAAATTCCTCTGGAAATACCTGCTCAGGTACAAACGCTTCTTCACCCAATTAATCCTCGGGTTGTTTATTGGCAGTATCCTGCAACTTATCTTCCCGTTCCTCACCCAGGCCATCGTGGACACCGGCATCTCGGGGAAAGACATCGGCTTTATCTGGCTGGTGTTGATCGCCCAGATGATGCTGCTGTTCAGCCGCACGGCCATCGACTTTATTCGCCGCAAGATACTGCTGCATATAAGCACCCGCATCAACGTCTCCCTCATTTCCGACTTCTTCATCAAGCTGATGAAACTGCCCATGAAGTTCTTCGACACCAAGCTCACGGGGGATCTGCTGCAACGCATCGAGGACCACCGCCGCATCGAGAACTTCCTCACCAGCCAGACCATCACGGTGCTGTTCTCCGCCTTCACCTTCGTGATCTTCTCCATCGTGCTGTTCATATACAACATCCCCATCTTCGCCGTGTTCCTTGCCGGCAGCATCCTCTACGGCCTGTGGATCATGGTATTCCTGAAAAAGCGACGCGTATTGGATTACAAAATGTTCGAGCAGCAGGGCATCAACCGGAATGTGACCTACCAGTTGATCACGGGCATGCAGGAGATCAAGCTGCAGGGATGCGAACAGCGCAAGCGCTGGGAATGGGAGGACGTGCAGGCGGACCTGTTCGACGTGAACCTGCAGTCGCTCAACCTGCGGCAGGGACAGGAAGCGGGCGGCATCCTGATCAACGAATTGAAGAATATCCTGGTCACGGTACTGGCGGCCACCGCCGTCATAAGTGGAAATCTCACGCTGGGGATGATGCTGGCCATCCAGTACATCATCGGGCAGTTGAACAGCCCCGTGGAACAGGTCATGAATTTTATCTACCAGTGGCAGGACGTGGGCATCAGCTTGGACCGCATGAACGAGATCCACACGCAGCGTAACGAAGAGAATGAAAGCCGTACCGTGGCAGAATTGCCCACAGAACGCTCCATCCGTATTCAACACCTCTGCTTCAAATATGACGGCGCACGGCCGGATTACGTGCTGGACGACATCGGCCTCGAAATACCTCAGGGGAAGGTGACCGCCATCGTGGGCGCGAGCGGCAGCGGGAAGACCACGCTGGTAAAACTGTTACTCGGTTATTACGCCCCCAACGAAGGCAGGATCACCGTCGGGACAACCGGCCTGGAGGAAATGAACCTGACCTGGTGGCGCACCCGGTGCGGGGCGGTGATGCAGGACGGCTACCTGTTCTCCGATACCATTGCCCGCAACATCGCCGTGTCGGGCGACGAGGTGGATCTGGAGCGGTTGCGTTATGCCACCCGCATAGCGAACATTGCGGAAGACATCGAGCGCCTGCCGCTGGGCTACAACACGAAGATCGGTCAGGACGGGCAGGGGGTGAGCCAGGGGCAGCGGCAGCGCATCCTTATCGCCCGGGTGGTGTACAAGAATCCGCCGTTCATCTTCCTCGACGAGGCGACCAACTCGCTGGACGCGAATAATGAAAAGGCCATCGTGGAAAACCTGGAAGCCTTCTACCGGGATAAAACGGTGGTCGTGGTGGCGCACCGCCTCAGTACGGTAAAGAATGCGGATCAGATTGTGGTGCTTGACGGCGGACGGATCGCCGAAACGGGAACCCACGGGGAACTGACACAAAAACGGGGAAAGTATTACGAATTGGTGAAGAACCAACTGGAACTGGGAAATTAGTTGATTTGCAGATTTACTGATTTATTGATGTGCTGATTGGTTGATGTAATAGAAAGTGGAAGAATGGTGGAAAAGTAGAAAGGTAATAATTACAAACCCAAATCCATGAGTAAAGATGGAAGAGAATAAACCAATAGAATTGCGCAGCGAAAAGGTGCGGAATATTATCGGGCGGATGCCGCCGGTACTGGTGCGGTATGGTACTGTCATGATCGTGGCCGCGTTGCTGGTACTGGCCGGCATTGCCGCTTTTGTCCCCTACCAGCCAAAGATATCCATAGAGATCGCGGTTGCGCAGGATGAAGGGGGAAAGGTGCATTATACGGCATTGATACCACAGGATGCGATGGCGCAGCGGGGCAGCATCGCATTTATTGCGGGCCACCCTCCGGTGGAAGGTCCCATGCCAGTGCGCTTTATCTTTCATGACGCGCCCGACACGCTGCATGTTTCCCGTTCGGGAGGCTGGTACGAAGTGGAGGTCTATCCCGTGGACCACGACGGGCAGGCCATTAAGATACCCGCGCCCTTTACCTTTCCCGCGAAAATAGAATTGAAATTTACGACGTTTTTGAAGTGGGTGATGGGGAAGGCAGTAAATGGATAATATGGGTAATAATGCAGTTTTGCAATAGAGTTTCGTAAATATAAATAAATTCGAATTATTACTTATTCTTTCATGGTGGATGGATCTTTCCGGCAATCAAAGACATCCGTAATATAGATTACCGTATCTGTAGCCCTGTAAATGATCTTGTAACGCCTGTGCCCCCGAATAATGTAGCGGTATTCTATGCCTGACCGTTTGAGATTAGACTCAATGGTCCCGGATTTAGGAAAAGATTCTATCTGATGGGTATTTAATATATCTTCTATGATATTTTTGGCCACTGAAACACTTGTGTTATCCAGTAAATACTGATATATTAATACAAGTTCATCAAGTGCGGGTTCCGTCCAAATAATTTTCACAATCCTAATTTATTCCTGACATCATTGATTTCATATACCCTACCTTCTTCTATCGCTTTTTCCGACTTGGCGGCTCGTTTCTCCAACTCTTCTACTGTAAAGCGATTTACAGAAGGAGTAAAACTATTAAGAATGTTCTCTATTTGTTCAATAACAGAAAAATCGTCCACAACAGAAAGATTTTCCGCGATCATTCTTTTTCGTGCTTCTAAACTTATAGCGTTCATATCTTATTTGTTTTTGTCAATCATGCTACAAACCTACAATAAATTATCGTAAAATACAAAAACAGAAGTGAGTTATCATGCATACACAATCTCACTCATAATGCGTTTAAGGAAAGAAGGGCGCAGGTTCTTGTGTTTACGCACTACATCAACAGGCATGTCGAAAAACTTTTCGAGTTCGGCGGGAAAGCTTACCAGCGATTTCAATCCCAAGGACTTGCCTTCGTAATAAATATCGATATCACTGTCTTCGGTCTGTTCACCACGTGCTACGGAACCGAAAATTCCAATGCGCTCTATGCCGTACTCTTCGGCGTATTGCAATTTAAACTGTTTCAGTTTCTGCAAATATTCATCGGTAGTCATCATTTCTTTATGGCTTTTAATACCTACAAAAATAAGACTTTACTCCCAAATTTACAAGATTTATTTGACTGAACTCTTTGTAAGCGGGAAAGCTAAAAAACGATTACTAAATTCTTTTCCATTATCTTTGCATCCGTTTTATCAAAGAAGCTATTACTATTTTTGAAATATGTTTAGGGCTTTCGTGAGTTGGAAATAAAAAGGAATGGATCGAAATAAATTCACAGGAGGTATCTTTGTTTTTCTTGGGGCGTGTAGCTTCGGAGTTCTATCGACGATTGTAAAAAATGCGTATGAGGAAGGTTACACCCTAGGACAAATAACCGGAAGCCAAGCTTTTCTGGGAATGGTGATATTGTGGGCGCTCTATTCCTTGCAAAAGTTTCTGTCCGGGGTAGGGGACAGCACTCCCTTGGAGGCTCCGGGAAACAGTTCCTCAGGTCGGAGAGTGCGTGGCGGAGAACAGCCCCTCCGGTCGCTTGCCGGTGACGATAGTTCTTCGAGCCGGACCGCCTGGTGGAAAGTTGCTTTTGCCGGGATCTTCACAGGATTGGTCGGTATTTTCTACTATCAGTGCGTAAAGCTATTGCCGGCCTCCATTGCCATTATCCTGTTGATGCAATACCTGTGGATCAGTATTTTGATTGAAGCAGTCCTGTTCAGGAAAAAACCGCATAAAGTGCAATTGATCGCCGCCACCATAGTGCTTGTAGGGACAGTGTTCGCAGCGGGAATCTTCAATGAGGCTGTAACTTTAAATAGCAAAGGAATCGGATTTGGTCTGCTGGCCGCATTCTGTTATGCGCTATTCCTGATCGCAAGCGGTCGGGTAGGGAATGACTTACCTGTATTAAAGAAAAGTGCGTTGATGATTACCGGATCCTGTATCGTCACCTGGTTAATTTTCCCTCCGTTATTTTTATTCGACGGTTTGTTTTTCGATGGTCTTTATAAATGGGGATTGGCACTGGCATTACTTGGAACCGTGATTCCTCCGTTGTTTTTCTCTTTCGGTATGCCGCGCACAGGGGTGTCATTGGGCGCTATACTTAGCGCAGCAGAGTTGCCGGTCGCGGTTGTCTCTTCCGGTTTTATCCTCCAGGAGAATGTGCAAATGCTCCAATGGTTTGGCGTTTTTCTTATTCTCTCTGCGATTGTACTGACAAATATAAAATTCCGGAGAACAGCAAACAATATATAAGTGTTATTCACCTGTTGAGTTCATGTGAATCGCTTCATGTAGCAACCGAACGTTTTCTATAAGTGAATACCGAGGTAAAACCTGTTTTGATTCTGTTGAACGTAGAAAACATCTAAAATTTACAAAGTAAATTTGAATAACAATCAATAACAACTGAATTACAATTGAACCAGATGATTACAATATTAGGTATAGAGTCTTCCTGTGATGATACTTCCGCTGCCGTTATCCGCGAGGGAGTAATCCTCTCGAACGTGATCGCCGGTCAGGCAGTCCATGAACGATATGGTGGCGTAGTGCCGGAACTGGCATCACGCGCGCACCAGCAAAATATCATCCCCGTAGTACATGACGCACTGAAACAGGCCGGCATCACAAAAGAGGAGATCTCGGCTGTGGCTTTTACACGGGGACCGGGACTGTTGGGCTCATTGCTGGTTGGTACATCGTTCGCAAAAGGATTCTCATCGGCACTGAATATTCCAATGATCGAGATCAACCATCTTCAGGCGCATGTGCTGGCACATTTCATTAAAGAGGATGAACATGATACCAGTCAACCCGAATTTCCCTTTCTCTGCCTGCTGGTTTCGGGAGGCAACTCGCAGATCATATTGGTGAAGTCTTATGACGATATGGAGATCGTGGGGCAGACCATCGACGATGCCGCGGGAGAAGCGTTCGACAAGTGCGCCAAGGTGATGGGTTTGGGTTATCCGGGAGGCCCGGTGGTAGACCGACTGGCTAAATTGGGGAATCCCGGCAGGTTTAAATTCAGTAAACCGCATATCGCAGGTTACGATTATAGTTTTAGCGGATTGAAAACATCATTCCTTTATTTTCTTCGTGATGAGTTGAAAAAAGATGCCGGTTTTATTGAAAAAAACAAGGAAGATCTTTGTGCATCGCTACAAAAGACTATTATCGATATCCTGATGGACAAACTCTACCATGCAGCCAAAGACCTGCAGATAAAAGAGGTGGCGGTAGCCGGAGGTGTATCGGCCAACTCAGGTCTGCGGGCTGCTTTTGAAGAATACAGCCGCCGTTACGGATGGAAGATCCATATTCCAAAGTTTGCTTATACTACCGATAATGCCGCTATGGTCGCTATTTCCGGATATTATAAATATCTGGATAGCCAATTTTGTGCCCCGGATGAGATACCTTACGCCAGAGTATCGATATGATAATTACGATTACCTAAAGAGTCTGTAATTAAAACATCGCAAGACGAACGCTTTGGTTGCATTTATAGCCACTTGCATAACTTAGGTAATATATTTGAAATTAATTGTGGAAATATTTCCGTAATTAAAGGTTAAATCGTATCTTTGCATCCGATTTGATTAAGATTGTTAAGGGTTATACGGAAAATACTTTTCTTGCGATAAAGAATTTCCCTTTATTACTCTTGGTTTATGTTTTAGGAAGGCAATATGAATTATTATACTCCGGCAGAAGCTGCCGAAGCGTTTAGAATCACAGCAATTAATAAGTCGAAGCTCCCGTTTCTACATTTTGCTATCGCGGCTATCCTCGGTGGGGCATTTATTGCACTCGGCGGGTTACTGACTGTAATGGTTGCCGGAGGAATGCCGGAAACCGGTAGTACTAATCCGGGACTGGTGAAGTTTGTGGCAGGGGCACTCTTCCCGGTGGGACTTATCATGGTCTCAGTCACCGGAGCCGACCTGTTTACCAGCGACTGTGCCGGTTTGACTTTTCCGTTATTGAAGAGACAACTGTCAGTGGTAAAAGTGGCAAAAATACTTCTGCTTTCCTATCTGTTTAATTTCGTCGGAGCACAATTCATTGCTTTCGTATTATCTGCCAATGTAGGTTTGTTCGATAAGGAACCCTGGCAATCTTACCTGCATCATTATTCCGAAGCAAAAGTGAATCAGGATTTCGTACGTGTATTCGTGAAAGGGATCGCAGCAAACTGGCTGGTATGCCTTGGCATGTTTATGGGATACACGGCGAAGGATATCATAGGGAAAAGCATAGCTATCTGGATCCCCATCATGATCTTTGTCGTAATGGGATACGAACACTCTGTCGCCAATATGTTTTTCATTCCGGCGGCGATATATAGTGGAGCCGATATCACCTGGGCCGGTTTTCTTTCGAAAAACCTGTTCCCCGCGACACTCGGCAATATTGTAGGAGGTATGTTACTGGTAGGTACGGTCTATTGGTACCTGTTCCTTCATCAACCACAAAAACTTGTAGATAAGCATAATTAAAAATACAATATATCAACATTACAAAATAAATATATCAACGATGAATAATCAGCATGAATCTTGGAAAGGCTTTAAAGGAGACGTCTGGAGAAATGAAATCAACGTAAGGGATTTCATTATGAACAACTATACACCCTATGAAGGCGATGATAGTTTCCTGGTCTCTTCTACTGAGCGTACGCGCAAAGTCTGGAACAAGTTGACAGAAATGTTCAAAGTAGAACAAGCCAAAGGCGTGTATGATGCCGAAACCAAATATCCGCAGGAAATAGACACCTACGGGCCGGGATATATCGACAAGGACAATGAAGTGATCGTCGGTTTGCAGACCGATGCGCCACTCAAGCGCGGGATCTTCCCGAAAGGTGGTATCCGCATGGTAGAGAATGCGCTGAATGCCTATGGGTATGAACTCGATCCCATGACCAAAGAGATTTATACCCGCTACCGGAAAACACATAACGAAGGTGTTTTTTCTGCTTATACCGATGAGATGGTCGCTGCACGTCGTTCGGCTATCATTACCGGATTACCCGACGCTTACGGCCGTGGCCGTATTATCGGTGACTACCGCCGTGTACCATTATACGGCACAACTACCCTGATTGCAGAGAAAAAAGATTTTTTGAAACGCCTCGATATTCAGGAAATTACGGAACGTGTAATACAAAGCCGTGAAGAGATCTCGGAACAGATCAAGGCACTGAAAGCTTTCGAAAAAATGTGTAACGGGTATGGTTTCGATGTAACCGAGCCGGCAAAGAATGCCCGCGAAGCCGTGCAATTCCTTTACTTTGCATACCTCGCAGCCGTAAAAGACCAGGACGGGGCAGCCATGTCGATCGGCCGTACTTCGACTTTCCTCGATATTTATATCGAAAAAGATATCAAAGCCGGTTTACTGACTGAAGAAGAAGCACAGGAACTGATAGACCAGCTTATCATAAAGCTGCGTATCGTACGTTTCCTTCGTACTCCGGACTATAACGACCTCTTCTCTGGCGATCCGGTATGGGTTACCGAATCGTTGGGAGGACAGGCTGTGGATGGACGTACGCTGGTGACAAGGACATCATTCCGTTACCTGCACACGCTCTATAACCTCGGACCGGCTCCGGAGCCTAACCTGACGGTGCTCTGGTCACAGAACTCTCCCGAGAACTGGAAAAAATTCTGTTCAAAAGTATCAGTAGATACCTCTGCCATCCAGTATGAGAATGACGACCTGATGCGTCCCGATTATGGTGATGACTATGGTATTGCCTGCTGCGTGTCACCGATGAAGATCGGGAAACAGATGCAGTTGTTTGGCGCACGTGCCAACCTGGCCAAGTGTCTGTTGTATGCCATCAACGGTGGCCGTGATGAAAAATCAGGTATTCAGGTGGCGCCGAAATTCGAATCCATCACTTCCGAGTACCTCGATTATGATGAAGTAATGGCCAAATTCGAGCAGATGATGCGCTGGCTGGCAAAAGTGTATGTCAACGCGTTGAAGATCATCCATTATATGCACGACAAATATGCATATGAAGCATTTGAGATGTCGCTCCACGATGGTGATGTGCAACGTATCCGTGCGACGGGTATCGCAGGACTTTCTATCGTGGCCGACTCGCTTGCTGCGATCCGCGATACAAAGGTGAAAGTGATCCGCGATGAACGGGGGATTGCCGTAGACTTCGAACGGGAAGGCGATTATGTACCTTTCGGAAACAACGACGACAGAACAGACCAGATCGCGGTAGATATTACCCGTAAGTTCATGGGGTATCTTCGCCAGCACGAAACATACCGCAATGCTATCCCCACGCAGTCTATCCTTACCATTACCTCCAACGTGGTATATGGGAAGAAGACCGGGGCCACTCCCGACGGCCGTCCCGCCGGAACACCTTTTGCACCGGGAGCAAACCCGATGAACGGTCGCGATACCAAAGGAGCGGTAGCCGCATTGGCTTCGGTAGCGAAATTGCCGTTCCAGCACGCACATGACGGTATTTCCTATACGTTTGCCGTTTCTCCTGGAACGCTTGGAAAGGAGCGGAACGTACAGATAACCAATATGGTCGGCCTGCTCGACGGATACTTCACTTCAGATGGCGGACAGCATCTCAACGTGAATGTGTTCGATAAGGATTTGCTGGTGGATGCCATGAATCATCCCGAAAATTATCCGCAATTGACTATCCGTGTTTCGGGTTATGCGGTTAATTTTGTGAAACTGACCAGAGAACAACAGTTGGATGTGATCTCGCGGACAATCAATCGTTCGTTATAGATTTTCCATAATTGCAACTAAAGCAGAGTCCTTTATTTTGTGGGGTATCCATAACTCGCGGGAGCTAACATGGATCATGAAATACCGTCAGACGAGTGCTTTAGTTGCAATCATTTTAGAACAATATGTTAGGACGAATTCATTCATTGGAGAGTTTCGGGACGGTTGATGGACCGGGTATCCGCTTTGTGGTTTTCCTGCAAGGCTGCCCTTTGCGTTGCCTTTATTGCCATAATCCCGATACATGGGATCCGAAACAAACCGGAAAATACGTCCTTTCTCCTGAAGAACTGCTGACAGAAGTTCTTCGTTATAAGAGTTTCATAGCCAAAGGTGGCGTGACTATCACCGGCGGAGAACCGCTCTTGCAACCGGAATTCTTGAATGAATTTTTCTCCTTGTGCAAAGAGAACGGGATCCATACCGCACTCGATACTTCCGGAGCCATCTTTACAGAAGCAGTACAGAAGGTCTTTGACATAGTGGATCTGGTATTGCTCGATGTGAAATCGATCGATGCGGACCAACATAAAAAACTGACCGGAGTACGGATCGATAATACGCTTCAATCCCTCAATTATCTTGAAGAAAAAAACAAACCCACTTGGGTTCGCCATGTGATTGTACCGGGATGGACAGATGACGACCTGTTACTGAAAAGAACAGCCGACTACCTGGCTCCTTATCGCTGTATCGAAAAAGTGGAGTTGCTGCCATATCATGATATGGGAGCCCGTAAATATGAGCAGTTGGGAATGGAATATCGACTGGAAAACACATCACCTCTATCGAAAGAAAGACTCGAAAACGCCCGTAATATTTTTAGGAATGTCGGACTTCAGGTGTTGTAATGATTTTTTTCGCTAAATTTGCAGGTTGAAAACAGAATATTATTAACGATACATATGATGGAAAAAGAACAATCCATAGTCGAGGAGGGCAGGAAAAACCTTAATTTTATAGAACAGATAGTAGAGAATGATCTGAAAGAAGGAAAAAATGGAGGTCGGATACAGACCCGTTTCCCGCCTGAACCGAACGGTTATCTGCATATCGGACATGCTAAAGCCATTTGCCTTGATTTCGGTATCGCGGAAAAATATGGCGGTATTTGTAACCTCCGTTTCGATGATACCAATCCTGTAAAAGAGGATATGGAGTATGTGGATTCCATCATGGAAGATATAAAATGGCTTGGGTTTCATTGGGAAAACGTCTATTACGCATCCGACTATTTCAAACAATTGTGGGACTTTGCCGTACAGCTTATCAAAGAAGGCAAAGCTTATGTGGATGAGCAATCGGCAGAAGAGATCGCGAAACAGAAGGGAACGCCTACTGTACCGGGAACGCATAGTCCGTATCGTGACCGACCCAGTGAGGAATCACTGGAATTGTTCGAAAAGATGAATAGCGGTGAGATCCCCGAAGGAAAGATGGTATTGCGTGCCAAGATAGATATGGCTTCATCGAATATGCATTTCCGCGACCCCATTATCTACCGGGTAATCCATATTCCTCACCATCGTACAGGCACACAATGGAAAGCTTATCCGATGTACGATTTCGCACATGGTCAGTCTGATTATTTTGAGGGAGTAACCCATTCGCTTTGTACGTTGGAGTTCGAAGTGCACCGTCCACTGTACGACTGGTTCCTTGATCAACTGGCCGATAGTGATTACCGTCCGCGTCAGACCGAATTCAACCGTCTAAACCTCACTTATACGGTGATGAGTAAGCGTAAGTTATTGCAATTGGTACAGGAAAAGCTGGTTTCGGGATGGAACGATCCACGGATGCCGACGCTGACCGGTATGCGCCGCAGAGGATATACGGCGCAGGCTATTCGTAATTTCATAGATAAGATAGGTTATACGAAATATGAAGCCATCAACGACGTGTCGCTGTTGGAACATGCAGTACGTGAAGACCTGAACGCGCATGCAATACGTGTATCGGGTGTAATTGATCCCATCAAGTTGATCCTTACCAACTATCCGGAAGGTCAGGTAGAGGAGATGGAGGCTATCAATAATCCTGAAGATGAAAGTATGGGTAGCAGAAAAGTGAAATTCAGTCGTGAACTGTGGATTGAACGTGATGATTTCATGGAAGAAGCTCCTAAAAAATATTTTCGTCTTACACCGGGTAACGAGGTACGTCTGAAAAATGGATATATCGTAAAATGTACCGGTTGCAGGAAAGATGAAGAGGGGAACGTGACAGAGGTGTATGCCGAATATGATCCGATGACGAAAAGCGGTATGCCCGACTCGAACCGCAAAGTGAAAGGAACTATCCACTGGGTATCCGTATCTCACAGCTTAGACGCGGAAGTGAGGCTTTATGACCGTCTTTTCATGGTGGAAGATCCGGCTAGTGAAAAGGAAAAAGATTTCAGGGAACTGTTGAATCCTGATTCGCTTATCGTGAAAAAAGGATGTAAGGTGGAGGAATATCTGAAAGATGCCAAACCGCTGGATAGTTTCCAGTTTCAACGGATCGGTTATTTCAACGTGGATCGTGATTCCACCGAAGATACTTTAGTGTTTAACCGTACAGTAGCACTGAAAGATTCCTGGAAAAAATGAGGCCTGTCTTTTCTTTATTGGATGGCTACATTAGAATAGCCAAGAGAGACTGTAAATGGAAGATAACGAACTGGACATAAATTCATTGATCGAGAAGTATGAGCACATGCGTGCCCTCGGCAGGAAGATCTATTTCGATGCCGATGAATTCGCCATGCTTGCAGAATACTACAATGCCGAAGGTGATAACGAGGAAGCGGAAGAACTCATCAATGAGGGGTTGAAGATGCATCCCGGTAGCCCCGAACTAATGTTGTTGAAAGCGAAAGTACTTGTCTATTCGGAGATGTACCAGGATGCGCTCGATTATATGGAGTGGATCTCGGACGATGGCGGGGTCGATCTGGCACTGCTCAAGATAGAGTCGTTATTACACCTCGGAAGGGATGCCAAAGCCGACCAGCTTATCAATAATGAGTTGAAGCAGGAACTTCCCATAGACGATCTCTATTTTTTCATTACTGAACTCGGATATATGTTCAATGATGTGGATATGTTCGACCGTGCCATTTCGTTTCTCGAAGAGAGCATGAAGATCAATGACTCGAACAGCGATGCTGTTGTCGATCTTGCATACGCTTACGAGATGAAGGGGAATCTGGAGAAAGCCATAGAGTACAATAACCGGCTACTCGATATCGATCCGTATTCGTACGACGGCTGGGTAAATATAGGTAAACTCTATTCCATGAACGACCAACATGACAAGGCGGTAGATGCATTTGATTTTGCGCTTACCATCAATGAGGACGATGTCAACGTATGGAAGATGAAAGCCCTTTCGCTTTATCTGAATGATAATCTTGAAGCCGCAATTACACTTTTTGAGGAGTGCCTGCAAAAATCGTCCGATGATGAATCGGTGTATGATTCCTTATTGGAGGCCTATAGCGCAATGGAGCAATACGATAAGATGATGGATCTTATCGATAAGAGGGAAGCCGTACTGGGTAGTGAAGGTATTATGGCTAAACGCGCTTTTGTCTATATCAATAAAGAGGACTATGAGCGGGCGAAGGAACTCTTCACTCAGATACCGGAGGCTGAAAGGGAAACACTCGACTATTTCATGCTGGAGGGTGAACTGGCTTTTCATGACGGAGATTTTGTCGGGGCCGAAACAGCATATATGAAAGCAGCGCTTGCATCGGAAGGTAATGAGGATGTCCTCGACAGGCTGGCGAATATCAGCGTGGCACAGGAAAAGTTTGAGCAGGCTGCCGGTTATCTGGAAGAGTTACTGGAGATTGCACCCGATTTCCCGACGGCAAAATCGAGGCTGGCTTTTATCCGTTTCGAGATTGGCTCCAAAGAACCGTTCGACGAGATCATGGAACAATTCTCAGATCAGGAGTTGAGGGATCTGCTCAATTTGATTACCGGCAGTGAAAACAACGATTTTTCTGATTATAACCGTGAAAAAATACTTACACGCCTCAATGAGGCGCGTGAAAACAGGGTATTGTTCAAGAATATAAAATACTGACCGTTTGCCCTTTATTTTAATACCGTATTGAACAATACCGGATGCGGGGATAAATTGATATGAAAACAGGCCTCAGAAAATAGAATTGATATAAAACATACCTGAAAAATAACATTTTCGAATAATATTTGCTCTGTTGTTTAAATTATTTTATTTTTGCAGCTTCAATCGGAAAAAGATGGTAGCTGTTACGGAAAAAATAAAAATTTTATGCGCCGGTAAAAATATATCGGCTGAAGATCTGGCTGCAGGAGCTGGGTTAAGGGTAGATCAGGTGAATAGGATACTTGAAGATGAAAGAATACCTTCCCTTGCATCATTAATTAAAATAGCACGTGCATTGGGAGTGCGTCCGGGCACTTTTCTTGACGACAGCGAAGAAATAGGGCCGGTCGTTACCCGGCACGCCGACTCGTCTCCTACCGTTACATTTACCAGCCATTTGACCGATAATAACTCTCACATGGATTTTTCTTCACTGGCAGCAAGGAAGGCCGGACGGAACATGGAGCCGTTTCTCATTGATATCAAACCTGTCACAGAAACCGAGAATTATTCATCACACGAAGGGGAGGAGTTTCTTTTTGTGCTGGAAGGAGCCATTGTTGTGCATTATGGAAAAGAGAGATATGAATTGCAGAAAGGTGATAGTATCTACTACGATTCTATTGTGAATCATCTGGTGACGGCCGGAGGAAATTCTACGGCAAAAATCCTGGGTATTGTGTACTCTCCTGCATAACTAATTTCACAGTGATGCAGAAAAATCCGTTATCAGCAATGACCGATCAACCAGATATTCAACTCTCCGACAGAACGCTGGGAGACTGGCTGGAATACTGGGCAGAAGAGACGCCGGATAAAGAATATATTGTCTACTCCGACCGTAATCTGCGTTTTACCTGGGATACTTTCAACAATAGGGTGGATAATATGGCAAAAGGGCTTATTTCCATCGGAGTGACCCGGGGCAGTAACGTGGGTATCTGGGCGCAGAACGTACCGGATTGGCTGACTTTCCTTTACGCGACCGCGAAGATCGGCGCTGTAGCGGTGACGGTAAACACCAACTATCGTACCGAAGAGGTATCGTATCTGATGAAAGATTCGGACATGCACACCTTGTGCATGACCGATGGGGTGCCGGGAAGTAATTATACCGATATTATTTACGGACTGGTGCCGGAACTGAAGAGCATCCAGCGCGGTAAATTGAAATCCGACCGTTTTCCCGAATTAAGAAACGTTGTTTACATAGGACAGGAGAAATACCGGGGAATGTATAATACGGCTGAATTGCTGCTGCTTGGGAAAAATGTTCCTGATCAGGAGTTCAAACGATTGCGTTCGCTCTCCCGGTGCCACGATGTGGTGAATATGCAGTACACTTCGGGAACTACAGGATTTCCCAAAGGTGTGATGCTTACACACCATAATATTGCCAATAACGGTTATTTGACGGGGGTACATATGAAATTCACATCTGACGACAAGTGCTGCGTCTGTGTGCCTTTGTTCCACTGCTTCGGGGTAGTGCTTGCCACTATGTGCTGCCTGACTCACGGCAGTACGCAGGTGATGGTGGAGCGTTTCGATCCGCTGGTCACGCTTGCTTCTATCCACAAGGAACGATGTACTGTATTGCACGGAGTTCCTACCATGTTTATTGCACAACTCAACCATCCTATGTTCGATTTGTTTGATGTGAGTTCCCTTCGTACGGGAATCATGGCCGGCTCTCTCTGCCCTGAGGAGTTGATGAGGCAGGTGAATGAGAAGATGTTCATGGATCTTACCAGTGTGTACGGAATGACGGAAACCTCACCCGGAATGACGCAGAGCCGTGTGGATGACCCCTTTGATGTACGATGTACGACTGTGGGTAGCGATTATGAGTTTACCGAAGTGAAAGTGCTCGATCCCGAAACGGGGAAAGAGTGTCCCGTCGGGGTACAGGGTGAGATGTGCTGTCGCGGGTATAATGTGATGAAAGGTTATTACAAGAATCCGGAAGCAACGGCTCAGGTCATTGATGCGAGCGGATTCATGCATTCGGGCGATCTGGGGATAAAGGACGGGAATGGAAACTATCGTATTACCGGACGTATCAAAGATATGATTATCAGGGGAGGGGAGAACATATCTCCCAAAGAAGTAGAGGATTATCTTTACAGGATGCCGGGAGTGAAAGATGTGCAGGTGGTGGCTGTGGCTTCGGAGAGGTACGGCGAAGATGTGGGTGCCTTCATCATCCGGAAAGAGGCATGCCAACTGGAAAGTGAAGATGTGCGCGACTTTTGTAAAGGGCATATTGCCAAATACAAGATGCCCCGCTATGTCTTTTTTGTGGATGAGTTCCCGATGACCGGTAGCGGCAAGATACAGAAATTCCGCCTTAGGGAAATGGCCCTCGAGTTGTGTGAGAAAAATGGTATCGCAATCCTGTAGATTACAGTTCCGATAGTTTTCGGATATTGTAAAATAAATATTCGATGTTTCAGATGTTGTCTTTATGCCGGGCATACGAGTCTGTTGCTCGAATGCTGGCTTTTGGTCGGACGCTATTTTTGGGTTACTTTCTACCGGTAGGTCGTATTTTGTAGGTTGGTTAGGTGACATTGCTGTTCAATGTGATGCTCGTTCCGGTTTCCAGCTTATCAAAAGGAATAATATCCACCTTGTCATACAAATTCACGTATGGGGGCCAGTGGACTGGCTGCGGGTTTGTGAATTGCACGAGAGTCTGGGTACAGAGTGATTCTGTTATGAAAACAGATTTTCCGAGGTGAGAATAAATATCAGGAAGAAAACTATATTTAATAATCCATTTATATCATGTATATTTGTATGCAGAAAATCGTTCAGCCACCGCAAATATTGTAGTCGTAGACAAAAGCAATGGCATTTTTTGAGAAGTAAAGACTATTGGTGGCCACACTTCCGATTTACATGACAAAAGACAATATGATGACGGGAGCCACCTCTGTTTTAATAATATATACAGGCGGAACTATAGGAATGATAAAAAACCAGGAAACCAATACCCTGGAAAGTTTTAATTTTGACTATCTGTTGAAATACATTCCGGAACTGAAAAAATTCAATTATCACATTTCTACATACCAATTTTCTCCTCCTATCGATTCTTCTGATATGGAGCCGGTACATTGGGCCCGTCTGGTAGAAATTATCAGTACCAATTACGACAATTATGACGGATTTGTAATTCTTCACGGTACGGATACTATGGCTTATACGGCATCTGCCTTAAGTTTTATGCTTGAGAATTTGAGTAAACCGGTCATCCTTACCGGCTCCCAACTTCCGATCGGAATGCTTCGGACTGATGCTAAAGAGAATTTGATTACTGCCATTGAAATAGCGGCAGCTAAAAATCCGGATGGAACTGCTATCGTGCCCGAAGTTTGTATTTTCTTCGAGAACCACTTGATGCGGGGTAACCGAACTACGAAAATAAATGTAGAAAATTTCAATGCCTTCCGTTCATTTAACTATCCTGCTTTGGCCCGTGTGGGCATACATATAAAATATGCCCAGAATCTTATTCAATATCCGGACATAATTCGACCTTTATTCCCCCATTATTTGTTTGATCCCAATGTTGTTATGTTGACTCTTTTTCCCGGCATCCAGGAAAGCATTATCACTTCATTACTCCATGTTCCTGAACTTAAAGCCGTTGTATTGAAAACCTTTGGTGCGGGAAATGCTCCTCAAAAGGAATGGTTTATCCATCAGTTGAGAGATGCCACCGAAAGAGGGATCATCATCGTCAATATAACACAATGTACTTCCGGTATGGTAGAAATGCAGCGCTACAAAACAGGAAGACAGCTGCTTGATATAGGCGTGATTAGCGGATATGACAGTACTCCTGAGTGTGCGGTTACGAAATTGATGTTTCTTTTAGGCCATAGTCTTTCAGAAAAAGAGATCAGGCACAGAATGAATACATGCATAGCAGGGGAAATTACAAAAGTATGATTCACATAAAAAAGGGCACAAAAAAACCGGTGATTTATCACCGGTTCGCTGTTAATTGTTTTTTTACTTCATCTAACGAGTATCGTTTAACGTCGTCTGTTAGCTTATGTAGTTGTACTGTTAGCTTGTCCTGCATATCTTCTATGTCGTTCGCAGATAACTCGCTCAATATTGCTTCAAAGGCTTGTATAACGCCTTTTTTTAGTTGTGCTGTTTTCATCTGTACACGTCCTTTCTGTGATTAATATCAATTACTAATATAACAAGCTTTTCATCCTGTAGTTCATATATCACCCTATAGTTCGCGACTTTTAACCGGTAGTAGCCGCTCATGCCCTTCAATGCCTTAACATTACTGCTCCCATACGGGTTTTGTTGTAACGCCTCAAGTTTCTCGATTATCAAATGTTTGATAAACCGGATCTATCTTTTGTAGACTCTTTAAAGCATTTCGGGTAAATTCTATTGCATACATACACAAAGGTATAGAATGTTTTTTACTTTGCTGGAAAACTTTCCTTTTAATGTGGTGATGCAATAAAAATCCTTGGTGTGTATTAGCAAAATTACAAAAAAAATGGGACAAATCTATCTTTTGTAAACTTGTCCCAAGAGGTGGAGATTACCGGACTCGAACCGGTCACCTCAACACTGCCAGTGTTGCGCTCTAGCCAGATGAGCTAAACCCCCGTTATTTATTATAAAAACTGCCTACCGTTTTAGACGGTGCAAAGATAATAATTATTCTGAAATAATATATTCTATCTTGTGATTTCTTTGTTTTAGGATGATTTGTTTTTCTTACAAAATAGCTGTAAATTTGATCTACCTATTCATCAATGTATCTACTTTCGCTTATCCGGCATAGAGGGTAGTAAAACAGCTTCAATTTCGAATAAAGAATTTGTATTTTTGTAAAATAATTCAGAAAATTAAAAGATCACAATATATGATTGTTTTTAATACCACTTTCCATGTGGAGGAAGAGATCCATGAAGAATTTGTAGAATATATGTTGCAGCATTTTATTCCTATGTCTACAAAAAGCGGCTTGCTCACATCGCCCCGTTTATCGCGTGTGTTTGGTAGAGAGGTGGAAGCAGGTCACTCTTTTGCGATGGAATTCCATGTAACCGATCTGGCTGCATTGGAGCGGTGGAATAGAGAAGAGAGTGGGGTAGTCTACGCTCCGTTGTTAGAGAAATTCAAAGAAAAGATGGTTGGATTTTCCACCGTGATGCAAACCATTAGTTGATGATGCAGAAAGAGCGGATTATAATGGGGATTGACCCCGGTACGCAGGTGATGGGATATGGTATCCTCCGGGTGCTCGACAATAAACCTTACCTGGAGGCGATGGGGGTAATGCAGTTGGGAAAATACGACGATCATTACCTGAAGCTGGCAAAGATCTATGCACGGGTCATAGGCCTTATCGAGGAGTATCTTCCGGATGAGCTGGCCATCGAAGCACCTTTCTTTGGCAAGAACGTGCAGAGTATGCTCAAACTGGGACGTGCCCAGGGAGTAGCTATGGCTGCTGCCATATCAAGGGATATTCCCATTTTTGAATATGCACCCCTGAAGATAAAGATGGCTATTACCGGGAATGGTCGGGCTGCCAAAGAACAGGTGGCTTATATGCTACAGAAACTGCTCCATATTCCGGATGAGAATATGCTTCCGCAACTGGATGCATCGGATGGCCTTGCTGCAGCGTTGTGTCACTTCTATCAATCGAATATTACCATGAGTGAGAAAAAATACAAGAGCTGGAAAGATTATGCGAATCATAATCCGGAGAAGGTGAAATCTGCAGGTAAGCGAGAACAAAGATAAACGGGTTTATCTTTGTCGAGTGGAAGCAGATTGTGTGAAGTAAAATCTATGGTAAGCGAGGACAAACATAAACTTGTTTGTGTTTGCCGACCGGGAGTGGATTACGTGAAGCGAAAAATGGCGGACTTGAGTGAAAAAAATCATTTTGTGAGGAATTAATTACAAATTTTTTTATCTTTGCCTTATGAATCAACTAATATCCCATATTGAATTTTTACTGCATGATCACAATTGTGTGATTATTCCCGATTTCGGAGGTTTTGTGGTAAATGCCATTCCCCCGCAAAGGGATGGGATAGCGGCTTTTGATGCGCCCGTCTGTGAACTGCTGTTTAACCGCGACCTCACCCATAATGATGGGTTGCTGGCCCAGTCTTATATGAAGAATGGCAATATGACGTTCGAATCGGCCATGCAAAAAGTGGAATATGATGTGCAGGTGTTGAAACGGCAATTGCGTGAACAGCGCCGTGTGGACATGGGGAAGTTAGGTTCATTTAATATGCATGATGATAAGCGTTTTGTGTATACCCCCGGAGCGTTTATCCGCCCTTCACTTTTTGGATTGACCAGGGCTACATTGAAACCACTCATACAAATGCAGCCGGTTGTACCGGTACAGAAAAGTGAAAACAGGCAGAAATGGGGACGTAATGCTGCAATTACTGCTGTCAGCGTGGCTGCCGTGACCCTGTTGATGTTTATCCTTCCGGTAAGTGATAACACTATTGTCCGGCAATCTGCCCGGATGCTTTCTGAAACCGGGTGGTTACAGTCCAAAGCATCACAACCGGTAAACCGTATTGCTATGACGGATGAATTGGTAGTAAATGAAACGGAAAAAGCAGGAGAATATTCAACTACCCCAAACGGAATGAATGTACCTGCTGCAATGGATGCTGTTGAACAGAACGTAACGGACGATTTACCCAGGTATTATATCGTAATGGGGGTATATAAAGGAGTCGAGTCGGCTCAAAAAACCACAGAATTGTTGCTTGATGAGGGTTTTCATCAGACAGGGTGGCTGGAGCGACCCGACCGTATTGATGTATATGCGGCATCATTTACCGATGAATCTGCTGCAAAAGTCTATTTAAAAGAAGTCCATAAGAAATTTCCCGGGCATAATGATGCCTGGATTTTAAAAAGATAATTAGCTATGTCTTTGAAATGTAATATTATCACCGGCTTTGTCCTTTATTGGGCATATCAGCTCTACAGATATAGAAAGACGCTGACATCTCCTTTCGACAGGTTCCGTTTTCCGGATTTTTAATTTTCTAACTTCTGCCGGAATCTTTCTACTCCATTTTAACATTCAATCCGGACTCTTTTCCCAATCTTCTGTTGTACCTTTGGGGGCACATTTTGATGCACTATTTCATTAAGCCAAATGAGCAGAGTCAAGTTTTCATAGACTACGCCATGGTAAGGGATAGTCTATTTTTAATAAACTATTTTGATAAGCAATATGAGCAAAGTGTGAACTTTGCCAAACTCTGGAAAAGAAATGAACGAAAAAGAATATGAAGCTCAACTACTGAGTACGCCTTACCCAAAACAAGATCCTTATGGCGCATTATCGATGCCCGTTTACCATGCCCTTGCATATGAATTTGAGACAGCAGAAGAGATGGAAGCTGCTTTTTGCGGACGGACAGACGAGCATACTTATTCCCGCATAACCAATCCTACAGTACAACATCTCGAGGAGCGGGTGAAGAATGTGACCGGCGCATATGGTGTCACCGCACTCAATTCAGGTATGGCTGCAATCAGTAATACACTGATTACATTAGCTTGGAGCGGCTGTAATCTTATCACTTCGCGCCATCTCTTTGGCAATACCTATTCCTTTTTCGTAAATACATTGAATGCATTGGGCATGAAGGTACGGTTTTGTGACCTGACCAATCCGAAAGAAGTCGCGGAAGCAATGGATGAGCAAACTTGTGGCCTGTTTCTGGAAATAATCACCAACCCGCAAATGGAGGTGGCCGATTTGGCAGCATTGAGTAAGATTGCTCATGACAGAGGAGTTCCACTGATTGCAGATACCACGATTATTCCTTTCCCAATCTTTCGAGCCATTGATTTTGGGGTAGATATAGAGGTGGTAGCAAGTACTAAATACATCTCCGGTGGTGCGACAACCCTGGGTGGGCTGATCATCGATTACGGACGGTTCAATCAATATCGTACGCCATTGTTACAAGCTCTCAAGGGAACCTCACAATCACCGTTCCACACCAGGTTACGTAAGGAGGTGCACAGGAATCTGGGGGCTTATATGACTCCCGAAGTAGCTTATCAGCAGTCACTGGGTCTTGAGACATTGCAGTTGCGTTTTGAGAGACAGGCTACCGCGTGTAAGGAATTGGCCGGAAAGTTGCAGGCATTACCGCAAGTAAAGACTGTCAATTATACCGGTTTAAGGGATAATCCTTTCTATGGGATAAGTAAAAAACAATTCGGAAACTATCCCGGTGCAATGCTTACCTTCGATCTCGAATCGAGAGAAGAGTGTTACCGGTTTATGAATAGGCTTAAACTGATACGTCGTGCTACCAATTTGTTTGATAACCGTTCTCTGATCATCCATCCGGCCAGTACCATTTTCGGTTCATTTACCGCAGTACAACGCGAGTCAATGGATGTGAAAGAAACTACGATCCGGTTATCGGTAGGATTGGAGAGTGTGGCTAGTCTTTTTGAAGATATCTGCCAGGCGCTGGCATAATCGGGAATAGTCATCTGTCAGAAACTATTTAGCTCTTGTACAGATGCTTTGATATAAAAAATGCCCCCGGAGAGTGAAACAAAACTTTAGGGGGCATTTTAATTATGATAACCTTGCAATCTATTTAATTTATAATTCTTTATAATGGATATTCGTCGAAGGCGTAAAGCAGGGTGGAGAGATAACGTTCCCCTGTGTCGGGCAATACTACTACAATATTCTTTCCTTCATTTTCAGGTTTTTGGGCAAGCTGGAGGGCGGCATAAGCGGCTGCTCCCGATGAGATGCCCACTAATAATCCTTCTGATGCGGCCAGTTTCCGGCTGGTACGAATAGCGTCGTCATTGCTCACCGGAATTACCTGATCCACTACTGCAGCATTGTATGTGCCGGGGACAAAACCGGCGCCGATTCCCTGAATTTTGTGAGGCCCGGGTGCTCCGCCTGAGAGCACGGATGAATCAGCCGGCTCTACAGCGACCACTTTGATATTGGGATTCAGTTCTTTCAGTCGTTTTCCTGCACCGCTCACCGTCCCGCCGGTGCCGACACCGCTTACCAGGATATCCACTTTTCCGTCCGTATCCCGCCATATCTCTTCACCGGTAGTGTGGTAATGGATTGAAGGATTGGCCGGATTTTCGAACTGTTGCAGGATAATGGCATCAGGCAATTCAGTCTGGAGTTGTGATGCTTTTGCAATAGCTCCTTTCATTCCTTCGGTACCAGGTGTCAGCACCAATTCGGCACCCAGCGCTTTCAACAGATTCCTTCTTTCGAGACTCATCGTCTCAGGCATGGTGAGGATCAGCCTGTATTTTTTGATGGAGGCGACAAATGCCAACCCGATACCTGTATTGCCACTTGTCGGTTCAATGATTACCGAACCGGCTTTCAGTAAACCCTTCTTTTCTGCATCTTCTACCATAGATAGTGCAATACGGTCTTTCACGCTTCCCAGAGGATTAAAGCTCTCTAACTTGGCTATAAGATTGGCTTTGACTTCTTCGGCCTCCTTGAATTGATTGAGTTTCACTAAAGGGGTGTTACCCACTAGATCTGTTAACTTCTCTGCTATCTTTCCCATAATTCTGTATATTAAAATTTTTGACAAAAATAGCAGGTATTGCAGGGGTATGAAATAGCACAATTGTGGTATTTTTTGGTAACAGCTCAGTTTTTCAAGGATTATATATGTTTTTTCAGGTAGAGTCGGTTACTCTGCCTTGCTATTATATCTCACAAAAGCAATCTGTTTGCCGTCAGGCGACCAACTGTGGACATTCAGGGTTCCTTGCCCGCCATAGAAAACAGGTGTCAGATCACGGCTTTCTCCGGTCTCTACGTCCAGTAATCTCAGTTTTACATCTTTTCCGAAAGGGTGTGCTCCCTTCTGATCTTCTATATATGCAATGTAAGCGACACTCTTGTTATCGGGTCCCGGATGTGGAAACCAGTTGTCGTAATCGTCGAACGTGAGTTGTGTCTGTTCACTTCCATCAGGCCTCATCCGGTAAATATGTATACGTCCGGTCCGATGGCTGTTGAAATAGATCCATTCACCGTCGTAACTATATTCGGGGCCGTCATCCAATCCATCGGCGTCTGTCAACCTGATCTCTTCACCGGTAATGACATGAGCCTTATACACGTCCCATTGACCGTCACGCATGGCGCAATAGGTCACCCATTGATTGTCGGGACTTATCCCGTGCCAGTAACTGGGATAATTGCTGGTGATAAGACGGGGTATGCCACCATTGGCCGCAAGGATGAAGATACGGGAATTACCTCCCGAAGAGGATACACGCGGATCATTGTGACTGATGATAAGCCATTTCCCGTCAAACGATAATCCGTGATCATTATTACAGTTATCGGCAAAACCGGTATCAATTATTCCCAAGTGCTTGCCTTTTACCGATATTTTCTCCAGTTTTCCTTTGGTATTGATAATCAAATGTTTTCCATCCCTCGACCAGTTGGGCGCTTCAAAATGCCGCTGTTCATGCAGGATGATTTTCTCTTTTCCGGTCTCTACATCCAACAACACAAGTTCACTACTGATAGGGGTGTTCTGGGCTGTTATTTCAGCCGTAATCAGGAATGTGAAGAAAATAAATGTGTGGAGGAGAAACGTCTTCATCTCTATGATTTTTAAGTTATTTTTTAGTTTCCAAATCCAAAATATCAGGTTCTCTCTAAAATTTTCCAGATAGCTTCCACCCATATGTCATTACTATTCAGCGCAGGAATAAAGGTGAATTTTTCACCACCCGCCTCCATAAACAGTTTGCGAGCTTCGATACCCACATCGTAAAGCGTTTCCAAATTATCGACCGGAAAGCCCGGAGCCACTACGGCCACTTTTTTCCATCCTAATTTGGGTAGATCACGGATATCTGTGTCAAGAAAGGGATTCAACCATTTTTTACCCCTTTGTGAAGAATAGAAAAGGAATGTATCATGCGGATCAATATCCAACTTTTCACAAAATAGCCTGTTGGTCTCTTTCAGTTGATAGACATAGTCGTATTCCTTTCCTTTTTTCCATCCTGCTTCCACCTGGGTCAGGGGAAGACTGTGATAGGAAAATATAAGTTTGTCAATATCGTCCAGATAGTTTTTCGCATAAGATGTGAGGGCATGGATATAAGCCGGATGATTGTAATAGGGCTCGGCAAACTTCAGTCTGAAAGAGTGGGGATGCCTGTAGAAGATATTTCCTATCATGTCCTTGGATGTCTGGGTGGTCGATTGCGCATAATGAGGATATAATGGAAAAACAATCACTTCATGTAGAAGCGGGCATTTCCTTTCTAATTCCCGGAAAGCAGATGCCACATCCGGTTTCCCGTACCGCATGGCAATCTCCACAGGGACGCCTTTCTGCTCTTCCAGTTTTTCCGCCAGTTTTCGCATATGATAAATCAGAGGGGAGACCGGTGTCTCTTCGTTATGCCAGATTAATTTGTATTTCTCAGAGACCCGCGATCCGCTACTTGGCGCGATTATATTTTTCGCAAGGAATTTTGACCACCATTCCGGTTTTCCCGTCAAAAGCGGATCCGAAAGCATTGCTGCAATAAATTCCTTTACATCGTTTGGATTTGTACTCGCAGGCGTCCCTACATTAATTAACAGTATACCTCTCATTTTCCGTTTCCGGTTTTATCTATTCTACATTCCACTTGAATTCTTCTCAGGCACCTAATCACTTAGGCACCTTCCCACCTTATCTTACCCTACATAGGTCTCCAGCAGTTTGGAAAACTCATCGGGTATAATCATCACCGACTTCGTATTTGCGGGAATAAGCATCGATTCGCCCTGACGAAGAGTTTCGCTGTTCCCCTTATCATCTTTTACGGTACAATGGCCGGCCATGCAGATATAAATCACGAAAGAATCGAGAGCGGTATAATCCCGATTCATTTGGCTATCCATTTCCAGAAGATGAGTAGTGAAATAGGGTGATATAACTAATTTTACAGGATGATTTATATTCTTTTCGTATTCTGTCTTATATGAATCGTATACTTTGAAATCGATCGCATCTTTTGCCAATTCGGTATGGAGTTCACGGCTGTTTCCAGCAGCATCTTTACGGTTATAGTCATAAATACGGTAGGTGATGTCGGAAGTCTGCTGTATTTCTGCAATAAAGCATCCGGTACCAATGGCGTGCACACGTCCTGCAGGAAGATAGAACACATCACCGGCTTTCACATCATACTTCATGAGTTTATCGGTGAAGGTGTTATTCTTTACAGTCTCGGGATACTCTTCGGGGGTAATGCTCTCTTTAAATCCGGAGTAGAGATATGCTCCCGGCGCCGCTTTGACAACATACCACATCTCGGTTTTTCCAAAGGAGTTATGACGTTTCTTTCCCAATTCATCATCAGGATGAACCTGGATGGAGAGGTCGTCACGGGCATCTATGAATTTAATGAGCAGGGGAAAGGTATTTCCGAATTTTTGATATACTTCTTTTCCGACCAGTTCCTCTCCTCGGCTGTGCAATAGTTCTTCCAGCAATGTGCCGGCTAAATAGCCGTTGGAAATACGGGAAATATTACCGCGTACGCCTGAAATTTCCCAACTCTCGCCGATACCTTCCTGAATAGGTTTTATATTTTTAAAGCGACAGATATCTGAGCCACCCCAAATAACCGGTTTTAGGATCGGTTCGAATTTAAATGGATAGAGTGTACCCTCTTCAATAGTAGTATTCCCTGTTATGTTGTTATTATTAGACATATTGATTGTTAAATTGTTGAATTATTGATTGTTAAATCGTTATATTAGGAAATCCGTCTCATCACTATGGCAGTCCGGGCAGGCAGGTATAGACGAAGCCACCCTTTATTATCTTTCGCATAGAGTGGATCATACATTGTAAAATGATGAATAGTATCGTCGTTCAGCCCGAAACCCCCGAACTGTTGGTTATCAGTATCGAGTACAATCTCATATTCACCTGCCGGAACCAGGATGCCATAATCGCTGTATGATTTCTGTGGATTGAAATTATAGACAAATAGCAGCTCTTTCCGCATATATGCCAGTATATTGTCATCGTCTTTATCCCATATCTTTACCAGCGGAAGTGCCTGGAAATCGGGGATGGACTTGATGAGCCTTATCATCTCTTTATCGAAATCACCCAGATAATGATACTTCAGATTATGATCATCAGCCAGATTCCATTGCCGGCGGGCGTACTTGTAGGACCATTGATTCCCTTCCCGTGGAAAGTCGATCCATTCGGGATGTCCGAACTCATTTCCCATAAAGTTGAGGTAACCGCCATTGATAGTGGTTGCCGTTACCAGACGGATCATCTTATGTAATGCAATACCACGATCTACAGTATAAGAACTGCTCATCAGCTTCGACATAAACCAATACATATCGGCATCGATCAGCCTGAATATAATGGTCTTGTCTCCTACCAACGCTTGATCATGACTCTCGACGTATGAGATGGTCTTCTCATCGGCACGGCGGTTGGTCGTTTCCCACCAGATCGCACTGGGATGCCACTCCTCGTCTTTTTTCTCCTTGATCGTCTTGATCCAGAAATCTGGAATATTCATCGCCATACGGTAGTCGAACCCATATCCGCCCGACTTTATGTCCAACGCCAGGCCGGGCATACCGCTTACTTCCTCTGCAATAGTGATGGCATGGGGATTTACTTCGTGTATAAGCTGATTGGCTAGTGTGAGATAACAGATTGCATCGGGATCCTGATGACCGTTATAGTAGTCACCATATGAACTGAAGCTTTCCTCCAGCCCGTGGCTGTAATAGAGCATTGACGTGACGCCATCGAACCGGAAACCGTCGAACCGGAACTCTTCCAGCCAATATTTACAGTTAGAGAGGAGAAAGTGTAACACTTCATCTTTTCCATAATCAAAACAAAGAGAATCCCATGCCTGATGAATCCGCCTGTTAGGATCATTAGGGAAATAGAGGTCATAACTTCCATCCATTCGTCCGATACCTTCTATTTCGTTTTTTACCGCGTGTGAATGGACGATATCCATGATGACGGCAATACCCATTTCGTGGGCAGTATCGATTAGTTGGCGTAGTTCATCGGGCGTACCGTTCCGGGAAGAAGGTGCGAAAAAACTGGATACGTGGTACCCGAATGATCCATAATAAGGATGTTCCTGGATAGCCATGATCTGGATGGCGTTGTATCCGTTCTCTTTTATCCTTGGTAATATATTTTCCCTGAACTCGTTATAGCTTCCCACTTTCTTTTCTGCCGTAGACATACCTATATGAGTTTCATAGATCAGAAGGGGAGAGCAGTCCGGTTTAAAACCGGTATATTTAAAGTTATACCGGTTTTCGGGTTCCCATACCTGTGCACTGAAAATCAGTGTCTGCTGATCCTGCACTACACGCCTGCTCCATGCCGGGATTCGTTCTCCGGAACCGCCTTCCCAACTTACATGCAGCTTATACAGATCTTCGTGGTGGATACGCCCGGACGGTATCTTTACCTCCCAGATGCCATTATCTATTCGTTTCAAACGGAATGATTCCTGTTTTTGCCAATCGTTGAAGGTTCCCACAAGGAAAATTTCGGTAGCATTTGGCGCCCATTCGCGAAATATCCATCCATCTTCGGTTTTGTGTAGCCCGAAATAGAGATAACCGCTCGCAAAATCAGACAAGGTGATGCGTCCTGCCTGTGTGAGGTCGGATAGGCGTTTCAAATAAAAATTATGGCGTCCTTCAATTGCATTCGCATAGGGATTTAGCCATGGATCATTTTTTATGATGTTAAGCATTGTTTGTATCAGATTAAAAGGGAACAGCTAAACCACCGCTACCTTTATGATAATTTTCTTGGTTTCCCCTTCGCCAATCAGAGGAGCATGCCCATCTTCCGGCGAAAAGATAATAAATTCACCAGGTATAATGGTGACAAATGTCGAAGGTTCATCGTCGAAAAATCCAATGTCATTGACGGGATCGTATCCTTCTTTCGGTTGTGACAGGGATGATAGGGATTTCCATCCGAATATTTCAGGTTTTGTAACCGGTATCTGTATATCGATAAACTTTTTATGTGTTTCAAGTTTGGCTTCCCCAGCCGGTTTCAACTTTGCCTCAGCGATAGTAACCTTCAACAGGTCTCCATCGATTTCGGTGGTTCCTGTCTCCACATTATTAATGTCCAAATTCCCAATAAATTCGAAAGCTTTCTTAAAAAGCGGATGCAAATTGTAATAGTTGGCTGCATTCGTGAGGTTGTCAACAATCATCGTTTCTTTTATTTAGTTATGATTCCAATAGGGCAAAGATAAGAAATTGTAAATGTTTTCCTCCATTTTTGACAGTAAAAAAGCGTATACAAAATAAAATTGAGAAAAATGCCATATCTTTGTGACTTAAGTTTAACAAACAGTAATTTCATAATGAAACGAATTATTCCGGTTATCTTCTTGATCATTTCTGTTTTTACGGGACGATTATTTGCGCAAAATTCAGATATTACTTGTAGCCTCGGCTTTACATTTGAAATAAGCGATGACAAAAGTTGGGGATACAAAGAACCGGTCATTGTTGATATAACTCCCGGTTCCCCGGCCGAGAAAGCAGGACTAAAGCTGAATGATATCATTCTTTCAGTAAATCAGAACGGGACTTATCTTAAATCATATCAGACTATCATGTCGTGGTTCAATCAGGATCCGTATACGATGCATCTTGGTATCCGTAATTTCAGACATGCTTTTAAAGAAATTACAATTGAAAAAGATTGCCGCCATGCCAATGCGATCAGTGAAGCGCAATTGGCTCCGGTATTTTCCTTTTACAGCCTTGAGGATGTGCAGGACAGGCGTTTTCTGATACCGGTAAAGACGACTGTCAACGAAAATGCACTCTTTCATAACTACCGTACATTTGCCTTTTCTCCCTCCGATGAGAGTACACGGCATCTCGATGAGCGGATCAATGCTATTTTTATTCGTGCTTTGGGCGATGTGGGATTACGATATGATCCGAGTGATCCCGATTTTATTATTCAGACATATTATAGTTATGAGAGTAATCCGATGTATAAGCCCAATTCACCTACTTATGGGAGTTATCAGCCTGTGTGGCGATTCGATACAAGGAGTAACAGGATGGTAAAATTACCTCTGTATAACCCCTCTGAAGCAGTTCGGGTAGATGATATTGCCTACAATCTTGAATTTGGATACCGCTTCTATGACAGAAAATTTCTGGAGGCAGGAGATCTGATGTTGATCTGGGAGAGTGAAGTCCGGGAACGTTTGAGTAGTCATTATGATCTGATTGATTATCTGGAGATGAATCTTCCGTTGTTATTGCAGAAGTTTCCGAATCCAGGCAATAAATCGTTTGGTACTTACCATGTGAGTTATCTGAAGTACAACTATACCGGTATTGGATATAATATGAATGACCTGAAAACGGTCGTATCGGTAGATCCGGGCTCTCCGGCTGCAAAAGCGGGTGTTTTACCGGGCGATGTAGTGGTTAATATTCAGGGACAGAATTTTGATCATACCTCTTCTCAAGTGCTTACAGAGGGGTATCGCCGTTTTATAGCAGAGACGATGTCTCTAAGAGACAAGAATAGTCGTTATACTGATTCCAATGGTTTTAAAGATTGTATGTTTTGGGATGTTGCCCAATATAATGCCGTATCTGCAGCTATTGCCAATAACCGTCGTTATAAGTCGGCATTTTCATACCTGTTCAACTTTAATCAGTATATAGATTGGAGTACACCTGTCTCCATTAATATAATAGTATTGAGGGACGGTAATGAGATGAACTTTGCAGTAACTCCTCAGATTACTATCAGCTCGCATATCCTGGCGTATTAATAGGTGGAAAGGTGTCTAGGTGTTTGGGGATATGAGTGGTTAGGTGGCCGGGTGGTTAAGTGCAATGTTGGATTTGTTGAATTGTTGAACTGTTCAAAACTTCTAATCTGATCTTTTGAATCTGAAATGCCATCAGTATAGCAGAACCCTTATAATGGATTGTTCCTTAGTTGATTGTTTTTTTGCTCCCAAATCTAAAGTGATGCAGGGTGAAAAAATATTCAAAATAAGTGAGGAAATATTTGGAAGTTATTCTTAGGAATTACTATCTTTGTAGCCCTTTCGCTCAAAAAGCGGGGTCATTATAGAGATAATGAAACAAGCAGATTGAAATAAAGTAAGTGTAACGATTGGAAATCAGTTCCTTTGTTTCGGATGCGAAAAAAATATTGAAAAAACTTTCTCAAAAGTTTTGGAGATTAAAAATAAGTCTCTATCTTTGCACCCGCTTTCAGGAAATAAGTCCTGAGTCGAAAGCAAGGAAAAGCGATCTTTAGGTTATTTACATATACGTTTAAAAGAAGACAAAGCAGAGTATACAAGGGACCGCGGT